>Ga0181575_10000662_pt1 | contig 25315 bp, 20 predicted proteins | sample 101ome_23_FD_145599 | JGI IMG/M metagenome (GOLD analysis project Ga0181575, IMG submission 145599) | Coastal salt marsh microbial communities from the Groves Creek Marsh, Skidaway Island, Georgia - 101411CT metaG (spades assembly) | ecosystem: Environmental > Aquatic > Marine > Intertidal zone... | reverse complement strand
ATCCCTTTGGCCACTCGGGAACCCCTCCCAAAAAGAGGCGCTAGATTCTGCCTACGAGTCTAGTGCTTGTCAAATTGTTTTTGCCGTGAATCCGTGATTTTTGAACGTTTTCCGGCTATTAGCTCAGTTTCTTCTTTAAGTTTAATTGACCGATTTTACCGGTAATAAAAAACCGGTCTGGTAAACCGGTTTCACGATCAGGCCTTTGCCATCGGCCAGTTAAGCCTGGTGCCGCCACCAAGAGTCGAACTCGGGACCTACTGATTACAAATCAGTTGCTCTACCAGCTGAGCTATAGCGGCACATAAGCTTTAAAAATCATAAACTTACGCTGGCGCGACCGGCAAATTAAGGCGCCAGGCGCTGAGCGAGGCGGATTGTACGGGATTGTTATGCGGCGATCAATTCATACAGGCCGTTTCTGTGACATTAACATCGCTGTACTCTTCCAGGACTTCCGCAAGCAGATTCGCAGGAAAAGGTCGGGGCTCTGAGGAGAAGAGCCAGTAACCCCTGACAAGCCGGTCGATCATCCGAAGCTCAGTCTCATAACCCTCAGCCAGCAGGTCTTCCTGGTGATTGCGCGCTGCCACTTCAGATGAAAACACGCCCAGAGAAATTCCTTGAGTGTCCGTCCCATCTGAGATGACATAGCTGTCGATGCCGCGGGACTTCAGCTCACGCAGTCGCCGAAAGGCTTCCTGCAGCGACGCCAGTGGGGGCATAAACACGCGATAGTCGGCACTACCGGTTGATACATCAACAGCACGCAAATCAGTCGGAAACCCTGCGCTCTCTATCCGTTCTGCGACGTCCTGGGCAGAAAGAATATCTTCGAAGGGACCCAGCCGGCGACAAAACTCAGTCTGAACCGCCTGCTCGAGTGTTAAGGGGTTTTCCAGCACAGTCTCGGCTTCGAGCGTCCTGTCAGAGCGTTCCTCGCGCTCTGACAGCAGCAGAATCCGGTTCTCATCCTCGACAAAATTGCCCGTAACTACGGTAGCCGTGTCGCGATCATTCAGCACCTGATAGCCGTAATAACCGAGGTTAGCAAGCAAGAGGCTGAAGAATATCCACTTCATCGGCGCCTGACCGGCCTGAGACTGACTTCACCGGCATTATGTGCAGTGAGTTCGCCATCATTCAAAAGCAGTAGATTGCCGCGTTCGTCAACGCCCTGGTCAATCCCTTCAAAGATTTCGTCACCACGGATAATACGAACCTCCTCCCCCATATAGATATTATAGTCCGGCCAGAATTCTGCCGCGGCGGCAAATCCAACCTGCTCAAACTTCGTCACCGCCGCACTGATATGCCTTATTAAGTTACCGACCAGCGCAGAGCGTGAGATGCGCATGCGGCCGCCCACCTGGCTCCAAGACTGGTCAATCGTAACGGCCTCGGTCTCGGTCATGGCAAGATTGATTCCAAGCCCGATCACCAGAGCAACGCTGTCATCTGCGGGGGCACGCATCTCCACCAGGATTCCACCCACCTTACCGCCATCCAGGAGCAGGTCATTCGGCCATTTCAGCCCAATATCGTCTAACCCCATCTGACGCAGCACTTCAACGGCAGCCATGCCAACCACCAGCGATAGACCTTCAAGCTCACTGATATTGCAGCGTAGATATCGACCGATGCTCAGGTAGATATTGCAACCAAACGGGCTGACCCAGTTGCGGCCGCGTCGTCCTTTCCCCGCCAGCTGTGTTTCCGCAACGCAAACTACTTCGTCCGACACTGTCAGCTGCTGCATGGCGGCGTCGTTCGTCGAGCCGATGCTGCGGTAAACCTCCAGAACTTCCTCTCGACAGTACTCACCGGCATGCTCGAGAATGACACTCGGGGAGAGGATATCGACTTCCTCGGCTAGTTTCAGTTCGTTGCCTTCCTCTATGAATGGCACGCCGGCTGCGCCCAATTGCGTCAGCAACTCCGCTGACTTTTCGGACCCACCAGATAGCAGGAAAGTCTCCAGTTCAGGGCTGGAATTTTTGATCATGTTCGAAGATTGTAAATCAGATGGCTCTGCGTATAATACGCGCCCTCAAGCGGATACGAAGCATCTGTTTGAGATTACCCGGGTCTGTAGCTCAGTTGGTTAGAGCGCACCCCTGATAAGGGTGAGGTCGGTGGTTCAAATCCACCCAGACCCACCAGGTCTACCTGGGGCCATAGCTCAGCTGGGAGAGCGCCTGCCTTGCACGCAGGAGGTCGGCGGTTCGATCCCGCCTGGCTCCACCAATTTATAAAGGCACCCACTGAGGTGCCTTTTTTGGTTCTGGGCGAACTACGTTCGCACGGTCGGCGTCTGGTTCGCCAGCCCGGTCGTTCCGCCTGGCTCCACCCTTTTTAAAAGGAGCACCCGGGGGTCATCTTCCGCACTGCAAAGACACTCCTCTCAGTATTCTGTTTCAAGTTCTATCAAATGATGATTTTTCTTGCCTTTCTGCAGGACGAAGTAGCGCCCATAAAGCGCGTCGGCGCGCTGCAGTTGGTGTTCAACATCCGACACTTTCTCGCCATTAACCGAGACACTGTTGCCCTGTACCAGTTTTCTTGCCTGCCCGATGGTGACTTCGCCGCGTGGAGTGACAGCCAGGCCGGAATCGACCAGTGCCTGCAGCAAGCCAAGCTCAGCTGTCAGGGTTTTCTCCATACCGTCCAGCGCGAGTTGCTGCAGGTCTGACTCAGCCAGACTGCTGAGACTGTTTTGAAACATTGCAGAAGTAATACGTATTGCGGCTTCGAGACCTTCTTCGCCGTGCACCAGTCGAGTCATTTCCTCTGCAAGCGCCCGGTGCGCCTGACGCTGCCCGGGGTCCTCCGTGTGAGCGGTTTCAAGTTCTGCAAGCCGATCACCTTCGAGGAAGGTAAACATCTTCAGGTAGCGGACCACATCTTCATCATTCGAGTTCAGCCAGAACTGGTAAAAGGAAAAAGGTGAGGTACGTTCAGGATCGAGCCAGATTGCACCGCCTGAGCTTTTGCCAAACTTGGTGCCATCAGACTTGGTAACCAGCGGGTAGGTGATCGCATGGGCCTGGCGCCCTTCCATGCGGCGAATCAGGTCCATACCGGCCGTGATATTTCCCCATTGATCGCTGCCGCCCATCTGTATGGTGCAGTCATGTTCACGATTCAAAACGACATAGTCGTATGACTGCAGGATCATGTAGCTGAATTCTGTGTAGCTGATGCCCTGCTGTGGGTCCTCGACCCGGCGCCGTACCGACTCTTTCTGGATCATGGCATTAACACTGAAGTGCTTGCCGATATCCCGCAGGTAATCGATGACGGACAAATTTTCAGTCCAGTCCATGTTATTGACGAGAACGGCCGAGTTCTCGCCGCACTCAAAATCGAGAAAACGCGCCGCCTGCACGCGAATTTTAGCAAGGTAAGCTTCAACGACTTCCCGCGACTGCAGTTCACGCTCTGTATCACGACCGCCGGGATCACCAATCATACCCGTTGCACCACCGACCAACAGAATCGGTCGATGACCCTCAAGCTGAAAACGTCTCAGCGCCAACAGCGGCACAAGGTTACCGATGTGCAGGCTGTCGGCCGTTGGATCGAAGCCGCAGTAGACGGTACGGCAGCCTGATTCGAGATGAGCCACCAACTCATCTTCAGCGCTAAGCTGAGCAATCAGTCCTAATTCGCGTAATTTATTGACAATGGCCATGCTATTTCGTCTGGTTATTTCAATTCGATAAAACTTTTGCTCAAGGCTCGCCTGCTTCCCGTTGGACGCCAGGGCGCAGTAGCGACGCGCAACATACAGCAATTGGCAATGGAATCCAAGAATTCGGCGGCGGCGGCCACCGTGCGTGACTGCCCCACTTATGGGTTACATTATTCCTATATTTTTTATATAGTTAGCGCCAGTTTTTGACAACTGACAGTAGGAACAGGCGCTACGCTTCGGCTTTTATGACCGCTTATCCGAAATCTCATCTTAAAGCCGCCATGGCACTTGCCGCTTTCCTGGCAATTGTTATCACCGCGCTGCCCGCTCAGCAAACGCAGCCGGACCCCATCGAGCCAGTCTCTCTCGATGTCGTGGCTGCCACTGAGCCTGTCGCCGTTCCCGAAATCGAGCCCCTGCTGGTGCAGCAACAACTGCGACCCGAAAGTCAGTGGATTCAAGTTCGGGTCAAGGACGGCGACAACCTCGCCCGCATCTTTAAACGCATCAACCTGCCCGCAGCTGATCTGCAGAATATCATCGATCTCGGCAAAGACGTCGCGTCGTTGAAAAAGATCATCCCCGGGCAGGAACTGAGCTTTCTTATCACATCATCCGGTGAGCTTGATGGTGTGCGTTATAAGAAGAACGTATTTGACACGCTTTTCGTGGACCGGCATGACAACGGCTTCACCGCTCGCTGGGAAGCGGCCGAACCTGAGAAGATCATCGTCTTCGAAAGAGGGACCATCACTGAGGAACACCCCTCGCTTTATCACGCAGGCAAGAGGGCTGGCCTGTCTGACAACGTGATTATGAAACTGAGCTACATTTTTCAGTGGGATATCAGTTTCGCTCTCGACATGAGGATCGGCGATTCCTTCTCTCTGATGTACGAAGAGATCTATGTCGATGGCGAGAAAGTTAAGGAAGGTGATATTGTCGCCGCAACCTTCAACAACATGGGCGAATCACACAAGGCAGTCAGGTATACCGACCTCGCCGGACACGCCGACTACTATACCCCTTCAGGGCTCAGCATGCGGAAGGCATTTCTGCGAGATCCGGTACACTTCTCTCATGTCAGCTCATCCTTCAACCTGAAGCGTATGCACCCCATCAACAAGCGTGTCATGCCTCATCGTGGCATCGACTACGCAGCGAAGCGGGGCACACCCGTGGTCGCTTCCGGCAACGGCAAGGTAACCATCCGGCGCCAGAATAACGCCTCCGGCAGATACGTCGTGATTCAGCACGGTGAGCAGTACACCACGAAGTACCTCCACTTGAACGCTTTTGCCCGCGGCATCAAGCCCGGCGCTACGGTTACACAAGGGCAGACCATCGGCTATGTTGGTTCCAGCGGCTGGGCAACCGGGCCGCACCTCCACTATGAGTTCCTGGTGGGAGGCGTGCATCGCAACCCTCGCACAGTGAAGCTGCCGCAGGCCTCCCCTGTCCCCCCTGATGAGATGAGGAGATTTGAGGCGAGCACACAACCTATTCTGGCACAGCTTAATGCGATATCCGGCACAGGTTACGCAAGCACCGCCGAGACAGCGAACACCTCAGTCAGCGGCGGAGATTAGTTTTTTGGCAGACTCGAACGAGCCTCTGGTATTCAACTCAGTCTGACGAAGACTGAACCGCAAGTCAGAGCGAAGCGGCATACAGGATCATATAGAAAAGCTGTTCCCACAACCACAAGTCGTCACAGCATTAGGGTTCTCTACCACGAACCTTGAACCCTGCAGGTCTTCCTTATAGTCAATGACCGAACCGGCGAGGTACTGGTAGCTGAGCGCGTCGACCAGCAGAGCAACCCCTTCTTTTTCTATCTGGGTGTCGTCCTCTTCGATGTCTTCATCGAAAGTGAATCCATACTCGAACCCCGAGCAGCCGCCACCCGTCACAAAAACCCGTAGGCGCAGATTCTCGTTGTCTTCCTCATCGATCAGCGATCTCGCTTTGCGGGCTGCCGCGTCAGAGAAGACCATATTCAGCGGTTCGAATGTTGTTGCTTCCATAGTTCGATCTATGCGTTTTCAAAACTCGATTTTAATACTATCAGGCGGACTTTCATTTGACGGCAGCCACCCCCGCCACCTTGCTTTCGTCCTCAGGTTTGGCCGGCTTTGACTCTGCCGATCTGGCGCCGTCCTGGACGTGCAAAAATTGACCTTCGACTTTCGAGCCTTTGACCATTTCAATCAGGTTGTAGTAGACGTTCCCATGCACTTCTGCCCTGGCGGCCAGCTCAATATGCTTGTCGCTGCGAATCTTACCGACAACTTTGCCATTTACGATGACATTGGGTACCCGGATTTCACCGTGGACCTGACCTTTTTCACTCACTGTCAAGGTCGCCCTGGAGCCCGCCTCAGCGTAAATATTACCCTTCACGACGCCGTTCACCATCAACTGGTCGCTAAAATGAATATCACCCACCAATTCACAGTTGGTCGCTATCAGCGTTATGCCGGCTTCTGACCTGCCGTCTTTTTTAAACATTCGGATTCTCCATGCCTAGCCGCCGTTAAAAGGCCACTCAAATGACTTTTCCAGTCGCTGACCGTTGCGGCCCGCCGATTGCGCCACGACCATAAACTCTCGGGGCTCGAAACCTTCGGGAATCATCATCTCACCATTGATGTTCTGAAAATAGCGAAACCTGAATCGCACTTCGTCTGTTTTTTCGCGGTCAAGCTGACTCAGCTGCAGGCTTTTCTCTGCAGCGCCTTCCTCGCCTTTAAGCAATATCTCGACATTTCCCTGCACATAATCGTGCTTATCAACGACCTGGGTCAGCAGCAGAGAGTACTTGATACGCCCGGTCGAATTAGGCGTGACATCGAGACGCTCAATGCGCAGCCCTTTATTCGCGACGTTCGGCAGCATCACACCTTTATAGAAGCTGATCTCTTCGTTCTGCTGCGCAATCTGATCCTGCAGGGATTCTATGGTCTGCTGAACTTCTTCGTTGGCACGTTCATCAATCACACCGCCGATTTCAAGATCGGCAATCTTCTGACCCATCTCACTGAGCCGCTGGTTGGCCTCGGCGAGCTCAGCACTGATCTGGTCGCGCTCTTTCACTACCTCAACTTTCAGCGCCATACCCTGACTGATGCCGTACTGATAAGTCAGCCAGCTGAACATCACCATCGAGACCAGAAAAGACATAAAAATCAGTGCCTTATAGACTGGTCGATGGGGTACAACCACCATCTGGTATTGTTTACTACCTTTCACCGCTGCCATTGCTGCCCGATATCGATGAAAAATGGGCCGCTTAGCTTAACACAATTCGCTAAGATCTCCCTGGATGAAGTTTCCCCTCAGACTATCGATCAAGACCTTTCGCCGGCGGCTGGCCTCGATAGACTCAGTGCCGCAGTTCGCCATTCTGGGCATTGCATCCGGTTTGATCACCGGACTGGTCATCATCGGATTCAGAGTTGCTATCGAATGGCCACTCAATGGCCAGCTCGCTAATCCTGAGCATTTCGAACAGCTCGACCCCCTGATCGCTATCCTCCTGCCTGTGGCGGGTTCTATCCTGTTGATGAGCTTTTTGTATTTCTTTGGCGAATACGAGCGCCAGGTGGGTGTTGTACATGTGCTGGAAAGACTTAGCCGCCACCAGGGCCACATGCCTGCCCGCAACGCCATCGTCCAGTTTGTCGCCGGTGCCATTGCGCTGACCACCGGTCACAGTGGCGGAAGGGAAGGCCCGGCAATTCATCTCGGCGCTGCAGGCAGCAGCTTGATGGGTCACTACCTGCAGCTACCAAACAACAGCATCAGAGTTCTGGTCGGGTGTGGCGCTGCTGCCGCGATATCCGCCTCATTCAATACACCCATCGCTGGGGTGATCTTCTCTATGGAGGTTATTCTGATGGAGTACACCATCGCGGGGTTTATTCCAGTCATACTGGCATCGGTCGTCGCCGCCCTGCTGACACAGGCAGTTTTTGGTTCGGACACAGCCTTCGATGTCCCAGCCGTATCAATGACTTCTTTTTTCGATCTGCCTATCGTCATGGTTTTAGGCGTTTTCGTTGGGGTCGTCGCGGCGCTTTTCGTCAGGACATTGCTCTGGTCAAACACAATAGCCCCGGAAAAGCTGTGGGCGAGGCTGCTGATTGCCGGGGCGATCACCGGTGCAGCGGCAGGTCTCTCGCCAGCAATCATGGGTGTGGGTTACGACACGGTCAACCTGGCACTGGTGGGTGAACTGGGTCTGCTGACCCTGCTCGTCGCTTTTGTTTTAAAAGTAGTCATATCCGCTACCGTCATAGGGCTCGGGGTACCGGTTGGGGTTATCGGCCCCACCCTGTTTATCGGCGCGCTGGCAGGCGGCATCTTTGCGCTCGGTGCTGGCCAGCTTGATGCCGACCTGTCCTCCGATGCTTTCTACGTCATGCTCGGCATGGGTGCGATGATGGGCGCAGTACTACAGGCACCGTTGGCCGCGCTCATGGCCGTGCTTGAGTTGACCAACAATCCCAACATCATCCTGCCTGCCATGCTGGTGATCATCATCGCAAATATGACTGCTGCCCATTTATTCAGGATGCGCTCGGTCTTCCTGATGCAGATGGAAATTCTTGGACTGGAGTTTCGTCAGAATCCACTGTCAATGGCATTGAGTCGCGCCTCGGTTGCCAGCATCATGATTCGCAGTTTCGAGCGAGTAAAACGCTATGTAGATGTCGCAGAGGCCATCGAGATCACTCGCCGCAAACCGCTATGGCTCCTGATCGAAGGGACAGACGGACCCGTCTTCATCCTCAGAACCGAGGATCTGCGACAACACCTCGGCGAGAAACCGGAAACGGAGATTGATCTCGCGGCGATACCCGCCACCCGCAAAGACGTGACCGGCATATTGCTGCAGGCGACCCTGAGCGAAGCGCTCGATGCGCTGGACAACTCCGGCGTGCAGGCGCTCTACGTCAACCGCATCACGGCACCAATGATGAATTCGCCGGTGGGGATTGTGACAAGAGAAGACATAGAGAGTTTTTACAAGTCCTAGCTCTTAACATCGCTGCGCTCGGATTCGGGATTACCTTGTAAATTCGCGAGCAGTCTTTGCAGCTTCACATCACTCTGACCGATTGCCCACAAGGCTCCTCGATCAACTCGCTTCCGAACGAAGCAGTGTTAAAATGCGCGCGCGAAATCAGGAGTAACTTATGACGCGTTCCGAAACGCTGTTCACAGAAGCGAAGCAGTTCATCCCCGGCGGGGTCAACTCACCGGTGCGGGCCTTTTCCAGAGTAGGCGGCCAACCCATCTTCTTCCGCAAGGGACTAGGCGCCTACCTCACCGATGAAGATGGGAAAGATTACATCGACTACATTGGCTCATGGGGACCGATGATCCTCGGTCATGCCCATCCCAAGGTCGTGGCGGACGTGCAGGAAGCCATGAGCCTTGGTCTAAGTTTTGGTGCACCGACCGAAATCGAAACGCATGTCGCACAGAAAATTCAAGCCATGCTGCCGAGCATGGAGCTGGTTCGCATGGTGAACTCCGGCACCGAGGCCACCATGTCGGCTATTCGTGTCGCCAGGGGCTATACCGGGCGAGACACCATCCTCAAGTTCGAGGGCTGCTATCACGGTCACTCAGATGCCCTCCTGGTCAAAGCCGGCTCGGGTGCACTCACGCTTGGCGAGCCTGATTCACTCGGGGTCCCGAGCAGCTTCGCCAGGCACACCCTGACACTCGAGTACAACAACGCAGACCAACTGGCTGCGTTGTTCAAGGATTGCGGCGATGATATTGCTGCGGTCATCATTGAACCCATCGCCGGTAACATGGGCTGCGTACCGCCGGCTGCGGGATTTCTTGAAACCATCCGCCAACACTGCACCGATCACGGAGCACTCTTAATCTTTGACGAAGTCATGACAGGATTCCGTGTCGGTCGGGGCAGCGCGCAGGGCGTCTACGGCGTCGAGCCCGATCTGACCACACTCGGGAAAATCATAGGCGGCGGTATGCCCGTGGGCGCCTTCGGTGGCAAACGGGAGGTCATGGAAGTCGTAGCACCCCTGGGTGGCGTCTACCAGGCCGGGACGCTGTCTGGCAATCCGATTGCCATGCAGGCCGGCCTCAGCACGCTTGAGCTGATCGACAGCAACGAATTTTATGACTCACTCGAATCGACCTCAGCAGAGATCGTTGACGGTATGCAGCGCCTGGCAGACGACAATGGCATTGCGTTTTCGACCAACCGGGTCGGCAGCATGTTTGGCTTCTTCTTCACAGCGACCCAACCCGTAACCTCTTTCTCCGAAGTAATGAAGGCAGACTCCGATGCTTTCAACCAGTTCTTCCACGCTATGCTCGGAGCAGGTATCAATCTTGCACCATCGCCGTTTGAATCCGGGTTTATTTCCGCTGCTCACGGCGAGAAAGAGATAGATAAAACACTCTCGGCTGCTGAGGCCGCTTTCAAATCAATGAGGTCATGATGACGCAGTATGATGTCTATGGGATCGGCAACGCGCTGGTCGATACTGAATATGAGATAGATGATGAATTTCTCGACCACGCCAGGGTGCCCAAGGGCATTATGACGCTGATCGAGGAAGCGGACCGGCAGCGCCTGATTAACCTGCTTGAAGAGGAGCACGAACACAAAGTGATCAAACAGGCAGGCGGGGGTTCTGCCGCCAACACGATGGTGATCATCTCCCAGCTGGGCAGCAGGGCATTCTATAGCTGCAAGGTCGCAGACGACGCAGTCGGGGACTTCTTCGTCAAGGATCTGACGGCAGCCGGGGTTGATACTAACCTTGGCGATGCGCGAGAGCCGGGAGCAACCGGCCAATGCATATCAATGGTGACGCCAGATGCTGAGCGCACCATGACAACCTGCCTCGGCATTACCAACTTCCTCTCAACCCAGGAGCTCAACCCTGAAGCACTCCGCAATTCTCGCCGGCTCTATATCGAGGGCTACCTGGTAAGCTCCGTTACAGGTTTTGAAGCCGCACTGGAAGCCCAGTCGCTTGCCCGGACAAACAATGTCGAGGTTTCACTGACGCTGTCTGATCCGGCCATGGTGGAAAACTTCAGGTCAAACTTCGACCTGATGCTGAGCCAGGGCATTGATCTGCTTTTCTGCAATCACGAGGAAGCGCGACTGCTGACGAGCGAGGACTCCGTCGAAAAGTGTGCGGACGCCTTGAAGGACGTCGCGCGCTCTTTTGTCATCACCTCTGGCAGAGATGGGTCACTGGCCTACGATGGCAGCAACTATCACAGGGCAGCCGCGGTACCGACAACTGCAGTGGATACCACTGGCGCCGGGGACAGCTTCGCAGGTGCCTTCCTGCACTGCCTGTCACGAGGGCAGGGTTTCGATGCGGCAAATGCCCTGGCCAATCGGTCTGCATCACTGCTGGTTTCGAGTTTCGGTGCGAGGTTGGCTCAGGAAACGGTTGACGCACTATTGAAACAGGCCTAACTGCTGATCAGTCAGCTGTGCCAGTGATGTCTGCTGAAAGGTCAGAACCGCGTCGGCAATGGGCGCAAGCTGGCGATCGATGTAAAAGTCATAGTCGAGAGGTGATCGAGCATAGCGCAATGGCTCGGGCCCGTTGACGGTCATGACATAATCGATCCAGCCACCGTTAGCATAGGCGGGCGAAAGACCCTGGCGCGCTCGTTCACGTTCAGCCAATCTGGCTGCTCGAACATGAGGCGGCACGTTTTTTTTGTAATCATCCAGGCGCCGCCGCAAGCGCCGCCGCAGCACCAGCGTGTTATCGATGCTGCCCTCGCGCACTGACTGCACAGTCTCGTTGACAAACTGCTCAACTGGTTGATCGGAAAATACCCGTTGAAACAGTCCGCGCTGGAACGCCTTCGCCAGCGGCGTCCAGTCGCTACGGACACTTTCAAGACCCTTGAAGATCAACTCTGCGCTATCGCCTTCACCCACCATGCCGGCATACCGTTTTTTGCTCCCCTTGTCTGATCCGCGCACCGTCGGCATAAAGAAACGCGAGAAATGTGTTTCGAACTCAAGCTCAAGGTAGCAGTCAATGGCAAAGGTCTGTTTAAGGTGTTCGCGCCACCAGTCGTTGAGGTAATGACCGAGTTCACTTGCGGCCGCCTCGACGCTACCCACGTCCTGCGCCATGTGGACAAACACCGAGTCAGTATCGCCATAGATTACGGGATACCCTCTTTTCTCGATCAGATCCCGGGTCTGTTTCAGTATCTCGTGACCACGACGTGTGATCGAGCTGGCGAGGCGGGGATCAAAAAAACGACAACCCGGGGTCCCGAGCACGCCATAAAAAGAATTCATAATGATCTTTATGGCCTGCGAACCCGCGGCATCCCGCTTTGCTTTTGCAGCATCTCTCGCCCGCCAGAGTTCCTCAATTATTCGCGGCAGAATACTGTACTGACGGGAGAAACTGGCCTCGAGAAAACCAGGGATTCGATCTTCACCAGGCGCAATCATCGCCAGGGGGTCGACCTGGAATGTACGAATGATGCTCGGATACAGGCTCTTGAAATCATACACGACAACATCACGGTAGATACCTGGAACTGAATCAAGGACAAATCCACCTGGGCTGTGCACAACAGTTTCAGGATCGACGACCGGGGCGACATAGCCGGCCCGGTGCAGTCTGGGCAGATAAAGAAAGTCGAAGGCCGCCACCGAACCTCCCTGGCGGTCAAGTTCCAGCCCGGTAAGGCAGCTTCTCCGCACTGCGAAGTTTATGAGATCCGTAACCTCGAATATTTCACTGACCAATGCACAGTCTTCCAGATTGTAGCGCGCCAGCGCTTCCGGGTCCTGCCGATGCATAGATTCTATCTCATACGCCCGAGCGTCCACATCGTGAATCAGTTTGCCGCGTCCCAGCAGCTCGCGGGAGACATTTTCAAGCGAGAAACTCTCAAAGCTGTAAGTCGCGGTACGCAGCAACTCAATACCGTCCAGCACGACGCGGCCGGGCACCACGGCAAACAGACGCTGGGCGCCTTGCTCAACCTTGCGCCAGCTGACAGGCAGCGAACCCCGTCCCAGGCAGAACGGCACATGGTGGAAATCGCATCGGTCCTGCAGAAACTTGAGATCAAAGCCGACAACCGCCCAGCCAATGACGACGTCAGGGTCGACGACAGCAAACCATGTAAGAAATCGAGTCAACAGGGATTTCTCATCTGGCACAAACTCCAGGTACTCGAGTGCCGTCTCGCATGGCTCGCCCAACATGAAGACTTTTTCCAGTCCATCGCCATGCACGGCAATGCTGAGCAGCGTATCAGTCGATATTGAGGTTTCGATATCCAGCGACACAACTTTAAGTCGCGGTTCATACTCCACCGCTTGCAGCCTCGGGTTCTGGCAGACCTGGTATCCCGGCGCTGCATCAAACTCACCACTGACAGCAACGGTACCGCGAACGAACCGCTCCATCAGATAACGGTCCGTCGGCCTCAGATCAGATTCGTAAACGGCCAGTCGGTACTGCTGCAGCAACACGCGGGCAAACCCAAGGTCGCGCTGACTTTTGAAGTAACAGGCCGTGACCGGCCCGGCGTGATGGAATTCCTTGAGTTCAACCGTCGCAGATCGCCACTGTAACTGTTGCCCCAGCAACTGACGGGCAGCGTCGAGGTTCACCGTATCAATGAAGAATATTGACTCCTGTCCAGTCACCTCGACTTTCAGTGGTCCAGTTTCAGACGCCAGCCAGAAAACAAGGTCTTGACCCTCTTTTCCATCCTGCCACTGCCGGCTGAGGATGAGCCCCTTGATCATGAAACCGTCTGACGCGGTTTCCCACCGGCCTTGAAGAACACGCTGTCGCCATCCCGCAGCACGGCCATCGGGGTCTCAAAAGTCGCAGCCAGGTTCGCCTCCGTTAATACTTCTGTCGGATGCCCCGCAGCAATGATGCTGCCTTCGCGCATTAGTAAAATCCGGTCGGCGATGTCCGCCGCTATATTGATATCATGCATTACAATCAGGAGGCCGAGACCAGAAGCGGCCAGCTGCGCCAGCATATGGATGACATCCTGCTGGTGCTTTAGATCCAGTGCCGTCATAGGCTCATCTAACAGAAGATAAGCCGAAGAGCCCGCACCCCAGATCTGGGCAAAGACACGGGCAACCTGGACAAGCTGACGCTCACCGCCAGAGAGCTGGGTATAGACTGTCTCGGCGTCAATACCAAGCCGGTCAACCAGCTGGTCAACGATATCAGTCTCTGCTCGACGCTCACCATAGGGAGAGCGTCCAAGCGCGATAACTTCTCTTGCGGTAAACGGAAAGTCGAGTTCGCTGCGCTGGGTCAGCACCCCGAGCATTTTTGCCCGGTCCATAAGAGACAACTTACCGAGCGGTTGCTCATCAATCTCGACCGCGCCGGCTGACGGTTGCAGATAGCCGCTGATGATCTTCATCAATGTCGATTTCCCTGCACCATTCGGCCCCAGCAACACACAGGTTTCACCGGGGTACAGGCGCAGATCTATCGGCGTCAGGATTGCCCTGCCATCGATAGAAAACGAGACACCCGAAACCTCTATCTTCACAATAGGGTCCGGCCTCTCTGCTCACGCAGGATCAGGTAAATAAAGAAGGGGCCACCGACCAGCGCCGTGAGAATACCGACCGGCAGCTCGGCGGGAGCCAGCACTGTCCTTGCCAGCGTATCGGCTACCAGCAGCAACAGACCACCCAGCAAGGCGGAGGCCGGCAGTACAACCTGGTGCCGAGAGCCCATGGACAGCCGCACCAGGTGAGGCACGACCAACCCAAGGAAAGCAATAACCCCAGTCAGAGCGACCCCGATGCCGACGATGACAGCAGCAAGGAAAACGACTCGACGCCGGAGCGCCTCATGTGATATCCCGAGATGCTGCGCCTCCTCATCACCCAGGGTAACGATGTCGAGCTGGACTGACTCTCGTGAGAGAAGCAGCAGGGCTAATGGAATAACCAGTGCTACTAGAACCGCTGTCCAGTTAGCACCGTTCAGGCTTCCCAGCGCCCAAAATGAAATCGTGCGCAGTTGGAGATCGGTCGAGAGATAGGACAAAAGCCCGACACCGGAGAGCGCAATTGCGTTGATGGCAATACCGGCCAGCAACATAGTAGAGAGCCCGCCGGTTCGGCTGCCCACGTAGAGCACAATCCAGGTGGCGCTAAGACCACCCATAAATGCACTGCCTGCAAGACCAATCAAGGCGAAACCAGTGGCACCCCCCAACAGCACGAACAGCGCTGCAAACAGAGCTGCGCCCGCAGAGACACCGATCAAGGCCGGATCCGCCAGCGGGTTGCGGAACAACCCCTGAATAGCAGCACCAGACGCTGAGATACCTGCACCAACCAGGACGGCCAACAGGGTTCTGGGCATCCTGATATCAACCACGATCGCCGATGTTTTTGCATCCGCGGAACCCAGCAGCGCCGGGATAACATCAGTGATGGGCACGGCCACAGTCCCCCACCCTACCGAAACAATCACGGCCAGCAGCAGCCCTAGGATAAGCAGCCCCATTTTCATGGCAGACAGACCGGAACTTCACGCCAGAGTCTGAACCCTGATGGCGTCAATCTCACTTTCCAAGCCAGCACTTCCACACCAGCCTCGACAACTTCACGCAGCAACTGACCATAACCTGGATCAACATGATCGGCAGGACGCACCTCTTGCACGCCGGTGTGCTGCACGCAGAAGAACAAGACGCCACGGGCACCATTGTCGACCATTGCGCGCAGTTCTCGCAGGTGTTTGGCGCCACGCTCACTGACCGCGTCAGGAAAGTAGCCGACACCCCGCGAAAAGGGTTCCTCGAGCAAGGTAACGCTCTTCACTTCGACGTAGCTGTCCGGTTCGCGGCCTTCTTTCAGTAGTAAATCTATCCGGCTGCCTTCATTCCCGTATGCCACCTCTCGCCGAATATCTGCGTAACCATCGAGGCCTGGTATGAGACTGCTACGCACCGCATCTTCTACGAGCTTATTCGCCTTGCCAGTATTGATACCAATGGTGTGACCGCGAGTTGTTCGAATGAGTTCCCAGGTGTAAGCATGTTTGCGTTTCGGATTATCGGATTTCGACAACCAGACTTTCGCACCTGCTTCGACACAGTTCTTCATAGAGCCGGTATTCGGGCAGTGGACTGTAATCTGCTCACCACTGGGCAGTTCGACATCGGCGAGAAAACGCTTGTAGCGACGCAACAGCCTGGCTTCTTCCAGCTGCCTCACGACGCCTTCCGTTGCTCAAGGAATCTGCCGAGTCGGGTCATTGCCTGTTCGAGCTGATGGATATCGCGCGCATAACTGATTCGAACCTGGTGCCAGGCATCGTGAAAGCCGAAATCTGTCCCCGGCGTAATAGCGACAAATTCCTCTTCCAGCAGATCACTACAAAAGGACTCTGCATCTTCCTGTCCCGCCGGTAATCCCGCATAGACATAAAAAGCACCAGCAGGGATTCGAGGAATACTGAAACCCAGCGAGCGCAACGCGGGTACCAGGAAATCACGCCGCGCTTCAAATTCACTGCGCTGGGCTTCCATGACCTTCAATGCGTCCTCAGAGAAAGCTGCCATGGCCGCAGCCTGGGCGATCGCTGATGGACAGATGAAAAGGTTCTGCGCCAGTTTTTCGAGATCGCGAGTCACAGCTTCAGGCACCACCAGCCAGCCCAGTCGCCAGCCCGTCATGCCAAAGTACTTTGAGAAACTGTTCACGACGAAGGCATCATCAGCCACCTTCAGCACGGTAGCGGTCTGTTGCTCCTCGTAGACCAACCCCTGGTAAATCTCGTCGACCAGGAAAATACCCTGTCGGGCTCTGATGGCATCTGCCAGTGCAAGATACTCTGCCTGGCTCAGCACGGCGCCCGTTGGATTCGCCGGCGAAGCCACCAACGCACCGCGCGTTCGGTCGTTCCAGAAGGATTCGAGATGCGCTGGTGTCAGCTGATAGTTATCCTCTGCTGCGACCGGAACGAGCAGACCTTCTGCATCAAAACTGCTGAGAAAATGCCGATTACAAGGGTAACCCGGGTCCGCCATGAGGAGGTTGTCGCCCGGATTGGTCAATAAAGCTGTCAGCAACAGCAGACCGCCCGAGGCACCTGCAGTCACAAATACCCGTTCTGGTGCGACGGTAACATTGAGCTGGCTGCGATAGTATTCAGCTATCGCCTCTCTCAGCGCAAGATTGCCACGTGCTTCAGTATATTTCGTCTCACCCCGATCAAGTGCGTGCCGGGCCGCCACGACCACTGGCGCTGGTGTTTCAAAATCGGGTTCACCTACTTCAAGGTGAATAACATCATGACCTGCCGCAGCAAGCTCGTTAGCCCTGGCCAGCAGTTCCATCACCCGGAATGGCTGAATCTGCTCCAGTCTTCTTGCTACCTGCAACCCGGCATTTCCTGTCTCAAAAGTCTGATAATACCGCAGAAAACCGCGGTTTTCGGCCAATTTGAATTCGCTTGGCGAATCGAATTCTATCTGGTAAGGTTCGCGCCACTTTTTGAACACGGTTTTCGTTACGGACGAACTCATGGCAGCAAAACGCAAACCAGCTGGGACATCAAAGGCAACGGCTGAAAAGGCAACCGCCAAGAAAAAAGCGGCCGCCAAGCAAAAGGCACCTGCAAAGAAGAAGGTGTCAGCGACGAAGAGGGCCGTAGCCAAGACAAAACCTAAAGCCACTGCCAAAACAAAAGCCAAACCCAAGGCTAAAACCGCTGCCAAGTCCAAAGCCACAACAAAAACCAAGGCTAAAACCGCTGCCAAGTCCAAAGCCACAACAAAAACCAAAGCTAAAACCGCAGCCAAGTCCAAGGCCGCAACAAAAGCCAAGACTAAAACTGCAGCCAAGCCCAAAGCCTCAACGAAAGCCCAGGCAAAGCCCAAAGCAAAAGCCGCGAGCAGCAAGAGGGCAAAAGCGAAGGTGAGCAAAGCAGCTTCCTCAAAATCGAAAGCACTGCCATCGGAGACAGCTAGCAAGGCCAAACCAAAGGCCAAGGCGAAGAAAGCACCCGCCAGGAACACAGCGACAGCGAAAAAGGCACCCTCAAGGAAGCCGGCAGCGAAAAAAGCACCCGCGAAAGCCAGGCCAACCGCAAAAAAGGCGCCTGTAAAGAAGGCACCCGCCAAGCCAAAGAAAGCCCCCGCAAAAACAGCGAAGGCCACGACGGCTAAGACAGCAGCACCGAGCAAGGCCAAGACCACCGAGACCGCAACGAACGAAACTGCCCAGAGCAGAGCACCTGCGCCGAGACCTCGCTCGGTCTCCACGGAACCGACGTTTACGCCGTACGAAGCCAAGCGCAACGAGGAGTACATGAACGAGGAGCAGAAGGCTCACTTCCGAGATATTCTGCTGCAGTGGAAACATCAGCTCATGGAAGAGGTAGATCGCACGGTTCATCACATGCAGGACGAGGCCGCTAACTATCCTGACCCTGCAGACCGGGCAAGTCAGGAAGAGGAATTCAGTCTCGAACTGAAGACGCGGGATCGAGAACGCAAGCTCATCCGTAAGATCGACAATACACTTGAGCTCATCGACCAGGACGACTACGGCTACTGCGAATCCTGCGGCATCGAAATAGGTGTGCAGCGCCTTGAGGCACGCCCCACCGCCACGCAGTGTATCGACTGTAAGACGCTCGATGAGATCAAGGAGCGCCAGATCCGCGGGTAATGCCCTACACTGGTCGATTCGCCCCTTCCCCAACCGGCCCACTCCATTTCGGTTCTCTGGCAGCGGCCCTGGCCAGCTATCTTGATGCGCGGCACTACGGAGGTGTCTGGCTGCTTCGTATAGAGGATATGGACCCACCGCGCGAGTCTGTCAGCGCCCCGACGGAAATCATGGAACAACTTCGCACCCTCAGCCTGCACTGGGATGGTGATGTGCTGTTCCAAAGTACCAGATTTGACGCCTATGCTCGCGCACTGAATTCACTGTCGGCGAAAAGACGGGTGTTTCCTTGCACCTGCACACGCAAGGCAACGCCAGCGGTTTACCCGGGCACCTGCAGACACCGGGAATTTGAGACAACCAGTGACACTTATGCCGTTAGGTTCCGCCTCGGCGATCAACGCCTGACCTTCAGAGACCGAGTTTTTGGCCTGCGGTCATGGCTGCCCGACACCGATATCGGTGATGTTATCGTCAAGCGCAAAGACGGCCTCTTTGCCTATCAGCTCGCGGTCGTCGTGGATGACGACTACCAGGGCGTCAATCAGATCGTACGTGGTTCCGACCTGCTGGACTCCACCCCTTGGCAACTTGCCCTTGCCGATGCGCTCGACCTACAAAGGCCCGCTTACCTACACATACCCGTCCTAACAGACGCCAGCGGCAGCAAGCTCAGTAAGCAGAGCCATGCGCGACCACTCGACACCTCCGACTCACTGTCTCTTCTACGCGCCGGGTTGCGGGCGCTTGGCCAGCCGGATTGCGCTGAAGCCGCATCCAATGAGGAACTTCTGCAGCAGGCCAGCCGAGCGTGGCAGATCGAGCGAATCCCGCGACATATCGAAATCAAAGCGCCATCGATCTACCTGTAATCGCCGATTAAGTTGTGGTACCTTGCCGCGCAGAGACGGAGTAATCAGCATGCGTTCATCGATAATTCTGATTGTCGACGACGACACCGTTATTCGCTCATCACTAAAGACATTCCTCGAGAATCATAACTATAAAGTTTGCGAAGCCGGATCGGTAAGAGAAGCTGTTAAACACGATTTGACGGCGGTGTCTGTTATTGTCGCAAATCAGGCCCTTGCGGGCGGGAACGGCACGGACCTGATCAAGCAAGCCGCCGAAACCCCTGTTATCATCACCTCTGCGAAGGCCAGTATGCGTTCGGCGGTAGAAACGATGAAATTGGGCGCCGCCGATTACCTTGCACGACCATTTGATTTCGACGAACTCCAGTTAATCATCGAAAGTCTGATCTGTAACCAGCTGTCGCAGCCCGAATTAGTGATGCTGGGCCGATGTCGAGACATTGAGGCACTCTCTACCCAACTCGACAAAGTCGCACCAACTGATACCAACGTGCTCATCGATGGTGAGTCCGGCACAGGTAAAGAGGTGGTTGCAAGAAAATTACATCTACTCAGTAGTCGGGCTGACCGCCAGATGATTTCATTGAACTGCGCGGCAATTCCGGACACGCTGATCGAATCAGAACTGTTTGGTCACGAGAAAGGCGCATTTTCAGGCGCCACATCAGAGCGCGTCGGCCTGGTGGAAGCTGCTGATGGCAGCACGTTGTTCCTCGATGAGATCGGAGAACTGCCGCTCAGCGCCCAGGCAAGATTACTGCGTGTGCTGCAGGAAGGTGAAGTCCGTCGCGTGGGTTCCGTTGAAACCAAGAAAGTGTCGGTGCGACTAATCGCGTCAACCCATCGCAACCTGCAGGCACTGGTTAACGACGGCGCGTTCAGAGAAGATCTCTATTACCGCCTGAATGTCGTCAAGTTATCACTGCCGCCGCTGCGTGAACGCGGCGATGACATCCTGTACCTTGCCGAGCATTTTCTTGCTTACAATGCCGAGCGCCATGGCAAGCCAAGACTCAAGTTCACTGAAGGTGCCTTGAAATGCATTCGCGCCTATCGCTGGCCGGGCAATATTAGAGAACTCGAGAACGCTATCCAGCGGGCGGTCATCCTGTGTGAAGGCAAGTCCATCCGGGCCGAACTGCTCGCTGTTGAGCCAGAAAACGCGCCATCGATTCCGACCAGCGATGACGAAATCGACAGTGTTTCGCTCAAAGATTATTTCGTGAGGTTTGTACTTGAAAATCAGGATCGCATGACTGAAACCGAGTTAGCACAAAAACTGGGCATCTCTCGCAAAGCACTCTGGCAGCGTCGCCAGAAGATGGGTATTCCGCGAGAACGCAGCAAAACACAGTGATCACAGCCTGAATCCGAATAATCGACCAATGTGTTACCTTTTTACACGTCACCGTGACTTAGGGTAACAGTGAAAACCCGGCCAAATTGAACAAAAATACATAACTTATTGTTTTTACTACAATTATGATTTTCCTTCGCTTTCTGGGATAGTCGTTCTTGCCAGACATTATTTATAAAAGTAAAAGAAATTTAGATTCACAGGATTTGGTACAGCGCCGAGGCGAAGTACCTACCGAACAAAAATAACAAGAATCACAACAAGAAGAATATTCTGGCTCGCTAGATGGGAAAAGTTCGCTTTTCCCATTTTCTTTTATGGCCTTGGCATTTCTCGAGTAATATAAACTTCAACGCGAACTAGCGCCTCTACCTGTTAATGATAATGAAGTACGGCGACCATTCAGCCGGTCCTGATCGATGAACGAACCACTCAGCCTCATCGAAGAAAGCAAAATCAGTGTCAATGCCCTAAAGGTGGTCTCCCGGCTCCTCGAGCACGGTCACCAGGCCTACCTTGTTGGCGGATGCATCCGCGACCTTATTCTTGGCAACGTCCCGAAAGATTTCGACGTTGCGACGGATGCCCATCCCGAGGAGGTACGGGAACTGTTTCGTAATTCACGCATCGTTGGCAAACGATTCAAGATTGTTCACGTGCGTTTCGGCCGCGAGATCGTCGAAGTCACTACTTTCCGTGCACCGCACACCGACAAGTACGACGAAACCCATTCGGAATCAGGCAGAACCCTAGTCGACAATAACTACGGCACATTCAAGGAAGATGTGTTTCGGCGCGATTTCACGATGAATGCCGTGTACTACCAGCCCGAGGCCCATGAGATCACAGACCTCGCCAATGGCGTTGATGATATTCGCGCTCGGACTATACGGACCATTGGCAATCCAGAGGATCGCTGCCGGGAAGACCCGGTACGCATGTTGCGCGCCCTCCGCTTTGAAGCCAAGCTTGGATTCGATATCGCCGTCGATCTTGCCGAGGCTGTTCAGTCCTTCGGCTACCTGATTCAGGACATACCGCCTGCCCGGCTGTTCGAAGAAGTCCTGAAACTCTTCATGTCTGGCTACGGAGAAGCCGCGTTTAACTCTCTGCTGCAGCATGACATGTACGGCTGGCTTTTCCCTGACTCGAAGCGATCTATGACCACCCATGCCACTGAGGCAGTTGTCAGGCTCGCGTTACAGAGTACCGACAATCGCATCGCCATTGATAAACCAGTGACGCCGGCATTTATCTATGCTGCCATGTTGTGGTACCCGTTTACCGAAGAGAAACAGCGCATTGAGAAGGAAGAAGGTCTGCCCCACGTCGCTGCTTCTCACGAAGCCGCCAACAATGTCCTGGCGAAGCAGCAGTTGTTCACCTCGATCCCGCGACGCTTCACCGGGACAGTGCGTGACATCTGGTTCCTGCAATACCGACTGCCGGCGAGGTTTGGCAATAAGCCTGACGTCTTGCTGGATCACAAGCGCTTCCGCGCTGCCTACGACTTCCTGTTGCTGAGAGAAGGCGCCGGCGAGAAGACGGACAATCTTGGCGACTGGTGGACGGAATATCAGGAGGCCTCTGAATCAAGAAAGGCTGAAATGAAACAGTCCTCCGGCAAGAAAAAACGCGGCCGCAACCGGAATCGAAAGCGCAAACGCAGGTCGGGCTCCGACACCAATACAGTTGGCACCCCCACACCCAGCTGGAATCCCTGAGGGCTGTTGTGGCATCTTAGGGTCCGCAATACTTAGACAGCTTGAGGGACTTAACCTATGTCGGATCACAAGGTCCATCCCGTACCAAAAGAAGTTGAGAACAACGCCCATATTCGCGATGACCAGTACCTGGCCATGTACGACGCCTCGATCAACCGGTCTGAGGAATTCTGGACACAGAAAGCGGATGAATTTATCAGCTGGGACAAACCCTGGGACAAACTGTCCGAGTCGGATTTTCACAAGGGCCAGGCAAAGTGGTTTATCGGCGCCCGGCTGAATGCTTGCTACAACTGTATCGACCGGCACCTGCCACTGAAAGCTGACCATACGGCTATCATCTGGGAGGGCGATGATCCTGGCGATGATCTGACGATCACCTATCGCGAGCTACATGAACATGTCTGTCGCCTTTCAAACGCCCTGATTGATCGTGGCGTAAAGAAAGGTGACCGCGTCTGCATCTACATGCCGATGATCCCGGAAGCAGCCTATGCCATGCTGGCCTGTGCCAGAATAGGCGCGATTCACTCGGTTGTATTTGGCGGGTTTTCTCCGCAGGCGCTCAGGGATCGAATCTTGGATTCGGACTGCCGCACGGTGATCACTGCCGATGAGGGTGTGCGCGGCGGCCGCAACGTTCCTCTCAAAGCCAATACCGATGCAGCGCTCGAGGGCTGTCCTGATGTCGCGACAGTTATTGTCGTGAAGAGAACCGGCGGGAACATCAACTGGATGGAGAGTCGCGACGTCTGGTATCACACGGCCACCAGTGCGGCTTCCGCCGACTGTGAGCCCGTCTCGATGGACAGCGAAGATCCACTGTTTATCCTCTACACCTCAGGTTCAACCGGAAAACCCAAGGGTGTGCTTCACACCACCGGCGGCTACTTGCTGCATGCCACAATGACCCACAAGTATGTCTTTGATTACCATGAAGGTGATATCTACTGGTGTACCGCTGACGTCGGCTGGGTAACAGGACATTCTTATATCGTCTACGGCCCGCTGGCCAATGGCGCAATTACACTGATGTTTGAGGGGGTACCCAACTATCCTGACGCGTCGCGCTGCTGGCAGGTTGTAGACAAACACCAGGTCAACATCTTCTATACCGCCCCAACAGCGCTCCGCGCCCTGATGGGACAGGGCGATGAATTCGTCACCAGCACTTCCAGAAAAACGCTGCGCCTGCTGGGGTCGGTCGGTGAACCAATCAACCCCGAGGCCTGGGAATGGTACTACCATGTCGTCGGTGAAGCGCGCTGCCCGATTGTCGACACCTGGTGGCAGACCGAAACCGGCGGCATCATGATTACACCCCTGCCAGGTGCCACAACACTCAAACCCGGTTCGGCAACACGGCCCTTCTTTGGTGTGAGACCCGTACTGCTGGATGAACAGGGCAATGAGATCGAAGGTGCTGCATCAGGTAACCTGGCCATCAGCGGATCCTGGCCTGGCCAGATTCGAACGGTCTATGGTGACCATCAGCGGATGATCGACACTTACTTTTCTACTTACCCCGGCTACTACTTTACCGGTGACGGGGCGCGCCGGGATGAAGATGGCTATTTCTGGATTACCGGCAGGGTGGACGACGTCCTCAATGTTTCGGGCCACCGCATGGGCACAGCAGAGATTGAGAGCGCGCTGGTTGAACATGACCTGGTTGCCGAAGCCGCCGTGGTCGGCTACCCCCATGACGTGAAAGGTCAGGGTATCTATGCCTTTGTGACACTGATGCAGGATACCGAGGGTACCGATGAGTTGCTGGAAGAGCTCAATAGTCTCGTCCGCAGCGAAATCGGCGCCATCGCCAAGCCGGACATCCTGCAGTGGGCTCCTGGGCTGCCAAAAACTCGCTCCGGCAAAATCATGCGCCGCATCCTGCGGAAGATCGCCGAGAACGAGCTGGAAAACCTGGGTGATACCAGTACCTTAGCAGACCCATCGGTGGTCGATGATCTCATCAGAAACTCGCCGACTGCCAGGCATTAGCGCCTGGCTTGCGCGGCCAAATGGCAGCCCCCGACGGATGGCCAATGGATAGCGACAAAACGGGAGAATAAGCGGCGGGGTCGAACTGAAACGCCCGGGAGAATTTTCAGACCCTGAAAAGCAATCAGGCTGCCTGGGGGCAGCCTGATTGATCTCTTTATGCCGAGACTGACTGTCAGGAAGCGAGCTCTTCCTCACCGTCGTCCGCATCGTCTGCCTCAGACTGATCTTCATCCTTGATCAGCTCTTTCATCGAAAGCTTGATGCGACCGCGATCGACGTCGAGCACGAGGACTTCAACTTCCTGCCCTTCCGACAGATAGTCAGTCACTTTCTCGACGCGCTCTTTGGCGATCTGGGAAATGTGCACAAGACCATCCTTACCCGGCAGAATGTTCACGAAGGCGCCGAAATCGGCAATCTTCACAACCTTGCCCTGGTAGATCTCGCCTACTTCCGCTTCAGCCGTAATCGCCTCAATCCTAGCGACCGCAGCATCGCGGGAAGCCGCATCTTCACCAAAGATGGTGACAGTCCCGTCATCTTCAAGGTCAATGGATGCACCGGTTTCTTCCGTCATGGCACGAATTGTCGCACCACCCTTACCGATGACATCGCGGACCTTGTCAGGATCTATCTTGATCGTGACCATCGCAGGCGCATTTTCAGAAACGTCTTCACGCGACTTGCCAATAACCTTGTTCATCTCACCCAGAATATACAGTCGTGCATCCCGCGCCTGGTCGAGTGCGGTTTCCATGATCTGCTCGGTAATACCCTGGATCTTGATATCCATCTGCAGTGCGGTGACTCCAGTTTCTGTACCGGCAACCTTGAAATCCATATCGCCGAGGTGATCCTCATCGCCCAGAATATCTGTCAGTACCGCAAAGTCTTCACCGTCCAGTACCAGACCCATTGCAACACCGGCAA
>Ga0181575_10000654_pt1 | contig 25429 bp, 23 predicted proteins | sample 101ome_23_FD_145599 | JGI IMG/M metagenome (GOLD analysis project Ga0181575, IMG submission 145599) | Coastal salt marsh microbial communities from the Groves Creek Marsh, Skidaway Island, Georgia - 101411CT metaG (spades assembly) | ecosystem: Environmental > Aquatic > Marine > Intertidal zone... | reverse complement strand
CAGCATGGCTTCGTTATGATCCTTCATGGCACTTTCGAGCTGGCCGTTGGCGGAGTAGATGATGCCGCGATTGGTAAGTGTGGCTGCCAGGTCGCGGAGTACGAGGTCGTCGTTGCGGATCGCGGCCGTACAGTAGCGGATGCCGTAGTCAGAGAAAGGCGCGTTGCTCTCCTGGTAGCAGCGGCTGGCGTTGTCAGAGCCGAAAGTGGTCTTGTTCTGGGACCAGGTGACACAGCTGTAGACTAACAGCAATGCGTAAAATGGCAGGTGTTTCTTCATCACTGGTCCTCTGTTACTGCGTAAAGTGACTCAAGGTTAAAGGAAAATTTCAGTCGAATGTTGTTGGCGCGGACAAGGTCGCCGCCGACTTCTCTTGGTTTGAATTTGAATTTGGCGACGGCGTTCAGGGCCGCCTCATCGAACAACACCTCAGGCTCTGACTGGACGACGATTGGGTTAGACACGGTGCCGTTTTCCCGAACAGAGAACTCGACAACAACAAAACCTTCAATTTCCCGCATTGCGGCGCTGAGCGGGTAGATTGGCTGCACGACGTTCAGGGCGAACAGCTCGGAGTGCGGTGCCTCGAGTTCCAGTTGGATGTCGGTCGGGCCAAGCAGGTCAGCGATACTGCCGAAAGTTGGTCTCTCTGCCTTGAGCGCCACCCAGGCATTTTTATTGATCGGGTCGGCCGTGGGATCAGGTGGTGGGTCGATCGGCATCATTCTTTCGGGCTTCTGGCGCTGCGGTTCGGGTCGCTCCTCTTTCAGAGCTTCAGCAATTTCTGGTGTGATCTGGGCAACAGGTTCGACAAACTGGGACCCGTCAAGCTCGTTGGCGATGAGGAAGAACATCAGATAAAAACAGGCCAGCGTGGCCAGGCCGGCTGCGCAGGCGACAGCCAGAAACTTTAGTGACGGGTGTGCGTTAATGGTATCCATAGCTTGTCTGACAGGGCGGGGGATCAGCAGGGGCGAAGATGGCGATGAGCTGTGGCGGGCTTGTTTAAAAGCTGATGTTCCCTTTCATGTCGTCTGGCAGCATGGCCAGAATATTCTGTACGGTCTGCTCCGGTGTTTCGCCTGTTGTGTTAATCTCGATGGCAGGGCCTGGCAGGTCGACCTCGCCGTCGTCCTCGGTGCCGAGATCATCTTCCATGGCATCGAGATCACTGGTACGACTGCTCTGCCGGTCAGGATCAACGACCCGGCCTCTTAACTCATCGTCATCGCAGGTGAGGCCAACAAAGAGGCCAATGCCGCCGCTGTCTCTGGCCGCTGCAATGAAAGCACCATAATGGTCGAGGTTGACATGCTGATCATAAGTGAATGAGGCGATCAGGCCGTCTTCTGGCAACGCCATGGCCGCTTCGAGAATCTGCTTGCAGGCATCATTGCGCAGGCTGCCAAAGGTGCTCGAGTTATAGCCAAACACAGGACCCAGCAAGTGCGTCAGGTTCTGGAAATCCACAAAGGGAAAGCCAAGCTCGACGGCCAGTTCGCGGGCAATAGTTCGCTTGCCCACCCCGGGCACACCATGAAGAAAGATTAAATGCATGTGCTCTCTCTGTTCGATGCCTGTCGGATACTTTAACCTTGTTACTGTATTGGCAACAACAGGAACGGATGTGCCGAAATCACTGGTATTGACGATCATTGGCCCTGACCGGCCAGGGGTCGTCGAGCATATATCCCGCTGCGTCAACGAACACGAATGTAACTGGCTGGCGTCGAGGATGAGTCAGCTGGCGGGGAATTTCGCGGGGATCATTCACGTCGAAGGGGAGGCAGCCGAACTTGGCGGGCTGCAGGCAGCGCTGGCGCAACTACAGGACCTCAGTATTGTGGTTGCTGAAGGCATAGCAACCCTCGATACACCTCAGCGTATTGTGACCGTTACCATGCTGGGGCTTGATCGCACGGGTATCGTGCGTGAAGTGTCTGCCGAGCTTGCGCGTCACGAGATGAACGTCGAGGAGTGGCAGACCGACATTTCCCCGGCCGCAATGACCGGTGACCCGATGTTCAATGGCCGGGCCCTGCTTTCCTTCCCCAAATCCGTCAATCTCACAAGCCTGGCAGAACGCCTTGACACCATCAGCGAAGCCCTAGGTGTCGATATTGAACTCCTCGAAGACTAAAGCGAGGGTCTGTGGTCTTACCTGAAAGCACTTGATGGGACCGAGCCCCTTTTTCAAAGGTCGACGCTGCAACGTGCCCAATCAGCGTCGAACCTATCCGCCAGATTCGATTTAAAGCCAGGCTTTCTGCCGCACAAAAAGCTGTTTATGATTAAAAGACGTTACTTGGCAGGAGATAAATCGATGGGACTGGGATTAGCACAACTCGAACGCATCACGGCCGATGTTCAGGCCAACGACCTGAACTGGACCGAAGTAGCGCAAGGCTCCTATTTTAAGGCCCTGACTATTCATGTCCCGACGAATACCGTCGCCTATGCTTTCCGTATGGATCCCGGCGCACCGGACTTTCCGTCTCACTTTCATATCTGCCGGGCGATGTCCTTTACGACCAAGGGCTGGTTCGGATACCGCGAAGGCACTAATCGAGTTGATAACGGCATGTTTTCCTACGAAGCGGCAGGGTCCTTTCATACCCCTTTCAGTGACTGCCCGGAAGGTTTTGAAGCACGAGGCATCTTTGAAAGCGACAGTGAGGTGCTCCTCCAGAACCACCTTGAGCCCGACCCAGCCAGTGAGATCATCGGGCTCTTAACCGTCCAGGATTTCATTGATATCGCATCGCCGGAAACTCACATTGTGCACGCAGATGGTTCTGTCACAGGTGACCCGCACTTCAAATACGACTTTTCATCGGGCGTCGACGTCTTTAATTGATCTGTACCGACGCTGCTGCTGGATGACCGTGTTCGTTCTTTACCCCGTCAAAGTTTGAGCTTACCCTCGGAAACCTGACCGTGAATCTAAGCATCAGAAGCCTATTAAATCGCCTGGACCAGGCGATGCCGCTCTCAGGTGAATACAGGCACCGTGTTCGGCTCCGAGGCCGATTGATTTTGCTCGTTAGTTTTGGTCTTGCTGCGTTGGCGCCGGTGGTGCTGATCGGCAATCTTTTCATAGGCACTTCATGGCTTCTCGCAGTGCTGCTCACGTTGCTGACTGCCTCGGCGGCCATCCCCGGGGGCATCCTCTTGATGACGGGCAACGCAAACCATGCCGGTTTCAGCCTGGTGTTGGTTGGTTTAATTTGTATCGTTTCTATGGCCTGGTGGTACGGTGGTCTTAAATCTCCCATCAGCCTGGCGATTGGACTGCTACCGCTGATGGCGGTCGCGGTTTGTGATCGCAAAAGAGCCATTATCGTCTGGTTGTTGACAGCCGCCGCCATCTTTGGCCTCTTTTTGTCTGAACGAGCAGGCCTGTTGCCGCCTTCTCTGGATCAGCAATCCGAAGGTCCATTGTTACTTTGGTTGTGGAATCATGCAGTTTTCCTTGTAATCAGCGTTAGCATTGCCGCTTTCCTGCAATCCGTTGCTGATCATATGTTCGCTGAACTCTCCGAGGTGAACCAGGAACTGGAAATCGCTTTGTCCGCCGCGGAAGCAGCGAAGCAGGAAGCAGAGCGCGCAAGCGGCAACTATGAGCGCATCGCCAGTCAGCGTGGCGTGTTTCTGGCAAATATGAGCCACGAGATACGAACGCCCATGAACGGCATCGTCGGCATGGTGCAGGTGCTCGAGGACACGGAGCTCGATGCCAGGCAGCAAGAGTACATGGCAATCATGTCTGAGGCCTCGAAAGCGCTGCTTGTCGTTCTCGACGATGTCCTGGACGTGCTGAAGATCGAGTCCGGCAAGATCAGCCTGGAGGAGATCGAATTCTCCGTTGGGGATCTGGTGCAAAAGGTTGCAGCGTTGCTCGAAGGTGAGGTGTCTAAAAACGGAAATGCACTCTTCGTTGAAGTGCGCGGAACATTGCCTGCGCAGCTGATTGGGGATCCCACGCGAATCCGACAAATTCTTTATAACCTTATCAGCAACGCTGCGAAGTTCACCGAGGAAGGCGAGGTCACTATTTCTTGCGGATACGAAGCCGGAGAGATGGAGATATCGGTGAAAGATACCGGTATTGGAATAACGCTAGAGCAGCAAGAAAGTATTTTCGAAGCGTTCGTTCAGGCAGATTCATCCACAACCAGGAAGTTTGGCGGGACGGGGCTCGGATTGAGTATCGCACTCAATCTCGCCCAACTGATGGGTGGCGGCCTCACACTGCAAAGCGAACCGAACAGGGGTTCTGTGTTTACCCTTAAGTTGCCGCTCCAACCGCCTGTTGCTAGCCCAACGTTGCGAGACGGGACCCTATCGCGAGGCTGCAGTGACGCGCTCAACGTGCTCGTGGCTGATGACGACGCCATCAGTCAACAGGTCATAGCACTCATGTTGCAACGTCTCGGTCACAATGCCCACATTGAGTCCGACGGTGCCGACGTGATTTCTGCTTTCGAGGCCGAGACCTTCGACCTGGTCCTGATGGATCGGCGCATGCCTGGTATAGACGGGTTGCAGGCCACCGCGCGGTGGAGAGAATTGGAGCAAGTTGCTGGCCGCGTCCGTGTTCCCATCCTGGGGCTTACGGCGAATGTGATGTCGGGCGATCGTGATAAATGCCTGGAAGCAGGTATGGACGATGTGCTGCCAAAGCCCATCACATTGGAGGCTTTAAGTCAGGCGATTGAAAAAGCTATGGCTTTGTAAATGCGGCCCAGCGCTAACTGCAACATGATTGCCATCAATCTCTATGCGATCGCCGGCGGTTTTCTGATGATGTATTTGACGAATTCATCAGGGTCGCCGTAGTTGTCCTCGATTGAAACCTGATAGGGATTTGCAATCGCTGCTGACTCAGCGTCAGCAATAACCTGTGTCATATCGACTGCATTTTGGGGCTCGAGAGATCCCATAAACAAAAGGGCTGCAATGGTCAGAATCAGGCGCATGTCTGGTAAGCATTTCTAAATTTGAAAACGATCTTAGTCAGTGGTGCGGCAGCTCGCCAGAGCTGCGGGGCCAATCTCATCGAAACTTAATGTTTCTTAACAGTTCCTTAATGCGAACCGCACCCTGTGGCACCGGGCCTATGTTGGTTCTCACAAACCTGGTGCTGCTTTGGGTCGCGGCTTCAGCGTCTGCTGAATCGATTAGAAGTCCCAGTTGAAGTTCACGGAGACGACGCGCCCCGGCTTCTCGACAAAGGTTTCCACACCCTCACGCTTAATGGAAATCTCCTCATCAAGCAGATTGCGGAGTTTCAGCTTCAGGGTAATGGTCTCGGTCGGGAACCACGTGTACGTGAAATCGACCGAATGGTACGGCTGCTCGAAACCATCCGGCGCGCCGTTTCGACCGGCGACAAAAAGCCGCTCACCGAATACGTTGTAAGACAGTGTTGCTGCGTGATTGCCGCTGAACGCGTCATAACCGACGATCGCATTAACCACATACTCTGAAGCACCGGAAAGCTCTCGCACCGGGTTGGTTGGCGCATCGGCCTGCGTGCCGGCGGTGATCTCCGAGTCCTGCAGGGTGACGTTGCCCTGCAGGAAGAAAGCATCTCCCCATTGACCCAGGAAGCTGAGAGATTTCAGCCCTTCGATTTCGATACCGTACACTTCACCTTCTTCTGCATTGATGATTTCACGCGCGGTGTTGGTGTCGCTGGCTGCCGCCTCGAAAAACTCGATTGGATTCTGGATATCTTTGTAATAGAGAGACAGCGTCAGGTTGTCACCTGAATCAAAAAACCACTCTGCCCGCAGGTCGTAGTTCTTCATGTCTGACGGCACAACGCCTGGTTTTCCCAGTACCAGCGCATCCGTGATCGGATCGATGTAACCGGAATCTGTGATTTCCCGCAGGTCAGGCCGGACCACGGTCTCGCTGTAGCCCAATCGCAACTGAAAAGTCTCAGCCCACCAGCTTGTCATGTAGGTGATGGCAAATGCCGGGTACACCTGATCGTCCTTGAAGACGGCCTCCTGAAGGGTCACGGGGTCGGTTGTGATAACCGGCTGCTGGATCGTGTAGCCGTTAAGGTTCCAGTCGAGTGCCACCTGGCCATAGTCCTCCCAGCGCAGGCCGGCCATGACGCGCCAGGTGTCATTGTAAGTCCAGTCGATCTTGCCGAAGAGAGCTTCAGTCGTCGTGGCAGCGATATAACTCTGGTTGCTGGCGCCGGGCACACCAAAGATAAAGTTATTGGTGGTATCCAGGATATTGGCATCTGAGAGCACAGCGCTGAGCGGCCCCTCCAGAATCCTGGGTGAATTCACCTCGAAGGCACCGAGTGAAAACTGCTGCTGACGATATAGTCTGACTTTTCTGGACCACTCGTAGCCGCCACTGACATCAATCGTCGACGACGCTGTCACGAACGGGATTGTCCAGTTCCAGCCACCATTCTCGACCTTGTCTTCAAGGTCTGTAAATCGGTAGACAGCAGCACGGGTATCCAGGTCTACCGCTGAGCTGATGACAGAACCTGTGAGGGGGTCAGTGACCGTCACGCCGGCAAGATTAACTTCACCTGGTATTTGCGTGCGGGCACGGGATTCTGAGTATTTCCACGTGATTCGGGTTTCCTCCGGCAGCATGTCCAGTGCCCAGGCGATCATGTCGAAGCGCTCTAGTTTCTGCCGGGTGGCATATCCCAGAATGTGCTCACCCATGACCTGGTTCGCCACCAGGTCGCGCTCCTCGAAACGATAGCGATATTCGCGAAAGCCAATGCCGTCAGACTTCTCCCGGTTTTCATTGAAATAATCCCGGATGGCTGTCTCGTCGTCTGTATTTCGCAGATACAGGGATAGCGTCTCTATATTGTGATCGTCGGTGAACTGCACACCCATGTTCACGTTGGCATGCAGGTCTGTCTTTCGCGTGGATTCTGATTCTATCTCGAAGCGCTCATCAGGAAACTGGAAGTTGCTGGCGGTGGTCTTGGTGTCATCCCAGCCACGCTTGTAGGAACCGCTTGCAAGAAAGCCCAGTTCCCAGTCATTGCCAACATAGAAGTTGTTACCAACGTAGGCTTTGACGTCGTAGTTTGGTTCGCTGCTTTCCTCCTTGATCGAAAGATCACGATTCAACGCCAGCGCCAGCTGTCGGTTCATGAGTTGCGCATCGGCGAGGGTTGCCCCAGGGTTACCCCGGGCGCGCATGGCCGAGAGCAGGCTCTGCACCTCGACGTTGCCCTGGTAAAGGGCCATGGCGGCTTGAATGTCATTCGAAAGCGCACGAGTGCCATCATCGCTGCCCCATTTGTCGTCACTGCCGCCCTTGTAGCTGAGATGGCTGCTTTCGTTCTCGGAATCGTGGCCAATTCCTACATCGATGCCATAGGTGAACTGGTCTGGAATGCCTTTTGTCCTGATGTCGACAGCACCACCACCAAAGGCCGCGGGCATATCGGAAGAGTATGCTTTCTGCACGGCCAGTGATTCAACGATGGTGGTTGGAAACAGGTCCAGTGGTATCACATTACGTGTCAGGTCCGGTGAGGGTACGACAGCGCCATTCAGCAGGGCGCTGGAGTAGCGTTCTCCCAGGCCCCTGACATAGACGAATTTATCGTTCACCAGTGACAGGCCGGCGACCCGACGCAGCGCAGCTGCGACCGTGCTGTCACCCACCCGGGAGATGAAATCGGCATCGACGAAATCCATGGCGACATCGTCATTCATTCTTTCGCTGATCAGCGCCTCAGCGCTGGATTTCAGGCGGGCTGTGACCACCACTTCTTCTATGGCAGGGCTGATCGCCGCCTCGCTCGCCTCTGCGAAAGCGGGCGAGTGCCAGCACAGGCCAGCCATTGTTGCTGCGGCAGAGAATTTTCGTACTCTGATCTTGTTATTCATCGCATCGTCTCCAGTTCAAGCTCGGATAAATCGGGGGGCAGGGCTCCCATCGGGCGCCCTGCATTCAGTGCCCGTTACTCGAACCAGAGTGGCTGCGCCCGGGCGCCGTCAAAGATCCCGTAGGTCCAGCCCATCGCCCAGTCGGCGGACTGAAGGATTGCGCCGATATGGCCGCTTGCCGGTACCGGTATGGTTGGCGCTGCGTCATCAACCACCATGGCGTCGAAGGCAGCGGAGTAGACAGCCGGCGTGCCCTCCAGCAGCACAAGGTCGGTATCAGCGGTTGCTGTAGCATCGGTAGCACCGGTTAAGGTTGCATACTGGTTGCCATTGGCGCTGGCCCAGTCCGCTGCGGATTGCGCGCCGACATCGCCGCGTGAACGGTCTTCGCAGGCAAACAGGTTGGAAGTCAGGACAAGGTCGCCATCCAGCGCCGCCTGCTGGGAGCGGTTGTCGATGCGCAGACAGTAGTTGTTGGCAGCTGAGTCGGTACCGAAGGCGCTGATGATCATCGAGTCAGTGATTGTCGGCGTGATACCCTCACGCAGTCGCCAGCCCGCACCAGGGTCGTGCGTACCGGATTCATTCGGCGAAATGATGCAGGTCAGGTTGCTGATGGTGGGCGCACTCTGCAGGCCCTGGCCGATTTTTGATTCGACCTCCTCTGCCGTCAGGCTGGAAAAACTGCCGAGGCCATCGGATTCGATGCAGTGGTTGCCATCGTTCTCAGCCTGGATGACCAGGGCATTGGTGATGGTGCCGTTGTAGCCTTCGTCGATATCAATGGAGTCATCACGAACGTAAACTGCAACGAAATTCTCGAAATTAACGGAGCCGCCAAACATCTCGATACCGTCGTCGAAGGTGGAGTAGACCTGCAGGTTGCTGACGATGGTATTACTCCCAACGCCGCCGAACGAAATGCCGTTCAATTCGTCGCCATTGGCAACCTGGGCGCCGGTATGCTTCACAACCACGTACTCAAGTCGACCTGAGCTGTCAGCATCGTTGTCTCCGCCATAGTGAGACGTATCGAGGCCGGCGGCACCTTCCGCGGCGACATGGCAGTCACCGGTAGCGTAACCCGACTGGCCGCGTGTGCCGGTATAGGCACACTTGTTGGTAGTGCCGAAGCCATTGATGACCATGCCGCCCCATTGCTGGACGTCCTCTGGTCCGACGGTGCCGTTGATGTCAGATACTGAGGTAAATGTAATAGGCTGATCTGCCGAACCTACCGCGAAAAGTTGAGAACCGCGGTTGATGATCACGAAGTCAGAACTGGTCTGGAAGGCGAGGGTTGTACCGGCCTCCACCGTCAGCACCGGTCCGTCACCTCCCTGGGTGATCCCGGCACTGGCCAGGCCTGCGTCAGTGTCAAAGTTGCGACCCACGAAAACGCTGCCGTCGAATACGTGGGCACCGCCATTGTCGAGCCTGGGAATCGTCATATCGACCTCAAGTGGGTTGCCTGCATCCAGGAATGATGCTGAGTAACTGCAATTGCCAGATACTGCATCAAAGCTGCCAGCAATCGTCTGCCCGCCCGAGTTGGTATATGACGCGCAGACCGCATCGGGGTTCTCGTCGCTACCCCCGGTCTCCGTTGTCGTGTTATTGGAGTTGTTGACGGAATTGTCGACTGTGGCCGGCTCGATGTTGATATCACCACCACCGCCCCCGCAACCGGTGGCTACGACCGCGAGCATTAAATAAAGCAGAAAACTTCTCTTCATGAAGATAACCCCTTGAAATCCTGAGAATGATTTTTGCAGCGAGCGGAACGTTCCGGACGCTGATTTAAGTGACGGCAGTCTAGGAGGGGTGTATTAAGTCGGCATTAAGTGCCGGGAAGGCTCGATTAAGATTTCAGGAATATTGCTTAAAGCCCTGTGAACGAAAAGAAAAAGGGCGCCAGTTGGCGCCCCTTCAGAATCAGACGTGATGAGCTTGTTTATTGCACGGTTGCGATGGCCCATTCGCGCATGTCATTGCGGTGATTTTTAACGAAATCGACAAGCGACATGTCATTGCAGGAAACTTTCCCCAGCGTTCTCCTGCTCATCTTTAGTTCTCGCGCTTTTTGGTTCAAAGCCTCGCGTGACTCAAGCGCTGCCAGGCAGAGCTGGGCGGCTGCACTGTCATCACTGGATTTGAAAACGGTGCCTTTATTGTTTACTTGCTCTGCAGCGATGGCAGGAACGGTCATCGCGATGACCACTAGTGTGCTGATCAGTAACTTCATGCGGATTTTGCCTCTTCGCTAATTTTTCAGTTTGTTATTGTTCGACCCGGATGGTCTTAAACTGAAAATAAAGATCGCACAAACTTATCTTAATATTTATCGCACAAATGTAAGTAAATCTTTATATAACTCGCTAACTGACTGTTTTGTTTGTTTTTTTAAACCCCGGGCTGGGATCGGAATATAAAGACCGGGGCTTTGGCTCAGGCGGCTTAGAACTTGAAGGACCAATCTAACTGCAGACGTTCGTAGTCATCACCGGCACCGAGGTCGACGCCGACTTCGTTGTCGAAGTAGGTGAAGCCGATCTTCGATTTCTTGTTGAGTGCCCAGGCGCCCTTGAGGATGTGGCCCTTGCTGTCAGTAACCCCACTGCCAAAGTCCGAGTCATTCCAGAGTCCGAACACGGCATCAGCCTCAACATCCTGGTAGGTATAACCCAATTCCCAGGTGCCGGGGCTGCTGGCCTTGCCGAACTTCAGACCGATGGCCCAGGCAGAGTCGTAGTCAGAAGCGTCCTGATTCTGCGCGTAGTCGGCGAACAGTGTCAGTGGCTTCTCGCCAAGGCTCGTTGACAGTTGTGCGAACAGCTCTATCTCATCGAAGTCTTTGGCGAATCTGCAGTCAGTAGTCTGTCCCGCGGGGCAGGTGAAGGTGTTGCCGGCGAAATCATCGAGGTAGGCGATCTCACCCTTGGTGTCAAAAGTGAAATAGCTGGCTCCCGCTGTCAGTTTGCCGAAACCGAGTGAGGTGACGTAGCCAGCCTGCAGGCCGAGCGTCATCGCGTTATTACTGCGCCGTGAATCACTTTCGAGGAAATGCGCGCCACCGTTCAGGAAAAAGTTGTCGCCCTTGTAGGTGAGCGCCATCCCTTCTGGCCGCAGGTCACCGTCCCAGAGCAGCGGATTGCCGCCCGGTTTGAAATAGACGTTCTTCATTTTGCCGCCGATCAGGGTCAGCCCAGGCTTTGCCTGCCACTTGAAGTAGGCGAGATCGAGGCGGATATCCTTGGTTGATGCGGCGCTGCCCAGCGTCTGGTTGGTGGAGACGGGATCTGTACCACCGCTGGCGAGCCCGATGCCTACTTCCAGATCGTCTGTTGGCTTGGCGCTGATGGCCAGGCGTGCCCTCACACGGGTGCGTTCCCGATCGCTGCCGTTCTCGGGCTCAATCGTTTCATGCCGTGTGCGGAGATCGCCACTCAGCTTGATGGTATCGGTCCATGACGACTTCTTCTGCTTCGTCGATGATTGGCTGATCGTCTCCTCATTGCGTGAAACCACCTGCCGCAGCTGCTGATTCTCAGCCTCGAGCGACTCAATGCGTGAGATCAGGGACAGTAGTTCCTTCTTGATCAGCTGGAGTTCGTCGTCAGCAGCCAGCCCCGGCTGGGATTGAAAGGCGAGCAGGGCTGCCAGTGGTAACAATTTAAAGAGTCTTTTCATGATGTCCTCGGTCAGAAACGGTGTTGGCCTGTCGGGTCTGACAGCGAGGAGAAAATTAATGACTCTTTATAAAGATCGGGTAAAGCAGGTTTAAATATAAAGATCGAGATAAGGATTGGCTGCAGAAAGCAAAGAATAAGAGCCAAAAATAAAGAAATCGTTGAAAGCGTTTGGATTCTGTAAAGACGGGCGTCTGATGTCTTGTGACAGCTGAAATGTAAAGAGAGGGAACTTAAAGTTGTCTTTAACGTTTCTTAACATTCGGTCTGTGTAATGCAGTTCATCTGAATTTAACCCCCATGTTTGAGGATCTGAGTATGAAGAATCTCTGGATCGCACTGGTTGCTTCTCTGGTGCTGATTGGCTGCGGTGGCGGCTCTGACGATAGCGAGAGCGGTGCAACAGCTTCTGGCGAACCGCAACTGCAAGGAAAAGTAAGGCTGGACGGTTCGAGCACAGTGTTCCCGATCAGCGAGGCGGTGGCTGAGGAATTTAACGCAGTCGCACCGCGAGTCAGGGTGACTGTTGGCGTTTCTGGCACAGGCGGTGGATTCAAGAAGTTCGTTGCCGGCGAGACAGACATCAATGATGCGTCCCGCGAGATCAAGTCTTCCGAAATGGAGAAAGCGGCTGCTGCAGGCATCGGGTTTATCGAGATACCGGTAGCTTTTGACGGCCTCTCAGTCGTGGTGAATCAGGAAAACGACTGGGTGGAGCACCTCACGGTGGCTGAATTGAATGCGATCTGGAAACCAGACTCCGAAGTAACGACCTGGGCAGATGTCAGGGAAGGCTGGCCAGCCGAAGAGATTCGCCTCTATGGCCCAGGCACTGATTCCGGGACTTTTGACTATTTCACCAAGGCAGTGAACGGCAAAGAACAGGCCTCACGTCCTGATTTCACGGCGAGTGAAGATGACAATGTCCTGGTTCAGGGTATTTCCGGCGATCTCTATTCACTGGGTTATTTCGGTTTTGCCTACTACATCGAGAACAAGGACAAGCTGAAGATCGTCCCCATCGACGGTGGCAACGGCCCGGTTGAGCCGACTTTGGAGACCATCAACAGCGGCACTTATGCGCCGCTTTCAAGACCTGTTTACATTTACATCAATCCCGCATCACTTGATGATCCTGCGGTTGCCGCTTTCGTTGACTTCTACCTGGATAATGCCGGTCAGTTGTCACAGGAAGTCGGTTACGTATCGCTGCCTGCAGCAGTCTACGCGGCCGCGAAGCAACGTGTTGCAGATCGCGTCACGGGCACGGCCTATGGTGAGAACGCTGTTGTCGAGAAGCTGTACGGCAGCGCTGACGGATGAAACCCGCTAAACCGCGCTACCTGGAGAATTCTCTCCAGGTAGTTTTTTTTCTGTGCGCAGCGATTTCGACGGTAACCACAGCCGCCGTGATTGGCGTTCTGGCAATGGAGACCTGGGGGTTCCTGCAGCAGGTCTCGCTCACCGAGTTCTTGTTCGGTACCAAGTGGACACCGCTGCTCGAACCTAAATCCTACGGTCTGTTGCCACTGCTGGCAGGCACGATGATGATTGTGGTCGGTGCCTCTCTGGTTGCGATCCCGATCGGTGTGGCCAGTGCCATCTTCCTCAGTGAATATGCGAGTGACAGGGCTAGAAGTATCCTGAAGCCAGTGCTTGAAATACTGGCCGGTATTCCGACTGTTGTTTATGGGTTCTTTGCGCTGACATTTGTGACGCCGTTGCTTAAAACCATCCTGCCGGAAACACACGTCTTTAACGCCGCCAGTGCGGCGATCGTCGTAGGCATCATGGTTCTGCCGATGGTGGCATCGCTGTGCGATGACGCCTTTCGCGCAGTGCCCGAGAGCCTGCGAGAGGGTGCCTATTCACTTGGTGCAACCTCGTTTGAGGTGACGACACGAGTCGTTGTGCCGGCGGGTCTTTCGGGGGTATTTGCTGCCTTCGTACTCGCGATCTCGCGGGCGATCGGTGAGACCATGGCGGTGACGCTGGCTGCGGGGGCAACCCCAATACTGACGCTCAACCCGCTGGAGAGCATCCAGACCATGACGGCCTATATTGTGCAGGTGTCGCTGGGGGATACGCCACAGGGCACGCTCACCTACCAGACGCTGTTCGCTGTTGGGTCGGTATTGTTCCTGATCACGCTGACGCTCAACATCGCCGCGAACATGATCATGAAGCGCTACCAGGAGGTCTACGAGTGAAAAATTCTGACTCCAACAACCTGAAGTGGCGCCACCAGAAGGCGGAGATGTTTCGCTACTTCTGTATCGGTGTCACAGGCTTCGCTGTAGCGATACTGGCTATCCTGATCTACCAGGTTTCTGTGCTGGGAATGCCATGGCTTGATGCCCAGTTCATCAACAGCTTTCCTTCGCGCTTCCCGGAGAAGGCAGGGATTAAATCAGCACTGGTGGGTACGCTGTGGCTTGTTTCTTTGACAGCAGCGATCGCGATTCCTGTCGGGGTGCTGGCGGCGGTTTATCTCGAGGAGTATGCAAAACCGACTCGGGTGACTGAGTTTATTAATATCAATATTGCTAATCTCGCGGGTGTACCTTCTATCGTCTACGGTATCCTCGGTCTTGCGATATTTGTCCGCTTCCTCGGGCTCGAGCGCAGCGTCCTCTCTGGCGCAATGACCATGAGCCTGCTGATCCTGCCGGTGATCATTATTGCGGCAAAAGAAGCGATTCGAGCCGTGCCTTCGTCGCTGCGGCAGGCTGCGTATGCTGTGGGCGCTACCCGCTGGCAGGTGATCAGGGCGCATGTGCTGCCCTCAGCGCTGCCTGGCATCCTGACTGGGGTGATCCTGGCGCTGTCGCGGGCTATTGGTGAAACGGCACCACTCATTATGATCGGTGCGCTCACTTATGTGGCATTTGTGCCTGAAGGTCCCATGGACGAGTTCACGGCACTGCCTATTCAGATTTTTAACTGGACCTCGAGGCCCCAGGCGGAATTCCATGAACTGGCGTCAGCCGGTATCGTGGTGCTGCTGTTAGTCTTGCTGATGATGAACGCGCTGGCGGTTTATATCCGTTATCGCGGGTCACGGAAGTAGGACAGAAGTAAGAGACGTATTAATCATGACAGATAACAACCCCACTATTCTCGACATCGAAGACGTGTGTATCAGTTACGGCGGCGAGCTGGCGGTCAGAAATGTCAGCCTGCCAATCTATGAGAAGAAGATCACCGCCATTATTGGTCCGTCCGGCTGTGGAAAGAGCACGCTCCTACGTTCGCTGAACCGCATGAATGACTTTATTCACGGTTGTGAACAAAGTGGCAAGATCTCGTTCCAGGATACTGATCTCTATGCGTCGACCACGGACCCCGTGGAAGTCCGCCTGCGGATCGGCATGGTGTTCCAGCGACCCAACCCTTTTCCGAAATCAATCTACCGCAATATTGCCTGGGGGCCCTCTATCAACGGCTTCGGTGGCATTATGGACGAGCGGGTAGAAAAGGCACTGCGCCAGGCCGCACTCTGGGATGAAGTCAAAGACCGACTCCAGGATTCAGCGCTGAACCTGTCGGGTGGCCAGCAGCAGCGACTCTGCATCGCCCGGGCGCTCGCGATGGAACCCGAGATCATCCTGATGGACGAGCCGTGCTCAGCACTCGACCCGGTATCGACAGCAAGGATTGAAGACCTGCTGTTTGAACTCCGCGAGAAGTACACCATCGTGATTGTCACCCATAACATGCAGCAGGCGGCAAGGGTCTCCCAGTATACGGCGTTCCTGGAAAATGGCGTGTTGATTGAATACGGGGACACAGAGGATGTATTCACTCGCCCTGAAAACAAACGGACTGAAGAATACGTGACGGGCCGATTCGGCTAGGTAATCAATTATGTCAAAACATCTCGAACGCGATCTGATCCGGCTCAGTGACCGGGTCTCAGAACTGGGCTCATTGGTGGTGGATGCAACCGCTAAATGCAATGTCATGCTGCAGAATTTCGATCGGATGATTGCCGATGAAATTGTCGAGAATGAGCAGCGCATCAATGACATGGAAGTGGATCTTGAGGAAGAGTGCCTTAAAGTCATGGCCTTGCATCAGCCGGTCGCCAGCGACCTGCGGTTTCTCATTGTCGTGCTGAAGGTTAACAATGATCTCGAGCGTATGGGTGATCAGGTAGTCAACATTGCTGAGCGAATCAAGCATCTCGCGGACAAGGAGCGTATCGTCGCTGACCTTGATCTCGTTGCAATGGGACAGACAGCCTCCAGCATGGTCAGTCAGGTCATGGTGGCGCTGGTGAAGCGCGATGCCGATGCAGCCAAACACATTCTGGCGATGGATGACGATCTCGACGCCATGCACGCGCGCTCCTACCGAGTGCTTAAAGACACGATGCAGCAACAGCCCGACATTGTTCACCAGGCAGTCTCCTACCTGACTATTTCATCTAACCTTGAAAGGCTGGGCGATCTGGCAACAAATATTGCCGAGGAAATCATCTTCATGGAAGAGGGCGAGGTTGTTCGTCACCTCGATGGTGTGCCGCTCGACTAGATTGTGGTCCCCGGGCCGCGGCAGCCGTGTTATGACAACCTGGACGCAAAGTCTCGAACGCTCGACCTCAGCTCACTTGTTGAGAAGCCTGGCCGACATGAGGCCTGAATCAGCGGGTGAGGGGAAAAAAGATTCAGGGTCGTTAATACCCCTTTGGCTCACCAGCGCCGCCTTGATGGTCCGGCTTGCGCCGGTTGGAAATTCGGCGATCTTCTCTGCCAGCTCGCGGCAGCGCGCCACAACCTGATCGTCAGGCACCACTTCGTTAACCAGGCCGAGTGATGTGAGTTCTGCGCTGGTTACCCTGTCACCCAGCAGCGCCAGTCGTGCTGCTACCTGCTCGGTGGTTTTGATCTTGAGCCAGGCGGCGTTCATCGGGATGCCAACCCCCTGTTGAATCTCACCGATTTGCAAGAAAGCGCTGTCACCTGCCACGATCAGGTCGCCGGCAAGCGCGAGAGAGGCTCCCGCGTTGATAGCGAATCGCTCCAGGGCCATGATGACTGGCACCTCGCAATGATACAGGGCGAGGTGCATGGCCCGGGCGCTGCCGTCTGGCAACTGCTGCCACTCGGGTGGCGCGTCCTGCAGTGCTTTCAGATCGATCCCGGAGCAGAAATAGCCCTCGGCACCTCGCAGGATGATAGCAGCGATACTGGTGTTGTCACTCAAGGACCGAAAAGCGGTGGTCAGCTCTGCAAAGAGTGGTGGCACCAGCGAATTGCGCCGATCAGGCCGATCGATCACGACCTCAGCCCAGCCGTTTTTGATGTCGATGTGTGAATATGCCCCCATGACCCGGCTTACCCGGCGGGCACGAAATTCATCGAGATTGAATTCACACAATGTCTGATGTTTTTCGCAGTAAACCCTTCGCCCTCGAACACATGACCAAGATGGCCATCACAATTGGCGCATAAGATTTCAATGCGGTAGCCGTCGGCGTCGACCTCGCGCCTGACCGCTCCGGCGATCTCATCATCAAACGATGGCCAGCCGCAATGGGAGTGAAACTTGTCTTCAGATCGATACAGGGGTGCGTTGCACTGTTTGCAGACATAGTGTCCGCCTGATTCAAAATGATCTGTATATTTGCCAGTGAATGGCATCTCGGTGCCCTTGCGCAAAATAACCTGGGCTTCTTCGGCCGTCAGTTCGTTGTAGTCAGACATGGTGACACTCCTCTTTCTGGCGTCATAGTTTAAACAGTCTTCAATCTACGGCAAAACCTGTGGCGCGGATTCGACCGGGGGAAATGTGCTAATCTGCGCGTTTTTCGCGAGTGGATAAATATGAAGCACACGTTACTGATGATCGCGCTGGCGGCTCTGATGATTTCGGGTTGTTCAGAGCAGCCCGCCACGGTTGAAGAGCCTGCCGCGACCTCGGAGCCTGCAGCTGATGCGGCCGCAGAGATGGCGGCAGAGGCCTCGAAAGCAGCGGCTGATGTCGCGCAACCGGATCCGCTCGATGAAGCGATGGAGAGAGCCCGGGCCGCGAAGGAGGCTAAGGCGCAGGCAGCCCAGGAGGCGCTGGATGCTGGTCAGGCCTACCTTCACATCAATGCCCAGAAACCCGGCGTTACGGTGACTGCATCGGGCCTGCAGTATGAGATTCTCTCGAAGGGTGATGGCAAATCACCGGGGCCGACCTCCAACGTCGTCACGCACTATCACGGCACCTTCACTAACGGCGATATGTTTGACAGCTCAATTGAGCGCGACCAGCCCGCAACGTTCCCTGTGAACCGGGTAATCGCCGGTTGGACGGAAGCACTGCAGATGATGCAGGAAGGGGATACCTACCGTCTCGTGATCCCGCCGAACCTGGCCTACGGTGAACGTGGTGCCGGCGACAGGATTCCGCCCAACTCGGTGTTGATCTTTGACGTCGAGCTGATCGAAGTCGTCGACTGAGCACCATGGCGACACAGGAGGGGCCGGGAGAAATATCGGTCGAAGAGGTCGGTAACTACACGATCGCCCGGACCCGCCTGCTCGATGCGCGGGCCTCGATGGCCTACGCTGCCGGGATTAACGACACGAACCCGGCCTACTTCGACGATCTTCGGCCCGAAGGTCTGATGGTGCACCCGGCCATTGCTTTCTCGCTGCAGTGGAATGCCCGCTTCATGCCGGACCAGCAGATTAATCTCCGGGCAGCCCCTTTTGGCGTCCACGCTGAAACCGACCTGCGCATCCACCGACCGTTTCGATCCGGTGAAGCCGTCACGACCCAGGGTCGGCTGGTGGCCAGGCGACAGATTGGCCCGGGTGTTTATTCAGTGGACCGCTATCGCATGACCGGCAGTAACGGCGATCTCATCGCCGAACTTGACTATAACGGCATCATTCGCGGCGGCGTTCTGGCGGGAAAGGCGGTGGTACTTGAAGCCGATGTTGCACGACCGGAACCCACGGCGGCACAGGCAGAGCCGCTCTGGTCGGATGCGGTTCACGTGCCGCTGCATGCCGGCCAGCAGTACACGGAATGCGCAGATATCTACAACCCGATTCACACTGAACCCAGCGCAGCTCGCAAAGGCGGCCTGCCTGGCGTGATCCTGCACGGCAGTGCCACCAAGGCAATGGCGCTGTCGGCAGTCATCAAGCATTGTTTTGATGGCAACCCTGATCGTGTCACCCGTCTGGTGGGTCAGCTGCGGGGCATGGTGTTGATGGATACCACGATCTCAATCGACTGCCTGGCCATCGAAGACCATGGCGATGAGCGTCGCGTTTTCTTCCGTGTACTGAACCAGGAAGGTCAGGCGGCCATTGCTGGTGGCCTTGTCTGTGGTCAGGTCTGTGGTCAGGTCTGAACTCTCAGGCGGCGATGCCCATTGCTTCGGCTGCGATTTCGTAGGAATTCAGCCGCGCCTGGTGATCATAAATTGAGCAGACAATCACCAGTTCATCGGCCTGGGTTTCCTCGAGAAATGCCTCCATCTGCTGCTTGACCGCTGTCGGGTTGCCGACTGCGGCACAGCGGGACAGCTCCCGCACCATGGCCTCTTCCGCTGCCGACAGGCCTTCCTCGTAGCCCGCGAGGGGCGGCGGCAGTTTGCCGGGGACGCCGCGTCTGAGGTTGACGAAAGACTGCAGAGATGAGGTGCGCAGCAGGGCGGCTTCTGCCTCCGATTCCGCCGCACAAACGTTGTAGCCCAGCATGACGTAGGGTTCCTGCAACTGGTCTGAAGGCTCGAATTTTTCGCGGTAAAGGGCGATGGCCTGGTCCATCGCTGCCGGTGCAAAGTGTGAAGCAAAGGCGAAGGGCAGGCCGAGCATGGCCGCCAGCTGGGCCCCGAACAGGGATGAACCGAGGATCCAGATGGGGACGTCTGTGCCCGCGCCAGGTGTAGCGATGACCTTCTGGCCTTCCTGCGGATCCTTCAGATAGTGCTGCAGTTCCACGACGTCGCGCGGAAAGTCGCCGATGTCCGGCGAGGCATTGCGTCTGAGGGCCTGCCAGGTCATCTGGTCTGTGCCAGGCGCACGGCCGAGGCCAAGATCAATGCGATCCGGGTAGAGTGAAGCGAGCGTGCCGAACTGCTCCGCGACAATCAGGGGTGCGTGGTTCGGCAGCATGATGCCGCCGGCGCCGACTCTGATGGTCGACGTGCCGCCGGCGATATGGCCGATAACCACTGCCGTCGCCGAAGAGGCGATGCCGGGAATGTTGTGATGTTCAGCAATCCAGTAACGGGTGTAGCCCCAGTTTTCAGCGTGCTGCGCCAGGTCCAGTGAGTGCTGCAGGGCCTCAGTGGCCGTACTGCCCTCGGTGACCGGGGCAAGATCGAGTACAGAAAAACGTGTCATTAACAATCAGTTCTCTTCTATCAGTGATTTAAGGGTCCAGTTCGTCAAGTGCAGCCCGGCTCTCATTTGCCGCTGAACCGAAGATCCCTTTTGACATCAGGGATGACTCCTGGTCCCGCCGGGTCTGGTAGACTTCTGCCCGGATCTCATGGGCTGCGCGATTCTGCGGCTCTGCCTGCACGGCCAGTTCCACGAGGTGGCAGGCCAGACGGATGTCTGACGCCATCAGAGCATGGCCGCGCTCAGCCAGTTGCAGTGCGCCGCCGGCGAGCCCAGCCAGTTCCTGCGCCAGCGAGGTATCTGGCGCCGGTTTCAGGCGTGACGGATTGCCATCATACCAGCCGCCGTACATGCGCCAGATATTTCTGACAACAAATTCAGGCTCGTCGTAGATCGGTCGCAGGTAGGGCTTCTCCAGCACGGCCGGGTCAATCTTGACCTCGTGTACAATCTCATCAAGTTTCGCACCCTGGTTCATGCGCTCAATGGTCTCCTGCACGAGAAACTCCAGTGCTTCAGCAACATTGTTCAGGACGCCGGCGATACGGTCCTTACCCTCGATCGGCAGGCCGTGGGCCGGCAGGAACAATTCAGCGCCCTGTGAGGCCATGTCGCGCATGGCGGCTGCCCATTCAACCGGATAGCGCTGGACTTTCTGTGGATTGCCGGCATTGGGAAAACACCAGATGAAAAAGTCGCCGGCGCAGATCGCCTTGTGAGCCGGGATCCAGGCCCAGGTGTGGTCGTCGGTTTCGCCTTTGGCGTGTTTCAGTGCAATGTCGAGGCCGCCGATGTTGAGATCCAGGGTTTCCTGATAGGTCACATCTGGTTTCGGGGAGGAGCCGGGCAGGAAGCTGTTGCCATCCTGCATGTCGTAACCGCGCCTTGAAAACTGGCCAAACTGGCGCTGGTTGATAGTGACGTTGTAGCCATCGGTGAAATCGTAGCGGTCAAACCGACGCGGTACATTCTCATGGCCAATGACCTGCGGGCGTGCATGGCCTGACGCTTCTGCGTCTTTCAAAAAAGCGCCACAACCACCGACGTGATCGAGGTGACCATGGGTATAGACGAGTGAATTAAATCGGTCTTTGCGCCAGCCGCGCAGGGCTTCAACGACTTTTACGCCGCCGTTCACACCGGAAGTATCAAATGCAACCAGGCCGTCATCGGTTTCAAACGCGATGCAGTGCGAGAATGCCTCCACCATCGCAATCTTGTCGGCAAGGACTGAGAGCCGGAAGTTGATCCGGTTCATCGGTCCTACTTCTTCCTCGGTGGCGTGGCCATCGAGGACCGACGTTGAAAGTGCCAGCAGGTCTGCCATGGGTGTCTCCGTACTTATTGTTTTTGCTGTCCGAGAGGGTACATCGCAGTCATCGAACTGTCACATGGTCTCAGTCCGGCGCGCCACCGGGCTACTCGATATAGCCTCGGGAAAAGTTCACCGCCGGGTAGCGCCACAGGCCGTCAACCTCGTCGCTCTGCAGATAAACGTAGGACGATTCGTGGGAGGGGATCAGTGGAATGTCATCATGCAGAAGCTGCTGCAACTGGCCGAAGGCATCCATGCGGGTTTTCTGATCTGCGGTCGAGTGGGTGATCGCCATTAAACGGTCATAAGCAGGATTGCGATAGTCGGTGCTGTTGTAAGGCCCGTCGGTCACGAACACCCCGGCAAAAAACACGGGGTCAGTAATCGAACCACTACAGAAGCCAGCCCGAGCAATGTCGAAGTCGTGGGCATACATCTTGGCAATGGCCTGCTTGAACGTCTGCTTATCGATCCTGATTTCGATGCCCAGGGCCGAGCCCAGCTGAGCCTGCAGGAACTCGGCTTCGATCTGCCGGGTCTCATTGGCGAGCAGGATAATCGGCGGCAGCGCCTCAATGCCCATCTCCTGTTTGACTTCCGCAATCAGCTGCCGGCCTTTTTCAATATTGAATTCAATCGGGGTTGCCGGGTATTCGCGCTGGAAGTTGCTGTTCACACCCCGGATGCGGCGGGTGAAGACGCTGTCAATTTTTCGAGTACCCGGCAGGCCGACAATGTTGTTGACGTAGCGATCGCGGTCAAAGGCCAGTCGAATAGCCTCTCTGACCTTGCGGTTGGCAGTGATACGGCCCGGCTGCATATTGAGATTGAGCCAGGCGAGGCAGTTGGTAGGGGCTTTTTTAACGCGGAGGCCGGAGTCGACGGCATCACCCAGGATTTCCTCACTCAGGCGTAGCGCTGCCAGCTCGTGACTCTTATAGACGTTGAGCAGCGAGCGCACATCCGAGGTGATATAGCCAACGTTGATGCCATCGAGACTGATCTCATCGCGATTCCAGTAGTGAGGATTCTTGCGCAGCACGATAGAGGCGTTATGTACCCAGCTCTCCATGATGAAAGGCCCGTTTGCGAGCAGGTTCTCCGCCTCGGCGCCATAGCGGCCTGCCTGTGCTTTGACGAAGTCCTCCCGTTGCGGGGCATAGGGATTACCTGAGAAAACATTGAGGGCGTAGGGTGCAGGCTGGCTCAGCGTGACCTTCAGCGTATTGTCCGTTACCGCTTCCACGCCGAGCGCGGTGGGCGGTTTTTCGCCCCTCAATATGGCCTCGGCGTTGTCGAGTACGTAGGCGAAGAAGGCGGAACCGGCAGCACCTGTCGCCGGTGTCACCAGGCGGCGCCAGGCGAATACAAAATCGTGGGCTGTGACGGGCTGGCCATCTTGCCAGTGCGCATCCTCGCGCAGATGGAAAATGATTTCCCGATCACTGACCTCCCAGCGCTCGGCGACACCCGGCAGGATCTCACCTCGCGGGCTGACTCGTACCAGGGCTTCCTGGATCAGTACCAGGATACTGCCGCTGGTCGTGTCCTGGACCAGCGAGCTGTCGAGGTTCGGTGGCTCAGACTGCAGGGCGAGCGTGATGCGGTTATTGTCACGTTCAACACCGGCAGCCTGGATGTGGCTACTGGCCAGCAGGGCAACCGTGACGAGTGAAAACGTTGCCAATAAAAGCAAACCAGGGTGCTTGTTCATGCCGCGCGCTTCGCAATCTTTGAACATGCATTATAAATCGTCAGCTCTTTGTTGTTTGTAGTACATTGCAAACTCGACAGAACAGGATGGGAAGGATCGCTTGAGCAGTCAGTCGGGAAACCTTTCAAGGACAACCATCTATGCTCACGGCACCCTCGGGCTGCCGCTGGCGGTAATCGGGTACCCGCTCGCCATCTGGATACCGGCTCACTACGCCGGTGGGCTGGGGATCAGCCTGGCGACGGTCGGTACCATCCTGATGCTGGCGCGGCTCACCGATGTGGTGACTGACCCGATTATGGGCGAGTTGTCTGACCGCTGGCGCACCCGGTTTGGTCGACGCCGACCCTGGCTGCTGCTGGGCGCGCCAGTCATGATGTACGGCGTTTACAAGCTGTTTATTCCCGAGGGTGAAGTCGGGATTGCCTACTTCCTGGGTTATCTCACGCTGTTCTTCGTTGGCAGTACCATGATTGCGCTGCCGCACCGGGCCTGGGGTGCGGAATTGTCGCCGGACTATCATCAGCGCTCCCGTGTCACGGCTGCCCGCGAGTTTTACTACCTGATGGGGCTGCTGGCAGCCGCGACGGTACCAATGGTGGTTGAAATCCTGGCTGATGGGGGTGGCTCAGTGACGTCGGTGTTCGCCATCATCTGGCAGGACGCACGCGGTGCCTTCACGGGCGAACTGATGGACAAGGCGGTGGTCGATCGGGCCACCCTGACAGGGCCTGTGCTTATGTGGCTGGCCTTTACGGTCATTTTTGCCCTGCCGATCTGTGCCTTCATCGTGCTGGCCTTTGTCAAAGAACCAGCGCCACTGGCGCAGGATGTGGTGCCGATTCGCGAAGGCATCAAGCATCTCTGGCGCAATGGGCCAATGCGACGAGTCCTGCTGATTGTGCTGCTGGTAATTTTTGGCGAATCGTTCCGGAATGCCGTGTCGCTGTTTTTTATTCGTGACATTGTTGGGATTCCAACGATTGGCGCGGCCTATTTCTTTTACTTTGTCGCGGGACTTGGCGCCATACCTTTTTGGCTCTGGCTGGGGCGAACCATCGGCAAGCATCTGGCGTTCATGGGAACACTGATCCTCGTGTCGCTGGTCAGCGCAGCCAACCTGCTGCTCGACTACGGTGACTACCTTCCGTTCTTCCTCCTCTTTATTGTCAAGGGCTTCTGTTACGGTGGTCTCCAGTTCCTGCCGATCGCCATGCTGGCTGACGTGGTTGATGTCGATACCGCGCGTTCCGGCGGCCGCCGCGCGGGCACTTATTTCGCGATCCTTGGCCTCACCGAGAAAATTGCCATCGCTTTTGGCACCGGCTTCTCACTGATTCTGGTGGGGAATCTCGGCTTTGACGCCGCAGGGGGTATCGAGGCGAGCACCGAAGCGGGCGTGCTCGCACTGCGGCTGGTGTACTGCTGTGGCCCCATCTTCTTTTACAGTATTGCCATGCTGTTTATCTGGTCTTATCCGCTGACGCCAGAGCGGCATGCTCGTCTCAGGGCGCGCATCGAACGCAAGGCGCAGAGAAAAGCGGCGGCCGGCAGCTGAAGCTACAGACTGCATCGGCCTGGCATGGGAGCAGGCCGGTCGGTTTGCGATTGATCCGAAAAGCTGCTCGAATTAGGCCTGACATGTGCCCTGGACCCACTCGCTATGCCCCAATTGTCATGCATTTTACTGCTCCTGCTGCTGGCTGGCTGCAGCCGCGATGAGCAAGCCTCGGTGCCTGCCAATGCCGCTGTGAATGAAGCAGTCGGCACCCATTCAGAGGTGGAGTCAAACCCTGCCGCTATCCGCTGGTTTGATGGCAGTGTTGAGGAAGCATTCGCGACTGCGCAGAAGAATGATGGCCCGCTCTTTCTTTACTGGGGTGCAATCTGGTGTCCGCCCTGCCAGGAAATCAAGTCAACGGTGTTCAAGTCACAGGCATTCATCAACATCAGTCGGCTGTTTATCCCGGTTTACCTCGATGGCGATACCGAGCAGGCCCAGGCCTGGGGTGAAAAGTTCGGGGTCAAGGGCTACCCGACGATGCTTGTGTTCAATTCGAAGGGCGAAGAAGTGACGCGTATCCCGGGCGGTATTGATATCGACCGCTACAACACGGTGCTGCAGCTCAGTCTCAACCAGATGAAGCCCACCTCGACCCTGATAGCCCAGGCGCTGGCAGGCGACAGTGGCCTGACCGAGGACGACTACTATCAGCTGGCCTACTATTCCTGGGGGCAGGATACCGGGGCCATCCCGGAAGGCACGGACGAGACAGCGCTGTTTTTCGCTCTCGCAGAGGGTGCACCGGCTGGCGAGTTGCGCTCACGCTTTTACCTGCGCTATCTGCTGAGTGCGGCGCGTCAGATCAAAAGCGAAGCGCTCGACCCGACAGCGCTGGATGCGACAGCCATCGCTGCAAACCTGAAAGATATTCTCGAGAGCGATGCGCTGACACTCGCCT
>Ga0181575_10000637_pt1 | contig 25763 bp, 32 predicted proteins | sample 101ome_23_FD_145599 | JGI IMG/M metagenome (GOLD analysis project Ga0181575, IMG submission 145599) | Coastal salt marsh microbial communities from the Groves Creek Marsh, Skidaway Island, Georgia - 101411CT metaG (spades assembly) | ecosystem: Environmental > Aquatic > Marine > Intertidal zone... | reverse complement strand
CATCTTCAAAGCTCCTTCGGAGTGTTGGTTTCAACAATTACTTTATATCCCAATGACTTAATTAATTTTATAACGTAAGGCGTTAAGGTTTTGGTGTCGGCAATGCCAGCAAAGCTGTGGGCTTTGGGACAAACTGGATAGATATGTTCAGCGCCATAATGATTCTTGATCTTTACGGTTATAATATTATTCATGATGTTATTCCTTTGAAGGGCTTGGAAAGCCCCGCCGAAACGGGGCTGCATAATATTATTAGGCTTCAGGATCTTCCTGAACGAAAGCCATAATAATATCTAGCTTGGCATTCATGGTTGCCATATCCTGTTCGAGTCTAAAGACTCGGCCCGTAATCTTTTCAAAGTGATCTTTGAAATCACCCACGGGCATCTCGGAGGGCTTTGGAGAAGCCTTCGGCTTTGCGACTGCCTCGGGCTTTGGAGACTTCTTTGAAGTCTTTGGAGAGGTCGGCTTTTTAGCCGTGACCATCTTCACAAACTTAGCGGGAACTTTGTTCCCAGACTTCCAAGTGTTAATGTCTCCCATAGTTATGGGAGTATTAGAATGCTCTGCATTCCACTTCATCATGGCGGCAGGGAATCGCTTAGTCAAACCCCAAACTTCCTGCGGATTAGATCCTGTGAGTTTGGCAAAGTGTGACCCGATCATGTAGATCTGCTTGACGGTTGCATTGGCTGTAGCGTCGAATTGGATTGCGTTAGACATTTGAAACTCCTCTGGGGCTTTGCCCCGTTGCTAGGTTAAGTTGCCCTTGGTCATCGCCAAGGCCATTACAAAGTAACCGATGGGGAGCAAAAATGTCAACGTCTTTCCCTGCGCATAATGCGGTTGTGAAAGAGTGTGTGATGCGCTTCGGGGGTGGGTTGCGAGAATCTTCGGAGAGACTAAAAATACTTGCTAGTATTTTTAAAAAGTTTTTGAAATTCCTAGAATTTTTTTAAAATTCTAAAAATTTTTGCACTCTAAAAAGTTTTTCTAGTTTCGTAAACTAGAAGATTCTCGGGGCGAACTAAAAAATCTTTAAAGATTTTTTAAAATTCTTTGGAGTCTGGGAGAGGAGCAGAATAATTTTTGAAAACTCTGGAGAGTTTTGAAGTGTGCGAATGGGGGTGGGCAGGTGGCCGGGGGGGTGGGGGTATATATATACTCATTCACGCACAATTCGGAAGGTTTTGAATGTCAACTAGATTGTCGCCCCACTTCAAAGATCTTTAAAGTCTCACTGATCCTCCCTGTGAGCCAAAAGTAGTTGCAGGGCGCTGCACTGACCTATATATGACCCGGTGGGCCATATAATCTATTATAGCCATGAAACTTAATTTTGTCAAGACTTTTGCCAACTATTACCAAAACTCTATGTACATAATACTTGACAGTATTTAAATACAGGTATATAATATATAATTATGAAAAAAGAACTTACTATAAAACAACAATCGTTTCTAGACCATCTTGTTGATTGTCGTGGAGACTCTAAAAAAGCAGCAGAGCTTGCGGGGTACGCTGAAGGCTCATATACATCCGTAGTTAAAGCACTAAAAACAGAGATAATTGAACTAGCTGAGACTATATTAGCCCAAAGCGCCCCTAAAGCCGCTCTAAAGCTTGTTGAGGTTATGGACAGTGAACAGCCCATACCCCAAGCTAATGTCCGTCTACAGGCCGCTCAGACGCTCCTAGACCGCGTAGGACTAGCCAAGACAGACAAACTAGATATAAACGTACAAGGCTCTAATGGTCTTTTCATTTTACCAGCCAAAGAAGAAGTAGTAATTGAAGGCGATTATGAAGAGGCGCACTAGCAGTACAATACCTTTTGGTTATAAACTAAAAGAAGAAAACAGCGAATTTTTAGAAGAAGTTCCAGAGGAATTAAAAGCCCTCAATAAAGTCGTTCCGCTGATAAAAAATAAAGTTTTATCTTTACGCGAGGGCGCTATGTGGCTAGAATATGATACTGGACGTAGTATTTCACATATGGGCCTGAAGAAGATTGCAGACCGATATGAATGATTGGGATTTGAATCCTGACAATTATGTTCAGGATGAAAACGGTGAGTTTGTCTTAAAGAAAGACGGGACTCCCCGAAAAAAGACGGGCAGGCCAAAAGGCTCTTCAGGGCGTGGTTATAACTATCACTCTGAAACCAAGGCCAAGATTGAAGCCCGTAAAACCGTTAGAAAGAAAGAAAAGCGGTTAGCGCAGGTACGCACCAAACTAGAAAACTATAAAAAGTCACTTGACACCTCTAAAAAGACGCTGCAAAAGCTAGAGGGAACTGAGGCAAAAGCAGAAGGTAAAATAACAACAGAAACTCCTGATGCTTTACCCAAATCGTTAAGGACTGTCGCAGAAGAGAATGTCATCTTTAGGCCCAACGATGGCCCACAAACAGACTTTCTCGCTGCTTCTGAGACTGATGTTTTGTACGGCGGTGCGGCTGGTGGAGGCAAGAGCTATGCGATGTTGGTTGATCCTCTTCGCTTTGCTCATCGGGCAGCGCATAGGGCTTTAATCCTGCGGCGTTCTATGCCAGAGTTGCGAGAGCTAATTGATAAATCTCGGGAACTCTACCCGAAAGCCTTTCCCGGTTGTAAGTACAAAGAAGTAGAAAAGCTTTGGAACTTTCCTTCTGGAGCTAAAATAGAATTTGGATTCTTGGAGAGAGATGCAGATGTTTATCGCTACCAAGGTCAAGCATATAGTTGGATTGGGTTTGACGAGATTACGCACCAAGCTACAGAGTTTTCTTGGAACTACTTGGCTTCTCGACTGCGTACAACAGATCCAGAGATTATACCTTATATGCGGTGTACAGCTAACCCCGGTGGTGTTGGGGCGCATTGGGTAAAGAAAAGATATATAGATCCATCTCCACCCTACGAGTCTTTTATTGGTAAAGATGGATTAACGCGAAAGTTTATACCAGCTAGACTAGAGGATAACCCCTTTCTGGCTGCTGATGGACGCTACGAACAAATGCTAAAGGCGTTGCCACCTACACAACGGCGACAGCTTTTAGAAGGAGATTGGGAGGTTGCAGAAGGTGCAGCCTTTACAGAGTTTGATCGCAATCTCCATGTAATTGAGCCTTTTGAAATTCCTTTACATTGGGAACGTATAAAAGGCATTGACTATGGATATGCTTCAGAATCAGCTTGTGTCTGGGGAGCCGTAGACAAAGACGATGGTACACTAATAATTTATAGAGAATTGTATCGTAAAGGTCTACTAGGCACTGACCTAGCTCATATGATAACTGAAATGGAACTAAATGATCCATTAAGTGTTCCCGGCGTACTAGATACAGCTTGTTGGAACAGAACAGGGCAAACAGGCCCGACAGTAGGAGAAACGCTTGTAAAAGCTGGACACAAGCTTAGACGAGCAGATAAAAACAGGGTTGCAGGAAAAATACAGATTCACGAATACTTAAAGTTGCAGCAAAGCGGAAGGCCCAAAATACAAATATTTAATACTTGTCCTAACCTGATACGCGAACTTCAAAGTATTCCTTTAGATAAAAGTAACCCTGAAGATGTAGATACTAAGGCATCAGATCACGCATATGATGCTTTGCGGTATCTTATTATGGCTAGACCACGAGTACACGATACTTATAGCCAAATAAGGGACTTTCACAGAGAGACTATATACCAACCAGCAGACGGAACATTTGGTTACTAATGAAGAATAAAATTTGGCGTCCTCTTAATACTTGGGGTATTTATAGTTTAGGTATTGTAACGGGCTGGACTTTAATATATAGTATTGTAAGCCTAACACCAATAGGATAATCATGTCAGAACCTGAAAATACATTTATTGAAAATGCAGACAACATCTATTTTGAAGAAGTTGAAAATGAAGATGGGATGCAGCTAAACCTTGCAGAAGGTTTAAAATCAAATCTTGCTGGCCTGATTGAAGCTCGTTTTGTGGATGCTGAAATGGCGCGTGATGCAGATGAGAATCGTTGGATGACCGCCTACCACAATTTTCGTGGCATATATCCTAAAAATATAAAATTTAGAGAATCTGAAAAGTCTCGGGTATTTATTAAAGTTACTAAAACTAAAGTGCTTGCTGCTTTTGGTCAGCTTGTAGATGTTATTTTTGGTACAGGTAAATTTCCTATCGGTGTATCGCCTACAACTTTACCGGAAGGCATTTCTGAGTATATGCATTTAAGCTCAGAAGCACAGCCCGATCTTGAAATGAGTTCGGCTCCTGCGCGAGAAGAAGAAGAAAAAATTAATCCTTTTGATTTAGGATATCAGGGCGATGGTCGTGTATTAAAGCCGGGAGCAACAATAAACTCCGGTAAAGGTATTTTTGAAGATTATACTTCAAACGAAAAGGTAACTTTTGAAGAAGGCCCATCTCCAATACCAGAGATTCCAGAAATTTCTCCTGCGGTTGAAGCAGCTAGAAATATGGAAAAGCTTATTCATGATCAGATTGATGAGTCCAACGGTACAACCGAATTAAGAAATGCTTTATTTGAAGCAGTTCTTTTTGGTACAGGAATTGTAAAAGGGCCGTTTAATCATAACAAAACTCTACACCGCTGGTCTAACAGTGAAGGAGAAAGAGCCTATGATCCAATTTTTGTCAGGGTTCCTCGGATTGAGTTTGTTTCTATCTGGGATTTTTTCCCTGATCCCAACGCTACTTCTATTGATGAGTGCGAGTATGTTGTCCATCGACATAAGCTAAACAAGTCTCAACTTAGGGCATTGCGTAAAATGCCTTATTTTAATGAAGATGAGATTCGTAATTGTCTTATGCTTGGGCCAAACTATACTGAGAAAGACTACGAGTATGAGCTAAAAGACGATAATCGCATGAGCGAGCTAGGCTCAAATAAATTTGAAGTCTTAGAATATTGGGGAATGATGGATGTTGAATATGCCAAAGAAATTGGGATGGAGCTTTCTGACTCTATAGATTCTTTGGATGAAATTCAAATTAATGCTTGGATCTGTAATGGTCGAGTATTGCGAGCGGTAGTAAATCCATTTACGCCTGCGCGTATTCCGTATAATGCTTTCCCTTATGAGCGCAACCCCTACTCTTTCTTTGGTATTGGCGTTGCTGAAAACATGAATGATAGTCAGCAGATTATGAATGGTCATGCACGAATGGCTATTGATAATCTTGCGTTAAGCGGTTCATTAGTTTTTGACGTAGACGAGACGATGCTTGTCGGCGGTCAAAGCATGGAAATTTATCCCGGCAAAGTCTTTAGGCGTCAGTCTGGTATGCCGGGGCAAGCAATTCATGGCGTAAAGTTTCCAAACACATCTACAGAAAATATGATGATGTTTGATAAGTTTCGACAGCTTGCAGACGAACAAACAGGCATTCCTAGCTACTCACACGGTCAAACGGGTGTGCAGAGCATGACACGAACAGCTTCTGGTATGTCTATGTTGCTTGGGGCAGCAACCCTAAACATTAAAACTGTTGTAAAAAACTTGGACGATTTTTTGCTACGCCCACTTGGAAAAGCATACTTTCAATGGAATATGCAGTTCTTTGAAGGCGCACTGAAAACTGAAGGTGATTTAGAAATTCGGGCTATGGGTACAAACAGCCTGATGCAAAAGGAAGTAAGAAGTCAACGATTGACAATGTTTCTTCAGACAGCACAAAATCCAGCTATTGCACCATTTGTTAAAATGTCAAAGCTTATTTCAGAGCTTGCATATAGCTTGGATCTTGATCCTGATGAAATACTTAATGATCCCGAAGAAGCGGCTATTGCTGCGCAAATTATAGGAATGCAAAACAATGTTGGACAAGCAACTGGCGAACAAGTTGGCCCCGATGGTGAACAACCCGGAGATGTGGGAGCCGCTGAAGGAACACCTATCGAACCTACGGATGCAGGAGTTACAGGCACTGGCGGTGGCACAATCGGAACAGGAAATGTACCGCAAGCAGGGGAAAGCGAGTTCTCTGGCTAACTTGCTGACATTACAAGAACAAGTAAATCAAAGACGAAAGGAAAAAGATAATGGCTAAAAAATTCCCAGATCTAACAGGCGATGGTAAAGTAACTCAAGCAGATGTTCTGAAGGGTCGTGGAGTTTTTGGTGACGGAGGATCTATTATGGTTCCTCCAGAGCGTGAAGCATATAGTAAAGGCGGGGCAGTCTTAGATTTAGTCGCAGCAATTGTTGGTAAACAAACGAAGGCTGCTAAAAAAGATATGGTGTCTAAAGAAAAAGCATCTCAACAACTTATTCAGATCTTAGACGAAAACCCGCAAGCACTTGATGATCTTTCAGAAGACCAATATCTAGAATTAATGGATGCACTTCCTCAGTCCCAAGGAGCAAAAATGGGTGGGAGCGAAGCGCCTATTAATGATGCTATTGAAATGGCTCGCGGAATGGAGCCAATAGAAGTTGCTCAAAATCTTGAAATGTTTAATGACATTGATGAAATTTTTGAATATGTATCAACCTTAAATGCTAAAGATTCTCGTCAGTTTATGGATAATCTTTCAGACGAAGATCTTCAGATTTTTGCAGGAGAACTTCCTGATGTTGGAGCTACATTGGGGCCACGAGAAGTAAAAAATGAAGGTGGTAAAATGGATGTAGCTATTATTCTTCCTCCTGAGTATGAAGAAAAAATGGACTCAGACGAAGATATGGAAGAAGACTATGTAGACTTTGTAAAAGCAGAAATTTTATCTCAGGACGAACAAGAATATTTATTTAAGATTTTAGATGATGATTCTCGCCTTGAAGAAATTTTAGATAAAGTAATTCTTAGTGCAAGCGAATTTACAGGTTCCGGTGAAGTTGAAGGGCCGGGAACTGGTACGTCAGATTCGATACCCGCAAGGTTATCGGACGGTGAATTTGTATTCACCAAAAAAGCCGTAGATCATATTGGCGCTGATAAACTCCAAGAAATGATGGAGAATGCAGAACAAGAATATGATAACGGAAGAGAAGGCAAAGCCTATGGCGGCATGGCAAACGGCAGTCCATACAATGATCCATCAAGTAGTTTGATGACAAATTATGCTATGGATAAAAATATTGAAAATCAAATGTTGCAGGAAAATCAACAGCAACAGGACGATATTCAACGCCAAATGATCTATGCAAGCAAAGCGCCTAGTCTTCTAAACCAATAAGGCTACCTAGAATTTTCTAGCCCCTTATTACAATTATAACCTTGAGGCCACCTTGTAGTATCAAGACCCTGTGTTAATAAGCGCAATAACACAGCCACCTTGAAAGACAACAAGCCCCATAAAGGAGAAGTGACATGAGTGAAGAACAAGAAGTGCAAGCGAATCCGTACAATCAGAAAAAGGCGTGGCATTATGAAGATGGCCCTCCTACTGCAAGTGCAGATTCATTGTTTTTTGAAGAGCCACAAGAGGCTACTTCCGAAGAAGACGGAACCCCTCAAAAAGAAAAGGCTCCTCGCACAAATTATAAAAAGCGGTATGATGATCTAAAAAAACATTATGATCAGAAACTGTCTGAGTTTAAACAGCGTGAAGAAGAGCTTCAAGCTATGGCAAGGTCTGCAATTCCGCAGTACGAACCGCCAAAAAGCGTAGAAGATCTTGAGCAGTTTAGACGCGACTACCCTGATCTATATGATACTGTTGAAACAGTTGCACATTTGCGAAGCGCAGAACAGCTTTCTGCTCTACAGCAAAAACTTTCTACTTTTGAAAAACGCGAGCTAGAAATTAGTAAGCGGGACGCAGAAGAAAGATTGAAGCAACGACACCCTGATTTTGAAGATATTAGGGGTGATGAGCGGTTTCATGAATGGGCAAAAGTTCAGCCAGAAGAAATTCAACGCTGGATTTATAAGAACCCAGATAATGCAGATTTAGCAAGTCGTGCTATTGATCTTTATAAGATGGAAAACAATATTGCAATTAACACAAAAAGTTCTCCTCGGTCACAGCCTTCAAAGTCCACTGCTGCTGACATGGTATCAACCAAAACAACAAGTGTTGAGCCTAAAACAGCTAAAGTTTGGACACAACGGGAAATTGCTGCTATGTCCGTAGATGAATATGATCGTTACGAAGAGGAAATTGATCTAGCCATCCGCGAGGGACGAGTAGCAAAATAACAACTTGTCTTTTTAGGAGTAAATAGAAATGGCTTATAACGTAAGTGACCAATATTTTGAGCCAGCAACTGATACCGATGCTAACTTTGCGAACTCGGTTGCGGGTCAAACTAACTCATTCTTCCTGCCTGCTGTCTATAGTAAGAAGGTACTTAACTTCTTCCGAAAGTCATCAGTCTGTGAAGCTGTAACCAACACCGACTACGCTGGTGAAATTGCATCTTATGGTGATAGCGTTAAGATCATCAAAGAGCCAGTAATTACTGTTTATCAGTATGAGCGTGGTCAAGACGTAACGCAAACCAAGCTGACCGACCAAGAGCTTACTCTGGTTGTTGATCGTGCGAACGGCTTCAAGTTCATTGTCGATGACATTGAAACGAAAATGTCTCATGTCAACTTCAAAGAAGTAGCTTCTTCTTCAGCAGCTTATGCTTTGCGTGATGCGTTTGACGAAGGCGTATTCAGCATTATGCAGGCTGGCTTGTCAGCTTCTGGCCCTGATCATGTTATGGGTGCTGATGCTGCTGCTGGTACTGGCGGCGTAACTGAAACCACTGCCTCTATCGACTTGGGCTTTGCTTCTGGCGAAGCTGATCCTCTGGACGTTCTTGCTCGCATGGCTCGTTTGCTTGACGATCAAAATGTACCGGAAGAAGGTCGCTGGGTAGTAGCTTCTCCTGACTTCTACGAGACGCTTTCTCAAAGCTCTTCTAAGTTGTTGTCAGTAGACTACAACGCTGGTCAAGGCTCTATCCGTAATGGTCTGGTAAGTTCTGGCAAGCTGCGTGGATTCTCCATGTACAAGTCAAACAATATGCCTTCTACCGCTACGGCTACTGGCTTTATGCTGGCTGGTCACATGAGTGCTGTTGCAACTGCACAATCCATCACTAGCACTGAGGTTCTCCGTGATCCTTCTAGCTTTGGTGACATTGTTCGCGGTCTGCACGTTTGGGGTGCTAAAGTTCTGCGTCCTGAAGCACTGATCGGTGCTTACTACACTATCGACTAAGATAGTAGTGGGGAGGGTGAAATATCCCTCCCTTTCTTTTTTAAAGGATTAAAAAATGCCCCTTATTTCTACTCCTAACAAGCCACTTAAAATGCAGCTTACTGAAAATAAACGTGGTAGATACAGAGCGATTGACCATAGTAAATATTCAGAAAACTACGATAAAATATTTGGCAAAAAAGATAAGGAAGAAAAAAATGAAAAATAAAAAGCGAATGCCTTATATGATGGGCGGCGAAAAGCGTTCTGCATATATGGGCGGTGGGTATGCCCCAAAGCGTAACATGATGTCAGAGGGTGGCGTTGTTCGTGATTACAATAGTATTATGGAAATGGAAGCAGGGCAAATGTCTCCAGACCATAATGAGTCAATGAAGAAAAAATGAAAGTAAACGCCCCTGAAGGTTATCATTGGATGAAAAGCGGTAAAAGCTTCAAACTAATGAAAGACCCAAAAGATGGCTTTAAGGCACACAAAGGTGCTACTAAAGCTGCGAACTTCCCTATACAGAAGGTTCATAAAAAATAATGGCAACAAATTATCTGACACTTACAAACGAACTTTTAAGAGAGCTGAATGAGGTTCCTTTAACCTCTGTTAATTTTTCAGCGGCTCTTGGGATACAAGCGCATATAAAAGATTGCATCAATCGTGCATATCTTGATATTGTGCTAGAAGAACCCCAATGGCCTTTTTTGTCTGTATCAGAAAGCGGCACTACCGATCCAATGTACGGCAATACTTATGTCGAAACTGTTGCAAATACTCGCTGGTATGAACTAAAGCCAGCAAGCTCTTCTCTTTTAGATGATTATGGGTTTGTTGATTGGGATAATTTTTATTTGACAACTGTGGGTGTAAGCGGAGAAGCCGCTCCATACACCGCAAAAAATTTAAGATTTACTACAATTGAAGAATGGAAAGATTATTATCGAACCTCTGAAAATGCAGACGATGCTGATGCTGCAAACGGAGGCGAGCCTAAAAGAGTAATTAGAAGTCCTGATGGAAGAATGTTTGGCCTTAGCCCCATTCCCGATAAAGCATATCGCGTATGGTTTTATGCCTATAATCAACCAACAGAATTATCTGCGTATACAGACGAACTTGTTTTTCCAGATGTTTACAAGCCTGTTTTGCTTTCTAGAGCAAGATATTATATTCATCAATTTAAAGAAAATATTCAACCAGCGGCGTTAGCTAATGAAGAGTATCGTCGTGGCCTTAGATTAATGAAAGCTAATCTTATGGTTCCTGAACCTTATTATATAAAAGATGATCGCGTGAGGTTTGTTTAATGTCTCAGGCATTTAGCTTTTCATGTAGAGGTGGTCTTAATACAAATTTAAACTCGTTAGAACTTACGGGACAGCCGGGGTTTGCCACCCAACTAACAAACTTTGAAATTGATACAGATGGTGGCTATAGACGCATAAACGGCTTTACAGCATTTGGTGGAGCATCCGCAACAAGGCCAGAAGCAGGAAATCCAATTTTAGGTATTTACCCGTATGCTTTAGGGCTTGTTGTTGTCGTTGGCTCTTCTATTTATTATTCAGAAGATGGAGCCTCTTGGATTCAAGTAAATTATGATACTGGTCATTCTGGTGTAACAGAGGCTAATTTAAGTTCGCAGACAGAGCTAGATAGGCCCAATCAAGCCGTAGATCAATATCCTGCACAGTTTGTGTTGACTCGTGCGCCTACAGGCCACACTTCAAGTCTTTATGGTTCTTTGTCTATCGCAACAGGCAAAGACGAAGTAGCTCATTTTCATATTGATGGTACAGGAGCAGGAAGGCTTTTTGTTTATGAAGAAATTACCAACCCTGCGGCTGGACAATTTATTGAGCTTCATGACAAACATTTAATTATTGTAGATCCTGACAATGCGCCAAGCACAGTTTACTGGTCAAAAACAAATGACGATAGAGATTTTACTGGTACAGGTTCTGGAGCAGCATCAATTGCAGATAAAATTACGGGGGTAAAAAGCTTCCGTGATTCTCTATTTATTTTTTGTCAAAACACTATTCACCGTCTAGATGATATTAATGGCACTCCAGTAATTGTCCAAGTTACAAATAACATTGGTTGTTTAAGTGCTTACAGCATTCAAGAAATTGGTGGTGATCTTTTATTTCTTAGTCCAGACGGTATACGAACAATTGCAGGAACGGCAAGAATTGGAGACGTTGAGCTAAGTTCAGTTTCAAGACAAATTCAAAGTATTATTGGAGATATAGGCAAAAGAGTTGGTGATTATCAAATCAGTAGCTGCGTAGTTCGCTCTAAGTCTCAATATCGTTTATTTTATTCTGGCATTGCTCAAAGCCGAAATAGTGCCAGAGGGATTATTGGAACCTTTACTGGACAAAACTTTGAATGGTCTGAAACACAAGGTATACAGGCCTTTGGTTTAGTTTCAACACTAAACTATGAAAATGATGAAATTATTTATCATGGTGACAAAGATGGCTATATTTATAATCACGACACTGGTAATAGTTTTCTAGAAGATGGTGTAGAACAAAATATTTTTGCAACATACGAAACTTCAGATTTAGATTTTGGAGATATCGGAACAAAGAAAACTTTAAAGTACGTTAAAATTTCTGTTTCGCCAGAAGGTGAAGTAGATCCTACTTTACGAATAAGATATGATTATAAATCTAGCGCAATTGCACAGCCAGCAGATTATTCTTTAGCTCACGTTCCACTGCCTGCAATTTTTGGTACTTCTCTTTTTGGTAGGGCAGAATTTGGTGGGACAAATGATCCAATGGTTAGACAGGCAGTAGAGGGTTCTGGATATACAATGAGTTTAAGGTTAAGAACAGATGATAAATCTTTTCCTTATGCAATAAATGGTTTTTATATAGATTATATGCCATCAGGTAGGAGATAATAATGGCTCAAAACTATTCGCGACAAAGTACATTTGCAGATGGCGATACCATTACAGCAGCGTTATTTAATGATGAATACAATCAGCTTGTAAATGCATTCAATTATTCTAGCATTAGTGCAGTTACTACCGGACATAGACATGATGGCACTGTTGGAGAAGGCGGTAACATTCCGCAAATTGGCGACTTAGATTTTAATAATAAAATTGTTGTCGATGATTCCAACAACCGCTGGGGCTTCTTTGTAGAAGTAGCTAGTGCGCCTGTCGAACAAATCCGCATTCAAGATGGGGCTATTGTCCCAGTAACCGATGATGATATTGATCTTGGCTCGGCCTCACTTGAGTTCAAAAATCTTTATATAGATGGTACAGCTACAATTGATGACTTGAGTGTTGATGCTTCAGCAGTGATTGGAACTACTCTTAATGTTGGTGGGACAGCAACTTTTTCTGGCGATGTAACAATTGGCAATGCAGCAGCAGATACGCTGATTATAACTGCTACAGTTAATTCAAATTTCTTGCCACAAACAGACAGCCTTTGGGATCTTGGTAGCACTTCACTATATTGGGCAAATGCTTATATTGATGCAATTACTACTACAGGTGATGTAGCGGTTGGCGGTAACTTAACTGTAACGGGCAATGCTACAATTTCTGGAAACCTTACATTTGGTGATGCAGATACCGATACAATTACTCTTGGCGCAGACATAGCCTCACACATCACTCCTGATGTTGATGATACTTATGATCTTGGTAGTGCTACAAAAGAATGGCGAAATCTTTATATTGACGGAATTGCCAACATTGATAGTTTAGTAGCTGATACTGCTGATATTGATGGTGGAACTATTGATGGAGCCACAATTGGAGGCTCAAGTGCAGCAGAAGCGACTTTTACAACAGCAAATGCAACAACAGTTGATACTACTAATGTTGAAGTTACAAACATCAAAGCAAAAGACGGTACTTCAGCAGGCTCTATTGCAGATGCTACTGGTGTTGTTACTCTTGCTAGCTCTGTTTTAACGACTGCTGATATAAATGGCGGTACAATAGATGCTACAGCAATTGGTAGCTCAACAGCTTCTACAGGAGCCTTTACAAGTATTACAGCATCTACTACGCTGGGAGTTACAGGAGAATCAACTCTTGCCAGCGCAACAGTTAGCGACCTTACTTCAGGTAGGGTGGTTCTTGCAGGAACCGCTGGCTCTATAGAAGATAGCGGTAATTTAACTTTTGATGGCTCAACACTAACAGTAGTTGGAACAGCAGATGTTGATACTCTTATTATTGGTACTTCTACTGGTGTTACTGCGGTCGATACAGACCTTAGTAGTGTCTCAGCCTCTGATGATACACTTGCTTCTGCAAAGGCTATAAAAACCTACATAGATTCTCAAGTAACTGCCCAAGACTTAGACTTCCAAGGGGATACGGGCGGTGCATTAAGCATTGACTTAGACTCTGAAACTCTAACGATTGCTGGCGGCACAGGCATTGATACAAGCGGTGCGACTAATACGCTGACGGTTGCTATTGATTCTACAGTTACTACGCTTACGGGTACGCAGACGCTTACAAACAAAACTCTTACTGCGCCTGTTATTTCTACTATTAGTAATACAGGAACTTTGACCCTACCTACATCTACCGATACTTTGGTCGGTAGGGATACAACAGATACCCTAACAAACAAAACACTTACAACTCCTGTTATTAGCTCAATCAGCAATACAGGAACACTTACACTACCAACATCAACAGATACTTTGGTAGGCAGAGATACGACAGACACTTTAACAAATAAAACTTTAACTTCTCCTGTAATTAATACGGGGGTGTCTGGAACAGCTATTCTTGATGACGATACTTTTGCTACAGCTACTGCTACAACACTGGCAACCGCAGAATCTATTAAAGCTTATGTAGATGCTCAAGTAGATACAGCCGATGAGCTTTCAGAGCTTACAGACGTAACTATTACAAGTCCTGCGCTTGATCAGGTGTTGGCATATAATGGATCTGAATGGGTTAATGCTGTAGCAGCTAGTGGAGGCTTGGCTTCACAAACACCAGCAGAAACCGCAAACTTTACAGCCGTAAAAGGCAACAGATACTATTTAGATAGCTCTGGTGGCACATTTACAATGACTTTGCCTGCTTCTCCCACCGCAGGAGATCAAGTAGGCTTTGTTGATTATGGTGGTAATTTTGCAACTACTTCAGTGACTGTTGGCAGAAATTCTAGTAATATTATGGGTTCTGCTACTGACTTAACTTTAGATGTTGATTATTTTTCAGGCGTTTTAGAATACGTTGACGCAACTCAAGGGTGGATGTTAATATGAGTAATTTAAGAGATTTTTTAGGCGGTCTTGATCCTGCTACTTGGACAGATGCTAAAGCTGCCTATTTAGATGATAATATAAGCACAAAGGCTCCAGCATCTACGGCCTTGTCTACAGCAACGTGGACTTCCGCAAGAGCAACAAATTTAGATAATCTTGATTCGACTATTAGCTCAAGAGCGCCATCGTCTACTGCGCTTTCTACGGCTACATGGACAAACACACGAGCAGGATATTTAGATGCGGCTATTAGCACCCGCGCACCCTCTTCTACAGCCTTGTCTAGTAATGTATACACAAGTACTAGAGCAGGAAACCTAGACAACCTTGATACTACTGTAAGTTCCCGTGCGCCCTCGTCCACGGCCCTTTCTACGGCTACATGGACAAATACTAGAGCAGGCTATCTTGATACTAGTATTAGCTCACGCGCTCCCGCTTCTACTGCACTCTCTAGTAACGTCTGGACAACAACATACCGGAACAGGCTTGATACAACTGTTTCTAGTCGCTTGAGTAGCTGTAGCGTTCAACGTCTTGCGACTCGGACTCAAATAAATAGTGCTAATGACTATGACACATGGACAATTTCTTCTGTTAATACTGCCAAAACATTTCTTACGACTAATGGAGGGGGAATGTCTGTAAATAGTGGCCCTGCGCTGGATGGCGCTGTTTACGGCTATGAGTACCATAGTGATTATAACGGCGCTAGTTGTAGATTTATAAATAGTACAAATGTACGTTATGTTCTTATGGGTTATTTTAATAGAAACTACAACGGTAGTTCCACTAATGGCTGGGGTAATTGGCCGGGTTCTAACAGCAACCAATATTACGTCGAATTTTCAGCAACTCAAATATCTTAAAGAGAGATAAACAATGCCACTATTTTTAATTAAAAGAGAAGCAGATAATTTAGTTACAGGAATAACAGAAACCTACGATAATACTGTGCTAGAGTTAGATGCTCGTTATTTAGATTTAGATGCTATGGTAGAGCTTTTTCCAGAAGCTCAAGACCAAGACTATTTTTTAAATAAAATTGTAGATGTAGAAAATCTTACGGTTAGTGATCCTGACCCCGTAGAGCCAGATCCCAATGATCCAACAGCCATAAGATTAGCTACGGCAGCCAGATCCTATTCTGTTGGTGAGTTTAGAAATAAGTTTACTCTTGCAGAAAAAACAGCGATTTATGCTGCTGCTGAAACAGATGCAACTGTAAAAATATTTCTTGATGATCTTGCATCGGCTTCTTTTGTAGACCCACAAGACCCACAAACTATAGGCGGTATTGACTATTTAATTTCTGTTGGTCTTTTAGCTGCTGAACGCAGAGACTTTATGTTGGCAGACAAAAATACTCTTTAAAAATTTATGGTAGCCTTCAAAGACACACTATTTGTAGATAACTCAGTTGTTCCTATACAAGATAAAAGTATAAAAAAATATAGGGAGCTTTCAGAAAGTCTTTGGGAAATACAACAATTTGATCCTTCTGGGCCTTTTAGAGAAGCAGAGTGTATCCCACTAGTAACGCCTTCTTCAGAAATTACTGAAAACGCTACATATCAAAAGCACATAACTGCGGGAGCAGATGCAGTATTTCAAAAGCTTTTAGAAAATCTTGAGCTTGCTTTATCGCAAGCAGCAATACACTCTGATATATTAAGATGTGTATTAATTAGGGTTAAAAAGGGTTGCAAAATTTATCCGCATATAGATACTACTTTTCCAGATTTAAATGTTATAATATATAGAATGCAATTAGTTAGCTCAAGTAAAGAGCCGTTTGTTAGAACGCTAACTAAAAAAGGTAAAGAACTTTATTACTCTCCAGAGATAGGGATACTAGACAGAATACCTACGGAGGCATTACAAGCAGAAGAAAATATAGGATTAAATGATAATATACATCTTTTGGTGTATACACAGCCAAGTACAGGGCATGAAGCCCTAAAAATAGTTTCTGGACAGAAGTAATGGAGGATTTCTTTGAATACTATAAAAATTTTAGAAGCAAATATTGATAACTTTATTGGTATCTTTGACACAGATTTTGATACTGATCCGCTACTACAGTATTTTCAAATAGCAAAAGACGCTAATGTAGCGGTTCCTCGCAAAAAAATTCCAAGCTCTGACGGGGAGACTATTGCAAATACAAGGACAGATACCGGATTTTCGACTTGGCCTTTTCTTGAAAGAGAAAGAGTATTAAACGAAGAAAATTCTTATATGCTACCTGTCGATGACTATTTAGGATACATTGCAGGATACAATAAACTTATCAATACTTGTTTTGAAATATATTCAGATAAATATGAAGAATTAACAAATATGGAGCTGCGGCATTCATATTTTAATATTCAACAAACAAAACCAGCAGAAGGTTATCATGTTTGGCACTGCGAAAATACAGCAAACGGAACAACCCAAAGAGTCTTAGCTACTATGCTATATTTAAATGATGACTTTGAAGGTGGAGAAACTGAATTTTTATACCAAACATCTAGAATAAAACCAAAGACAGGACGGGTTGTTATATGGCCTGCTCATTTTACTCATGTTCACAGAGGCAATCCACCTTTGTCGGGAGAAAAATATATTGCTACTGGATGGATTGAGCAAATTCGTTTATGAGTAGTCCTGCCTATGCGGTGTTAAAAAACCCAAAAGACGAAACATATATTATATTTAAAAATCGAATCACGCAAGATACAGATAGAAATTATATACTTTGGGAGTTAAGAGAACCGACTCCACGCACGTTCGATAAAGATATTATTAATAATAACTATACATATGTATTAAATCACATAATACACAATAGATCTGAAAATGAAAGCAACTTAGAAGGAAGGGCAGAATCACCCTCTGCTGGATTAGTATATCATACAGTAAAAAGCACTTTGGAGTATAATGGTTTAAAACTAGGAACAATTTTTAGATCAGCTTTAAATTTAACTCCAAGATCTAGATCAGATAGACTAGAAAACACCCTTCCTCATATAGATTCAACTAACAAGCATTTGGTTATGCTTCTATATTTTAACACTACTAGCGGCTCAACTCATTTATGTCATGAAAAGTGGCAGTCAGGCGAAACAATAAAAGATTATAAAGATGTGTCCGTTATAGAGTCTATAGAACCAGAAGAAGACAAAATAATTATTTTTGAAGGAAACAGATTTCATTTTAATGATTATCCAAAATCAGACGATCCTTTAAGGCTTGTCTTAGTAGTAAACTTTTCCCTAGCATGAAAATAAAGAGTTTTAATTTATGGAGCGTATACTATGGCTATGTTTATTGTTGTCGTTGGGCGCTGACGCCCAAAATAATCAAGAAGGTGACTTAAATACCAACACACAAGACAGCACAGTAAACTCTAATAACAATACAACAAATAATAGTAAAACTTATAATGGTGCTGGATCAAGCAGTCAAATGCCCGTATATAGTTCTGTAGCACCAAGTTTAATGAGTAGCGGTAACGACACTTGTTTAAAGTCAAAATCTGGCGCGGCCCAGTTTGTAGTATTTGGTGTAAGTGCGGGACAGTACATTCAAGACGATAAATGTAATCGTCGCAAAGATGCAAAAACATTAAAAGAAATGGGAATGAGCATAGCAGCCGTTTCTCTAATGTGTCAAGAAACATCTGTGTGGCTAGCAATGTTTACATCAGGAACACCTTGTCCACTATTGGTAAACGGTAAATTGGTTGTGGGCAAAGCAGCTATGCTGGCAATGAAAAGGACTCCTGAACTATTCATTCCAGACTATAAAGAAAATAAACCTTTTTATGATCTTGTTTTAAACATAGGGGTAGTAGATGACGATCAAGAAATTAGCGATGGCGTTAGCCTTAGCGAGCGTTTCCGCACCAGCCTTATCAATAACGGAGATTGATGACCTTGTAAACACGAGCGCATCTATTCGGTCTACGTTTGACTATGGTATTCGCGCAGTAGGTGGTATGACTTCTTATGCGTCTATAGGAGGTATTGCGCCGACAGGTACAGTAAATAATGGACTTATTAGTTATGATCAAGCAGACGCCTATAACATGGCTGTAACGGCTGTACAAAACGCCACATATACAGTTGATGTAGGCGCTCAAGAGTATTTTGATAACGCTGCAAATCAGGCAATGAACAATGTTAGCGCAGCCGTAGATGCCTATGTTTCTGCGTCAGCGGCGGTTATTGAAGTTGTAAGAGTTAATGAAATTGCTTCAGATGCACAGGCGGCTGGAGATGGTGAAGCTCTTGCAGCCGTTCAAGACTATATTGCAACAAATGATGTAACGCTAGAGCAATCAGAGGTTGATCTTTACAACGATACTTTGACTACGGTTGAAGAAAACTCTCAGACTGCGGCAGCATTTATGGCTGTAGCTAACAGCCCTGACCTGATAGACAGCGCAAATCAGCAGGCAGATAGCATCAATTCTACCTATGCGGATGCTACAGAGGTGTTTTTTGACTCGGCAATGGGAGAGGTAGTGGTTTGGTTTGAAGGCGTACAGGACACTGTTGCAGTTCTAATGGTCAACACATACTTCAAGACAACCGCAGAGATCCTGACAGAAGGCGAAAGCAGCAATTTCTATCAGACGGGGCCAACATACAACCCGTGTGCATTCTTCCAAGATCCTTCAATAGTTGATAGCTGTCTGGGAGGATAATGTGTCGCTGGAAGGAGTAGAATTAAATGTTAATGGCACAAGCTTCAAAGGCGTTTGGGTTGCTATTGTTTTGTCTATGGCTACTAGTATCGGCGGTGGTATATGGGCCGCTTCTCAGTTTTTTGCTCGCATTGATGGTATTGAAGGAAGGCTGGATGCTATTCAGGTTCCTGACCTCACAGACCTTACTGATCGTATCAGTCTTGTGGAGCAACGGCTCACTGATCAAAATATATCAGGACTTCAAGGAAAGCTATCTGAACTAGGAACAAACCTAGAGCAAATTATGGAGCGGCAAAAAGAATTACTTGACCTCCGTGATCGTGTTGAAGAAGCAGAAAAAGAATCTGAAAAGAGCGCAATAACCGTACAAAACCAAGCGGCTATTGTAGAAAAATATGATGATGAAGTCAAAAGTCTAACCCGTGAGATTAATGATCTCTGGAGTGCTATGGATGCTTTATCAAATCCCCTCCAATAATTAGAGATTATTATGATGTTAGACGAACACAGATTAGATCGTATTGAGCAGAAGCTAGACAAGCTGACTGAAGCAGTATCACAGATTGCTCGGGTTGAAGAGCAAATGCTTTCTGTGTTCAAGCGCATGGACAGGCACGAGAAAAGGCTGGACGATCAAGAAGATGATATAAAAGAACTAGCGGGTATTGTCGCTACTAACGCAACATCTGTTAAAAATTCCGAAAGATTTTTTTGGATAATTTTAAGTGCTGTTGTATCTATTGTGGTATATTCTGTTAAGTAAGTTTTCAAATAAATGGAGTTATTATGAATAAGTTTGTAAATTATATGATTCATGTTGGTGATGCTACAAGCCAACTTATCAACACGGCTTTATTGCTGTCTGATAATCCAAATGAGTCAGTCTCAGGAAGAGCCTATAGACTGAACGACAAACAGGGTTGGAAGCAGCTAGAAAAAAGCCTAAATTTTATTTTTCAGGCGTGGCAAGAAGAGCATTGTAAACAATCATTTTTGAATGATATTGCTCGCGCTAAAAAACTTTTAGGTGAAAAGGAGAAAACCCAATGAAGAATATTTTAGTAGCCGCAGTATTAGTATTTTTAGTAGGTTGTGCATCTAGCTCAAGTCAATACTATGAAGCAGTACAAAAAGCAGCAGAGGCTAACTCAAGAGCGGCACAAGCCAAGTTTGACGCCCTTTCTGCTATCGCTGCTGCAGGAGATGGACAGGCCGCTAGTGCTGCTGTAATGGCTTTGGCTCTAACACAGACTCCTACTGCTAATCCTATTCCCCAACAATCAGAAGCTATCCAGTGGGCGTCTATCCTAGCGTCTCCTGTGACCTCTCTTGGTATGATGTGGATGCAAGCAGACTCAGCCAAGACTATGGCTCGCTACAACTCACAAGTTGATCTAGCGCGAGTAACCGCTGATGCTCAGACTCAACAGGCCTTGTACGGCAGTTTCTCTGACATTTCTAGTGCAGGCTTTACTGCCGTAGGAAACGTAGACTACACTCCGTTTATTGACGGTATGGTAAATCTCGGTACTACTGGCATGGATAACCTAACTACTTTAGGCACTGCAGGGTTTACTGCTAACACTAACATTGCAACAGCTGGCCTTACTCAAGTTGGGCTTACGGCTGAAGACGGTCTTAACGTAGCAGCTAACATAAGCAATAACGCTATGGATGGCCTTGTAACACTTGGCACTAACGGTCTTGAAACTGCTGAAAGTCTTGGTATTCAAGGCCTGCTTGGTATGCACGAAACCACAAAAAGCTGGGTTCAGTATGCAACTATTATAAATTCCGACTTTAAAGATATGTTGGCTAATGAGCAAAGTGGCTGTATTGTTACAACGAATGAAACTGGTCAAATCGTAGTAACTTGTAACTAATATGTGGCAAGCACTTATTTCACCAATTTCAAACTTAGTAGGGGGCTATCTCAATAACAAACATGAGCAGGCTCAAGCAAAGCACCAAGCTAAGTTACAGGTTATCCAGAATGATGCAGATTGGGAAAGCAAAATGGCTGACGCTTCTGCATCAAGCTGGAAAGATGAATTTTGGACGATTGTGCTGGCAGTCCCTTTGTTTTGTTTGGGATACTCTGTTGTCGTTAATGATCCCACTATTGTTGCTCGCGTTCATGACAGCTTTAATACACTTGATACTTTACCGGATTGGTATCAATACTTACTTTTTTTGGCTGTAAGCGCAAGCTTTGGTATTAGGGGCGCTGACAAACTAATGCAGCTAAAGAAAAAATGAAACCAGAAGAACTAGACAAATGGCGAGTAGTTCCACGGCTTTTGATGGTGGCGATGGTCATTATGACATATCGTGTTGTTGAATGGTTTATGGAAATACCAACACCCACCCTAGAACAAGCAGGCTTAGTCAGTGTAATGACAGGAGCCTTAACGGGTGCTTTTGGACTGTTTTTGGGTTCTGGTAAAAAAGAATGAATTATTTTACAAAAGAAGAGTTAAGCTGTCAGCACTGCGGCGACTACAAATTTAATGAAGAATTTTTAAAGATTTTAAATAACATTAGGCATGAATGTAATTTTCCTTTTGTTGTTAGCTCTGGCTATAGATGTATTGAGCATCCTATTGAAGCATCAAAGCTTCGTGGTGGAGCGCATACAACAGGCTCTGCAGTTGATATAGCCGTAACAGGAGATAAAGCTTTAAAAGTTCTTGAGGTTGCTTTAGCGCAGGGTATTAAAAGAATAGGAATAAATCAAAAAGGAAACGGACGTTTTATACACTTAGACATGGCAGATGATGAATTTCCTTCTCCTGCTATTTGGTCGTACTGAGGAAAATATAAATGGCTACAAGAAAACCACCACAAAGGCGAACTACTGCTAGAACGGCACTGGATAAAGTAGAGCTTAGTCCTGCACAAGAACTAGCTAATAGAATACAGGTTTTAAGATCTTCTGCTGTAGTAAAACAGCCCGTTTCAAAAACAACGCAGAAGACTACACCGCCCCCACCTAAAGATCTTACAATGGGCGACATAGTACTTGAAACTAGATCTAAGCCAACACCAGCTACGCCTACCCCAAGGACTACTGCCCCTTCTCCTGCGGATACAGGCCGTGGTAGGGGAACTGGGCCGGGATCAACCCCACCCACAACCACAAAAACGGGTGGCCCTGCGCCTAATGTAGACCTTGATGGTGATGGTGTTGCAGACGCATATGATCCAGCAGCAGGAGTAAAGGGGCCGCCCCCTGCCACTCTTCCAGAGGAAGCAATCTATACACCTGTAAAAGTTGATCGAACTGGTTTAGAAACAACTCCTATTATTGAGATGAAGGAAACGTCTAAAGCAGAATTTACGCCTTTTGGCCCTGATGTAGAAAAAAGAAAACAAGAAGCTAGACAAAAAGAAGTAATTGGTAACCTTTATGGTGGCTCTTCTCTTGATCGAACTGTCGAAAAAGAAGAAAGGGTACGGCCAAGAACCATGACTTCAAGACGGCAAGAAGCGCCTAGAGGCCAAGACGTTTATTCACCGTCAATACAAGAATCAGGTGGTCAAAGGCAACCGCACCCACAAACAGGTGGCGTAAGACCAGATGTACCACGAACTGGCGGTCACCCTGCCATTCCCGTCACATCAGAGCCGCTGACCCCAGCAACAGAAACAACTACTGGAACCGTTTCAGGAACGGCAGGACTTGGTAAGTCTGGTGATGCTACTATTATTGAAGATATTCAAACAGCAGAAGCGCCAGAAGACGTAACAGCCACAACTTATGATCCTACTTTAGTTGCAGAAGACGTTGAAGAAGCAACTGCGCAAGAAGGCGAAGTAAGTGAAGAAGCTATTGTTGATTTTGAAGAGCAAGAATTAACTGAAAGGGCTATTGCAGCCGAACGAGATCTTGAGGCCGAGCAAGCTGCTCTTTCAGGCCTTGCTGAATATGAATTATCAGCAGATGCTTTTGTAGATCCTGTAACTGGAAGGCTTGCTCAAGTTTCTGCAACGCCAGAAGCTGAAGCACAAAGCCGAGAAGCAATAACAGGCGTTCCTGCAACAGATGGAACCGCTGCTGAGATTGTTGGCATGGTGGGCTATGAAGCAGCCTCTATGCGTACAGTCAAAGGCACAGCGGCAAAAGGCGCGGCAGCAGAAATGGTTGCAGAAGTTGGTGCGTTGCCAGCAGATCTTTCAGCGACTATTGTTGAAGATCCTCAAAGTGTTGAGGCCCAGTTAGATGACGAGCCTATTGAAATTCGTGCAGCCGTTGCCGCACTGCCAACCGAAGCTCTTGTATCTTCACAAATGGAGACGTTGCTTGGCGGCTTAGAAGACGGAGAAATTCCAATGTGGGCTAGGCCAGCAGTTGATGCTATGAATCAACAAATGGCACAACGAGGCTTAGAAGTTTCTACTATTGGAAGAGATGCTTTATTTAATGCAATTATTCAAACTGCCCTTCCTATGGCGCAAGCAAACGCTTTAGCCTTACAAGAGCGGTCTGCATTAAATCTTACGAATGAACAACAAGCGCGTGTTCAGACAGCAAATCTTGAGGCACAGAGAAGGCTACAAAATACAGCAAATAGACAAACTGCTAGTTCTCAAACAGCACAACTAGCTCAACAAATGTCTGTATTACAAAGTCAGTTTTCACAAGAAACTATGATGACTTCTGCTCAACTACAGCAGCAGACAGCTCTTCAAAATCTTCAAAATAGACAGCAAGCAGCCGTCCAAAATGTTCAAAACCAACAGGCGATGAATGCTCAAAATCTGAGTAATGAGCAACAAACAGAACTTGCAAATCTCCAGCTTGAGTACCAAACAAATGCAGCAAATATGTCTGCTGAAAATGTTAGGCGCTTAAATGAGATGCAAGTTGCTGCTGACTTTATGGCTAAAAATGCTGACTTTAAACAGCAGATGGAACTTGCAAATTTAAGCAACGACCAACAAATGCGCCTTGCAAATCTGAGCGCACTAAATCAGGCCAGCTCAGAAAATTTGAATGCGGCACAACAAACCGAGCTTGCTAATCTTAATGCTCGTATGCAAACAAACCTACTTCAAGCACAGATTGCATCTAACATGAATGTTGCACAGCTAAATGCTGATCAGCAACGAGCGGTTCAGAATGCATCAATGGTTGCTAACATGGATATGGCTAAATTTAATGCCGATCAACAGGTTCAATTAGCCAATAGTAAGTTTATGCAAACAATGATCTTGTCTGATTTTAATGCTGAACAACAGGCGGCTATGCAAAATGCTACGGCGCTTGCATCTTTAGATCTTGCTAATCTTGATAATAGAACAAGAATTGCTGCACAAAACGCGGCTGCTTTCTTGCAGATGGATATGACAAATCTAAGTAATAGACAGCAGACTGAAGTATTAAATGCTCAAATGAAGCAACAGGCTCTTTTATCTGATCAGGCCATGACTAATGCAGCGGCACAGTTTAATGCTCAAAGTCAAAACCAAGTAGATCAGTTTAATGCGAGCATGGCGGCACAAATTTCTCAGTTTAACGCTGCTCAAATTAATACTATGAATCAGTTTAATGCGCAATCAATTAATCAGCAGACACTTGTTGATAAAGAAAATGAAACAAGGATCACAACTGCAAACATTGCGGCAAGCGCAACAGTATCTGCGGCTAGTATCAGTGCTGGTGCGGCGGTTAAAACGGCTCAAATTAGATCAGCAAGTTCTGAACGGATTGCAAATGCGACAATGGAGCTTCAAGCCTCTCAATTTAACGCAAGTCAAGAATTTGCAAGAGAGCAGTTTAATGCGGCCAATGCTCAAGCAATTGCTCAAGCGGATACCGCGTGGGCTAGGCAGCTAACTCTTGCTGAAACTGCTGCTCAAAATGATGCAAATAGACAAAATGCTCAAAATGCTTTTGCTATGACAATGCAACAACAACAGAATATGTGGCAAGAAGCACGAGACAGTGCAAACTATTTCCGACAGAGCTACGAAAATGATCAAACAAGAAAGACTCAGCTTTATGCTGTAGCTCTAGGAAATGAAACTGCTGCTGGTAATAGTAAAAGTACGACCATTAATGGTTTAATGGGTATGATAGATAATTTCTTCGGAGGGCCGTAATAATGGGGTTTTTCAAAAAAATATTTTCTGGCATTAAAAAAGTTGTCAAGAAGGTTGGAAAGGGTATTAAAGGCCTTTTTAAAAAAGTCGGTAAGTTTATGGACAAGATTGGCATTATAGGTCAGATTGGCCTTGCGCTTGTTTTACCGGGAATTGGGCAAATGTTATCGGCGGGATTAACAGGGCTTGGTGGAGCTATGGCGGGGTACACAGGCCTTGGCTCTACTGTGGTTAATGCAGCCGGGAAATTTATTCAAGGCGCTGTAACTATGGCAAGTCGAACCTCTAAATTTTTCAGCACAGTAACTGATGGTGTTGGTAAGGTTCTTGGTGAAACTGTTGGCGCTGCTGCAAAGAGCCTTGGAATTACTTCTGAAAGTTTAATTGGTAAGGGTCTTGGTAAAATCGGCATTGATGTTAATTCAGCAAGCTGGGAAGGCGTTTGGAAAGAAACTCAAACAGCCTTTACAGAAACTGTAAGTTCCGCAACAAATATAGTTACGGGCGCTCAAGACAAGGCACTAGCCGCACTA
>Ga0181575_10000625_pt1 | contig 25973 bp, 17 predicted proteins | sample 101ome_23_FD_145599 | JGI IMG/M metagenome (GOLD analysis project Ga0181575, IMG submission 145599) | Coastal salt marsh microbial communities from the Groves Creek Marsh, Skidaway Island, Georgia - 101411CT metaG (spades assembly) | ecosystem: Environmental > Aquatic > Marine > Intertidal zone... | reverse complement strand
CGTGCCTGAGGAGCGCATCGCTCAGATCAATCAGCTCAAGCGCCAGTACGCGGCGCTGCAGTCCGGCGTGGGCTATTCGGGACGTGCCACCGTGTACTGTAACCAGAACCTGAGCGCGCCCTCTGTTCAACTTTAGCTTTAAATGCTAATGTGAATCCTGCGCTTCTGCACCATGGGCTTCATCTGGGCCGCCACCTCCGCATTCAGTACAGCAAGCGAGTTCGGGTGGCGGTCCGCAGCAGCCCAAAGCGCATACAGAAGCGCATCTGCGAGGTCATCTGCTTTCCCTGTCGGGGCGGCCTGCTTGAGCTTGTCGAGTACGTGCTTCATTACCGTCTCGGACGCGGCCTTTCTGTTCTTGTATATTTTCAAATCACCTGCGTCGTCGGGCATGATTTTGAGCTTCTCTGCGATTTTGAACTTTTCGCGAGACTGCTTCAAGTGCACTCGCTGCTTGCCGTCCATCATGGCCGTGAGGTATCCATGTATATAATGTGATGTGTCCTTGACACGTCCACCCCTGTACTGAAACTCGATGTAAACATCACCTGTTTCGAGCATGGACTTGTTATAAAATCGATGGAACGCCTCGAGGCCGTGCGAGAGATCGACGAGCTCCATTGCCTGGACGGAGAAGGTGTTATCGTCGAGCGCGAGCGAGACGATGGCGCAATTTTTGAGACCGGGGTCGATTCCGTAGACGACAGCCATATTTTGCAGCTTGTAAACAAAATTATTGTTTACAATAAAGACACATGGCGAGATCTAAATCGCGTCGCAGGAACCGCAGGAGCCGGAAAAGGAGTCGCCGGAGCCGGAGCCGGAGGTCGAAGCGTCGTCGCAGCCGCCGCAGCCGCCGCAGGTCGAAGCACCGCCGCAGCCGCCGCAGGTCGAAGCACCGCCGCAGGAGCCGCAGGAGTCGGAAAAGGAGTCGCAGCCGGCGGAGCCGCCGGAGGTCGAAGCACCGCCGCAGCCGCCGCAGGTCGAAGCACCGCCGCAGGAGCCGCAGGAGTCGGAAAAGGAGTCGCAGCCGGCGGAGCCGCCGCAGGTCGAGACGCTCTCGCAGCAGGAGCCGGCGCAAGTCGAAGAGACGCTCCGCCGCGCTGGCCGTGACCGGTGCGGGTGCCGCCATTGGTCTTGGGTTAGCAGCATACCTAGCTCTCCGCGGTGAGTCTGGCGGTCGTCGCGGAAAAAGGGGAGGAGGGGGCGCCCTGCGGAGCGGCAGGTCCAAGTACAAAGAGGAAACGATCGATGTGGGTCGCACGGGCGGAGGTCGCTCCCGCTCCCGCTCCCGCTCTAGGTGGCTCGATCGCTCAAAGTCTCGGTCGCGCGACGAAGACGGTGGGGTGTCCAGTAGCAGAACATACGGTGGTGGCGTGAAGTCAACATCTGAGCGAGTTTATCGTGACAGCTACGTCCCCGAACTCATTGACCTGAGCAGAGACCCCGAACCCAGACCGGATTCCGGCGGCGGGGGTGGAGGTGGAGGCCCCGGACCCGCAGCCACCGCAGACGACGACGACGGCAAACTCACGGGCGACATCCTGAGGGACACTCTGAATAGCAAGGCCCCCGGCGCAGTCGTTCCCACAGCGGAAGCGAACAAGATCTGGGGGCAGAAGATAATGATAGGATTAGGTGGCCTCACGCTTTATGCGGTAGGGTTCCCAGTGGCATCCTTCGCTCTTTTGAATTTGGCTACACGCTGGGGAGATGCAGACATCAATGATGTGCTTAATCTTGCTGCTGAACTCACTCATTCTATTTTGGTACCCGTAGATAAGGAAAAAATGAAACATCTACATCTATCGGATAAGGAAAAGAGTAAAAAATACTCTTTTGCTCTCGACACCGTCATGCAAGCAACTGCTATGAGCGACATCAATGAAGTATTGACTCAAGATCAAGAAATAAAAACTACTAAGGACGCGCAGGCGGCGAGAAAGAAAAATGTGCAAGAAAAGTACGATAAAATAAAGGGTTTGAGCCTAGACTATGATAATATTGGCGACTGGTTAAACTCTGGTGATTTTATAAGGAGGATGATCCCCCCAAAATGGCGCGAATATTGGAAAGATTCCGGCGCTAAGCTTGATCAAAACGGAAAACTGACTTTCAACGGAATTACCAAATCGGGAAACAAACAGTACATGTCGATTTTGACAAGTGGCGGTAAAAAAGACGCTCAAGAGATCACAAACAAGGTCAAAGAAGAAACACCCAACTACTAATCGCGCTGCGCAAAGCGCGAGGCGAGTCCACTACGTAGCGTATCTAGAAGCACGCGAGCTTCCTCCAGCTGCTGCAGTTCGTCTCTCAGACGGCGGAGCACTCTTTGACCGCGAGCGCTTGCAGCGTCGCTCGGGACGGGGCGGGCGTGGGATGAGGGCGAGGATGCACCGGGCGGCGGAGAGGCGCTCGAAGCGGAGCGAGGTGGCGGAGCGGAAATAGGAGCGAAGAGATATTCCCCGGGCGCAGCAGAAGTCCTCGGGCGTAACAGTGGCGCGGTAGGCCGCGTGTGTACGGAGGAGGTGGAGGCGGACCGCGGTGACAGAGGGCACGCCTCGAAGGGTAATCCCATCTTTTAGTTGGTGGTCGAAAACTGGGAGGGCGTAGAGCTCGATGAGGCGGTTGAGTTCGCGCGGGAAGCTGGGGATGCAGAATACGTGCTCGAGAGGCGAGGGGTCGGCGAGATGGAGGGTAGGTTTGAAATGGAACCAGACAGCACTTCGAGTCGGCATGAATTTTTGATCTCTCATTCAAGAGCAATCAGGCTGATTTGTGTGTGCTTGGTTGTTGGGGGTCAAAATCGATTTTCGCATTTGAAGACAGAGCTAGCACAGACTAGCTAGCCTCATCAAATTTCAGAGAATGTCTCACGTGGTTGCCGCCCTGATTGAAAGCGACCTGAAAATCGCGAAGGAGGTGCTGACCAAACACGAGATACCCTCCGAGACATTCAGCTACAAGCACTACGGAACGCTTCGCATCGAAGATTCGCACACCGACGCCGTCCTTGGACTTATCGAGAAGGAGTTGCTGCAGCAGCTGATCAAGATATCTATCGAACCCGAGATGAGGCGCCTGAAGCACGTTCGAATCGGGATTGACACGTTCTCTGGATCTATCGAAATGGGCTGCCGAGTCGTGGTGGTTCTGTCTGTGAACCCGTTCAAGTACATCTACAGCCACCTCTGTCTGACGGAGTGCATGTATGCCAGCGATGACGTTATTAAAACGAAAAAGAGGATTCATCGGCTCTACTTTTCTGAGAATTCTTACCGTGACGTGGAGGCGTGTCTATCAAGGAGATATACTCAGATGCCGATCAACCCGGTGTTTACGATTTGAGAAAATCTCCAACCTTCTTAGCAACGTCTCCGGCGCTTCGGTTGCCGCGGTATTCTCCGACGGCACGGCCGCCGTCGACGTAAACGATGGACGGGAAGCCGCGCACGCCTAGCTTCTTAAACAGCGCCTCGTCGCGCGAGTTTGTCGCATTGAAATACTTGAGACCGGGCGTTTTTGCCTTGGCTGCAAAGAATGCTGGTTTGAATGTGTTGCAGTGACCACACTGATCGCTCATGACTCCAACGGCAAACTTGTCGCCGCGCTGGATGGCCTTGCGCAGCGCGCCCTCGCTGATTCCCGCGCCACCGGACGCTGATTGTACGCGGCCGCGTGAGGCGGGCTTGCCGGTGGACTTGGCTCCACCCCCACTGAAGATGTTGCCTTTGTTCATGACCAAATAAATGAGTCCTGCGAGCAACAGTGCGCCAACCGCATAATACACCCATTTTTCGCAACCGCGCGCCATTCCTTTGTTTTGCGCCATTCCTTTGTTTTGAGTCAATAAAAATTAATTGTTCAAATAAAGAGCTAATGGCTGAATTGGACCTCGCAGGTAATTTCGCGAACCGCGGTTCGCAGTTTCTGGAGTGGCTAAACGACGGTGATGTGGACATCGAGGGATTGCGAGTGGTGGAGACAGACGAGCAGCCGTTCCACATCGGGTTCCACGGTCCAAAGGGTGACTATGAAACGCGCGTGTGGACTGACTCGACCGACCGCAAGCGATTGACTCAGAACCGGCCGGATTACATGGTGGCGGCGCCGGGCAACTCGCTTTATACGGACCTGGCGCGGCTGCGCGACGAGAACCGAGCGCTGCGAATGCGCCTGGAGACCGAGGCGGGTCGCGACGCCGCGTTCGTGGAGAGGAAGCGCGCTCTGATCAAGCGCGAACAGGAGGTGTCCGCACGCGAATCTATCGCTCGTGAGAGGAACCAATCTACCGGCACCTCGCTTGCGCAGGTGGTTCGTGCTCGATTTGGCGCACGGAAATAAATTATTTTTGAAAAGTAAAGAATCATGCCCATGGAGAGTCTAGACAAGGGACTCATGGTGGTCTCAGCGGTGTTGGTGTTGGTGTTGATTGTTCTCACGTGGACGTGGCACTCGTCCAGCTGCAGCGTCGAGGACTGTAGCAATCTTCCGTCGAGGCTCAAATACAGCGACGCGGTGGACCGTCTGGAAAAGATTCTTGAGGAGAATCCCGAGAACCAGAAAATATTTATTCGTAACTTTTTCAATCAACTCAGAAATACATGTGTCGCTAAAGTAGAATCATCATAAAATCCTCTTCCACGTGTAAACGATGCGCTTCTTGGCCATCCAATCGCGAAGCGTCGCATTGTATAGCGGCCTGTACGAGCTCACGCGGACCCACCTTGGCATGCCAGTGTAATGTCGTACGATTCGCGCGAGCTGGATTGGCATGAATCGCGCGATATCAAGGAGCATTTACCTATGTGTATAAAAAAAAACGTTTTCAACAAACAAACAATGCAGACAATTCTAATCTTGATGTTCATCATTCTATTACTGCGCAACACACCCCGAAAAATTCGAGAGCGACCTGTGTTCACCCCACCTGCCCTCAGAAACGGCCTGACCGAATCCACTGAGATCGTCGCCAAGCGCAGCGTGTAATGCGCGATGAATAAAATGTGTCCTTTAATCAAACATGAAATGCCAACCAAGAAGGATATACGCAAGCGTGTCCGCAGTATAAGAGATGCTCATTACTTTGGGTATACCTTGAGTGGAGATGAAGAGACCTTCATACGCTCACTCATTGACAATCACCCCAAGTACATGGAGAAAACCCGGGGAGACTCCCCGTTCGAAATTGTTATCGGGCGCCACAAGGTTTACAAACAACCCACGTTCGCCCTGCGCTTCGATTGCGGCTACACGGAGACGATAAGCCTCAATGCATGCATCGACAAGCGGTCCCCTAAGAGGCATCGAGAGACCACCGTCATAGCGTGCATGCGGCGGTCGGTCAACGATCAGATTGAGATCTTTAGGCAGATGACAGATTCAACCAGGTGTTCCATCTCTGGTGACGCTATCGTTGGTCGCGGCCACGTGGACCATGAGGTACAATTCGCGCAGATCGTGAATGAGTTCAAGGCCAACAACCATGATCTCTTTCATTGGCCGGTTGAATCCAAGGATGGACTCAGCCGGTTCACCGACATACATCGGGATTTCATGTGGAGGCGTTTCCACTCTACTCGTGCCTTCTTACGAATGACAACGCCAGAGGCCAATTTGAAACGCGAGCGCATTAAAATAGATTACGGTTAAAAAAATTCCGCGAAATCTGCGTGTAATGCGCGATGAATAAAATGTGTCCTTTAATCAAACATGAACGTCACCTGCACACTGTGTCAATCCGTGGTCGATCTCGTCGCGGCAGAGGCGTCCGTCGCCAACGCCTCCACCGTCGCCATCTCCATCGCGGTGTCGGCTCTGTGCTCTGCGATCGGCGGGCCCATCGTGGCCAAGGAGTGCCACTTTATCCTAAAAAACATAGACAAGGTCGTCAAGTGGGTCGCCTCTGGGGCAACCCAGAAATCTGTGTGCGTCAAGCTCGGACTATGCAAGTGCCACGACTCTAGCCCCGACGAAACCGGCGCCTGCCGCGTGCGCAGAGAGTGCGACTATTGCACCTGCAGCGCGTGCGAAAACTACGACCAATGCGACAACCACCTCTGCGAGCTCTACGCGTGCCCAAAAAAGTGCTAATCACTCTAGCGACGCCAGGCGCGCCTCCAGGGCCTCGCACTTGGCCGCCAGCTCCTTAATCGCTGCCGTCAGAACCGGCACCAGTTTCGAGTGATCGATCTGCTGGTAGATAGGGTTGTTATTTTCGTCAACGGCGTCCTTGGTACCGGACACACAGTCTGGAAAAACCTCCTGTGCCTCGTGGGCTATGAAGCCCGTTGCTTTCTCCTTGGCGTCGTTTATCGTCCATTCGAACGTTCGGGGCTGCAGCGCTTTCACAAGCTCGAGCCCGTTCGTCACATCCTCAACGTTCTTCTTCAAGCGATAGTCCGACCCCGTGTTGTAAGCAACTGCGGTGTACGTTGCGTTGGGTGTAATGGAGCCCACGGTGTTCCCCGCGCTGGCGTTATCCCACCCCGACCCAAAAATGACATAAGGAACTGAAGTCGCGATATTTTCTCCACCCAGGTGCCTTCTCCCGATGTGAACCACTGCTCCTGGTGCTTTGATCCCGCCCACGCCCAAGCGACCGCTCGACGAAAAGAATGCGGTGATGTCTCGCTTGGAACTTGAGCCGGCGGTATCCGTGTTCGCCAGCGTCGTAACGTTTCCGCTGGTCCAAATGGCCATACAGCTCGGCACTTGGCCGTCGCCATTCCCATCACGGGTGTTGTCTCCAGGAACGTTGGACGCGAACGTGTCAACACCAAAACTCAGAAAGCATTCGGTGGGATGGGCGTACGGGGTGCTACTCGATCCTTCCTGAGTGGTTTTGAAACGGATGCGTGACATTCCATGAAAATTCTCGCGGCTGATTTGTGCGCCGGCAGTGCTTACGTTACTAGCTTCGTCAATATGATCTTCGACACGAACGTGGAAGCAAGCCACTTCATAACTTGACGCAAGATTCTGGCCGGCGTCATTATTTCCCATGCAGATGGACAAAGCCGGCTTGGTTGATTGCAGAACTGTGTCCACAATTGTCAATTGTCCCACGTCCAGGCCAGATTCGTCAACGGCACCATTGGTAAGTGCTTGGCCTCCGATGCGAGTGAGCCCGTCCACGTGCAATTGCTTGTCTATCTGAACACCCGAATTCACGATGAACCCCGCATCCGTGGGGCTTGCCCACTCTCGAGTCGACACGATCGTGCTGAACACATTGCTGGCCCCTGACTGTCCATTGGGAATGCTCCAAGTTTGAACAGTAGACGGCCAAGCAATGGCGGAAAGCGAACAGTGAGTTGCCGATTGAGTTGCCCTCAACGCAGCTGTGGCAAAAGATGAGTCTCGGTTGGTAAAAAGAATCCCAGCATCCTTGACTACTCCTGTTCCGGTATTCTTGCACCAAAACTGATAGTTCTGTGTTCCCTCTGCTTGCAGACTCACATAGTCCGACTTGAAGACGGAGACCGGCTGTCCGCCATCGATCCGCCCGATCTCCACCAGCTCCGTTGACGTGTTTCCGCCGTTGCCGACCGACATTCGGATGATATCCTCGTCTGCGGCGTTTTCAACAGTGATCTTGGTGTCTCCGTCCGCGTCAACAAGCGAATCCGAAGTGGCGCCGGCGCCCTTCACGATCTGCCCCGTTGCGTCGTCGATGTACAGCACCGACGTCTGCGACGTCTTGCTTCGAATCTCGGGTGCGTACAAAAACGAACTGTTGATAGTAGTCGAGATCGTCGAAGCATCGCCACTCCGCTTCGCAGTTCCCGTGCCTGTTCCGGCGACCGCCGCCGTAAACGACGTGCCCGGGAGGTTGTCGACCGCGCCGTGCTCGCCAACAAAGTCAGTGCTGCCTGTCGTTACAATCTCGTACGTTTTGCCAACCACAAACGAACCCGATTTCTCTGTGATTTCCTTGGGGGCGGCAATCACAAACTGCTCATTCCCGTATCCATCACCGCTTATTGTCAATGCCAACTTATTTCCCCCCGTTTTGCTTTCTGTGCCGCCATGGATGCCGCTGCCCCAATTTACAAGGTTGTTTGGTTGAAAAAGTATGCCCGCTCTTCCGTTCGTCGATGTCATCTTCATCAAATCAGCAATTATACCAGCTACCACCATGCTTGTGTTGTGCTCCAGGGTCGCGCTCAACGAGCCGTGCTGTAGATGGTGCAGGTGCTTTTCCTCCGCTACCGTCACTCGCCCCGCCGCGTCCACAGTTACGCGCGCAACCATCGAAACCGTGTCGTTCGTCAGTGTCGCCGGATACGTGGCTGCAGTCAGCCCCGAGATCGCCTTCATCGCCAGCTGGTTGCTGCCATTTACCTCGACGGTGATGTTGTCCACTTGCACGTCGACAGCTGTGCCCGAAATGGCGGTGGCCACGCCGGCTGTTGTGAGAAGCGAATCTACGTAGTTTTTCGTCGCCGCGTCCTGTGCATTCACGGGGTCTGCCAACGAAGTTATGCTTGTTGAGTTCATGTCCATGCCAGCAGCCGTGAATGCAAAAAGCACCCCTCCGACAGTCACTTGAAGACTGTTACTGTTAACCATGGCGCTCGTGGTGCCGGACAACAATGTCGTCAAATCCGTTTCAAGTGCCGTAGTGATCTGCCCGTACTGGTTGATCGAAAGTTGCATAACCTTCGTGCTCGATCCGTAATCACTCGCGGTCACGCCAGTCGCTTTCAACGCCAGCGCGTCGCTCGTCACAACGATGGTCGCGCCGTCCACGTCAACGTCAACAGCGGTACCATTCATCGTGGTTGCCACGCCGTCTGTGGCCTTGTTGTCGTCCACGTACTTCTTCGTCGCCGCGTCTTGATCGTTTATGGGGTCCATTACCTCTTTGATTCTGTTCGTCCCCATGTCTAGGCCACTCGTTTCAAATTTGAACACGTCGGTAGTTCCCAGCGTAGTTCCCAGCGTAATTGTGGCGCCATCTGTCGCGACCCCGACGCTGTTGGTGCCGTCGCTTATTACGCGCAAATTGTGTTCGCTCGCCGCTGTCACGCGACCAGTTGAGTCCACCGTGAACCGACCTACCATCTGCAAATTTCCAGCGCCGCCCAACTGCGACGGAAATGTGCCACTGGGGTCGGCAGCCAGGTCTTTCAACTCCAGCTGGTTGCTTGAATTGATTGAAATTGTCGAGTCGTCGTACAAAACTGAGAAAACCTCGCCCGTTTTCGACAGCGCCTTGTCCGCGGTGAAGTTGAAGCTTGCAAACAATACGAACGTAAGATCGTTCGTATCGATTATAGCCTGGTCCACCACGTTTGTGCAAATGTACCCTAGATTGTCATGAACCGCCCCCGCCGATGCCATCACACACGCGCGATGGGCGCCATCATCTGCTGCAAAGTCGCTCGGACGGGCCCACGCCCCCGCTGCGACCTCCCAGACTCCATTTTCTTTCGCATCAGCCTGCGAAATGCACAACACTCGATCCCCGGCGACAATCGATACGCCGTCGATTGTCTGTGGACCGTTTAATGTCACGTTGCTGTCGGCAACAGCTTGCACCTCGCTTCGCCACGAGACAGGTTGCACTTGCTTGTCCACGTACTGCTTGTTGGCCCCGTCCGTGAGGTCTGTCGGGTCCAGCAAGTTTGTGATTTTCTGCGAAGCCATGTCCAGACCGGTCGCGCTAAACGCGAAAGTCACGCCGCCTGCTAAGATGTCCAAGCCGGTGCCAGTCACAGTGGCCGAATTTGTTCCATCAGTAATGACAGTCAGATCGAGCTCTTGCGCAAACGTGGTCCTACCCTGTCCGTCGATTGTGACCTGGGCGATCTTCGTCGACGATCCATACGTTCCTGGTGTCACCGATGTCATGGTTTTCAGTTCCAGTGAATCAGACACAGTGTCGAAGTGCGCCGAGTTGTACGTCAGCGACATGTCGCTGCCCGTGATAAGCAAAGGCGTTGTTGCTGTCTCTACTGCGGTCCTAGTTTCGATGCTACCGTCTCCCTTACTGAAGAGAAACCCGGTGGTCAGCGGGTTCGGTAGTGTCACGAGATATTCCCATGTGACCCCGTTATCCAGAGAAAAAATCGGTCGGTTGAATTTATGATAATATGAGTTGCCGTCCAAGTGCGGAATTGAATCAATGCTACCATGGTGAGTAATCGACATATTTTAATTTATGAAAAGATAAAAAATTAATCAAATATGCAACCACGACCCTGCAACTGGCCTGAGTTGTCGTGACAAAATAAAAATAATTTTCTTATCTTAAATAAATGTCATCTCGGCAAGAAATTGAAGCGCAGATTGAAGCAGCGAAAGAAGCTCAGGCGGTTGCTATGAAGAATAGGAGAGAAAAGGAAGCACTTCTGAAAGATTATGATTGTTGCCTTGCCTTGAGCTCAGCAATTTCTTCGACGCCTAAAAATTCATCCGAGAGTGAGATGGCCTATGCAAAGAGAGTATGTGCTGCGCTGATGACTCGCGGATTCAAGATTGGGAAGAAATTTTGATCGCTCCTTCTAGCGAAGCGACACGGGCCATCAGCGCCTGGTTTGCCGCGCTCAACTCCTTGACCGCGGAAACAAGATACGGCACCAGTTTCGAGTGATCGATCTTCTGAAGTAATGGCGAGCCATCTTCGTCGATTGCATCTTTCTCTCCAGTGATGACACCGTTTGTAACGGGACTGACCTCGTGCGCCAGGAACCCGATCGTCTTTTTTGATTCATCCGATTCATCGATGAAGTTGAAACTCTTCGGAAGAAGCGCGTTCACGACCCCAAGGCCGCCCGAAAAATCGGTTACGTTTTTCTTCACTCGGTAATCTGAAGAGGTGTTATAAACAACAGAACTCTCGCCGCTCCGCGAAATGTCACCAATGACTGTATCCGCTTTGGCGTCTGTGTCTGAACCCGTAAACGTGATGAAGGGGACAGCGCGATTACGCGTAACAACGTTGTTATCACCGTGCCTCTGAGAAATTTGAAGGATTCCCTTCAAATTTTTCGCCCCCCCAATGCCCACCCTTCCGTCCGGACTGATAAGCATAGCTAATTTGGGATTCAGTTCGGAATTTTGGTCATCCCCTGGTCCTAGATCTGCATTGTCTCGTGACGTGAAAAACGCAATGTTTGAGTCTCTTCGTCGATCATGACTGTTTATACTCTTTTTGAAATTAGTCGGATCGCTCGAATTAAAATATCCGTGACCTGAAGCGATGTATGTTACCACAGGAAATGCTGCAATACTGGATCCACCGACCGTACCAGAACCAGATTGGGTTGTTTTAAATTTTAAGTTTGTAAAACCAAACAAATTTGATTCATTGATTATGCTTCCCAACGCATTCGCATTATTTTGCGCTGTTGTCTCATTATTAGAATCGTCTACGTGGTCGTGATGAACCGCGTGGCATTCCACCATCGTGTAAGGGTAAACACCCGCGGTTTGTTCAGAAATAAACTCTGAGCCACGGCGAATAAGGAGCGCCGACGATATGTTGTGTCCGCCTCTAATGGTTATGGATTTGTCGTCAAAGTATGAGGTGTTGTCAACATAGAGAGTATTGAATTTATTTCTGGTCACGCCGACGATTTCCTTGTTGACACTGTCATACACGATGTTGATATCATTTTCATCCACCTCCCTTTGGCGAATCGGCGAGATATAACACCTCCTATCTTCTGAGTCGCCGATAGTAATGTCATCATCGGAGGCGTTCAACACAATGCATTTGTTGTTGGAACTTGCGATAATATTGTGTCCGATCAAAATCGATTTGTCCACATCAGTTACAGTCAGGTTTCCACCGATAAAGACGTTGTTGGTATGTCCGGTCAGTAGAGAATACTCAGAACCCGTGTTCGACATGTCGATGACAATGCAATTGTCGCCGTAGTTTGCATGTGGATCGCCAAATTCGGGTTCCCAATTGACAGGATATCCATTTTCGTCGAGGAGACCGTAGCCACCAAATGACTTAGGAAAGGGCATAGAAGACTCCATAGTGCCCGTGGCTGGTGTTGCGCTGCCGGCGATGAGAAGAGTTGATGTACCCTGCGTTATCCGTGCGTTCGACCCCAAAAGAATGCAGCCTTCTCCCAACGCCTTTGTTCTATCACCGATGCTGATGGAGTTATCTTGCGCACTCGACGCATACCCAATGCAAACAGAGGCAAACTTATGATCGTTGCTGTTGATGGGGGTATACCCCCCTGAGTTATGTCCTATGACGACATCACCTGCGTGATACATGTCTTTACCGTTTATGTTCGTACCCTTGTCCCAGGCATACGCTTGATATCCCATCGCGATGGCTCCAAAAGCGTCGCCGTCTGCACCCGACGCCTCGCCAATTACGATGCAATTTCCCCCCGTCGAATATGCGTCTGGACCGATCACAACGTTCCACCCTCTTGTGAAGGAGGTACTCGTACACGTGGCTCTACTTCCAATGACAATATCGTCCACGCCGTTGCTGAGCAGCTTCGCGCCGATTCCGATTGCGATCTGTCCCGAAATGGGCGCGGTTGTGTTTGTGGTGGGGTCAGATGCGTCATCGAGATTCCCAATAACGATGGGATCCTGGTAAAGTTGTTGTGAAATTTTTACGGAACCTACGACGTCAAGTTCTGTGCTTTTCATTGTCGCTAAAATCGTGCCGTCATGTGTAAATATAAGATCGCCACTGTTTGCAAGAGCAAAACTAGAAGATCCGTTTGTTGTCCTGCGGACGACGCTTGCGGCATACACGTCTTTCCACGATTTCGTGGATGAACCGATGTCGATTTGCATCGAGCCACTCACGTGGCTCGGATAAAACGTGTTGCGCGCAGTCAAATTGTACGCAAACGTCTCTCGAGCGGCTGTAACAACCAAACCCCAATTTGTATCAGTCGTATAAGCTGTTCCTATGATAGACATACCTTGGGGAATATATGAAGTACTGCCGAACACGTCGTTGTCCGCGTGCAAATATTGAAGGCGAGCACGATACGCGGTATCGTCTGTGTGTTTGAAATCAATGAAGGATGATTTTCCCGAACCTGTTGCCTTGTCGGTGATTAGTGAGATATACGGATGTTCCTTGTTGTCTACGCCCGCGTACATGCCAGCGAGGTTGTGCACAGCATCCGCGCCCTCGAACGCGGTTACTGAGTACTGGGTGATGGCGAGCTGCCCCGGGACGTGGAGGAGCGGGTTGGCATTTCCAGAGCCGTCCTGCGTCTCTGTCATCGCAATTGTGCTCGTGAGAGTGCCGCTACGCTTCAGTGCAATGTCTCCAGTTTGAGCATTTTGTCTTGACATGCCGGTAGTAGTGGCGCCAAACTTGACCTCGGACAAACTCGATGGTTGAAGAATGATCTTTTCAGTGTGTCCAAAGGTTGCATTGCCGAGAAGAGCAGAGTAGTGCGTGCCGGCTGCGGGCTGGGGCGCCAGACCGCTGTTACCAGCCGCCAAAGTTGTAGCGCCCGTCATGGTTGGCGTGATCCCCCCCGTGATTTGCGTCCACGTGGTGTCATTTGCTGTCGCTGTTCCAACGACGAGACCGACTGTGTTGGTTGTCTGAGAAAAGATGTTACCCGCGAGCGACCCTTCTTCGACAAGGATCGTTTTGTTTCTCGCATCAATTCCGTTCGCATAGTCGCTGGGCCTCGACCACGAGCCGTTGTATTCCCACACACCATTTTCATAGGCATTAGTTTGACCGGCAAGAAGAATGCGAAACGGCGTAGGAAGCGAAGAGTGAGCGACGCCATCGAACGGGTCGGCGAGACTCTGTCCGATATTGACGTCAGATTTGGACGCCAGCTGCGCGGGGCTCATCCATGACAGACCATTGATCCTATCGTATAGGTATTTTTTTGTCACTGCATCTTGGTCGTCGACAGGGTCCAACAAGTTGGCGATTTTCCTGTTCTCCATTGACATAACGGATTCGTAAAACCTAAATGCGCCATCCCTTGTGCTTCCGTCGCCAACGATGATTTCGACGTGCGGTGCCGCGTTGTTGTTCGCTTCGTCGCGGACGCAGCGAACAAGTGCGCCCTTGTAGTCTGCCCCCTGCGCATCTCTAATTTGGCTCAGATCGACAGTGCTGGCAGCGGTGACGCGTCCCTTTGAGTCTACCGTCATCTGCACCGCTTGCGTCGCATTGCTGGGTCCACCGTCGCTGGGGGCCATCGGTTCAAGAGCTGGAGGATATGCGGCCGCAGAGACTCCGGTGTCGGTTAGCTTGGAAGTGGTCACATTCGCATCAGCAATTTTCGCGGTGGTCACATTCGCATCAGCAATTTTCGCAGTAGTCACATTGGCGTCAGCAATTTTCGCAGTAGTCACATTGGCGTCAGCAATTTTGGTTGTTGTTACGGCGCCATTTGCGATCTTGGCAGTGGTCACATTCGCATCAGCAATTTTCGCAGTAGTCACATTGGCGTCAGCAATTTTGGTTGTTGTTACGGCGCCATTTGCGATCTTGGCAGTGGTCACATTCGCATCAGCAATTTTCGCAGTAGTCACATTCGCATCAACAATTTTCGCAGTAGTCACATTCGCGTCAGCAATTTTGGTTGTTGTTACGGCGCCATTTGCGATCTTGGTAGTGGTCACATTCGCATCAGCAATTTTCGCAGTAGTCACATTCGCATCAACAATTTTCGCAGTAGTCACCGCGCTGTCACCGATGTGTATCGTACCAATACCCTTTTCCTTGACTTGAAAAACGCTACTGGTTGCTTCAAGCGTCTTATCATCGAGCAACCCGGCGAGAGAGACGTTGAAAGTATTGCTATCGAATTTTGTAAATGTTAGAATGGTGTTGTTAAGTGAAGCCGTCTCAATTGATTCGAAGTATTGTGGTGCGGCTATGCTTGTACTTTGAGAAGCTCCGTTGTTATCTACTCGCGTTAGCTTCAGTGATTTTGTGGAGCTATCAAAACTACCACCTGCAATGAATGTATCGTCCCTCAGATTGCTCACGTCAACAATTATTTCTGTCCCGTCGTCCTTCGTAAACTTCATGTCCGTGCCGACGAGACTTGCCCCGGTAATAGTAGAAATAGACAGAGGGACAATATCGCCATCGGGGTTGAACGAAAGCGCCGCCCCGGGTGTTTTGATCATGTTCTGTGGTACTGCCAGCAACTCCCGCCAATATGTTCCATCTGCCGAGAAGAGTGGTTTGCCGAAATTGTGTACGTAACTGTTGTTGTCACACAGTGGCACTGTATCCAGAGAACCATTTGTAGTCATAAAATGACTTTATTTTATATAACAATTTAAAGTGAACTTAAAATCACATAAAAAACAAAACCACAATCGCCAAGAATCGCTTCCATGTTTAACTTTGTAATTAAAAAAAAACGATTCCAAAAAAATATTGGTAAATGACAAAAAGCATGAGTCACGATGATGGCGTAATCGATCATATCTTGCTTGATGTCGACTACGCGCGCCTGGGAGAGACCGAGATCGGAGTGCACACTGTCGGTCTCGAGCTGCCTAGTGTGAAGCCCACCGACATTGGTATGGTTCTCCAGGTCGGTCAAGTTTCAAAATCGGGAGACCCCGGCGATGTGCAAACTGTTCTGAGTTGGGGACATGTGAACACAGTGCAGGCCGATACGGGTTCGAGCTCGTGGTCAGTTCTCGGGCCTGACCTGGGTATTCAAGGATCCATACCCAATACACAAAAGTACACATTCAACTTTGGTGACGTGGATTCTTTTGGAAATCCTCTCGTGGATGGCAACGGCGATCCTCTTTCATCACAAACGTTCATAGAAATCGAACAGAACAAAATGAAAATTCTCGGCGACGCAGATTCTTCCACTACTGCCACGGGTTGCTTGATTTTGAGTGGCGGTCTGGGTGTCGCGAAAAATGCGCATTTTGGTGGTAATGTCGGCATTGGCTTCGGCAGCACGGCGGCCGGCGAGAAGCTTGATGTGAACGGCAAGGCTCGCGCAAAGTCTTTCGTGTTGAGGAATAGTGCAAGCGACGGTTCGATCGAACTGGTCGCGCCGACGATGGCATCTTTCGCGTCATACAACCTGACTTTGCCGAATGTACCGGGTAACGCCTCTCAGATTCTTCAGTTGAAAGATGATCAGACATTGTTTCCTGGTGAGCTAGAGTGGAAAACCAACGCCAAGCTGGCCTGGGGGAAATCGCACGTAGAAATCAAATCTGAAAACGGTGAAATTGAATTTGAATCGACTGCATTTCACGAGTTCAAAGTAGGCAGCACTTCAATGATTAAGATTACAAGCGATACTCAAACCATCGGGGTTTCTACCATGGCGTCGGGCGCGCTGCAGGTCGCTTCGACCGCCAGCTTCGCCGACAACACACAGTTCAAAAATGGCGTCTTTTTTTGCGGCGCCACGAGCGGTCATTTGCAGTTGTTGGCTGCTGCAGCCACAACAAGTTACTCGTTGACGTTTCCTGCGGAAGCAGGCGATGAGTTCCAATTTCTTTCGCTCGTGGAAGATCAAAGTGCCCAACCCGGCGTGCTGGAGTGGGTTTCCGGTGCGCACGAACTGGTCTGGAAAAATACACACATCAAAATCCTCGCGGAGTCGGGAGACATCACGCATACCACGCCCACTGGGAAGATGCAGACCTTCGTTTCTGGAAGTACCACTGCTCTCGTGATCGGAGACAGCACACAGGTCATCGGGCAGGGCACAATTGCGACTGGCGCAAATCAGTTTCATGGCACAGCAAGCTTTGCAGAAGACGCGCAATTCAAAACAGGAGTGCATCTCTGCGGAAGCACGAGCGGCGCGATTCAGTTGGGTGCAGCCCCTGCAACGACCTCTTATTCGGTATCATTCCCGGCAGCAGTTGGTACCGATTTTCAAATTCTGAGCCTGGTCGAAGATCAAAGTACCAACGGCGGTGTACTTGAGTGGGTGGATGGCACACACGCTATCATATGGGAGGACACGCACGTTAAAATATTGACAGAGTCTGGAAATATCGAATCGAAGGTACCGCCCTCCAAAGCACACTCCATCAAGGTGGACACGAAAGCGGTGGTCGAGATCGGCGACGAGGCACAAACCATCGGAGCTGCTACGATTGCGAGCGGCGAAGTCCAGATTGCTGGCACCACGTCGATCGCCGACGATCTCCAGCTGGCCAAGGGCGTGCATTTGCTTGGTGTCAACAGCGGCCACGTAAAAATTCAAGCTAGCGACGACACCAACGCAGCTGGATACACCCTAATTCTCCCGGAAAACCAAGGAAGCGCCCACGACGTTCTCACGTTGCACCAAGACCAGGTGAATAACCCAGGAAAGCTCGTGTTCCAGCCTGCGTTCACCCAACTCATTTGGAGAGACACGTGGATTAAGATTCCGACCGAATCAGGCGACATGCGATACAATGTGCCTAGTACAAAAATCCATGAGCTCATGATCAACGAAAACACAATCGCGAAGATCACCGACGCCGCGCAAACCATCGGCATTTCAACGATCGCTAGCGGAAATTTACAAATTACCGGCACAAGCAGTTTCAGTGGCAACTCTCAGTTTGCCACTGGAATTCATCTTCTTGGAAGCACGGACGGGTACGTGAAACTTGGCGCCGCCGCTTCGCATGATGACGCTGGAACCGACAAGTCTTATTCGTTGACGCTGCCTGCGTCGCTCCCGGATTCTCCATTTGAATTTCTCTTTTTGAAAAACACAGGTAGTGACTTGGTTCCTGCCACAGACGGGACCCTGGAGTGGAGCTCCGGCCCGCACGAAATATCCTGGGAAGATAGTCACGTACGTATTCTGAGTGAATCGGGCGATGTTGAGCACAAGGTACCCTCTTCTCAACAACATCTATTCAAAGTTGACGCGAGCACTGTTTTGACTTTGACTGATGTTGGGCAAGTCATTGGTGCGTCAACTATTGCGACGGGTGCAGTCCAGGTTTCTGGCACGACTTCATTTGCCGAAACTGTGCAGATGTTGAAGGGAATCCATCTCGTAGGAACAAACACAGGGAGTGTGCAGCTGATTGCGAACAATGTGACCACGAACTACAAACTGATCATGCCGCCTGCAAAGGACGCCGCGCCCAACAACAAGATCCTGGCGATGCACAGCGACGAAGACAATGTGTCTAACGCCAACCTGGACCAGCTCGTGTGGGCTCGAGTGGTGGATTTGTTTGCGGACGACGACGGCGACACCAAAATCACGCTGGACAACGATGGCACGGACAACGACACCATCACATTTGTTTGTGATGGCGCCACGGCTGCGACGATGCAGAAGACAGTCGTGACTGTCGATGTGGCCACGGAAAGCACCGCGAGTACGGACGGTGCCCTGGTGGTGGCGGGCGGTGTTGGAATTGCCAAGGATTTTCATGTCGGTTCAGTCCTGGCAGTGGAGGCATCGAGCGCGCAGACTCTGGGAATTGACGACATTGCAACCGGGAATCTGCAGCTGACCGGGACGTCTAGCTTCTCTGGCAACGCGCAGTTTGCCACGGGTGTTCATCTTCTCGGCGCAACTTCTGGTCACTTCCAGTGGCTTGCGAACGACGCCACCACGAACTACAAACTCATCATGCCGCCTGCAAAGGACGCGTCCCCGAACAACAAAATTCTGGCGATGCACGACGACGAGCCGAACAACTTGGATCGGCTGGTGTGGGCTCGTGTTGTGGATCTCTTCGCGGACGGCGACGGCGACACCAAGATCACGCTAGACAACGCCGGCACCGACAACGACACCATCACGTTCCTCTGCAATAGCGTTTCGACGGCGACGATGGAGGAAACAAAAATCAATCTCAACAAAAATGTGCACATCCCGGACGGGATAAGTCTCTTTTTCGGACAATCAAATGATTTCCAAATCATTCATTCTGGGGCAACGTATTTGGACGAACAAGGAACTGGTGGCTTGTTTATACGAACAAACGGGCCCGCAGTGACGTTTTGCGACACAGCGAGTACGTCAAACCTGCTGGCGCAGTTCCAAAAGGATGGCGCATGCGAGCTCTATTTCAACAAGGTTAAGAGGATCGAGACAACCGCGGACGGTGCGTTGGTGACTGGTGATCTGAGCGTCACGGGAGACGCCTTCGTTGGCTCGATTCTCTCCGTGGAGGCGTCGAGCACGCAGACTCTGGGAATTGGAACCATCGACACGGGAAACATGCAGTTGACTGGAACCTCGAGCTTCTCCGGCAACGCGCAGTTCGCAGCGGGCGTGCATCTTCTCGGCGCAACTTCTGGTCACTTCCAGTGGCTTGCGAACGACGCCACCACGGACTACAAACTGATCATGCCGCCTGCCAAGGACGCCGCGCCCAACAACAAGATCCTGGCGATGCACTCGGACGAGGGAAACAACCTGGACCAGCTGGTCTGGGCTCGCGTTGTCGATCTGCTCGCGGACGACGACGGCGACACCAAGATCACGCTAGACAACGCCGGCACCGACAACGACACCATCACGTTCCTCTGCAATAACGTTTCGACGGCGACGATGGAGGAAACAAAAATTAATCTCAACAAGGATGTGCACATCCCGGACGCGGTGACTCTAAACTTTGGAACCGGTAACGATTTGCAGATCAAACACGACGGAAACCACACGTACATCAGCGAGAACGGACAAGGAAATCTCGCCATAAGATCGAACGGAAACGGGGTATTCTTTTACGATATCACAACCGGCAGCAATGTGCACATGGCTCACTTGACTTGCCAGGGCCCATGCATCTTGTTTGATAGCGGAGATGAAAAGATCAGAACCTCCAGCGACGGAGCGAAGGTCACTGGCGATTTGGATGTGACGAGCTCGCTGAGGCTCCAGGATGATGCCGGAAGCAAATATGTGGGACTGGATGCGCCGGCGACAGTGACAACGTCGTACACCCTGACCCTCCCGGCGTCGCTTCCGATCGGCGCCTACCACTTCCTGACTCTCGCCGACATGGGGACCTTTTCAACGGATGGGACGCTCGAGTGGGCTGCAGGCCCGCACGAGGTATCGTGGACAGACTCGTACGTGCGAATCCTGGGCGAGTCGGGCACGCTGGTATACCACACTCCCGATGGCGTCGATCACCTCTTCAAGGTGAACAACAGCAACGTGATGAAGGTCTCGACGGACCACGTGGACGTAGCAAAAAATACCGCGTTCACTCTCGGCACTGTGGACAGTGGCGCGCTCCGGGTGGCGGGCGACGCGAGCTTCGCCCTGAACGCGCAGATTGGGGACACGCTGTACCTGCTGGACGACAATTCGAGCGAACCGAAGAACAGCATCGGGATCAAGGCGCCAGCGGCGGTGACGCCCTACACGATCGCACTGCCGCCGAGCTGCCCCGACGCGGCGGCGCTGGAGCTGGCCTACGACTCCGGAAGCACCCTCCCCGATCGATACCAGTACCGCCTGGTTCTGGATTCCACGTCTACCGCAGCGGCCGGGACGCTCAGCTGGGAGACGAGCGGATTATTTTATGGTGTTGATGATCTGAGCGGCGGTATCAAGCCCACCACCGACGAAACACTTGGCGACCTGGCGCTTATTGTTGATGGCGCGATGATTGTGAAGAAGAGAAGCCTGTTTCGATCGGGAGGGATGTTCACCGGCCACTCGGCGAACAATTCGGGCATGGCGGGAGTGCTGGTGGGAACGCAGATGGCATCGAACGAGCCGAGACAGGTTTATCTTCGCTTTGTGGAGCCCAGCCTCGCCTATCGCGACGCGAGCTTGACCAACGCCAAGAAGTGCGAAACGGTGGTCGATTTTACCCTCGCCTATCCGACTTCGGATGGCGAGAATGTGGACGGAGGGGCCACCATCGGAGACTACAACTTCAGGACGCGCATCAAACACTCCATGGCGATCACGCACGCGAGCGACCAGTTCGACTACACGGGGCTCAACACGTTCGCCAGTGTGCCAACCAACGACTGGGGAGTGATTCAGATGATGTTCAAGAACGCATCGGGGGAGGAGGAGGACATCGCTCGCGTGTACCCGGACGGGCTCGGACCAACATGTAAGGACCAGGACGTTGTTCTGACGGGCACGATAAGCGTGTCTTTGGGGTCGACGGCTGTTACGGGGACGGGAACCGCATTCACAACGGAGCTGAAGGTGGGGGAGTTTCTGCGCGAGGTGGACAGCACCAACGTTGTCGAGCCGCAGGGAGAGATCTACGAGGTGGCGGCCATCATCTCGGACACGAGGCTCTCCATTTGCTCCCCCGCCTCAAAGGCACTGAGCGGCGTGCCGCTCCGCGTCGCGAGGGAGACCACGGCGCTGATCCATCGCTTGGAGAACGTCAAGAACAATGGCTCATTCCGAGACAAGCGAACCAACCTTCGCGACTACGCCACTGGTCGACTGAGGTCCCGCAGAGAGACGCGCGATCTCGAGGTGTACCAGGAGCCGTACGATGGCACCGCGCTCCAGATGCTCCCCGACTTTCGTCCCATTCTCACTGGTAGCCGCAGGATATGCGCCGTCTCGCAGTGGGGACCGAATGCGGTGACCGAGGCGTTCTATGGCGACGTGTTGGCGGGTACCTCCACCTCTAATATTATCACCAGTGTCTTTCTTCCTCCGTTCGCGTCCGGTACCATATCCATGCAGATCATGTTCAACGACTCCGTCAGAATGTGGACGGCGCAGTGGAATACCAGCAACAGAACGTTTGCCTACTCGGTGCCGCTGACCAACGGAAACAACGTGCCGTCGCATTCTCTTTCGTCGGCATTTTCCCTATTTCTTGGAAGGTTGCAGTCTGGAGTATACATGCCGAAAATAGGATCCACTTTTGATGGGCGCCGTGTCTTCTTTGCAGCCACCGACGAGACTCTCACCGACCCGACCTACGGGGTTTTAACGCGCGCGATGTACGAACCAATTGCCGGGGAGATAACCTTTACGGTGTCGGTGGGGTTGTGGACGATCTCGGGATCGGGATTTAGCGCACTAAGCGGCGGAGACATTATCAAAACCGATGCTGGGCAGGTTTTTACTGTGAACGCGGTTACCAACGACACCACGATCTCCTTCAACGAAACTCCGACCATTCAAGAAACCAGCTCTATCCGGAAGCAGATTCTCGCAGCTGACTCGACTCGTACGACGTGGCCCACAACGGCGACCACGGGACTCGCCGAGCGCGACCTGATCCTCAAGATGGTTGTTGATGTGGTCATTTTGCATCAATTCAATTCGCACAACACCAAGGACTTTGTTTAAATTTTGTTTGGTTCAATTAAAAGGAATGTCCGGATTAACTCAGGAGCAGCTTTTTCTCCTAAATGATCTGTTCAATGGAGAATTTGAACCCAACTTCCGGTACTCGCAAGGAATCGGCCCTCCAATACCTCAAATACAAGCCAAAGAAATGATCAACGGAGCACGGTACGTTATCACAAGCCTGGGAAATCTCATTACTTCCGGCGATTCGTATACGAACTACGGAGCGAGCAACGATAATATTGGTCATCGATTCACGGCAGAGAATATGGAGAACTTCCCCTCCGCTGTTTTCGCAGAAGTGACCCCTGCTCAGGTTACTCTTCGCATCAACCCTCACGACGACACCATTTTTTGGTCCGCCGACGTACCTGAAATGGGGATTTTTTTCACCAGCGGACTTGATCCCGTCGTTGACATAAATGGAAGCGGAAATCTAAACCTACAGACTTCATTTCAACCTATACATTTTGATTCCTCTTCCATTACAAAATCAACTACCTTTGCAACGGTGCTCAGCGGTAGCGATGTGAAGGGGTTTACGATTCCAACAGGCGGGTATTATAGGATTTCTTTTACCGTCAACGTAAATGCGGTTTCCGCGTCGGAAAACACAAATTATTTTTTTGAAGTCGCCCTGCGCAGAAGAGACACAAATAACAATGAGACCAACATTCTCGTTTCACAGGGACTTTGGGCACCCAGAAGCGGAGCGGATCCAGGAAATGCAGGCGCACAGGTCTCTGCGTCTCGTGTCGTTACTCTAGCAAATTCGGCGCAGACATATCATCTGGAAGTCAAGGCGCAGGGAAACAACATCCTCAAACTCGACTCCGCAGCGGGGAGAATCAATTTTGTCATCGAAGGACCCATCGTTCTTGGAACAACGCACAAGGAGGGTTGATGCGCTCATGAAAGTTCATGTTCCGTGAAGTTTATTTGTTTTATAAAGAAAATGGAGGTCGCCCTAGGTTCGCACAAGTCTGGTGACATTAGCAAGATGGATGGGTGGCGGGAGGTCGACACGCTCGGCGGAAATGAGCTTCGCCCGCCAGCCACGCGACGGGCGGCGACGAGGCAAATCGCGAGCAACCGAGAAATTATGATTTCGAACGATAACAAAAAGCGCTGGTCAAAGCCAGAGGCCGCAATATATCAGGCGCCCCGGCTGACGCGGCAACAGCAAGCGTGTGTAATAATGTAAACTCTACATCCACGCGCGCATGCGCTTCATCTCCGCGTTGACCAGCTGGGGATCAAAATCCGTTTTTCGCACCCCCCAACCGACTTTCGGCTGACCCACTGGAATCAGCATTGACTTGCCACAAAATTCAGTTTGAGTCATCGCATCAATATGGACAATTCGTCGCTCATGCAGCAGCTTGTGGGTCTTGTAGAGGTTACTACTCAACCCATTCGAAAACCCCATATCACCCGACCCATGCCAAAACCCGCGCTACCCAACCCATGCCAAAACCCGCGCTACCCAACCAATCCCTCTTGACTTGGGTCGGGTAGGAAAAATCCAGGAAAATTCCACCCCCCCAAACCCCCAAAAACCATAAAATTCTTTCCATATTTCCAAACGTCTCAGACCACCACCTGACTGCACCATGCCACCCCCCACCCCCACCTCCCGCCCACGCCGCTCCACGCAGCGCATCAAGTCCACCGCTCCGAAGCGCTCCACCCCAGACTCCGCTCCTGCGTCCCCTCCGCCGCCCAAGCGCAGCAAGGCGGTCGTGCAGGAGGAGGAGTTCATTGTTGAACAGATTCTGGGGGAGAAGACGGAGAAGGGCGTGCGCAAGTTTCACGTCAAGTGGAAGGGCTACGGAATGGACGAAGCGAGCTGGGAACCCCTCGAGTGCTTTAAGTATGAAGATGGCTTGAACCCCAAGGTCCAGGCCTGGATTGATGCGCACCCTCCCGCGGAGAAGAAGCGCCGCCCCGGCCCGAACAAGAAGTCCCCCAAGTCCCCATTTGACGACCCAGCGGTCAAGGCGGCGCTGGCCGCGATGCAGGAGCGTTTCGACAAAACATTTGGTCGCATGGAGGGAATGATGAGCCGCATGCTGCGCGCGCAGGACGCCGCCACCAGCTCCAACACGGTGGTGAATGTAAACGTGTGCGCGCCGGCGGAAGTCGAGATCAAGCAATTCTCCCATCTTCCCCGTAACACCAGCAAGTACCGAGTCTGGCGCTCGTTCGAGAGTCAGTGGATCAAGCATGTGCGCCCCGCGATCGACGCTGACTCCGAAATCGAGTGGAAGGCCCCGGCCAACTGGCTGGAGTTGTCCGAGGCGCAGGTCCGCGAGGCGTTTCATATCATCTGCGACTCCCCGCGGCTGCTGAAGAAGCTCCCGGCCAACAACAATTGCCCCGCGCGCTCCAAGGGAGAGACGCTCCGCAGCAGTGGAATCAGGCGCTTAATGCAGAACTTTCTGCAGATCTGGACCTCGGCCAAGGCCGGCCGCGCAAACCTCGCCGAGTGTCCGAAGCTCAAGGATGTGCGCTGCATGGCCATCAACAAGCTGGCGCTGCAGGAACCACTGAAGCTTCCGGTGCGCACCTTCACGCCGGACGAATGCAAGACGCTGTGGAACCATATGACCCAGGAACCGGTCACTGTTCGTAATGTGCAGCGCCTTATGTTCTACCTGTGTCACGTGTTTCTTGGCCTGCGCACTGGCCGCAGCATCTACGACATCGAGGCGTCGCACTTCCACTACTCCAAGGAGCGCGACACCATCTACTACCGCGGGGTCACGACCAAGACCAAGCTCGCAGAGGGCCAGAGCGTGAAGGAGCGCATGTACCGCAACTCGATCTCGCCGCAAACCAAGGTTTTGAACCACCTGTTCGAGGCCTACTGCCGCCTGCGCGCTCGCGCCAAGCCAACGCGCAAGGAGTTTTTCCTCCATATCAAGACCAACGCCAACGTGCCGATCCTGACCGCGCTGAAGGAGAACCTGGAGGTTTTCGAGGACGCCCCAATCACGCGCGCGGAGCAGTGCTCGTGGCTGCGCACGCTGGCGGAGGAGGCGGGCATCTCGAGCAAGGACATCCAGGGGCGCGCGCTCCGGTGCATGCACGCGCTGGCGCAGGTCAAGGCCGGGCTGGCGCACACGTGGACGAGCGACGCGATCAACCACTACCTGCGCGAGCACTCTGCGCTGGGCGAGGAGTACATTGCGGCAGTGTCCGGCGCGGGCGCGGGCGAGGATGCGGGCGCGGGCGAGGATGCGTAGACGATCGGAAATGACATGCGCGCGCGAGTGTGCATAGTCGTAGATGTAATGTGTGCGCGGGTGGAGATCCCGCGGCGCACGATTCAGCGATACTCATGATAAACAACTTAATAAAGCTAATTGTAACAAAGATGCGCAGCCTACATCATTAACATGAGATTCACATCAGTTCCACTAAACTCGTGCGCATCCATGATGGGATATCCGGATTTGACAAGCCCGTTAAAATCCAGCGAGTCCCAAAACAGCTGCGCCTCATCCTACGGTTCCGGGCCACAGCGCACGCGTTTGACGACCTTGCGCGGCCTGGTGCTGCGCCCCCCCGAGCGCTTCTTGTTGTTGCTGTTGGTGGTCGTCTTGGCGGCCGCCTTGGCAGCGGCGGCAGCGGCGGCAATGGCGGTTTTGGTGATATCGGCGGCATTGGCGGTGGGGACCTTGGCGGCGGGGACCTTGGCGGTGGGGACCTTGGCGGCGGGGACCTTGGCGGTGGGGA
>Ga0181575_10000616_pt1 | contig 26148 bp, 22 predicted proteins | sample 101ome_23_FD_145599 | JGI IMG/M metagenome (GOLD analysis project Ga0181575, IMG submission 145599) | Coastal salt marsh microbial communities from the Groves Creek Marsh, Skidaway Island, Georgia - 101411CT metaG (spades assembly) | ecosystem: Environmental > Aquatic > Marine > Intertidal zone... | reverse complement strand
AGACGATCTTCGGGTTCCGCTGCGCAATGACCTCGTAGCCGAGACCCAGTCGATCCATGACACCGGCCCGCATGTTTTCAATCACGGCGTCAGCCTGATCGCAGAGCTTAAGGAAAACTTCCTTGTCCTCGGGTTGTTTCAGATCGAGGACTACACTGCGCTTGTTACGGTTCACTGCCGCAAACGGTGCACCGAAATCAGTCCCTGCCTCACGGTCGTCATAGGGGCCGGCGTGGTCAGGCAGAAACGGCGGGATATTGCGATAGCCATCACCCGCAGGAGGCTCAACTTTGACGACCCGGGCCCCAAGGTCAGCCAGTAGACCCGCACCGAATGGCCCCGCCAGTGCCCGGGTGCAGTCAATGACGGTCAGGTCCTGCAGTGGACCTGAACGCGCTGCATCGGTCACCCCGAGTTACTCGCGGAAGCTACTGTCAACTCGATCCAGTTTGCGCAGCCAGGCGGGCCAGGCAATCCGATCTACTGAGCCGTCAAACAGGCCGGTGGACTGTTGCGCCGCCTTTTCTGGGGCGCCCTGGGGCGGCACATTGACATTGCCGCTGGCCAGCGCCCTGACCTGCATAGTGCAGGCCCGTTCCAGATAAAACATCGCCATGAATGCTGCATTTGCCGTCGTGCCCACCGTCAGCGTGCCGTGATTGCGCAGCAGCAGAAACTGCTTGTCACCGAGGTCAGCCACGATCCGTTCGCGCTCATCCAGGTCCAGCGCCACACCCTCATAATCGTGGTAGGCAATCTCGCCCAGCTGCATGGCGTGCTGAGACAGGGGCATGAGACCGTCTGCCATGGCCGAGACCGCGACACCATCGTCGGTATGCAGGTGCATGACAAACATCGCGTCTTCGCGCGCCATGTGAACCGCTGAATGAATCGTGAACCCTGCGGGATTGATCTCGTAGGGGGAATCGATCACTTTCTCACCCTCGGTATTCACTTTCACCAGGCTAGAAGCCGTGATTTCGTCAAAGCAAAGACCCATCGGGTTGATGAGAAAATGATGCTCAGGCCCAGGCACTCGGGCTGAGAGATGGGTAAACAGAAAGTCATCCCAGCCATGCAGCGCCACCAGCCGATAGAGAGCGGCCAGGTCAACCCGCTGCGCCCATTCCTCATCTGAAACCTCTGTTCGCAGATCCTGTTCAGCCATTACCGTCATAACATTTGCTCTCTCTTGTTGAGCCAGCAGTATAGCACCCCGAACTGCTGCAGCAGCCAGTAACCCTGCTAGACTAGAGCAGCCGCAATAAAGGTCCAATACAGCAGTCATGTTAAAGCTTTACGATTATCCGGGGGCGCCAAACCCCCGCCGGGTCAAAATTTTCCTCGCCGAGAAAGGTATCGAGTACGAAACCGTTCATTGCGACATCACAAAGCTGGAACAGAAGCAGGACGCGTTTCTGAAGATGAACCCCAGCGGCAAGATTCCCGTGCTGGAACTGGAAGATGGCAGACATCTGGGCGAATCCGTTGCTATCTGTCGCAATCTGGAGGCGATCTGCCCCGCACCCAACCTGTTTGGCGAGGACCCGTTTGAACTCGGCCATATAGAAATGCGCAATCGCCAGATTGAGCTGGAGCTCTGGAGCCAGGTGGGCACGTCCTGGGTCAATGGACCGATAGTCAGCCGAGCCGGCCGATTCACGCCCAACCCGGCGGCGAAAGAAGCCAGCGATCGCAACGTCAGGAGGTATTATGAACGTCTCAACATGGAATTGAGCGCCAGCCCCTACAGTGCCGGGGGACGATTCACCGTCGCTGACATCACCCTTGTGACCGCCATTGATTTTGCCGGTTCCCTGGTCAACCTAAAACCCGAAGAAAATCTGGCACAACTCTGGCACTGGCATGCGCGGGTCAGTGCGCGGCCTTCGGTGTCCGCCAATTAGCGGTCGGGAGCCTGGACCTGGCCACAGCCTGGCACCTGAACGAGTGCCATCTTATTGAAAGAAGGACACAGACGCTCACAGCAGGTATTCCCTGACAGTTGATCCAGGATAGTCCAACTGCGTAGAACAGGATGTGACGACACTTTACCTGCTCTCTGATGATCTGCGCCTGGCAGATAACCCCGCACTCAACGCTGCAGCCCAGGATACTGCCCTGGCCGTCGCCAGCTGCATCGACGAGTCGCTGTTCACCCGGGACAGATTTGGCTGCCAGGGCATTGGCCCACTGCGCTGGCAGTTCCAGCGTGAATCCTTGCTCGACCTAAATCAGAGCCTGGCAGAACTCGGCCACACGCTGCAGATCTTGAGGGGATCACCGCTTGAGATCTATAGCGAGGTTCTCAGCAATTACCCGTTCGATCGCGTCATTCGAGCGCGGGGACATGACTTCGTTCGCACCACCTGGTGGCAGCATCTTCAGCACCGTTTTCCCCAGGTTGAATTCACCGAGGTGGACACGAGCACACTGTTGGGTGCCGACCAGATCAGAACCACAGATTTTTCCGGCAGCTTCTCAGCATTCCGGCGTCGGCTGGGTGATGCCCCTTTCAGAGACCAGCTGCCAGCACCCGCGTCACTGCCAGAGCCGGTCGAACTGGCCAGCGAGCTGATCGTCACGCCCGAACCCGGCAACATCATGGGTGGCGCCCTTGCTGCCCAGCGGCATCTGGAGAGCTACTTCTCATCCAGCGCTGCATCCACCTACAAAGAAACACGCAATTACCTGGAGGGCGAGTCCTTCTCGACCGGGCTCTCGCCCTTCCTCGCCAACGGCTGTCTTTCACCGGTACAGATCGCACATCGACTTGAAGCCTACGAGGAGGCTCATGGGGTCAGTGAATCGACGCAATGGATACTGTTCGAACTGCTCTGGCGAGAATTCTTCAAGTGGTATGGCTGGCATCACGGCGAGAACCTCTACGCTTTCGCCGGAATCAGCGGCAAACGACCACTAACGACGTTCTACCAGGACCGCTTCAATCGCTGGTGCGACGGCAACACCCCCTGGGATATCGTTAACGCCTGCATGCAGGAACTCAAGCAAACCGGGCAGCTGAGCAACCGTGGGCGGCAGATCGTGGCCAGCTGCCTCGTCAATGAGCTCGGCCTTGACTGGCGCTGCGGTGCCAGCTATTTCGCGCAGCAGCTCGTTGACTACGATCCCTGCAGCAACTGGGGCAACTGGCAGTACCTCGCAGGAGTCGGTGCAGACCCGCGCGGTGGCCGTCATTTCAATCTTGAGAAACAGGCCGAACAGTGGGACCCGGATCAAGGCTATCGTTCGCGCTGGTGCGACGGCAGGGCCGCAGAGACGATCGACAGCTTCGACTATTATGGCTGGCCGCAGGACGTGGCTTCACCATGAGTCACAAAAAACCAAACCTGCCACACAAAATCTGCAACGTTTGCCACCGCCCCTTCAGCTGGCGCAGGAAATGGTCCCGCGACTGGGCACAGGTCCAATACTGTTCGGAGCGGTGTCGCAGGCAGCGCGGCAAGACTCAGCAATGATCAGCAGTGCCGGATGCACTAATGGGAGGTCTGGTCACCCCGCACCAGCTCGGACAAAGATTCACGACTAAAGTCGTACGTTGCACGGCAGAACTCACAGTCCACCGTGATCACGTCATCCTCTTCGAACAGGTAATCGAGCTGTTCCGTGCCCAGCTCGGCAATAGACCTTGCAGCTCGCGCAGCACTGCAGCTGCACTCGAAGATAACCTGACGCTGATCGACCAGACGCACCGGATCCTTAACGTAAAGCCGCCCCAGCAGAGACTCACTATCGAGATGGAGCAACTCCTCAGCAGTGACGGTTTGACCCAGAATCACCAGATGCTGCCACTGCTTGTCACGCTCAGTCACATCTGTGACCAGTTGCGGCGGCAACTGCTGCAGCAAGAGTCCAGCAGCCTGATGCTCCGATACTGCCAGGGACAGACGCGTGCCGAGCTGTTCAGACTGGGCGAAATAGGCTTCGATACAGGCAGCAAAATTGTCAGCCAGGAGCGGCACAATACTCTGATAGCGCTCACCGCCCTCAGGTTCTACCGTCATCACCAGCGTGCCATCTCGCAACAACGCGTGAAAGTCCTCATCGAAATCTGAAACTTCGGGATTAAGCCGGGCGATCCCCCGAATCTTGCCATCATTGGACGTTTCCACCATCGCAAGTGGGATCTGGCCCTGGCTCCTGACCTGGAGAATCAGCCGGCCGCGGTACTTGATAGTTCCACTGAGCAGAACCACCGCGACCAGCATTTCACCCAGCAGACGCTTCACGGGCGCCGGGTAACCGTGTTCCGCCGTCATATCCACGAATGCCTTGCTAAGGTGAACCAGTTCGCCGCGCACGTCGGTGCCGTCAAACAGGAAGCGCTGATTGATATCTGCCGGCATGGGGTCTCGATCCATTCACATCAAAAGGGGACATATTAAGAATCATTCTGATGTCATTTGCTACAATCGGGTGGCAGCAAGTGTGATGAGAGCCGATATTCTCAGTAGAGATTTCTTCAACCCGACTTACGGCTCAAGAAGATACAGTTGTCTGAGACAAGGCGGCTCATCTAAGCTTAGATAAGCCAGACCATCCGACCAACTGCACCAGGCAAGTTGAGAAAACAAACCATTGATGCCAAAAGCTAAAAACCCCTTTGACAACGACGCGAGCCTGTCGCAGCGGCTTCTCTCTGCTCACCCGGCATTCGAGCGAGAGGTCTACTCGACACTGGCCCCGCTTTCACTCGGACTGGCAATCTCTTTTTTGGGATTCGTCATCCTGGGGTTCATCGACAGCGAAGCCGGTGAGAATCACATCTACATCGTTGGTACTGATGCTCTTTCGTCGGCATTTTTCCTTGCCTGTCACATCCTGCTGAAAAAGGGCGCCCTGGATCAGCGCCTGACCCACGTCATCAGCCTCACGATCGTCAACCTCACTCTTTTCAATATCCTCCTGGCCTTCTGGTTTACTGCCAACCCATTTTTCCTGAGCTATCTGCCCATACTGGTACTGGGCTGCGGTGCCGTGCTGCTGTCACTCTGGTACGCCGCTTTCTGCTATGTAGTCATCATCGCCTGCAGCATTATCGTCAGCAGTTACCTCCTGCCCGATACCACCATCCTCCGGTATTCCCCGGTGCTGCTAGGCTCCGTAGTGGCTTCTGGATTATTCCTGGTCCTGCGGCGCCAGTACGTGATCACTTCACAAAGGGCATTGCTCGCCATGCAGGCGGAGGTCGAAGAGAGAAAGCGGGCGGAGGAACTGCTGGCGCATGCGCAGCGACTTGAGAGCACCGGCAAACTGGTCAGCGGCATCGCGCACGACTTCAACAATCTGGTGATGGTCGTGCTTGGTTACACGGACAGCCTGCTGCAAGAGAACCAGGGCGACAGCGAACTGCGCCAGGATCTGATTTCGATTCAATCCGCCGGTAAAAAAGCTGCGGCACTTTCCGCCAAACTGCTGGCCTTCAGCCGACACCAGGTCGTGCAAGTTGAAATCGTCAACATCAATCAGTTGATCCGGGACCTGAGCCCGCTGGCGGAGAGATCAATCCCCGACAATATCAGAGTTCGACTCGACCTGGACGAGAACGCAGCAGATGTCAGCGTCGACCCTTTGCAAATGGAGCAGGTCATACTCAACCTGATGTTGAATGCCAGGGACGCCATAGGCACAGACATGGGTGAACTGACCATTACAACCCGCGGTGGCATTGACGGGATCGTTGTACAGGTGTCGGACACCGGCGGCGGTATAGCCGAGAACATCCGTGACCAGATTTTCGAGCCTTTCTACACCACTAAGGCCGCCGATGCAGGTACTGGACTCGGTCTCTCTCTGGCGCAAGGAATTGTTACCCAATTCGGTGGTTCGATCACAGCGGATTCGGAAGTCGGTGTTGGCACTACTTTTGAGATAGATTTGCCACTACGCCAAACAAAAGCAGCACAGTCGGTGACTGGAGGCCCGGAGGCAGAAAAATCTGCCTCGGATCTGACTATTCTGGTGGTCGATGACGACAACGATGTCCGCAAGATCGTGACGCGAATCCTTGAAACCAAATCGTTCCGGGTACTCGACGCAGACTCAGCGGAAGCGGCAATCGAGCTGGCCGCAACCAGTTCGTTCGATCTGTTGCTGACTGATGTGGTGATGCCCGGAAAATCCGGCATCGAGCTCGTTGAAACGCTGCGCGCCCAGGGGTTCCCACAGCCGGCCCTGCTGATGTCAGGTTATGTTGGTGACATAACCGGCCAGATTCCGCAGATCGAGCTACCAATGATCAAGAAACCGTTCGATGCCGCGGATCTGATCCAGACGATCGCAGAGGTCATGGCCGCCGCCAAAGATCGGAGCGGCCATAAATCGCTCTAGCCTGACCTGCCGCTTAAGGCAGAAGAGACAGTGCTTCAACATCGGGATACGTCGCCAGACGTCCGATTCCTTTGCGGTGATCATCTACAATAACGAGCCCACCGGTCGGCAGCAGTGCCAGACCCTCAGGTTGCCGGTGCAGAGCCGGCGCCAACGCAAAAGCGCTGACAACAAGATCTTTTCTGCTGACTCGAAGCAACCGCTGACGGTCAAGCATCCACCAGGCATCTGCCGTCAGATCAATGGCAGTGGGCTGAGGCTCACCTGCACCGGGGAGCGCTTCCGCGGCCAGGGTGAACGCCGTGGTCACCGCACCACTCGTGATATCAAAATGGAAAACAGCAAGCTGTCCCTTGTACTGGCCGTCAAGCGGAGTCTTGCAGGGCAACAGCAGCGCACCGTCACTGTATGCCAGACCCTCTATTTCACAGATCTGCGCGAGCCCTGTCTCAAGCCGGGTCGCCTCAAACTGCTGGTCTGTTGCGTTCAGATCAACACCCTGAATCAAAAACACCGTGCCAGCGCTGTTCACGAGATAGACGTCGGAACCGGCCAGTGCAATGCCTTCCAGGTCTTCGTCAATGGGCGGGGAACCGATAGCACCCAGTTTCTCAACCGAGCGCAGCGCCAGCGAAATACGGTAAATCACACCGGCTTCATCGCTGTGAACAAGCACCGTGTCGTCATCAATAACGGCGAGGCCTGACGCTTCGTTTAAATCATCAGGCAGATACCACTGATGGTCTGCAAGCGGCGGCGGTAATGGCTGGTCAGCAGCGATATAAACCAGCAGAGCCGTGAAGATGACCAGCGCCATACCCAGCAGGTACTTCAAGAGGCACTGTCCGAGTTCGGGGTTTCCGGGGCCTTCTGCCCCGGCTCGAATAACGCTTCGTTGTCAGGGTAGATGACATTCAGCGCAAACATAATAGAAGCGGCAAACTCTGTCATCTCACCGCGCTTGGAATGGTCAATCAGCAGTTCAACCACGGCGACGATGACGAGGTAACCGATGATCTGGTAGTTACGTGGCATCGGCGCCGCGATCGCATCAAAAAATTTTGTAACCGCCGGTTGCCGCCGATACAGCGGCGTCGCCACAAACAGGTAAATCAACATGGCAAGTGCGAGGCCGGTACCGAAAATCAGCTTGTTGAGTTTGACCTCCTCGCCATCGATCTCAATCACGAGGTTATGCAGACCGATTTCACCCTGGGCATTGTTCTCTTCAAAAAACTCAGGCGACTCCAGCCCGAAAATTCTTTGCCCCCAGGAGATTTCTTCGCCGGCACCGAACAGGCAGAACGCCCCCAGCAGGAAAGTGACAAACAGGAACAGTGGTGAGCGTTCACCGCGCAGCTGTATGAAGCGGCGAAAGCAGACAACCATGGCCGTCAGGAGGACAACCACGGTGACCGACTCGACGAACCCATCTTCAACCACCAGTGAATAACGAAAAGCATCCGGATCAATCCGTGAGATGTAGACCGCATAGGCAAGGAAGACAGCGGTGGTGATCAGGGCACAGGCCTGAATCGCCTCACCCGGTGGCCAGCGCCAGCGTAGATGCTCACGACCTGCCCAGAGAATCAAGCCGGCCAGGAGCAGTGCGATCGGATCGACGATGTAGTCCCACTTGTTGTCCGCAGGCAATATTCCAAGCAGGTATGCCAACAGCACTATGGCCAGCCAGCCAGCCAGCATGAACGCGCGAAACCAGGCAGCAATCGCAAGCACCGAAAGGAATACCGGAATCAGCACAACTGCGCGCTCGCCATGCTCATAGAACCGCAACTCCAGCAGCCCCAGCCGGGTCGGCAGCGAGAGCAGGCCTGCTATCAGAACGATACCAGCTGCGGCAACCAGCTCGCCGCGGGGCCGGGTTATCCGGGCAGGACCTTCCCGCACCGCCAGCACAGCGAAATACAGCAGCCAGACCAAACTGGTCAGTGAAATCCAACTGAGCCACTCAGCTGCGTTCACATCAGCCACCCGCGGCTGCCTTCTGTTTGCAGACACATCATCGCGCCCTTCTCCGGTGCATATTTTCCGGCGTGAAAACACCGGCTCTAATCCTCATGTATGATACCAGTATCCACCGTGTCACCGGGTGACCTTGTCTAGAAAACCTTGTCTAGAAAACCTTGTCCAGAGATCATTGTCTAGAAATCCTAATCTGGAAATCATGCGCCTTTTCCTGATCTGCCTGCTGTCGATTGCGACAGGTCCAAGCCTGGCGGATGCGTCATCCTATGTCGGTAGTCAAACCTGCCGCAGCTGCCACGTCGAAGCGTTCGCAAAGTGGCAGCAATCGCATCATGCTGCCGCCATGGCAGCCCCCACCGGGTCCACGGTCAAAGCTGACTTCAATGATACAGAGGTAACGTTTCACGGGATAAGCTCGCGCCTTCGCCAGACTGCTGACGGAACCTTCCTGGTTGAAACGGAGGGTGAAGCTGGCAGAGAGACATTCAACGTTGTTTACACTTTCGGCACGACGCCACTGCAGCAGTATCTGCTGGACACAGGCGAAGGCCATCTGCAGGCCTTTAATGTGGCCTGGGATGACCGCGCTCGCGAAGCCGGTGGCCAGCGCTGGTTTCACCTGCAGCCCGATGAGACCATAACCCCGGATTCCCCGTTCTTCTGGACCCGCCATCTGCAGAACTGGAACACCCGATGTGCTGACTGCCACAGTACCGCCGTCGAACGTGGCTATGATGCTGAAACCCGACAGTACGCCACCCGTTTCGCGGAAATCAGCGTCGGTTGCGAGGCCTGCCATGGCCCCGGTGGCGACCATATAAAAGATCCATCAGCCTCACCCATGATCCGCGGTCGGGCAAAGCTCGGTTGGTCCTTCAAGGCGGGCGAAGCCATCGCAAGGGCCGACGGCACGGCCAACGGTGCAGAAACCGATATGTGTGGCGGCTGTCATTCCAGGCGAGATGTTATCGGTACGGTAACAACTGGTGCAGCGTTCGCAGATCAGTACCAGCTGGCACCACCGGTGCCGCCGCTCTATCACATCAATGGCCAGATCCGGGATGAAGTTTTTGTCCTTGGCTCATTCCTGCAAAGTCGGATGCACGCCGCAGGGGTGACCTGCAGCAACTGTCACGAACCCCATTCGGGCGGACTGCTGGCAGAGGGCAATGCGCTTTGCGGCCAGTGCCATGACAGCTCAGTCTTTGACGCGCTGAGCCATCTCGGCCACGAACGCGGGCAGCCCGGCAGCCAGTGTGTTGACTGCCATATGCCGGCGACAACTTATATGCAGGTCGATGATCGACGCGACCATAGTTTCCAGATCCCGGCACCGCAACTGACACGGGATCTCGATGTACCGAATGCCTGCAGCGGTTGTCATACCAACCGCTCACCTGACTGGCTGCTGCGTCAGCGCGCATTTCCGGCGCCCAATCCGTATGCATACCTGCTCAACGATATCCGGCAGCAGGCACCAGACGTGGTCCAGAAGATCGCCGCCTTCCTTCGCAACCCCGACCATGCCGCAACACAAAAAGCTGCATTAATCAGACAGGCGGGAATGACGGGAGCACGTGGTCTGGCGCCGCTGCTGGCGGCACAGCGAGATTCATCAAGCGCAGATATCAGAGCTGCCGTTGCGGCTGCTTCGTCGGCCGTTACTGTTGATGAGCAGATTGCGCTTCTCACAAACCTGGCGCTCGACCCGGTGCGATTGGTGAGACGCGAAGCGGCCCGAGCCATTGCACCGAGGCTGAACCAGCTGCCTATTGCCGATGCCAGGGCATTTCTCAGCACCATCGGCGAGTTGAGAACCAGCCTGGCAGAGCACTCGGACAACGTAGGGAACCTGACAGAACTCGCCATGCTAGAGTCACAGCTAGGCAAGCGGCGGGCCGCAAAAAGTCACTTTGAACAGGCCCTGCAGATTGAGCCAAACTACGTGCCCGCACTGCTGAACTATGCTGACCTCGCCCGCTCGGACGGGGATGAAAACCAGGTCGGAGAGCTGCTGACCAACGCCATGGACTTTGCCCCGGACAACGGTGCAATAAACTATAGTTTCGGCCTGCACCTGGTCAGGCAGAAAGCCTATGATGAAGCCCTCACTTACCTTCAGAATGCTGCCGTCGCGAGTGATGGTGAACCTGGCTTTGCCTACACCTATGCGGTTGCGCTGGAGAACCAGGGCCAACTTGAGGCGGCACTGTCAGCCCTCAGCGAGGCACAGTTGAAGTGGCCAAAGCAAATTAACCTGCGTCTGCTTGAGATCCTCTACCTTGAGAAACTGGGTGATCGCAGTCAGCTCGAAGTAAAGCTTGCAGACCTGGCGGCAATAGCGCCGGCGCACCCCCAGGTTCAACAGTTGATGGGCCGGTATCCTGGCGCGCTGACGCCGAGCGAGGAAGGGCCAAACGGCAATGAATAACTGCTTGCCCTAGAGGTCGACACCGGCACCCACAAGAAAGGTGACATCTTTACTGTCCGTGCCTGCGGCCGGCTCAGTGTCATAGTCATAGTTAACCTGGACATTCAGATAGATACCGTCGGTAATGTCATAGCGAACCCCTGTCTTACTGTTGAACACCGTATTCTCCCGCCCATTCAGATTGCGATAGATATGGTGGTTATGGAACAGCTCAATATCGCCTGCCATCAGGTCGTAACTGAAATCGAGGCGCCAGTCGATAAGACTGCTGGACTCATCCTGATTATTGATTTCCTCGTCAGCATAACCGGCACCCAGCTGAACGCTGAGCTGCCGATTCGGTTCGTCCCAGAAGTCGTAACCCAAGGAAGGGTTGAGGGAGAACCGCCGATCCAGCAATGCCACAGGATCACGTTCCAGCGTCGCGTTCATGGCAAAAAACCAGTGGTCCAGCACACCATCCTTAAACAGATAGTTGTAACCGAGTTTCAGCCGGTCCTGTTCCTTTTGAGTCACCCCGTCGACTTCCTCGCGGATCGTCGTTATATCACTGAGATAACGATGGTCACCCCTCGTGAGCTGGAGATTGCCCTGCAGGTTCACCAGGTGTGATTCCGTGTTGCCCCGGCTGACGCTGGAGTTCAGGTCAATCTTGCCTTTCCATGCCCGCGGTTCACTCGCCTCAGTTGCTGCCGCAATCTCGGCAGGCGCAATCACCGGAGCTGACGCTGCGGTTGCCGCGGCAGCATCTGCTGTCGGGGCCTGGACCGAGACTTTGCCATCAAGCAGCGCCTGGATCGCCACATCGCCTGACTCAACCGCGGTGACGTGCTCTACCCTGACCCGCAGCTGGTCGCTGTATGGGGATGTGATCAAGAGGTGATTATCTTCCAGACCCTTGATCTGCCCCGAAATTCGATCACCGTTGTCGAGGGTGATGACGTCAGCAGTCGCTGCTGATGCCCATGCGATGCATAGCAGAGTCAATATAAGGCGCATAGTTTCTCTCAAACTTGGTAAAAGGGATCTGTGTCGGCTGCGTGGCGCAACAGGTAAAGACTGCCAGGATTATAATCGCTGAAGCGACTGTATTGTTGGGGGAATTGCCCACGCCTGCTTCGATGACCAAAGCATTGAATCGGGGGGAATGACAACCGCCGCGGTTCTACGCCATACTACGAAGCCCGACTCAAGCGGAGAAAGTTATGCCACGCGTCACTGAAGCCGGCGGCCTCGAAGGGTTCGGCGGTGTCTACGCCAACTGCCCCGACCTGCTCCAGGGCTTTATGTACAACTACGGCCTGCTCTGGTCTCACAGTCGTCTCGACCCGGTGCTGAAAGACCTGGTGAGACTCAAGTCAGCCAACCTGAACGGCTGTCTCTACTGAATTCCTGCCAGATCTTCTGCGGCGCAGAAGAACGGTATGGATGAAGCGATGATCGAGAAAATGAAAGATCATCAAAACTCGGACCTTCCACCCAGGACCAAAGCGGCCCTCGACCTGGCGGAAGACTTCATCTTGAATCACGCCCGCGGCGTCGACGACGGCTTCGTTGAACGAATGAAGGAACACTTCAGCGAGCCAGAGCTCGTCGAACTGACCGCCGCGATTGGTACTTGGGATTCAGTTCACAAGTTCAACAATGTGTTCGATGTACACCCCCCGGTTGAGGACGGCCAGTTCACCACTGACCCGCCTGACGTGCCAGCCGCCATGCGTCAACATGTGCTTGAGCCAGGGAACAAGTACACTGAATGAAACGATCCGCAAATGATGCCGTAGAGGAGCCCCGTCAAACGGGGCTTTTTTATTGAAATCAGTCACTTAACCGGTTTTTACGACAGACCAGGGACACCAGTTTTTTTCCTTTCAGCTATAGAACATCAACACCGGTTGATATATGATGCGCCCCGCGCAAAAAGCGCGCTTTCCCCGGGCTTTCACGGAAGCTGCTTCACACAAGGATTGAACTCGGAAATGCTGCATCAGCATGACCGGGCAGCCTTGTACAGTCCGGCTGGGGATCCCAAACACCAAACTGACTGACGAGCCATTGTGATGACTGACTTAAGCAAATACCGAAATATCGGCATTTTCGCCCATGTGGACGCGGGCAAGACGACGACAACTGAACGAATTCTGAAACTGACCGGAAAGATTCACAAGCTCGGCGAGGTCCACGATGGCGCAGCGACCACCGACTTTATGGAGCAGGAACAGGAGCGCGGTATCACCATCCAATCTGCTGCAACCACTGCATTCTGGGACGATCACCGCCTCAACATCATTGACACACCGGGGCACGTCGACTTCACGATCGAAGTGTACCGTTCCCTCAAGGTACTGGACGGCGGCGTCGGCGTATTCTGCGGCTCTGGTGGTGTTGAGCCTCAGAGTGAAACCAACTGGCGCTATGCCAACGAATCAGAAGTCGCTCGTCTGATTTTCGTTAACAAACTGGACCGACTCGGCGCCAATTTCTACCGTGTAGTAGAGCAGGTAGAAAATGTCCTCGGCGCCAACCCGCTGGTCATGACTCTGCCGATCGGTGAGGAAGATGAATTCGTCGGTGTCGTTGAATTGCTGACCCGCAAGGCCTGGGTCTGGGACGACTCCGGTAATCCCGAAGCCTACGAGCTGCAGGACATCCCCGCAGACATGGTCGACAAGGTCGAAGAATATCGAGAAACGCTGATCGAAACGGCGCTCGAGCAGGACGACGAAGCCATGATGATGTATCTGGAAGAGGGTGAAGAGCCTGATATCGATACACTCAAGGCCTGCATCCGCAAGGGCACCATCAACCTCGACTTTTTCCCTACTTTCTGCGGGTCTGCATTCAAAAACAAGGGTATCCAGCTGGTACTGAACGGCGTCGTCGACTTCCTGCCCAACCCGACAGAAGTGAAGCCGCAGCCTGAAGTCGACCTCGATGGTACCGAAACCGGTGAATTTGCCACAGTAGACCCAGCCGGGCCGCTGCGCGCACTGGCGTTCAAAATCATGGACGACCGTTTCGGCGCCCTGACGTTTACCCGCATCTACTCCGGCACCATCAAGAAAGGGGACAACGCGCTCAACACCTACACTGGCAAGACCGAACGGATCGGCCGGATTGTTGAGATGCATGCCGACGAGCGGATCGAGCTCGACGCTGCCCAGGCAGGTGACATCGTTGCTCTGATCGGTATGAAGAACACGCAGACAGGTCACACCCTCAGCGACCCCAACAATGTCGCGACCCTGGAACCCATGGTCTTCCCGGATCCCGTCATCTCAATTGCTATCCACCCGAAGGACAAGAGCGCTTCTGAGAAACTCGGTGTTGCCCTTGGCAAGATGATTCAGGAAGACCCTTCATTCCGTGTCGAAACCGACGAGGAATCCGGCGAAACCATCATCAAGGGTATGGGCGAACTGCACCTTGATATTAAAGTCGATATTCTCAAGCGAACCCACGGCGTTGAGGTTGATGTCGGTGCACCGCAGGTGGCTTATCGTGAATCGATCACACAGCGCGTTGAAGACAGCTACACACACAAGAAGCAGACAGGTGGTGCCGGTCAGTTCGCCAAGATCGACTATATTGTCGAGCCGGCAGAGGCAGGTACGGGCTTTGAGTTCGAGTCGGTTGTCACCGGCGGTAACGTGCCTCGCGAATTCTGGCCTGCGGTTGAGAAGGGCTTCAACATGAGCATGGAAGAGGGTCCGCTTGCCGGCTACCCGCTGCTCGACGTGAAAGTCACACTGGTCGATGGTGCATTCCACGCTGTTGACTCATCTGCAATCGCCTACGAGCTTGCTTCTAAAGCGGCCTATCGTCAGACCATGCCGAAGGCCGGCCCACAGCTGATGGAGCCGATCATGAAAGTGGACGTGTTCACACCAGACGAGCACGTCGGTGATGTCATCGGTGACCTGAACCGTCGCCGAGGCATGATCGAAGGTCAGGAAGCCGGGACAACCGGTGTCCGCGTCAAGGCTACAGCACCGCTGGCGGAAATGTTCGGCTACATCGGTGACCTGCGCACCATGACCTCTGGCCGTGGCCAGTTCTCCATGGAATTCAGCCACTACTCAGCCTGCCCGAACAGCGTCGCCGAAGAGGTGATCAAGAAGGCTACCGCCGCCTGATCACCGACGCAGCAAAAAGGCAAAAAAACCGCTGTCCCCGGGGCCAGCGGTTTTTTTTTGCCTGCTCTGCAAGCGTACGGTTCTTCCCGAGAGACGTGCGTTAGTCAGTGGTGACGACGAGCTCGCCCGACGACTCAGACGTTAAAGCGGAAGTGTATGACATCCCCGTCCTGGACGATGTACTCCTTGCCTTCCTGACGCCACTTACCGGCTTCTTTCGCGCCATGCTCACCCTCGTGCTCGATGTAATCGGTGTACCCGATGACCTCCGCCTTGATGAAGCCGCGTTCGAAATCAGTATGAATCACAGCGGCTGCCTGCGGCGCGGTAGCACCGGTCTTGTAGGTCCAGGCCCGTGCTTCCTTCGGGCCGGCGGTGAAGTAAGTCTGGAGACCAAGCAATGTGTAACCAGCACGAATCACCTTGTCGAGACCTGGCTCATCCATGCCAAGATCCTCAAGGAACTCCTGACGTTCATCATCTTCCAGCTCGACTATCTCAGCCTCAAGCTTGTTACAGATCGAAACCACCTGGGAGCCTTCGTTCGCCGCAATCTGCCGCACGGTATCCAGATGCGGATTGTTTTCGAAGCCATCTTCATCAACATTGGCGATATAAAGAACCGGTTTCATCGTCAGCAGATGCAGATGATGCAGGGTCGATCGCATGTCATCCGGTGTCTCGAAAGTTCTGGCCGGATTACCGGCATCGATGTGCGCCTGAAGCTTCTCCAGATACTGCATCTTCGCCAGCTCATCCTTGTCACCACTCTTGGCAACACGCTGGACCCGGTTGATGCCATTCTCAATAGTCTGCAGGTCCGCCAGCTGTAACTCTGTGTTAATCACTTCGATATCGCCCGCGGGGTCAATCCGGTTAGCGACATGCGTCACGTTCTCGTCTTCGAAACAGCGAACAACGTGGGCAATGGCGTCCGTTTCCCGGATATTAGCGAGAAACTGATTACCCAGACCTTCCCCTTTCGAAGCCCCTTCGACGAGGCCCGCAATGTCAACAAACTCCATGCTGGTTGGGATGACCTTCTGGGGTGAGACAATTGCCGCAATCCGGTCAAGACGGGGGTCAGGCATCGGCACGACACCGGAGTTGGGTTCGATGGTACAGAAAGGAAAATTTTCCGCGCCCACACCTGCCTTGGTCAGGGCGTTGAACAACGTCGATTTACCGACATTGGGCAGCCCGACAATACCGCAGTTAAATCCCATCAGTCCTTCCTTTCTTCTTTTATCTGCTCAAACGGCTGTGCTGCATTGTGCAGCCGCTGCATCGCTGCCTGCCACTCACCGCTGACCGCGTCCGGCAGCGCCCTCACCGCTTCATCAATACAAGTATCAATCATAGTTCGGTCTGCCTTACTGACTCGCCCAAGCACGTGACTGGTGACACCGGCCTGATGACCGGGATGGCCCACACCAATACGCAGGCGGTTAAAATCTTTAGTGCCCGCGAGACAGGCAGAGATGTCTTTCAGACCATTGTGACCCGCAAGACCGCCGCCTTGCTTGAAACGGATCTTGCCCACTGGAAAGTCGATCTCATCATGCGCCACCAACATCGCCTGCGGAGCGATTTTGTAGAAATTGGCCAGAGCTGCCACACTTTTCCCCGACTGATTCATGTAAGTGTCAGGGACCAGCAGCCGGACTTCACGGCCGGACAGCGGAACCGTTGCCACGCGGCCGTGAAATTTTGTCTCTGCCTTGAAACTCGCGCCGTAACGAAAAGCCAGCTCATCGACAAACCAGACACCGGCATTGTGCCGGGTGTCTGCATAGTCTTTGCCGGGGTTCCCGATCCCCACGATTAGATCGAGGGGTGCTGATGAGCTCGTCACACCGGGTTACGAGCGTTACTCGTCTTCGGCGCTGCTGTCGTCAGCAGCGATTTTTTCGCCAGCTGCATCATCTGCTGCCGCATCGGCATCGGATTCTGCAGTACGCTTGGGTGCGTTGACGGACACAACCACGTGGTCGTGGTCATCACCCAGTTGCAGTGACGGAATCGTCAGGCCCTGAGGCAGCCTCAGCTCACTCATGTGGATGGATTCACCAACGTCCAGCTCTGCGATATCGACCTCAATGAACTCAGGCAGATCGCCAGGTAAACAAGTCACTTCAAGCACGGACATGTTGTGTGAAATATTCCCCCCGCCCTGCTTGACTCCTACGCAGGAATCTTCATTCATGAAGTGCAGTGGAACTTCCACGGTAATTTCCTGGTCCATCTGAATGCGCAGGAAATCAGCATGCATGATGCGATCCTTGGCGGGATGACGCTGCAGGTCCTTGAGAATAGCTTCCTGTTTCTTGCCATCCGCCTTAATGGTGATGATGTGCGAGAAAAAGGCCTCATTCTCTAAGGCCTTGTACAAGTCCTTGTGCGCAATAGAGAGTGGTTGGGGATCCCTGCCAGCGCCATAAAGAATAGCCGGGACCATGTCCGCGTTACGACGCAGGCGGCGGCTCGCACCTTTCCCCATATCGCTGCGTAGTTCTGCATTCAGCTCGAAATCTGACATTTCTTGCTCCTTGTTAAGCCATCCGGGTCACTGCGACCGTGAGTCCGGATGTGTGGGTCAAAGTCATTCAGTGCAGAGCGAGGAATCTCGATTACAGACCCTCCGCTAGACCCAGGATGACAGTAAATTGCAGCGCTAGAATAGCGCCGGCTGAATCCTCTTCTTGAACAACGCCGAGAGTGATTCCTCATTGTTGATCCGCCTGATCGACTCAGCCAGTTCATCGGCAACACTTAACTGCCGAATCTTCGACGATGCCGCACAGTCTTCACTGAGCGGTATCGTGTCAGTTACCACCAGTTCGTCCAGTGTCGAACTGTTAATATTCTCCAGGGCCCTGCCAGACAACACTGGGTGGGTGCAGTAGGCGATCACGCGTTTCGCACCATTGTCTTTCAGCGCGTTAGCCGCAGCGCAGAGTGTGCCTGCAGTATCGACCATATCGTCGACCATGATGCATGTTCTGTCCTGCACGTCGCCAATAATGTGCATCACCTCAGCCGCATTAGCCTCCGGCCGCCGTTTATCGATGATGGCGAGATCCGCATCATCCAACTGCTTGGCCATTGCCCTGGCCCTGACAACTCCCCCGACGTCCGGGGAGACAATCATCATATCCTCGTAATTCCGTCTCTCAATATCCAGCAATAACACCGGCGATGCGTAAATATTGTCTACCGGGATCTCAAAAAAACCCTGGATCTGGTCAGCATGCAGATCAAGCGTCAGGACCCGATCGATCCCTGCGCTCTGCAGCATGTTGGCAACGACTTTCGCCGTAATCGGCACCCGCGCTGATCGCACCCGCCGGTCCTGCCGGGCGTACCCAAAGTAGGGAATCACAGCCGTCACCCGACGCGCTGACGCGCGTTGCAGGCAGTCTGCGACAACCATTAGTTCCATCAGGTTATCGTTGGTGGGTGCACAGGTCGGCTGGATCACGAAGACGTCTTTTCCACGCACATTCTCGTGAATTTCTACAGCGATTTCGCCGTCACTGAAGCGACCGACGTCAGCCGCACCCAGTTCCATTCGCAGCCGGTCGACGACTCTGACAGCCAGGTCACGATGGGCGTTGCCCGAGAAAATCTTCAGTTCAGCCACTATTTTCGTCCAGTCGCGAGGCAGGGATATGGCTGGGGTGGCAGGACTCGAACCTGCGCAATGACGGGATCAAAACCCGTTGCCTTACCAACTTGGCGACACCCCAACAAATAAAGCTGTTTCTGCCCTGTGCGGGGCGACTATTCTAACAAGACCACCCGAGCAGCACCATTGGGCCCGTGAAAAAAGGGCGCTATTGTGCTCATCGAGGTGACTGAAGTCAAATCCAGATTGGCCGTGATTTCAGCCCTGCCAGGACCATTGCCTGACCTTGAGCCGAAGCCGCACCTCGGGGTGCTCAAGCAGCATCTGACGAGGACCTTCTGCGTCAATCTGCTGGACAGTAAATACCCAGTCACCATTGCGGACACCGGCGGCTGGCACGGGTGTGCGCGCCGCATCCTCCCAGCCACGCACCCACCAGACAAGGGAATGCCAGGGCAGCTGCAACGCACCGAGGCCCGTTGTCATCAGTTCATCACCGGGCCGATAACGAGAGATTTCATCGCCGGTATCAACGATAACTTCATCGGGGCCCGCTGCGATTGTCGCCACACCAACCCCCAGCGGCCCAGACAGCCGGATATCACTCTGATCATCGGTCTGATTCCAGGCGATGCCCAGGACCCGGGAAGCAGCAGGAGTCTGCAGCACCAGTTTGCCGGTCATGCGCCAGCTCTCAGCGGGCGCGTTCTTCGCCTGCCGGACTGACGTACAGGCCGCCAGCACCAGTGTCAGACCCAGGATCAGGCAGAGCCGGCTCAATTAGTCTTCCCGGAACCGGCGCATAACGTCCTGCAGGATCTCGCTTTCGGGTGCAAGCTCCAGCGCCTTGTTCCAGACTTCCAGGGCTTCAGTTTTCTCACCTGTTATCCAAAGTACTTCCCCCAGGTGGGCCGCAACCTCATCGTTCTGGAACAGCGAGAGAGCCCGCCGCAGGTAGTCAATGGCAACCTCGTAATTCTTCAGGCGGTACTGGACCCAGCCCATGCTGTCGATGAACGCCGGCTCATCCGGTTTCAGCGCGAGCGCTTTCTCAATCAACAGCAGCGCCTCCGCGTGCCGGCCAGTCCGGTCTGTTAGGGTATAACCCAGCGCGTTCAGGGCATCCGCATTTTCCGGGTCGATCTCGAGGATTCGACGCAGGTCGTACTCGAGGACATCGAGTCGATCAAAGCGCTCGCCGGTCATTGCGCGAAAATACAGCAGGTCAATATTTTCGGGCTGGTCCACCAGAACCTCGGCCAGGAACGCCAGCACCTCCTGCTCCAGGCCACGATCTGACAGCAGCTGGGCTTCGATCATCACCAGCTGCATGGCATGCTCGGCGTGATTGGTGCGGACGCGATCGAGGTGAGCCCGCGCCTCTTCCAACTGACCGTCGTCAACCAGCAGCGCAGCAATACGCGCCTGCGCCGGCAGAAACTCGTAACCCGTGCCAACCTGCCGGTATTCTTTCAAAGCTGTCGCGGCGTCAGAGGCCCGCTCGGCAATGCCGCCCAGGTAATAATGAGCTTCACCAGCGCGACGATTCCAACGTACCATGCGCTCAAAATAACGCTTGGCCTCGACGTCGTCTTCCTGCTGCAGCGCGATCAAAGCCAGTGCAAACAGGACATCGCCATCATTCGGCGCTTGCTCGAGCACCTGCAGGTAAGCTTCGCGTGCCGCTGTCATCTCGTTGCGCTCAAACAGCATTCGACCCAGGATAAGCCGCAGACGACGATTCTCCGGCTGTGCGGTGACCGCTTCGCGCATGTAGGCGAGCGCTTCATCCCGGCGCTCAAGCTTGTCGAGCAGGCTCATTTTCAGCACGATCAGGTTGGCTTCATCACTGTTCAACAGCAGCGCCTCGGCCAGGGCCAGGGATTCTTCATTACGCCCCGACTGTTCGAACAAAATCGCCTGGGCAAACTTCAGCTGCTCATCATCTGGATGACGCTGCACCATCTGGCTGACAACCGCCAGCAGTGATGCGCGTTCGTCAGCAGGCAGGTTGGCGGCACGGTAAGCAAACACTTCGAACCTGGCCAGGCCGCCAAGTTGCTTGACCGCCTCCATGTGCTCGATGGCTGCTGTCAGATCACCCTCGCGCAACAGGAGATCGACGGCGTAACGGTGCGCATCAATATTGTCCGGGTCCGCGGCTGTCCAGATTTCCAGGGTCTGGCGCGCGATATCATCATTTTTCAAGTACAGCGCGAGCCGGGTTGCACGCGCGGCAACACCAGGGTCGCCAGTCTCCCGCGCGGCATACAGATATTTCTCCAGCGCCACATCGTAGCGGGAGCGATAGCCGGCAATTTCAGCCACCAGCAGTTGGTAGAGCGAATCGCCCTCGAACGGCGCAACAGGGTAGTCCTCGGGCTTGAGAACTTTTGGCTCAGGCGCAATCGGTTCAGGTTGAGCCGCCACCGACTCAGCAGCTGGCGCGTCAGCATCGGCGTCGGGTTTGACAGTCGCGCAGCCGCTGAGGGTTAGCAGCAGCGCAGCTGCAAGGCATCGGCCCTGGCGGAAGACGCCTGCGTTTTTCATTTCTCTCAAGTGAATTTCGCCTTATAAATCACCGCATTACGGTGTATTCGGAATGTTAAGCAACGTACAATGACCCCCGAAGGCTCAGGCCAACCGGACCGATCACACAGTTTAGTGCAACTGGCGCAGCCAGTGGTTCATTTTACTACACTGGAAACCCATGAATCTGCTCATTGTCGGCATAAATCATACCTCCGCTCCCGTGGAAATGCGGGAGCAGGTCGCTTTTACCCCGGAGCAGCTCGTCGATGCACTAAAGGATCTGGCTCACCATGCCACTCTGTCAGAAGTCGCCATCCTCTCCACCTGTAACAGAACGGAAGTCATCGCAACTTCACACAGTATTGATACGCAGGCCATCGTTAACTGGCTTGCCGACTACCATGGTCTGAACGTGACCGATCTCAGCCCCAATATCTATGAAAAATTGAACAAAGACGGCGCGCTGCACGCTGTCAGGGTTGCCTGCGGCCTCGACTCTATGGTGATTGGTGAGCCCCAGATCCTCGGCCAGGTAAAGGAAGCCTACGAACACGCCAGGCGGATCGGCACCCTTGGCACAGAATTGCAGCATCTCTCACAAACCACATTCCGCATCGCCAAGCGAGTCCGGACGGAAACCAGCATTGGTGAGAATTCCGTCTCGGTCGCGTCGACGGCTGTGACCCTGGCCGGACGTTTGTTCAGCGATCTGCCCGCCTGTCACATCCTGTTGATTGGCGCCGGCGATACCAGCGAACTGGTGGGACGGCACCTGCTCAGTGCAGGCATTAACCAGATCACCATCGCCAATCGAACGCTCGAAAATGCGCGCCGCCTTGCCCACGAGCTCGGTGGCACCGCGATCGACCTGCAGTCCATACCGGTAAAACTGCCGGAGGCGGACATCGTCATTGCCTCGACCGCAGCGCGCCTGCCTGTCCTCGGCAAAGGTGTGGTCGAGCGGGCGCTGAAGTCAAGGAAGCACCGACCTATCCTGATGGTCGACCTCGCCGTACCTCGCGATATCGAACCGGAAGTCGCGCAGTTGAGGGATATCTATCTCTACAGTGTCGATGATCTGCAGGAGATTATCGAAGCCAACCTGAGTGATCGCCTGCAGGCGGCCGATGCCGCAGAGCAGATTGTGACCGAAGAGGTTTCAGCTTACCGATCGCGACACGAATCCCGGCACGTGGATGCGACCATGGTGCGATTCCGGGCTTTGCACGAAAATATCAAACAGGACGAGCTCAACAAGGCGCTGTCACGGCTCGAACGCGGTGTTGATCCAGCCGAGGTAATGAGCCAGCTGGCCAATCAGTTGACTAACAAATTTCTCCACGCACCCAGTGCAGGGATCAGGGATGCCGCCAGCAACGGCAGCGATGAAAGGCTGGCCGCGATCCGGGATCTGTACGATTTGGACGACAAGCTTGAATAACTCTCTGCAACATAAACTTGACCAGCTACTCGATCGTTACGAGGAACTGGGCGCACTGCTTTCCGACAGCGACGTGATCGCCGACCAGAACAAGTTCCGTTCCCTGTCGAAGGAATATGCTGACATCGAACCCGTAGTGAATTGTTTTCGCCAGTACGATGATGAGCGCCAGCAGCTCGAAGACACGAAACAAATGTTGAATGACCCGGACCCCGAGATCCGTGAAATGGCCGAGATGGAAGTTGAATCCCTTGAGGCCAGCCAGGTTGAACTGGATGCGACGTTGCAGAAACTGCTGCTGCCGAAGGATCCGCATGATGCCAACAACGTCTTCCTCGAAATCCGGGCCGGCACTGGCGGCGACGAAGCAGCGATATTCGCGGGCGACCTGTTCCGGATGTACAGCCGCTACGCTGAGACCCAAAAATGGAAGATCGAGGTGCTGAATGAGCGGCCGGGTGAGCACGGCGGCTTCAAGGAAATCATCGCCCGACTCGATGGCCGCGACGCTTACGGCAAGATGAAATTTGAATCGGGTGCCCACAGGGTTCAGCGAGTGCCGCAGACTGAATCTCAGGGCCGTATCCATACCTCTGCCTGCACCGTAGCGGTGCTGCCGGAGCTCGATGACATCGAGGAAATCGATATCGACAAGAACGACCTGCGAGTCGATACCTATCGTGCCTCGGGTGCCGGCGGGCAGCACGTCAACAAAACGGATTCGGCAGTGCGCCTGACCCACCTGCCAACCGGCATCGTCGTCGAGTGCCAGGACGAGCGGTCGCAGCACAAAAACAAGGCCCGGGCCATGAGCCTGCTGCAGGCCAAGCTGCTCGACAAGGCCCAGACCGAGCAAGCCAATGAGCAGGCCGCGACTCGACGCAACCTGGTGGGCAGTGGCGACCGGTCAGAGAAAATCCGGACCTACAACTTCCCCGATGGCCGCGTGACCGACCACCGCATCAATCTCACCCTGCATCGCCTGGCGCAGATCATGACCGGTGAACTTGATCCTATCATTGACCAGCTGATCATCGAGCACCAGGCGGATCAGCTTGCAGCCTTGAGCCAGGGAGAACAGCCTTGAGCCGGGGAGAACAGCCTTGAGCCAGGGAGAACAGCCTTGAGCCAGAGAAAACAGCCTTGAGCCAAGATGGTTGATGCCAGCCGGCTCATCAGTCAGCTGCTGGCAGATGGCACCCAACGCATTGAGCCTGTCTCCGATTCGCCCCTGCTCGACTGTCAGCTCCTGATCTGTCACATCATCGGCAAGGGGCGTGAATGGCTCTACAGCCACGCTGACGAGACACTGGCCGAATCCCAGGCAGAAACTTATGCAACGCTACTGGCGCGACGTGAGCGCGGTGAGCCGCTGGCTTACATCACGGGTTCACGGCACTTCTGGCGTCGGGACTTTCGCGTCACACCAGCGACCCTGATCCCGCGGCCGGCGACCGAGCTGCTCGTCGAGACCATTCTTGCGCGCCGTGGTAAGGCAGCATTGCAGGTCCTGGATCTCGGCACAGGGTCCGGCGCAATCGCGATCAGTCTCGCAGCAGAACGCTCTGCCTGGTCCGTGACCGCCGTCGACCGAAGCGCAGCAGCACTGGTCGTTGCCGCAGGCAACGCTGTCGATCTCAACAACATCCGGTTCTGCCAGGGCCACTGGTGCGACGGCCTGGCGCGCGACAGGTTCGACATCATCGTCAGCAATCCGCCTTATGTCGCAAACGCAGACCCACACCTCAAGGCCCTCACTTTTGAGCCACAAGACGCGCTGCAGGCTGGCATGGACGGACTCGACTGCGTGCGGGAGATTGTCCAGCCGGGTTATGATTGCCTCAGGAGCAACGGCCTGCTAATGATTGAACACGGCTATGACCAGCAGGCAGAGGTTGCACAACTGTTTGCTGACGCAGGCTTCTCCAGCATCGAGTGCCTGACCGACCTGGGCAGCGTACCGCGCGCTGTTCTCGGACTGAAACACGCATGAGCATGAACGACGACCAGTTAATGCGCTACGCCCGGCACATCATGTTGCCGGACATAGACATTGCAGGACAGGAAAGATTGCTCGCAGCCAAGGTGCTGGTCGTTGGTGTTGGCGGACTTGGCAGCCCGGTCGCGCTCTACCTCGCCGCCTCGGGCATCGGCAGTCTGACACTCGCTGATCTCGATGAGGTCGAGCTGTCAAACCTGCAGCGCCAGATCGTGCACACCACTGGCAACCTGGGCCAACCGAAACCTGAATCCGCGCGGCAAACCCTCGCGCAGATCAACCCCGACGTCGAGGTTCGCACCATTTGCGAGCGGATGACACTCGAGCAACTCGAAACAGAAACCGAACGCGCTGATGTGGTCGTCGACTGCACTGACAATTTCGAAGTGCGCTATGCGATCAACAGTGCCTGCGTCAAAACAGGCACCCCGCTGGTGTCTGGCGCCGCTGTGCGACTCGAGGGCCAGCTCATGGTGATTGATCCGAGACAGTCAGACAAACCCTGCTATCGATGCCTGTATGACAACGCCGGGGAGACCGAGCTGAATTGCGCCACGACCGGAATTGCGGCACCGGTTGTCGGTGCCATCGGCACACTGCAGGCACTGGAGACGCTGAAGCTGATCATCGGCCTGGGTGAAACGCTGGCAGGCTACCTGCTGACCTTCGATGCGAAATACATGGACTGGCGCAAACTGAAGTTACCGAAGAATCCCGAGTGCGCAACCTGTAGTGCTAGAACTGACCACGGGCCTGAAGATCAGCGTGGTAGCTTGACCTGACCAGGGGCGCACTCGCCACCTGGTGAAAGCCCAGGGACTCGGCTGTCTGTTTCAGCTCTTCAAATTCATCGGGATGAACGAATCGCTCTACCGCCAGGTGATCGCGGCTGGGCTGGAGATACTGTCCGAGGGTCAACATCTCAACGTCGTGAGCGCGCAGATCCTGCATGACTTCGACAACTTCGTCATTGGCTTCGCCAAGACCCAGCATCAGGCCAGACTTGGTTGGCACCTCAGGGTTGAGCGCCTTGAATTCCTTCAACAACCTGAGTGACCAGGCATAGTCGGCGCCGGGTCTGGCCTTCTTGTAGAGACGCGGCACGGTTTCAAGATTGTGGTTAAAAACGTCTGGTGGCACGGCTGTCAGTGTCGAGAGAGCGACTTCCATGCGGCCACGAAAATCCGGCACCAGCACTTCTATCGTCGTCGCCGGCATGCGCTGCCGGACAGCCTCGATACAGGCGGCAAAATGGCCAGCCCCACTATCTTTCAGATCGTCTCGATCAACCGACGTGATCACCACGTACTTCAGTGCCATCTCTTCAATCGCTTCTGCCAGCTGCACCGGTTCATCGACATCAAGTGCCTTGGGTGCACCGTGGGCGACATCACAGAAAGGACAACGGCGCGTGCAGATTTCTCCCATAATCATAAAGGTCGCAGTGCCGTGGGAGAAACACTCGCCGATGTTGGGGCAGGTCGCTTCCTCGCAGACCGAGGCCAGCTTACGCCGCCGCAGAATTGACTTGATGCGACTGATCTCCGGGTTCGACGGCATCCGGACCCTGATCCAGTCGGGCTTGCGCGGCAGCGTTTCGGTGGGAATGACCTTGATTGGGATGCGCCGCACTTTATCTGCGCC
>Ga0181575_10000614_pt1 | contig 26284 bp, 18 predicted proteins | sample 101ome_23_FD_145599 | JGI IMG/M metagenome (GOLD analysis project Ga0181575, IMG submission 145599) | Coastal salt marsh microbial communities from the Groves Creek Marsh, Skidaway Island, Georgia - 101411CT metaG (spades assembly) | ecosystem: Environmental > Aquatic > Marine > Intertidal zone... | reverse complement strand
TGAAGTATGAAAAATTTTGACGGCTACACTCTTCCCTTCTTGGTTCGTTCCATGGAAGACGTGAGCTTCTTTTCCTCGTGCAACAGGGAAGTCAAGCGTGTCTAAGACTCCAGCATTCATCAGTTTGTAGAGTGACATAAGGGTGAGACGGTCAAAGACTTGATCGAAAACACGGCGGTCAACCCAATCGTATGTACCACTACCCATTGCCCCCTGGATGCGTTTTTCGATTTTCTGAAACATTCGTTTGTTCTTTTCTTCTTTCATCCAGTTGTATTGGCTGTCCGTCTTAGTCAATTCAGAAACAAATTTGGAAGTATGTTCCTCATTGTAGTCATAATCTGCTTGCTCTTCGACTGAGCGTTGACGCTTGTTCCGCTTTCTGCGCGTTTGTTTACGTTGACGGGTGCGTTCCGCTAACTCATCCCAATCGTCACCAGAACGGCTCATGCGAACACTCCTCATCTCTTGGTTGGTGTTCGTTAAACTTCAATCCTTTGCCATATCAGGCAAACAATGCATCGATATCGTCGTCGTCATCGTCATCATCATCCAGTGGTTCAGGTTCTGGCATGTCCTCGACAACCGGTTGTTCTTCGACAGCTTCCTCGTCATCATCTGAGCCAAACATGTCGTCAACATCATCGTCGTCATCATCTGAGCCAAACATGTCGTCAACATCATCGTCGTCATCATCTGAGCCAAACATGTCGTCAACGTCCTCATCGTCACCATCGGCGACTTCTACTTCTTCTGGAGCATCGGATGAACCGAACAAGTCATCACCAATATCATCATCATCACTACGTGAATTCATTCCAAACATGTCGACTACTTCAGGCAAGACTTGCTTCCTTGAGAGATACATTGCCTGTGTCTTGGTATAGCGGTGCTTTACATCCGCCTTTGAATCTTGAAAATCCCATGGCCAAACGATGATCAAGTCACCTTCACGAACCCATTGTCGACGACGCATTTTTCCTGGTATGCGAGCCATTCGTGTTTCACCATCTGCACAGAGAACGGTGACTCGTCGTCCACCAAGAATCTCCTCAGCAAGAGCGAACATTTCGCCTTTGTAGCCGAGTTCGCCTTTCGATTTTCCATCGTTTGGGAGTTTTACTCGGATTTTCCCAGATGAGCCTTCAGGATTTTCCAAGCGTGCGAGTTCTTCCTCGTCCACTTTTTCCTCATGACGTCGTCCCATAGGGTCTCACCATGTGCTTCGAGAGGTCAACCCCTCTTGAAGTCGCCCCTCCTCAACGGAGTGATTCAGCAGCATCTCGGCAAAGGTCGATGAGTTCGCCACCGGCCAATCCAAACGCTACCGTTCCAATCGCACAAAGTGCGATGGCGATGCGGATCGATGCTCCAGAAGCAAGAGGACCCTTACGACCCTCTTCAGGCTCATGGAAGTACATAACGACTCCAATGCGCAGATAGTAGAACATCGATATTGCGCTGTTGATAACCATCAACAGAGCGAGCCACCAAACCCAGTGAGCGTCCCCGATAGAAGAAAGCGAACCTGTTCCGGTAGCAACTTCGACAATACCCATGATAACCAACAACTTGGAGAGGAATCCAGCCATTGGTGGGACACCGGCAAGTGAAATCATGAACAAGAACATGGCCACTGCGAGAAGCGGTTCTCGCTTACCGAGTCCTGCAAGGGATGAGAGACGGGATGCTCCACCCTCCATTTCAAGAATACCGAGCACGAGGAAAGCCCCGAGCTTAAAGAAGACAAGAACGAACATATGGAAGAGAAGTGCTGCAACAACAACATCCATGGCATCACCTGCATTGTCAACCAATCCCCAATTCCAAGCACCGATAGCGGTCAAGGCTGCTAACATGTAACCTGCATGAGCAACCGATGAGTAAGCGAGCATACGCTTTGGATTGTCACTACCGAGAGCTGCAATGTTGCCCCAGGTCATCGTCACGGCTGCAAGGACACCAAGGAGGCCAATCCAAACTGCTGACCCGTCTGCTTCCATATCTGGTACTGTAATGATCAGAAGAACACGCATCAAACCAAGCATACCCATGGCTTTGCTTGCCGTTGCAAGGACGCCAGCAACTGGACTGTTTGCACCCGAATAAGCATCTGGAGCAGCAAAGTGGAATGGAACTGCACTGATCTTGAAAGCAAATCCAACTAGGACAAAACCAAGACCCATCATGCTGAGTGACGTTGCTCCTTGCTCTGCCCATGTTTGCGCGAGGTTATCAAATTGGAGACCGCCACCATCTTTGCCTGCCCATAGGTAGAGTATGCTCATACCATAAAGGCCGACCGCTGAAGCAACCGAACCTACGATGAAATACTTGGCACCACCTTCTGAACCCGCTCGTGTCTCCTTGTGGAACGCAACAAGAATGTAGGTCGAAAACGAAGCAAGTTCCAATCCTACGAACAGGACAAACATGTCTTGAGCAAGTGCAACAACGCTCATTCCGAGCGCTGAAGTGAGCATCAAGATGTAGAAGTCTGCCTGACGACGGTTGTTAAACAGAACATCGATGTCATCGCTCTTCTGAGATCCTGTTGGCAAGCGGTCAAGCGAAGCAATGGCTGCAAGAAGTAACGCTGCGAAGAAGATGGCTTCGAAAATTCGAGAAAACATATTCACCTTGAAGATTTCAAGTCCGTTCTCACTTGAGATGACCTTACCGTCCGATGAAGAAGCGTCGAAAAGGTACCAAACAACTTGGAACAATGCAAGGGCCATCGTTAGAACAGCCAATAGGCCAGGTAGACGTGGGGATGCGACCGCTTTGAAGCGAGTTCCTCCAAAGAGCCAAGGTACTCGAATTGAGGTTCCGGGGACACGGAACGTACCGTTTCCTACGTTCGGAACGATCATGATGAGGAGAAGCCCAACAAAGATCGTAAATTCTGGACCGAGTGTTTCGATCATGTCTGAATCAAATCCGTTGTGTGATGACATATCAGGCACCTCCGAAACCAAGGAACGCCATAGCGCTTCGAGTCCACATATCCATCATATCGAGGAAAATCCATGGCATGATACCAAAGAGGATGGTAAAGGCTGCAAGCAAGAGCATTGCAATCTTTTCTGAGTTGTCGATGTCAGGTACTGGGTCTCCATGCAAACTTTCTGGAGGTTGTGTTGCCTCTCCACCTTCGAAGATGGTTCGCTGCATGGACCATAGATAGTAAGCTGCGGTTATCGCAAGAACAAGACCTGGGAAGATAATCCACCAGCCGTATGCATGCCAGTAGGCAACCATGAGCATCAATTCTGCAACGAATCCTGCGAGCAATGGAAGACCAAGTGAAGCCATCCAACCAAACATCATGCTTGTCGCAAGCCATGGTGAATGCTTAGCCATGCCGCGCATTGCTCCAATCTCCATGCTATGATAGTGGTGCTTGAATGCACCACAAACGGCGAAGAGCATTGGACTGATGATACCGTGAGCGAACATCATGAAGAGCGCAGCAGCCCAACCAAGCGGCTGCATACTTGCGATTCCCAAGAGGATGACACCCATGTGTGAAACGGATGAATAAGCAACCATCTTCTTGAGATTGGTTTGTCCGAGACAGACAATTGCTCCCCATACCAAGGAAACGAGACCGATCATCATGATGATGAATTGGAATTCTTCCAACGCACGTGGGAACAAGGAGATTGGTAATCGGAACATACCGTAGGCACCCATCTTCAACATCACACCAGCCAACATCATCGATCCACCTGTCGGTGCCTGAACGTGTGCATCTGGAAGCCACGTGTGGAACGGGGCTGCTGGGAGCTTGACAAGGAACCCAAGCATGAGCATAATGAACAGGGCTTTCTGAACTTCAAGTCCAAGCCAAGCACCGCTTGCGTTTGCACCGCTCGCTTGAACAACCATTTCTTGCATGCTGAAGGTTTGCGTATCCATCAAGAAGTACATCGTCAACAATCCAAGCAACATAACGACTGAAGCGGTGAAGGTGTAGATGAAGAACTTCTGAGCAGCGTACTTCCTGTCTTTTCCACCCCATTTGAGGATCATGAAGAACATTGGAATGAGTGTCAATTCCCAGAAGACATAGAACATGAACATGTCAAGAGCGACGAAGACACCAATCAATGCGCCACCGAGCATCAGCATGAGCGGGAAGTAGGTGGCTCCTGCCTTCTCATTCCAAGTTGCGATGATGGTAATCGGCATCAACAGCGTAGTCAGCCAAACCATTGGGAAGGAAAGTCCGTCAACACCGACTGTCCAGGTGATACCAAGTTGTTCAATCCAAACATAGGACTCTTGGAACTCAAACCTGTTGAAGGTGATGTCGTTCCATCCTACATCACCAATTTGACCTAGGAACATCAAGGTTGCAACAGTAAACATTGCCAAAGAGATGATGAGAGCAGCCATTCGAACAGGAGCGTCAAATTTGGCACGAGCTGCTGGATTGAGACGCGATGTTAGAATCAACAGGAAGATGCTCGCGAGAATTGGTAGGATGACCAGCATCGATAGATAATCAATGTTCAAATCATCACCTCCAACATGAGGTAGATGACAAGGACACCCAATGCCGCCATCATGATGTAATCACGGGCAGATCCCGTCGTAAGTCGACGAACCTGGGTTGAAAGTTTCTGGGATGTTGATTCAATGGTCTTAATGGTTCCATCGACGACGTTTCGGTCGAAAGCAGCACTGATGTTGGCAAAGCCTGCAACAAGTTTGAGCATAGCCGCATCATACCACTTGTCAAAGTAGAGACGCTCTTTCAGTGCGTTGGAAAGACCTGAGTTTGCCCATGCACTGTTGTCGAATCCACGCTTTGCGTTAACTCGAGATGAGAGGCTGATGATCGGTTGCATCCATGGCTTGGCCTTTTCGCCATCCTTGAGTGAACCACCATACAACGCCATTGCAAGGCCGGGCCCAACTATCGCACCAATGAAAATGGCCACATACGTCAAGACAAAGAAGAAGGCATCTGAATTCGCAAAGACGTGCTCAAACTCGTAAATGAGTCCTTTGAGCATGCCCTTTTCACCAAAGAATTCGTAGCCACCGTTCGGTTCACCAGCCCAGTGAGTAAACATCATTCCGGCAAGGATGACGCTTGAAAGCGAAACGAAGGTGAGTGTAACCAGAGGAATTGGAATCCATGGTGTATGCTCGTGTACATTTGCTGCAACCTCGGTCTTTGGCTTACCTGCGAACGTCTTGAGCCACATCCTGGACATGTAAAATCCAGTCATGGCTGCACCGATGAGAACACATGCTGCTGGTAGGAAGAAGCGTGGATCTTCAAGTGCAACACGCCATGCGTTGGCGATGATACCTTCCTTCGACCAGAAACCGCCAATCAGTGGCAATCCCATGATGGAGGCTGAACCGACCAACATAGCAGTGGCTGTAATTGGCATCTTGGACGCAAGACCGCCCATGTTCTCCATGGACTGTGCATCGAAGTCATCGTGATGATCGTCGTGATGGTCATCACCATGGTCGTCATCATGGTGATGCAAATCATGGTGTGCATGATGCATTTCGTGGATGACTGAACCACTGGCCATGAACAACATTCCCTTGGCCATAGCGTGGTTGAAAAGGTGGAAGAGGGCTGCACCGAATGCAACCACAACGATGTTGTGAGCTGCAGCATCTGTATGCCAGTCGAGCGAGTTTGCCAACCATAATGCTGCACCAAGACCTGTGAAGATGTAAGCGAGTTGACTCATGGTTGAATATGCAAGTACTTTCTTGAGATCGTCTTGAACGAAAGCGATGGCAGCGGCCATGACGGCAGTGATGCCACCGATTGCGGCGATAATGAAGGCAAGATCGACCAACTCGCCTTGCATCGATGGTGCACCAAAGAATGGGAACATTCGTGCAACGAGGTACAAACCTGCGTTAACCATGGTCGCAGCGTGGATAAGAGCGGAAACTGGTGTTGGCCCTTCCATTGCATCAGGAAGCCACACGTGAAGCGGGAATTGAGCAGACTTACCGACTGCCCCAATGAACATCATTCCAAGGGCGAGTTGGAGTTGTCCAGGATCGACTTGGGCGATCAAATCCTCGTTGAAGACGACGGCATAATCGAGTGAATCGAAGAGATTCCAGAGCATAACCAACCCGATGACGAGGAAGACGTCACCAACACGTGTGGTCAAAAACGCCTTCTTTGCAGCGTATGCAGCGCTTGGCTTCTCGTAATAGAATCCGATGAGAAGATAGGAACAGAGACCCATTAATTCCCAGAAGATGAACAACCAAAGGAAGGAATCAGCAAGAACCATTCCGAGCATACCAGAACAGAACAGAACGAATTCAGCATAGAATCGGTGGTTGCGGTTGTCGTTGACTGGATCCGTGTTCATGTACCCAATGCTGAAGATGTTGATCAACATACAGAGGAAAGAGGCGATGAAGAGGAGCATTACAGTGACGTGATCGATGTAAATTCCTACCCCGAATACCTTCTCGTTGATGGTCATTCCATTTTCACTAATCCATCCAAAGGAGAGCCAGTCCCCGATGTGATGGGAACCGGTTCCTTGACCGATAAACTCGGAGATTAGCAGTATCGAGAGGATGAAGCTCGCAACCATGATTGGCAGTGCGATTAGGCCACCTTCTTTGGCAGACTTGACCCATGTTTGATTGCCATTGAAGATGTGTCCCAAAAAGAGGATGATTGGGAATGCAAGCATTGGTAAGAGTACGATGAAAATCGCATACTCAATGAATGTTGAACTGATTGTTTCTGATGTACCGCCCATTCTATCACCTCAGTGTTTCAAGAGATTCACATCATCGAGTGAAATCGTTTCGTGTTGGCCATACATGGCAAGGAAGATGGCCAAACCAATAGCAACTTCTGATGCTGCTATGGCGATGGCAAAGATTGCGTAAACCCACCCAGTTGCATCACCGTGCTGGATGGCTGCTGCAACGAATTGTAGATTTGCAGCATTGAGAATCAATTCAAGACACATCAGGACGATAATGGCATTCTTTCGTGTGAATGCGCCCCATACACCGATGATGAACAGAATAGCGGAAAGAACGCTTACCCATGCTGGATCGATCATGCGTCTTCACCTCGCTGTTCCCATTCCAGGTTTTCCCGACGTTCGTCACGAACGAGATATGCTGCACCGATCATGGCCATCGCCATGAGCACGCCAAGAACGAGAAGAGGTAGCGCCCAGTCATCGAGCAATGTGTTCGCAAGGTTTTCGGTGGTCACTTCCTTCGGCTCCTCATCCCAGAGTTCTGCCGTTCCAAGAACGGTAATCATTGCACCTGCAAGGAAAATCAGGCCAATACGAGTCAACGTGGACATCAATCTCATTCAAAATCCTCCTCCTGAATTTGCCGTCGAGTCAGCATGATACCAAACAGAACAACCAACCCGACACTGGCCAGGTAGACCAGAATCTGAATGGCTGCCAGGAATTCAGCACCCATGAGGATGAAGATACCTGATACTGCCATGAAACAGAAAATCAGTGAAAGCATCGAGTGAGCAACTCGCTGTGCATAGATGAGTCCCAATGCACCGAGAATGGTGATCGTTGCAAAGACAAAGAAAATGATGGTTTCAGTGGTCGAGGCGACGTCCATTTCAGGCATCCCCCTTATCGGGCAGTTCCTTGGCCTCCGCAACGGGTTCAGCAGCCTTAGCGGCCTTCTTAGCACGCTTGTCCCGTTCCTTGGTTGCTCGCTTTGCAAGTTCGCCATCTACAGCTTCTTGGTGGACGGAAGGAAGAACGCGCGTACGGTTAGCATCAAACCAGAGATCTTGTCGACTAAATCCTGACATTCCATCGTATTCATTGGTCATGAAAAAGGAAGTAAACCCACATGCTTCCATACAAAGACCGCAGAACATACAACGTCCAATGTCGATTCGTCCGGATACGATTTGATCGTCAGCCGTTCGGAGTTCTGATTGTGCAAGTACTTCTTCTTGGCCTGAGTCGTTCCATCGGACCGTTGCGGTACTTCCTGAGAGGTCCAACACTTGCGCAAATCGCCACTCGGATGGGGGTGCTGAGTGAGCCGTGATGAGATCGAAGGATTCGAGTTCTTCAGTGACTTCTTCACGGAACTTGGCTGCATAGCCGCCGACTTCGAGTTCAGCGCCATAGCCATCGTATTCACCTTCAGCATTGTCGAGAACGTCGACACGAAGTTCGGTGGTCATGTGCAAACAGTCGTTTGGACAAATGTTGACACACATCTTACAAGCCGTACAGGTTTCCCAAATGACACCGATTCGACCGTTGTAATTCCCAGGAACGAAGAGCCATGGCTCCATGTCTTCGAGACGTTCGTAAGGATACTGAACGGTCTGTGGCTTCCATAGGCTTGGGAACAGATCTGATGTAACTCGGTCAGGAGCGAATTCTTGCTTGGAAATGTCGTTGTACTTTGCACGACTTTTTGCTCTATGTTCACTTGCATCATCAAGAAACTCTGGATGAGAGGTGTTGTGGTATCCCATTCCCAGTTTCTTTGGGAACATACGACCCAAGAACGGGAATGTTCGTAGTGCCGTAATCAACGTAATCTTGAACGGATACCAGAACAAATTTCGGAAGTTTGGTTTTGCTTGAGGGTGTGTTGGCATGTTTCTTCACCTCATTCCTGTCCAGGTAAGTGCGTACCTGCGGGTTGCACCGTTTGCACGTGGTACATACGTGCAGTGCGTTCGTTCTTGCCCGTATCATTGAGCAAGAGGAAGAAGAGAGCAAGCCACAGGATTGTGGTCAATGCTGGCACGAGGAATGGGATGCCGAATGCATCCCATGCTGTTCCTCCATAAACGGTGTCTTTCATACCTTCCACATCGAAGAGATAGAGGCGGTAGACTGCTGCAAGAACAACTTGCAAGACAGCGAGTGGAAGGAGCATGCGCCATCCAAACTCAAGAATTTGATCGGTTCGGATACGAGCAAGAGAGAATCGAGCCCAAACGAAGACGATGAGGAACACGAGCCATGCCTTGATGAGAACGACTAGGGCGCCTGGAATCAAAAGGTAAGCAGGGCCGAGGTAGGGGATGCTTCCAATGAGGCCTTGGAATGGAAGGTGCCATCCGCCAAGGAAGAAGTGTGTGAAGAGGAAACATGCTGCATAGGTTCGAATGTATTCAGCCATGAACAGCATTCCAAATCGCATGCCGCCGTATTCAGTCCACCATCCTTCGACCAGTTCGGCTTCAGCTTCTGGCATGTCGAACGGAACACGCTCAACTTCAGCAATCATGGTGATGAGGAAGAGTGCACCACCGAGTGGCATAAGGAAGAGGTTCCATGCTCCTGCGGTGTGTTGGAAGTGAACGCTTTCGATAATGTTGAACGTACCGGTGAGCATGGCAACTGAAAGAAGTGTGAGCAAGAGTGGAATCTCGTAAGCGGTCAATTGCGCTGCTGAACGAATACCACCAATAAGTGTGTACTTGTTGTTGGAGGACCAACCTGCAAAGAAAACACCGATTGGAGCAATTCCAAAAATAGCAATGATGTAAAGAATCGAGAGATCAGGGTTCGTGGCATAGATTCCGCTTGAGAGCGGGATCATTCCGAGAATGAGGAGTGTCGTTGAAACGATGAGGAATGGAGAGACTTCGAAAATGAGTTTGTCAGCACGACGAGGGACCATGTGCTCCTTGACAAGGAACTTCATTCCGTCTGCAACGTTTTGGAAGAAACCAGGGAGAATGCTGAACCCCATCCACGAACGGTTTCCAACACGATCAACCGTTTCGTATTCCGATTGATTTCCAAAACGGTTGTTTAGCCACTTGTTGAGCGCGCCAACTGGACGGCCAAGGCCAAATGGAAGCATGTTCCACCATGCACCGGCAGTTACTCCGTTTTCACCGACCCAGAGTGAACGGAGAGCGGTTGTAGCACCACGTCGATCGTTCATACGAGCAACAGCTTTTCGTTCAATCCATAGAATTGCGAATTGGGAGAAAAACAGGAGAAGGAATACAATGTTCACAACAGCAAACGTCCCTGCACCGAACGCAATGGCAGAGGAACTTTCCTCGAGTGGAGTTCCTTCAAGGAGTGAAGTAATGGTCTCGTGAGCAAAACTCTCCTCTCCGATGAAGAGGCTTCTCAGGTCGTACTTGTCATCCATCGTATCACCTCAGCGGTCCGTCTCTCCAATGCAAGGGTCAAAGCTACCCATGATGGCAGGAATGTCTGCAACCTTGTAGCCAATCATGGTCTTTGCAACGTAAGGAATGGTGATGAACATTGGTGAACGAATGGAGAGCCTGTAAGGATTCTTTCCACGACCATCGCCACCACCTTGGATGTAGAATTGTGATGCACCACGAGTACATTCGTAGTTGCTGAATCCTGTTGCTCCTTCAGGAGCGCGAGTAGGCGCCTTGGCGATGATCATCTCGTCGCCCGTGTTGTAATGTGTGTTAGCGCCGCCTGGAATTTTGTCGAGAGCATCGAGCGTCATTTTGCATGACTGTCGCATCTCTTCCATCCGAACCCGATAGCGGTCGTAACAATCTGCGCCCTTGACAGAGGTTGGCTTTTCGACAGCAGGCTCCCAATCGACTTGATCGTACACAGAGTATGGATGAGCCCATCGAACGTCGTAGTTGACACCTGCAGCACGAACGTTTGGCCCAGATACTCCAGCGTTGACCATGTCTTCGGCTCGAGAATAACCAACGCCTTGCAATCGAACAAGCCAAATGGTTGATTCGTCAAGCATCATTTCGTATTCGTTAATTCGGTTCTCGAACAACTTGATCTTAGCACGTGCACGGTCTGCGAACCCAAGAGGAAGATCACGCTTAACGCCACCAATTCGAGGATAGTTGTAGTGCATTCTCGAACCTCCAAGTTCTTGGAGCAGATCGAGGAACATCTCACGGTCACGCATGCACCATGTCATCAGAGTCAAATTTCCGATGTCTGGACCGAATGCACCGAGCCACATGAGGTGCGAAGCGAGACGTTGCAATTCAGCAGCGATGAGACGAATAAATTCGGCTCGTTCAGGAACTTCAACCTCGAGCAGGTCTTCTGCAGCATAGATGTAAGAGTTGGCCCATGTCATCGCACTTACGTAACAAAGACGGTCACAATATGGCGTAACTTGAGTGAAGTCGCGAGCTTCTGCAATCTTTTCGACACCACGATGAATGTATCCAAGTTCCGCTTCTGTATCGACGACGGTTTCACCATCGACTTTGACACGAAGTGTCCACAAACCGTGTGTCATCGGGTGTTGAGGTCCCATTGTAATCCACATTTGTGCCATATGTTCACCTCACTTGACGCGGCCCTCGTCCGCAGGTTTTCGCACAAATCCTTGTGCATCATCGTACATTTCGTTGAAATCATGATATCGAATGTTGTGTTGCTTTTGCAATGGATGGAATCCTTCAGGACTGTCGTGAGGATTCAAGACACGGTGCATGTTTTCGTGACCTTCGAATCGAATCCCGACAAGGTCCCATGTTTCTTTCTCGTTCCAATCAGCGCCAACCCAAATGGATTGAACGCTCGGGACAACAGGCGCATCGCCAGCAGGTAAATCGATGAGAACTTCAACTTCGAGTGGAATGGATGAACCCTCCAATTCGCTTGCTTTGAGAACGTCTGCCGTAAATGGATCCACATCACGAACAGGTTGTCGAAGGAAGTGGTAAGCAACGCCCCAACCCCTGTCTGCACTGTCCGGATAGTGTGTGCCTGTAATCATTGAGCAATAATTGACTCCGGCATCGAAACGAAGCCACTTTGCAAGTGCGACCCAGTGTTGTGGAGGGCACGTCATCCGAACGAATGCAAATTTTGCAGCATTGCTGTGATGTTCGACTGAAACCGTTACCCCGCTGCCTCCGAATTGCTTCTCGGCTTGCTCGGCAAAACCAGAGGCTGCCGCTGCGTTTTGTTCTGCAGAGATGCTCATTCCCATGATCAGTCCTCTCCTACGATAACGGGCTTCTCGCCATCACGACCCGTACTTGGCGCACCGCCAATTCGAATGATCTTCTCACGTAGAAGTCCAAATCCATCGATAAGGGCTTCAGGGCGCGGTGGGCATCCTGGGATGTAGACGTCAACTGGAATGACGGTGTCAACACCTTCGAGGATGTTGTACGATTGGAAGTACGGCCCACCAGAAATGGCGCATTCGCCCATTGCAATGCAGTACTTGGGTTCGGGCATTTGTTCCCATAGACGGACAACCTTGTCAGCAAATTTCTTGCTGATTGGGCCATTGACGAGTAGGACGTCGGACTGTCGTGGGGATGAGCGGAAGAGAACTCCGAATCGATCTCCATCGAATCGGGGTGTCGCAGCTGCTGCCATTTCAATGGCACAGCACTTGATTCCCAAGTGAAGGGTGAAGAGGGATTTTCGCCCACCCCAGTTGAAGAAACGTCCAGCGAGAACGGAAAGCAGTTGCTTGATCTTTGTTGCCTTGAGTGCTTCATCGGTGACGTCACCAACAACTTCAACCAATGCACGACTGTTGAATGCAGTATAATTTTCTCCTGATTCTGCCATATGATTCACCTCAGATGTAGATTCGACCTCGCTTACGGAATACGTACCAGACGCCGAGAGACATGATGGTGAAAAAGGCTGCAATGATGGCAAGGCCTGCTTCTGCGTTTGCAATGTCTCCATCGACTGTTTTTGTCTCTTCAGCAGCAACTATGCCGCCAAGAACGAGGAACATGAACGCCACGTCAAAGACGAGGAAAACGATAGCATACCAGTAATATTGGAAGTGGAATTGGATCATTGCATCACCAATCGGTTCGCTTCCGCACTCGAAGGTCGAAAGACGACGAGGATAGAGGCTGTGATCTCGTTCGTATCCTTCCAAGAGGTACGACCTTGTGATGTGAGGTCGAGAAGGGTCTGTGCGAGGACGAAGTGCCCATGACATGATGAAATTTGTAAGAGGCATGAGAATGCCGACAATCGTCAAGAATGCAATCGAAAGATAGGCGCTCGGAACTGAACCTGTATCGACCATTTGTCATCGCCTCAAGAAAGCATCCGCTCTCTGATTAAACCGACTTGAATACCCTCCATAAGCGTTCCCAGTCGGCCGTGAAAGAAATCACTGCTTCAGCAGGAAGAATTTCAGCCGACGTCAGTCGATTATTGACGGCGGCTAAGGATGAAGACGACGCCTACGAGCAAGAGGAACCCTCCGGCGAAGGCGACAACAGTTGTATCATCTGCCATACCAAACAGTCCTTCTTCGACATCGCCAGTGACTTCGAATTGTTGATTGACACGACCGATTACACCGATTTCCTCTGGTTGTGCAGAGATGGTGAAGTCGAATGTGTCCGCTAATTCCGCAGCATAAGGTGGCTTGATTTCGACTGTGACATTCATGGTTTCGCCCTTTCCAATCGTACAGATAATGCTGGAGAGTGTTATGGTTTTACAATCATCGTTTGGTTCTTCAAGGTACACCTTCCAACCACGCAAGTCATCGGATGCAAAAATCTCAGTTTCCGTCTCGACGTTGCCATCGTTCCGTATTTGCACAGTAAACGATTTGCTCTCTGGATATACCAGATTAAACGATGTTGTTTCAGGTTCAACGATGTTCAAATCAAAGATCTTCTGAACGCTCAATGATACCGTTGCTTGACCCGTCCTGTTGGCTGCATTTGACTTGCTTGTGACGACAATGTAGAGATTTCCACCTTCTCCTGTAAGCGTGGCCTCATTGACCTGAACTCGAAGCTCAAGGTACATCTCGTATGGGCGTACGCTGTAACCTTGACTGAGATTAAGGGTGAACAGCATCTCCTCAAGCATGGAGTTCTCGGTTGTTTCGATGTAGGGAGAACCTGAGGCATCCATCACGAAAGCACTGTTGTTCTCGTCCCAAATTCCAAATCCGAAGGGTACGCTGAGCTCATTGTTTGAAGCGATTGGCAATCCCTTTGAGAAAACGGTGCGAGATGCAATACCGTTCAATCCTGTGAATTCGAGCACAGCCGTATCATCTCCGTTGCCCATGTTACGAATCCACATTCCAACGGTCTCTTCGTCACCAGGAGCAAGGATCAATTCGCCCGTTCGGCCATCAAGCCCTCCTTCTTCAAGACGGACGTCCATCGCATAGTCTCGGGTTGTCAGGAATGCGGTGAATCGTAGTTCGCGTTGATTGTCTGGAATGCCATCCCCATCTCCATCAATGCTGTTCGAGTCGCCCTTGTTGGTGATTCGAACTGTAAACGTTGAGTATTCGTCGCTGTCGGTGACTGTTGCGACAAAGAAAAGTTGTTTGGTCGTTCGAGCATTCACAGAGACATCTGTAAATCGATTGCCTGCTTCATCCTCGAAGAAGAAGTTCCAAGACGGAGATGCCGTCTGTTGAATGACACTCAAGCGGAAACTATCCTCAACGTTTCCAGTGTTCTCAATATCGAATGGGAACTTGACTTCGTTTCCGTTCTTTCCTGTTTGTGTTAATGCGGTTGAATCTGCTTCAAATCCATGCACTGCGGCTACGGTGACGGAAATCGTAACATCATCGTAAGCCGCCCCACCACCGTTAGGGCTGATGGAGAGATCAATCTGTTCCGAATCTTGGTTTGCTAATGCATCGCTCGGTAATGTAATGGTGACGTCGATTGTGTCTTTTCGATTCGGTGTGTGCTTTGAGTCGAGTGTGACCAGCGATTGCTCCAAGTCAACAGTCCATCCGCTCGGAACCGATGAAGGTGTAATTCGGAAGGTATCAACCCCGTTTCCAGTGTTCTCTACGGTGACTGAGGTCGTAGCAGATGTACCTGGCTCGATGTTGTTGAGTTGTGAAGAAATCACCGAAATGGTTGCTCCAAAAGATTGTCCAACGGTGATGGTGAGTTCGGCATTGCACTTGACCTGCGTGCCGTCTTTCCCTTGAATGTAAACGGTCTGTTCTTCACCTGCGTTGACCGAATCATCAGGACTGACCTTGAGATTGAATGCCTTCGTTCCCGATCCACCATAGGGGAGCAAGCCACTTGAACCTCCAACAAAGGAAACCCAAGCCGCCTTTGGACCTGCAGTATCTGCACGAATTGTCCAATCTGAATTTCCATCGTTGGTGAAGGTCGCCGTTAGCGTATCGTCGCTACCAGGTTGAACATTCACAGACGTTTTCGAGAGCGATAGGCTGCATTCTTTGAGAATTGGAACTGTAATGTCGAAGGTTTGCGTATCACTTGTGTTACCAGTCGGATCGCTCGTTACCGTACCAGTAATTTCCCAACAATACTTGTCTGCTTCTTCTTCGTTGGTGACTTCGAGTGAAACAGTAACTTCCGTCGATTCCTCGGCATCAAGCGTAACAGAGGAATCCGATAATTCAGGAGACAGTCCACCGGGATCGGAACAACCAGAGGCTGAATTGTCCTCATCAAGGGCAAGATTGACCGTGGCTTGTTGTTGTCCAGTGTTCTCCACGATCAGTGTCCATTCAGTGGTTTCTTCACCTCCCCAAGTTCTGCTGGAGGTGACCATTGACAAATCGACACCGAAGATTGCATTTCCTGAACCATCGCCGGCGGTTGTTGTGACAGTTGCAGTTTCTGTTGCAGGTTGGCCGGGCGGTTCTGGAGGTTCAGGGGAGTCTTGGGCTGTTGCCGTCACCGTCGTCTCACAGGAGCCCTCAGCATTCTGTGCAAGAGTAACGTTCATTGTTGCTTCTTCGTATGAGCCCGAATCGATGGCGCCTGGAATTTGCGTAATGGTCGAGGTGTATGCTCCACAGTCTTGTTCTTGTCCTTCAGCTGTACTCAACTGGACAGTCACAGGATTTGATCCAGAATTGTAGACACGAACCGTATACTCTCCTGCTTCACCAGGGTTGATGGTCTGTGCTGTTGGAGAAACGGTCACTTGGATATTCGCATCTCTGGCTTCATCCGCTGATGCGATAGGTGCAACAATTGGCAACATTGAGAAAACCATCAATGAAATCAAGAATACCGCAAGACGCTTCTTTTGCTCTAAAACCTGCATTGTTGACCCTCCCTATCATGCGGGAGGCGTTGACCTATCAAAAGGATGTCCTTTGATGTTCACGAATCAGGCGGATACGAACTGTTCCGCAGAAGCCCCACAGTTTGAGCAGGCAGCAACCGATTGGCACGTTGGAGAATCGGCATGATATCGTGCACCGCATCCAGGACACCCACGCATTGGCCCGATGATTGGGGAACGACATGCCCAGCAGGTTGGTGCTTGCTGCTGAGGAGTTGGAGAGGGCGTGCTTAGGAGAGGTGCTTGTTTCGAGGATGCATCCTTGCCTCGAAGAACGAAGAGCACTGCGAGAAGCCCGATCAAAAGGACCATACCTGCACCGATGAACAGCGCAGTATTACTCCCTGAACTGGACTCCTCAAAGGATGTTGTAATGTCGATATCGACAGTCGATGTTGAAGATTCGACCGATTGTACGCCTGAAAGTTTGAAGGTCAATTGCTGCAAACCTGTATTAGAACCAGACACTTGAATGTTGAACTGTTGGGAATCTCCAGCGACTGCATTGACGATATCGCCTCCAACGACTGCAGCTTCAAGCCCCTTTGTGGTCTCGAGGACCAATTGATGTGAGAGGGCGATATTCCCCGTATTGATGACACGAACTTGCAGCGTTCCAGAACCAGTAGCATCGAGTGTTGAAAGTCCAGTCACCTCCCACTCCACACTCCGTTGTTCTGCTACAAGCATACTCGTCCCCTCGGTCAAGGAAACATCATTTCCAGACAACGTAAACGAAAACGAGGGTTGTGAAGCGACTTCGAGTGTCAAGGGGAGAATGATTGAACATACCACTGGAACAACATTTTCATCGGTAACTGTGTTAACATCAAGACATTCACCGAAGACTCCTTGCGAGAGTGAGGTGGAAATATCTGGACTCCAAGGAACATCCGCTTCGTTAATGAGAAGCCATGTGAATGTCATTTCTTGTCCTGCTGGATGGGAGCCTGGTCCAAACGGATGGTCATAGGTTCGTCCATCCTCGAATTCCAGTTCTGAGAAGGTGAGCGATGGTTGCGGAAGTTGGAGGACATTGAGTTCACCAACCCATGTGAATCGCTGGACATCGACATCAAGATTGAGTTGAATGTTCCCCGAAAGTGCATTTCCATTCCCTTGAATCGAAATAAGGATGTTTTTCGATTGTTCTGTCCATCCCATCTCAATGGGTTCCAAGGATGTCTGCGCGGACCATCCGGTCGGAATCGATAAGCTTGGCACCAACGTCATATCGACGTTACCTCTGTTCTCGATTGTAAACAGGAGATTGATCAAAGCATCCGGCCGAGGCGATCCGATGTTCGACTCAAGCAGCAGCTCGACTTCTCGAACCTCCATGACCTCGATTGGAATATCAATCTCCCATGTCTGAGATGGTTCTGTTTGCGATATTGCTGTCAGTGTAACAATTCGTTGGGCACCTGCTGCGGTTGAAACCTGGGGCGGAATGAATTGCATACCGACGTTCATTTGACCGTTCTTTGCAATCAAGCCGGTCGAACCAGAAGTGGCCCCTGGGTCGTTGCTCAAATCTGAAAATCCTGCACTCCATCCAGAAGGTGCTTGAAGGAACAAATCGTAACCGATCTCTGTATTTCCGTCGTTGTATACACGGATTGTGAGATTGGTGGGATTGGCGGGGTGTACAGGGACTACAGTGTAATCGTATTCGATTCTAAACTCGGGTATATCGAGGACATCAAGATAGAGTGAAAGTGGATATGAGATGCCATTATCAACATCGAGACCAATCACATCAATTCGATACATACCTGGTTCGGGAGCCTCGGGATAAACAACGGTGAGTGAAACTTCAGCAGTTCCTTTGCCCTGAAGTGTAAAGTTCGATGCAGTCATTCCAAGGTACCACGGAACACTCGTTCCATCCGAATCGAGATAGACGCCTATCGCATCAATGGAGGCATTTGTTTCCAACAGGGCTGTGTTTTCGAGGGTTAGATTCCATGTTGTGGTTGTCTGTGCTGCATACTGAACTTCACGTTCTGCAACATCTGCAGTCACTTTCACCCCGGGTGCTGTCACATCAATAATTCGAGTCAAAACGTTGTTGTTCTCTTGAATTTCGTCCAACGCATCGTCTGGATCGATAATAAGTTCAAGCGTTGCAGTTCCAGACTGTTGAGGCGTCCAGTACCATGTCGACTGTCGACTTGCACCAGGATTGATATCAAGCGTCTTTCGATCAAGTTCAACCCCATCGACATTGAAAGCAAGATCAACGGATTCAGCTTTGATGTTTCCTGCATTGAAGACATCCGTAGTCAATCGTACTTGATCACCAACTTGAGGAATGGTTACATTCAGTTGCATTGAATTGAGAACGACTTGCGGGTCTGGGCGAAGATCGTTCACACCTTGACCTGAAACGGCTATAGCGAACGGTTGCGAACCACTTCCAGCATGATATGCGTCCTTTACTCGCACCGTCCAAATGCCTTTCATTGCCATATCGATGAGGACGACCTCAAGGTTGTTCAGATCGTCTTTTGTCCCACCCGTGACTGAACGCCCATTTGCGAAATCATTGCCGAGGTAAACAGTTCCATCAGGAGATTCTACTTCCAAGTCTAGGTCGTTCACCAAAGCTTTGCTTGCAAAACGACTGCCTCTGTAATCCGACCAGGCAAGGACTGCTTTGAGTTGGGAATTGGCATATGTCACGTTGAAGACATAGGATTTCGAGGTCCCAGAACTTGTGAGTACCGAACGGTCATCCACCCAAATGCCTCTTCCCTGAGATGGTGCGAGTGTTTCTTTGAGGTTAACTCGCCCCCATCCCTCGTCGTTGTTTGGAATATCTCGGGAGTTGATGTCTTGTGCACCTAGGACAAGAAGAGCCTTGACGAGTGCGCCTTGAGGGGATGGTCGTTGAGCAATTTCGATCAAGTATTCGCGAATAAGCGTTGCAGCCCCTGCAGCATTTGGTGTCGCCATCGATGTACCAGTGTACTCAAGGTACCATGTGGATTGCCAACTCGAACCTGCGATATCCTGTGCCTCTTGCGCTCTACATGAGCGCACGTACCCACCTGGGGCGATGATGTCGGGCTTGATACGCCCATCATCAGTAGGGCCACGGGAAGAGCCCGTCATGAGGTTATCAGGTGCTCCGCTGTAGCGAGCCTGATGGTTTCCAACAGTGACGACATTCTTTGCTGTTGAAGGAGAACCAACGGTCCCAGGATTGGGGCCATCGTTTCCTGCGGCAAAGAGAATGGTCAATCCTTCTTGCCCGTTACTGACCTTATCGTAATTGAACGATCGGTCGTCGACTGCTTCGGCTTCCGAAGTGTATTCACCTTGGGTCGAGGTTGCAGCAGACCCCCATGAGTTTGTGTGAATACGTGCACCTGCATTGTATGCAGTGTTCAACAGATAGTTCAGTGAGGGTGAAACAAAATTACCCGTGTTATCGTTTTCCATCGCCTGGAAATACAACTCTGCATCGGGTGCAACACCCGCATAGCCACCTTTGCTTCCATCGCCTAGGACAGTGCATGCAACGTGGGTGCCGTGACCTGAATGTTTGTCGGCTGTTGAACCATCTCCAATCACATCATAATTACCGACAATACGTGTTCCAAAATCACCATGATCTTCATCGAGACCAGAGTCGGCAACAGCAACAATTTGTCCAGAACCATCCAAATCGGTGGTGAAGTACGACCGCATGGTACCAATTTTCATGTGGTTTTTTGATTGATCGTTATCAAAGTCCATTTGAGGTTCAAACCTCAACCACATGACGGAAGGTTGACGGACAACATCCAACAAGGATTCAACTGAAAGATGTCCGCGGAATTGCCCCCTATCGAGGTGTTCAACCTCATCAAGAGCAAGTTCGACGACTTGAGAGAGGTCTTGCTGGATGGTGTTCCCGTCGTTGTCCGCGATGAAGATTTCATCAAGTTGGTTCTCAACCCACCACCCTTCTAATCGAACTTCTTCTCCTTGTAGCGCAGTGCTTCCGTCTTCAAACATCAACGCATCCAAGAGTGAATCATCAAGGAACATGGCCAAGGGCACATCCCATTGTGCTACGACACTTTGTACTGACTGTGCATCAAGAAACGCCGATGAAGTTCCTTGAATCATCAAACCTGATGGGCCAATAAATTCACGAACCTCGATACCGGGAATTTCGGAGAGTTCATTTCGAACATCAAGCATGTGTCGGTCGTTATCGATAAGCAGAAGTCGAACGTCCATCCGAGGTTCAAGCACATCGCTCGAAAGTGGTCGATTGAGTTCAAGACCGTTGATTGAGAATGATCCAATGCGGGACTCGGCAAGAATTGGCCGTTTCTCCTCAACATCTGTAGATGCATAGGTTCCAACAAAATCCGAATAGGCGTCAGTCCGTATTGAAAAGAACTCAACGTTTCGTTCATCTTCGAGGCTCTGTGTTTGTTCTTGTTCTGGACCAACCATCGAACTCCATGGACTCATCAACAAGAGAAGAAGAATCCCAAGCGCTAGACGGACTTGTCGCTCCATTGGTTTCAACCTCGCTTGGAAGACGCATTTATCGCTATGGGTCAATTGTTTGAACAAATGACCATCAGAACAGTCGAGTTGTTGTTTCAACTTGATCAACAAAAATCTCAGAAGCATAGGTACCAACAACGTGATTCACTTCTAAGAAATTTTGAGTGTTATCGAACATCGTGTATCTGACTGAAATCCGAAGCGTATATTCATCCCAGACGGTGTAGCCGAGAACCATCATTTCGAGATCATCCCCTGCTAATGATGAATGAGCCTTGACGGAATCAACCTCTACACGCATCGTCTGAATGAGAACATCTTGAGAATCAAGGAATTCGACTTCAACCACTACATCTCTAATTTCTCGACTCCCATCGTTTTGCAATTCAGTCATGACAAGATGCCCGCCGCGTTGCATGTAAACCGTGTGAATTTCAACATCATCCCGTGGAATGACCCAATACCATCCACTTGCGATAAGCCCAACGAGGAGCAACAGAATAAGTCCAGCGATAGCAACACGAACGGGATTTATGTTTCGGATACGTTCTTTGACAAACAGAGCCATCTCTTGTGCTTGGCGATACGCTTCTGCTTGTTCTGGGTCGTTCAAATCAAGACCCATCTCAGCTGCATCACGGCGTTGGGTAGTCTCCAGCAAACCCATCGATTTTGCTGCGACAATGTCGTCTTCATGAACCACTAATTCGTCATCCATATTCTCACCCAAAAATCATCGCAAAGAGCGAAGCGATACCCGAAGTAAACGGTTCTACCACCATGATATGGCGGGTTTCAAGAGAACCTCCTGTCAGTGTACTTACAACCGAAAGATCGGTGACAACACCATTGACACCAATCGATGTCGAGGTCGGTAAAATACCGGTGAATTGAGCATCGAGTAAAACACCTCGGCCATCGACCTCAAGGTCACCCAAGAAAGGAGCATAAACACCTGGCTCAAGATGGACTTCGGCACTTGAAACAAGTCGACCGGTCGTAATGTCATCAAGGATAATGACTGGATAGCCAAGTGGACGATGGATGGTAATGGTTGCTCCTTTCAGATCCTCGCCTATTATCTCAAGTCGATGCAAAAAGACACCAGGAGCACCAGGAACGTTCGATTGTCGCATGTACAATTCCTCGACACCTTGGTCTGAGGAAACGATTCGAACGCCCCAATCCTCCGTTGTTTCAAGTTTGAAGGTCTTTGGTAGATTCTTGGCCGACATGATCGTGTCACCCTTCGCATCGATGGCGCGCCCTGTGGCTTCGATGTACATATCCATCTTATCTGAATTGGAAGCATAATCGAGTGTCATCATACCTTGGAAAGAGGTCTCTTCTCGGATGTCGTATCGTGTATCTGGTGCTGCTGTTAGAAGCATTTCGGAAGGAATATCCCTGAAGAAGGTTGTAGCTGGCCACCAAAATCCATCAACGAAACGATGTTGTTGGATCATCATTGAATCAACACTCGTCTCACCAACCCTGAATTCCTGAGGGACATCGACACTCAGTCTGAGGATATCACCAATCGTTGAGGTAAATCGCGTTTGTTGTGGGACTCCTTCTATGAACGTCTCAGCCCGGACAAGATTTTCCAAATCGATGAACGCAGCATATGCATAATCCAAACGTTGACCAATATCGTAGTCCATGGTTACAGAGAGACGGGGTACGGTGAGGTTTTCTTGCCTGGTAAAAACTGCTGATACAGAAACATCTCTCGAGTTTCCTGTATCAAATCCAAAGATCTGCAGTTCTGCGGATGATTGTTCAATTCCATTCATGGTGATGTACAGACGCTCACGTGCAGGAAGCCAGTCTTCCAGTTCCATGTCGAAGATATAGGTCGGGATGTCGTCTTCAAGTGTGAAGATGTAACTGATATCGATCTTCCCTGATGGCAATTGAGGCAACCATGTCCGAAGGTGCCAACTGCGACGTTTCTCGAAACTAACCCCAAGTTCCTCGAGCAACTCGACATCCATTCCGGCCAATTCAGAATCGGTAATGATTCCATCATCAAGGAACTTCATAAGTGGGTAGGCGAACGACAAATTGCTTTGAGAGAAGGTCTCCTCAATGACAGCAAGTTCATCTGCATCGATGATGTAATCGTCGAGAATATCCTCAATGATCAATCGTTTCGATTCAGTGAGATTCGTTAACTTCGACAAATTGAAATCGAGGACAGTTCGTTCTACAGCCTGCATATCGAGACCATGTTGCCATGTAGGCTCATCAACCGCAACAACGCCCTTTCTCATGTCTGCAACAATGTCAAAACTTTCACCTGTTGTCATGTCAAGGCCATAAGCAACATCTGTTGCTTCTCCTGTTGTATCTCCAACGTTTGAAACAATTCCATAGACCAAATCGTTGACAAGACCACCTATTCCTACAACGTCGCCAAGGAAAAAGGACAATGCTTCAACTCCCTCGCCCTGACTGAAATCTGGAATCTCGAGACCGCTTGAGTCAACATCACTTGGAAGAACAACTTGGAGGTTGGCAGGGAGTGGTTCCAAACGCATCATACCGTTCAAGCCCATGAACGGATCGTCGTAATTGCTTACATCTTCCATCGAGATGCTGAAAGGAGACGATACTTGGCGTTGGAGCAAATAGGTCGCGCTACCCTCAGGGCCGGTTGAATTTGGGTCGATGGGCGAGTACCGTTGAACCGATTGAACATTGGAAATTTTCGCACTCAAGGATGCTTGAGCCTGATCGGCATCGACCCAGAATCGGAAATGGTCACCATCCATCGTCAAGGGTGTTGTCGCATTGGTCATTTGTACCATAATCGAAGTGATGGGAGTCTCCGCTTGGAAACCAATCGAATCCCCGAGGTTCAATTGGAATTCAGCAGGCAATCCTTCGAGGCGAATCGCATTGCGTTGGGCACCTTGTTCTCCTCCGTAAGTGATGGTTCCAATGGGTTCACTTGCTGAATAAACCAACTTTGCAGGATCTTGTACAACACTCAACACACTCGGTCGATTCGAAATCATCGCAGATTGAGCAGTAACATCGCTAAAATCGGCGCCTGAGTGACGTATGTGCCCTACAAGTAGGGCGCCTGATTGTTGCCCTTCCAATTCCAACGAGCGAATGCTCGTCAACGGATCGTAGGATTGGAATACACGGGAAATGTTTGACACACGAATGCTCATCGCTACAGGCACGAGAGGGTCAATGGGCCCGTCTCGTCCATTGACTTGTTCGATTTCAGTATCCTGTGAGAGTAAGATGTGATCGGAATCTGTTAACCATGGGTGGTCACTGCTTCCAATCGCCATTGAAATTTCACCGAGACTGCTTGGGCCGCGGACAGAACCGTCGTTCCATGTTTGACGAACTTGGCTCAAACACAGGACTTCAAGGTCTCCTCCAGAACTACCCGCAGTTCCAACAATCAAATCGGGGAGCGTATTGAGGATAGAACCCAAGTCGAGGACAACCTCAACCAGTGTCAACAATGCATTATCGAGTAATTGTGAGATCGTATTGAGGTCTGGGTTATTGAAATTCACCCGAGAAATCCCTGTTGATGAGAGTTGGAAACTTCCCTTCAGAATGAGAACCTCTGGAAGATTTTCGACGTTGATTGAGAGCGAACTTACATCGTTAGCGTATCCTCCACGCATCAACGTTGAATCGTATGTAAGTGAATTGATGCGTTCTGTCCCAGCGACCATAATCAGCGTCGCCGGAGGTGCTGCAGGATTGATCGGGAGTGTCAAGTCGTTTTGATTGGCAGTGGAATCGCCTGAGAAGTTCTTAATCGCAAGAATAAACGAGAGTCTGTTTGGAACATCACCCGGTAGATTTGTACTCCCTGGTGCCTCTCCAATCATCGTAAAGATTGCATTGATTTCTTCTTGTGGAAGTGTACCTGAAGGAATTCCGCGTATCCATAATCGAGAGTCGGTAACGTTTCCGAACGACCCCCCTTCGAGTGTATTGCTACGATCTTCAAAATAATGCAACCACAGATCTGCGCCAACATCACTGTAAAGTTCGACCGTATCGAATGTGTTGTCACCAAGATTATCGTTTCGAAGTACAAGATCAACTTCTTCTGGCAAGACGTTTGAACCAATTTCTGGATGGAATCCGACATCGAGGTAACCCATATCGATAATTTCTGCCTGACCTTCTTGATCTACCTGGTCAAATTCAATGAAACCTATGCCGACACCATAGCCGCATTTATGCGCCTCACTCACCGAACTATGATCGTTGAAAACGTCGTAATAAGATTCATCACATTCCGTTTGTCTGTTCTCTGAATCTGAATTTGAGTTTCGTATTGAAATTGCATATGGTGCTGAAATACTGGTCAATGAAAGGGCATTGGCTGGCAGGGCACCACCGGTGATGAAGTCGGTAAGAATGCCAAAGAGATTGCCAATGGTATTGGAAATACTGAATCTGAATTCTTGGATACCAACCTCAACTCTGAAGTTGTTTGGAGGTTGGGTGAGCCGCGTATCGAGGACAAGAGCATACGATTGTGAATTCTGGATGGCTGAATCAAAGGCGAGACCTTTGAGCAGTGAAACTTCCATGTGAGCGAGTTCATCCCATATGGGGTCGTTCTCGTTCAGATAATCAATCTTCCATTGGAAGGTTGGCCGTAACCACAATGTGTCCGGTACGCTAAGCGGATTGAGTGGATTCAATGGTGGCTCAAACCCAAATCCTTCATTCAATGTAAGCAATCCAAGCACAGTCAATGAAATCGAAACATCATCGACCGAGTCGCCATCGATGTCGATGTAGTTTTCAAACAAGACGAGATCAGTCCCCACAAACAATTCGCCAGTGAAAGTGCCGTACTGCCATGCCTCATATTGCGGACCGCTGTCTCTACTCGAGAAATTGATGTAGAGGGCGTACGTATTGATTCCCACCGCAAGAGGGTCGGTGATGTCCCAAGACTCCAACGAGAAGAGTGTTTGAACGAGATTGTTTGGCCAACCCTCAGGTTGAGTGCTCGTATCGAGGAGGATTTCGTACGGGCGAGGATGTTCTGGTTCGAATGGAGTTGTATCCCGTAGCTCTGCTTGACTGAGGTATTCCGTAGAATCGTTGAGAGGATCGCCTTCGCGACTCTCACGCTTAGCCGCTTCCACAAGGGCCAATGAAGATGTCGAAGAACCGGCTGCAATAACAGCGTCATCGCTCGATTCCTGAAGTTCCATAAGCTCCGATAATTTCTCCATCAAATCAAAATCATCTTGCTCGACAGCAACATCAGCCTGAACCGGTTGGAAAATTGGTATGAGGAGAACAAGTACCAAGAATGCAGCTAAACGTCCGCGTTTTGGTTGACGAAGACCTGGTCGAATCAACCGAATCGCTTCCTCGACCATGATAACAGGTTGAGGAACTCATATCTGAACCCATCCCCTTTTTGTTTGAACAAAAGAGAGTTCTTGATTTGCAACTTAACGTTGGAACAGTTGTTCAGAGGAACAGGATGGACATATAACAATGGCTTCCTTGACATCGATTGGCATTGGAACTTGGAATTCAAGAGAACAAGTTGAGCATGTACCTCTCAGCAAATTCACACTGCTTTTTGATTCTTCAGGTGCCTGCTCTTCCTTTATCTCGGGTAGTTCATCGACCACAGGTGCGAACTGTTCGGGCAATTCAATACCTGAAGTTGCTGGTTTTGAGGCGGGCTGAGGTCGAGGTTG
>Ga0181575_10000608_pt1 | contig 26362 bp, 18 predicted proteins | sample 101ome_23_FD_145599 | JGI IMG/M metagenome (GOLD analysis project Ga0181575, IMG submission 145599) | Coastal salt marsh microbial communities from the Groves Creek Marsh, Skidaway Island, Georgia - 101411CT metaG (spades assembly) | ecosystem: Environmental > Aquatic > Marine > Intertidal zone... | reverse complement strand
AGGAACCCTCTGAAGAACTCATATGAAATAAAAGTCTATCTCTATCAAAATCAACAAAATTATTTTCAGAATGTAAATAACTAATTATTTTATCATCAGCGATATTAAATATTTCAGAGTCATTTTTTGTGTTATCTATAAATTGAGAGAAATTATTTTTTTCAATTTTAATAGTTTGATTAGCATCTATAAATTTTTTTTTAGTGATTTTACCATCATCCCATTTAACAACTATTGAATCGACAATAGTATTTTCACCTATGCCAAAGATTAAACTATTATCAACAGTTGACTGGAAACCTCTTATAGGCATCTGCTCTAAATAATATTTATTATCACCTACAAATACAATGATAGATGAACCAATGGCATCTAGATTATTTTTATCTCCTATAAGTTTTACTTTTAAATAATTATTAAGAGGATACAACTTATCAGTATTATTCATATATATAAATGATTCCATATTTACATTATTGATAACTAAATCATAATCTCCATCATTATCTAGATCACCATATGCTGAACCATTAGAAAAGCTTGGCTCATCTAGTCCAAGATCTAATGTCATATCATTAAAATCTAAATTTCCATTATTTATAAAGGCATAATTTGAAATTGGAACACTTGGAATTAAATCTATTAGTTTTTGAAAATCTACTCTTCCTGGAGAAGCTATCTGTTGAATTACTTCATCTTGAGTTACATACTGTAAAAAATCTTGATCTGTTAAATCTTGGTATATACCATTCGCTACGAAAATATCTTTATTTCCATCATTCTGAAAATCAAACATCAAAGCACCCCAACTCCAATCTGTCGCTTCAACACCAATTAGTCTACCTATCTCACTGAAAGTTGAATTTCCATTATTTAGCTGTAATGTATTTCTAGTATATTGATTCCAATAACCACTATTCTTAACGTTTTGTTGTCTATCCCAGCTGTCAAATGTTGTAACAGTCTTTATTCTCTCATCTGGTTGGGGTAACATATCTGTAACAAAAATTTCAGATAATCCATCATTATTGATATCAGCCATATCAGCACCCATTGATGCAGCACTTATACTTTTAATCATCTTCTCAAGACTTTCAGAAAATGTTCCGTCTCGATTATTGATATATAGATAATCTCTCTCAAAAAAATCATTTGAAACATAAATATCCATCCAACCATCATTATTAACATCCCCAACTGTAACTCCAAGACCAAAACCTATTATACTACCGTAAATACCAGCTTCTTCACTTATATCTTTAAACTTACCATTATCATTTAAAAATAATTTATCCCCTCCAACTTCATCTCGGACAGGCCTTTGATCTTTTCCAATACTTGTAATTCTAAACCCTCCTTTATATGAGTTATTAAGCAGATAACAATCAAGGTCTCCATCTTTATCAAAATCAAAAAAAGCAGCATGTGTTGAATATCCCTTATCATCTAGGCCATATTCTTTAGCCATCTCTGTAAATGTTAAGTCGCCATTATTTATGAATAACTCATTTTGTTTATTATCACCCTTAATATCTCCAGAATTTGATACATATATATCTAGAAAGCCATCAGCATTGATGTCAGCTAAGCTTACACCCGTACTCCATGACTTCTCTCCTGCAACACCTGCTTTAATTGTGATATCTTCAAATTGAAAGTTTCCTTTATTTAGATAAAGTTTGTTTTCGTTTAAATTAGAAGTAAAATAAATATCTATTAAACCATCATTATTTATATCGCCAAGACCAACTCCACCCCCATTGTAATAATTTCTATAAGTGAAAATGTTAAAATCTTCCTTGAATGTTAGATTATTTTCAAAACTTATTCCTGTCCTTGATGGTGAAAGTTTCTCAAATAATTTGGTTTCAGTTTTTGAACATGAAAAATGAAAAAAGATAAAAAAATATATAATTAATGAGTTTCTCACTTGTCATTTTTTTTTTCAACTGTAAGATCTGTAAATCTTGCCCTAACCTCTCTATCACTTACTTTAGTTATAGCTATCCTTCTATTTCCATTCACAGTAGCATATAAAAATTTATTATTTTTAGGGTTTTTAATTACATAGAACTCTGTACTATACCAATCTGATAGTATATCCCTTACTTCATCAATTAAAAAGTCAGAACTTGTTCCTTTATTCCAAGGTGCCCAACCAGTGTATGAAAATGTAGAATTAACTTCATATACTATGTCGTTATCAAAAATAGGATAAAATAACATCTCTATCTTTTGACCAATTGATTCAGTAGGTAGATAGTATCTAACAGAGTTATTAGATGGACCTTGTGTTATCAATTTTTTTCTATTTAAATCCCAACAATGAGCATAGAAATCCTTGGAAGTCATTCCAAATTTTACCCCTAGAAATAAAGAATCATACCTTTGTCCAGAAGCTAATTCTTTTCTCTCAAGCTCAACATATGGATTAGTTTTACAACTAATAATAACAATTGAAAATAAAATAAAAATAAATACCCTATTCACGTTCTAAAATTTTAATTTCTGAATTATTTAAAGCAAAAATATAACTGTCTTTTTTATTTATCTTCATTTTAGTTAAATCTCTTAAATCACCATCTATAAAAATTCCTGAATTATTTGAATTTATATACTCAAATTTACTGTCTTTGTTACCAATAAATAAAGAAGAGTAACTTGACATATTTGGACCAAATTCTGGTTTTATTTCTGAAAGATTACCTCCTAATATCAAATCAGGATACCCGTCATCATTTACATCATCTGAAAGAATACTATAAACTGGAGATATTTGAGCCATTAGAGGCAGTGTGTCAATATTAAAATTAGTTCCGGATTCATTTATTAGTACTAAAGAAGCTAGGTTATAAACTTCCAATGTTTTTGTTCCTTTCATGGCTGATTCACCTAGTAAATCAACCATCTTCCTGTTCTTATAACTTTCAAATTTTAAATATTCTTTTTTTAAATAAGGAAGCTGCATCCATAAATCTTTTAGTTGAACAATGGGATATAAATTATCACCATAGAACATTCCGAGTATCTGTTCAGATCTTCCATTTCTATCAAAATCATTAACATATAATGTAAGAGGTTTATCAGTAGAAGCTCTAAACATAGAATTAAGACCATAATTACCAACTAATAAATCTTTGAAGCCGTCATTATTTAAATCAACTGAATAAATTTCATTATATAAGCCATTAGTTTTTGATAACTCAAGAGAATCTGTAATATCGATTAATTTTTTACTTGAAATTTTAAATACTGTAATTGGCATCCATTCTCCAACTACAACTAATTCATTTATTCCGTCATTATCAATATCTACAAACTCACTATCAGTGACCAATTCCAAAGAATTATTATTTGATAAATATTTGTTAGTAACATCACTAAATATTCCTTTCCCATCATTTAAAAGAATAAAGTTTTTAGTTTTAGTTCCGTAAGAACCAGGATTCAATCTTGTTCCTATAAATAAATCAAGATCTCCATCGTTATCAATATCATCAGCTGAAATAGTAGAAGTACTTTCAAATGTTTTAATTGATGAAAATGAATTATCTAACTTTTTAAAACTCATACCTCCAGTATTTAAATATAGACGGTCTCTTAATTCAGGAGAAAAGGCAGAATACTCGCTTCCTCCACTTGCAACAATCAAATCTAATCTGCCATCACTATTAAAATCATCAATAAGACAGTTAACATCTTCTGATAATAAATCATTTTCAAAAACTTTACTATACTCAACAAATTCACCATTAATTGATTGAAAAAATATTTTTGACACTTGATTTTTAGGTGACCCTACAAACAAATCCTCTAGTCCATCTTGATTAAAATCACCTTTACATAGACATGGGCCTTCACTTGAATTCATTTTAAAGAGAAGTCTCTCTCTATCAAAATCTACAAAATTATTTTCAATATGAGTGTAGTTAATTGAGTTTTTAGATGGCTTAAATATTGATTTTTTTTCTTTTTCTCGAAATTTAATTTTATTTTTTGAAATATTTGATTCTTTGAAAATATGATGAAAATTAATCTTTATATCTTTTAAGACTGACTCTTCATTATTATTCCATATAATTTTAACTGAATCAAGACTTGAAATATCTTCTAAACCAAAAAATAAACGGTAATCAACAGAGGATTGAAAACCTCTCATAGGAGATAATTCCTGAAACTGAATTCCATTTTCACTGTAAATAAAAACTTTATTTCCTATTCCAAATCTATTTTTTGAGTCCGAGTCAAAAGAAAAAGAAATCCAGTTATTTGTAGATTTATTTTCATAAATATTTGACTGCATATTTACATTATTGATAACTAGATCTAAATCACCATCATTATCAAAATCACCATATGCAGAACCATTAGAAAAAGTCTTGTTGTCTAAACCAAATTCTTTTGTAACATTATCAAATTTTAATGAACCAAAATTTTTAAAAGCAAAATTAGATAAGGGCTCACTTGGAATCATATCAATTAATTTTTTAATTGGTTCCTCCTCTGACTTTATCATATTGGATATAATAGATGGATTGGCAAGAAAATTAACGTAATCTTGATCAAGTAAATCTTTATATATTCCATTAGCAACAAAAACATCTTTATTACCATCATTATCCATATCGAAAATAAGTGCACCCCAACTCCAATCAGTAGCATCTAAACCTGAAATTCTTGAAATTTCGGAAAAAGAATTGTTTTGATTATTTAATTGAAGAGCATTCCTATTAAACTGATGAAAATATCCTTGATTTAATGAGAACTGGTACTTATCCCAACTATCAAATACTGCTTTTGAGACTCTCCTATCGTGTCTTTCAGGTAACATTTCCGTAACAAATATCTCTGGGTAACCATCATTATTAATGTCAGCCATATCTGCACCCATTGAGCCCATTGAAATCTCATTAAGATATTCTTCTAAAGACTCAGAAAATGAACCATCTTTGTTATTGATATATAAATAATCTTTTTCAAAGAAGTCATTAGAAATAAACATGTCAGACCAACCATCTAAATTTATATCACCAACAGTAACACCTAATCCAAAACCAATATCACTTGTGTATATCCCAGCTTCCTTTGAAATATCAACAAAAAATCCATTATCATTTCTTAGTAATTTATTTCCCTTATCACTATCTATGTTTCTTAAATCCTTTACCATATCTAAACCTATGCCAATAGACTTAATTGTATTATTTAAAAGGTAACAATCTAAATCACCATCATTATCAAAATCAAAAAAAGCAGCATGAGTAGATAAACCTTCATTATCTAACCCATACTCCTTTGAACTTTCAGTAAAAGTTAGATCACCATTATTTATAAAAAGCTCATTATTTCTTCTTTCACCACCTGGAGGTCCTGACTTGCATACATAAATATCAAGAAAACCATCATGATTTATATCAACAATACTTACACCTGTACTCCAAATTCCATTTGAATTTAAACCTGATTTGTCTGTTATATCTTCAAAATTAAAACTTCCTTTATTAAGATATAATTTGTTTGATACGAGGTTACCTGTAAAAAAAATATCTTGAAGAGAATCATTATTAAAATCCCCTACTCCAACTCCTCCGCCATTATAAAAGTTTCTATATGTATAAGGGTTTAATTCTTCTGTATAGTTGAGATTATTAATGAAATTAATTTTTGTTTTTGAATTAGGTAATAACTCAAATAAGGTATTTTCTTTATTGCTACTACAAGAGATTAAAAATACAATTAATAATAAGTATGAATATATTTTTCTCATATAATCTTGAGTCAAAGATAAAAAAAAAGCAAGCGATAAAATCGCTTGCTTTAATCTTAAGTTATATTTTTAACTAAATATAACCTATTAGTTATTAGTAGCCTGGATTCTGGACTAACTTAGAGTTTGCGTCCATTTGATCCTTAGGAATTGGGAATAAATTATATGTTTCAGCTGAAGCTTCTTTTGCCCACCATGCATCATTAAATTTACCAAATCTAATTAGAGCTCTTCTCCTATCATTTTCCACAAACATTTCTCTTCCTCTTTCAGCAAGCATTTTGTCTGCATCTAGATCAGAAAATGGAGCAACTCCAGCTCTTTGTCTAATAAGATTTACAATTCCAAGAGCACCAGAAGCATCGCCTTTCCATAAATGTGCCTCAGCTTTACTTAGTAAAACGTCAGCATATCTTAAAAGGACAAAGTCATGATTCATGTTCTCTCTACCACCTTGAACGTGAGCATACTTATTTATTCTAGCACCACACTGACGACAAGCATCAGGCCATATCTCATTGATAAAAGGTGTAAAATAAAGCCCAGTACCATCATCATCACCATCTTCACCTCCAGCTGAATCATCAGTACCTTGATCTCCAACTAGAAAATTAGATAATCTGCTATCTAGTGTACCATTTCCAGAAGTTTTACCTTTAACAACTGTTCCTTGTTGGCCAGGGTTCTGAGCAGGATCAATATAAGAATTATAAAAATCCTCAACTGTCGCATACCCATTCCATGGCTGGAAAGTTAAATTAAAAGTGTTCTGGCTAGCATAATGTAATGTCATAGCTACCCAGTTAAATCCACCAGCAAATACTTCATCATAAGGAACAACAAAGATATTCTCAGTAGATCCTTCATTTTCTTCTTTGAAGTTATCAGAATAATTTGCTTCTAATGCATATAGACCTGAGTTCATGATAGCATCAGCATCAGCTATAGCACCGTCCCAAGAAGCTGTACCAGTCCAAGCCTTAGCATTTAAATGTAATTTCATTCTTAATGCTAACGCAGCCCACTTATTCATTCTACCATATGTTGTAGCATCCTTTTTTTCAGTTAATAAAGGAATTACAGCATCTAGCTCATCTTTTACAAATTTAAATACTTCAGCTCTTGAAGAATTTGCTTTTGTTTCTTCATCAGTGAAGTCCACTGCTAAAGGAACATTACCAAACATATCTAATAAATGGAAGTAATAAAAAGCTCTAATTGCTCTTAGTTCTGCCTCATAAGCATCAGCTCCATCAATTGAACTAAACTGATAAATAAGTCTATTAACAGTATTGATTGCACCATAAGAAACTGCCCAAGCACTACCAATAATTCCATTATCTACTGCAAATCTATGCTCATGTAATTGAAGTAAGATTCCTCCGTCATACCAGTCACCACCCCTAGTTGGAATAACTAACTCATCAGATGATAGCTCATTAGCTGTCCAAATATTAAAGTGATTACCCCAGTGAGTCATAGTAGAGTATGCTTGTCCCAGTGCAGCAACATTCTCCTCCTCAGTTGTAAAGAAAGTTTCAGCTGCTACTTCACTGTACAACTCCTCATCAAGGTTTGTACAAGAAGGAACAATAAAAATCATACCTGCAAATAATAACATTAACTTTTTCATTTTTATAAATAAATTTTTCATAATATTCATTTTTATAAAGTTATTTTAACACCTAAGGTGAATGTTCTTGCTCTACTGTAAGTTTCTCTTCTCTCAATTCCTTGAGATAAAGGATCACCGTAATCAGTCCATCTAGATATAGGATCAACTCCCTCATAATTAGTGAACATAATTGGTCTTTGAGCAGAAACATAAATTCTTAAGTTTCTTAAATACTTAGTAACATCCTTTAAATTGTACCCAATAGTTATATTGTTTAATTCAAAGTAAGTTGCATCTTCTACGTGTGAGCTGTTAGCAGCAGCAGCAGTTAAATCTTGATTGAAATAACTAGTATTAACTACATTCCAGTTACCAACAACTGTTGGGCCAGCGTTTTCGTAGAATCCTCTGTAAGAGTTAAATAGATCATGACCGAACTCACCATTCCAGAACATTGAGATATCTAAATCACCAATGTTAATAGTATTAGTCCAACCTAAAGTAAAATCAGGAAGTCCATTCCCTATCACTTCTCTATCATCATCACAATCACAGTATGTGCCATCACCGTTAAGATCAGCAAACTGGAAAGTACCATTCGAAGCAATTCCTTCAAATCTAGGTCCCCAAATTTGACCTAATGACTCTCCCTCAACTACTCTAACTAATGATACATCGCTCTGACCTGGAGAACCCATTGAAGCTCTATAAAGAACACCTCCACCAAATGATAGATCATCTTTTGTCCAGCTAACTAGTTCACTTGTATTTGTACCAAAAATCACTCCAGTTGTCCAGTTAAAATTACCATTATCAACTGCGTTGAAATTAACACTAGCTTCAATACCAGTATTTTGTGTGGTACCAATGTTAAGTAGTGTCTGACCAACAAGATTTGGTGGTACAGGAACATTAACACTTAGTAACTGATCTTTAGTTTCTCTAGTAAAGTATTCAACTGAACCAAATAATCTAGAATTAAGAAAAGCAAAATCAACACCAACATTCATGTGAGTAGCTATTTCCCACGCTAGATCAGGGTTAGCATTACTGCTTGGACCATAACTGGATGTGTATCTACCATTGTAGAAGAAATTACCTGAAGGACCAAATCTCTGAAGTGAGATGTATGAGCTTCCTGGCTCGTTTCCAGTTTGACCATAACTTAATCTTAATTTCAAGTTATCAATGGCATCATTATCAATCAAATCATGTAATGATACTCCAGCTCCAATTCCATAGAATGCAGCCCACTTATTATTTGCTCCAAATCTAGATGAACCCTCATATCTTAAACTTGCATTTAAGAAATAAATATCATCGTAGTTAAAGTTAACTCTAGCTAAACCAGCAATTAACTTATTTGAGTTAGCGTAACTCCAAACACTACCAAGACCATTATTAAAGTCGGCAGCAGCACCTAAATTATAATATGAAAATGCGTCTGTAAGGAAGTCTCCTCCTTCAGCATGATAACCTTCGTTAAAAAACTCTTGATACGAATAACCTACAAGAGCGTTCACACCTAATTTACCAGTTTCTCCAGTATAACCTAATGTACCTTCGAATAAATCAAATGAAAATTGTCCGTTATCAACAATAGCTAGTCCATTTCTATCTGAACCTCTAAATCTAGCAGTTTTCTTATAATATTGACCTCTTTCTATATCAGTAATCTGTCTAGTGTAAGATACATTTGCATTTAATCCATTAACAATGGAACTTAAATCAAACTGACCTTTAAGAGAGCCTAAAAACAAGTTATCATTTCCTTCATTAACATTCTGTTCAATAATTGATACAGGATTATAATAATCGAAAATAGTTCTTTCGTGATAACCTCCATAAATTGAATTTGGATCGTAAATAGGCATGGTAGGGTTAGACATATAAGCATATCTAAATCCTTCGTTACCAAAACCATAACTTGCATCCTTGTTAGAGTAAGAAATATTTACATCAAATACAACTTTACCATCCATAGCCTTTTGCCTTAAATTTAAATTTGTATTTAAATTATTAAAACCAGTACCTTTCAAGATTCCTTGTTGCTCTCTGTAATTTACAGCCATTCTGTAGGTAGTACTTGTATTAGTAGTACCTCCTGAAACAGCAATATTATGTACTTGAGATATTCCATCTCTAGTAACTAAATCAACCCAATCTGTTTCAGTACCAAAATCTACAGCACCAGGAAGAGCTCTATACTCCTCTGCTGTCATCACATCCATAGATCTTGAAATCTGGTCAATTGAAGTAGATACATTGTATTCAACCATAGTAGATCCAGGAGTACCTTTCTTAGTTGTAACTAAGATAACTCCACTTGAACCTCTAGTTCCATAAATAGCAGCAGCAGCTCCATCTTTAATAACATCAATAGACTCAATATCAGCAGGATCAACCAAATCTAGGTTACCCCCAATAACACCATCAATTACTACGAGAGGAGATGCATTAGCACCGACTGTAGAAATACCTCTTAACCTTAAAGTAAATCCACCATTTGGATCACTTCCAGGCTTAGTGATAGATAATCCAGCAACCTTACCTTCAAGAAGACCCATTGGATTACTTACTAATCCTTGATTAAAGTCCTCTTCATTTAAACTGGTAACCGCACTGGTTATCTCCTTTCTTTCCTGTGTACCGTAACCGGTTACTACGATCTCATCTAGAGCAGCAATGTCCTCACTAAGAGACACATTAATTGATGTCTGAGATCCAACAGAAACTTCAGCAGTTGAGTATCCAACATAAGTAACAATAAGAATATCTGATGATGATGCATTAATACTAAATCCACCATCGATATCTGTAATTGTTCCTTGAGAGGTACCTTTTATAATTATATTGGCACCTGGAATACCCAAACCATCTTCATCTGTAACTTTTCCAGTTACAGCATTTTGAGCTATTGCATAGCTCATACCTGATATAAATACCAGGACTAATAGTAAAAGCTTTCTCATATTACGCTTTATAGTTTAGTTTAAAAATTTAACTTAAATAGTTAATTAAAAAATATAGACTGGCAAACATGTTATTACATAGATGTGTTACTGCGAAAAGTAACACTGTAGAATAATAGTTTGGTCGTCGACAACGTTTTTAATTAGTTAACTGGCTCAAAAATGCAATAAAAAAACTAAAAATTAAAAGGATTTTTATAAAAATTTTAGATTTAAAAACACTTGATTTTGATGAAATAATAGGTTTTATTTTTATAGATTTTAAAATCAGCAAATTACTTTAAGTTTTTCTGCCATTTCCATGCAGAAGACATCATATCATCTAGAGATCTTTCAGACTCCCATTTCAAAACTTTTTTTGATTTAATAACATCAGAATATATTTGTTCAATGTCTCCATCTCTCCTGTCTTTAAAAGAATAATTTAGTTTTAAATTATTTACATTTTCAAATGAATTAATAACGTCTAACACTGAATAACCTATCCCCGTACCAACATTAAAAAATTCATAAATATTTTTATCATCAGAGTCATTTAGAAAGTTGAAAGCTTTCAAGTGTGCTTTAGCTAAATCTTCAACATGGATATAATCTCTGATTGCTGTACCATCAGGGGTATTATAATCTTTTCCAAAAACTGATAATCCTTCTCTGATTCCGGCAGCAGTTTGAGTTATATACGGAACAAGATTATCAGGAACCCCCTTTGGAAGCTCTCCAATCAGAGCAGACTCGTGAGATCCTACAGGATTAAAATATCTTAGAGAAACAGAGGAAATATTATTATGAGAATTGGTAAAGTCCTTAATTATTTTCTCAGAAATTTGTTTTGTTTTAGCATATGGCGATTCTGCATTTTTTATTGGAGAACTCTCAGATACAGGTAATTTATCTGGCTGACCATATACAGTACAAGATGAAGAGAAAACAATATTAGAAACAGTGTTTTCTTCCATTGACTTCAGGACATTTATTAATGATAAAAGATTATTTTCATAATATTTCAAAGGACTTCTAACAGATTCAGAAACAGATTTAAATGCAGCAAAGTGTATGACTCCTTTAATTTTTTCTTTTTTAAATATTTGATTTGTTTTTTTAAAGTCAAGAATATCTTGGTTAAAAAATATTGGCTTTACACCAGTTATCTTCTCAATGTTATCTAATATAAATAGTTCGGAATTGGATAAATTGTCAATTATTACAACTTCATAATTATTATTAATCAATTCAACCACAGTGTGCGAACCAATATAGCCAAGACCCCCAGTAACTAAAATTTTCATACTTTAAACCTTAATCCCTCTCCTAAAGATATAATAATTGGTGATAATTCTAGTGAGAACATACTTGAGTAAGACTCCCTAACATCACTTACAAAAGTATCAATAAAATCTTTATGAATTAAGTTTATTGTACACCCTCCAAATCCACCACCCATCATTCTGGCTCCTAAAATTTGATCATAAACTCTTGTTTTATCCACTAAATAATCTAGCTCATCACAGCTGACCTCATATAAATCCCTTAAGCCCTCATGAGAAGAGTACAATAACTTTCCTAAAGATTTTAAATCTAAATTCTTTAAATGTTTAACAGATTGAATAGTTCTATTATTTTCTTGAATAACATACAATGCTCTATTAAAAATATTATCTGGCATTAGGTTTTGAATCTTTCTTAACTCTTTAACATCTATTTGAGTTAAAAACTTAATTTTATAGCCAGAATCATTAATAATTTTTAGTGCTTCATGACACTCTTCTACCCTTTTATTATATGCACTATCAGATAGATTATGCTTTTTATTTGTGTTTAGAAGTAAAAACTTGTAATCGCCTAAATCTGATTTAATAAACTCTGCAGAATTATCTTTTGTATTTAGGAGTAGAAGATTATTTTTTTTAGAGTTAATAATTGTGAACTGATCCATAATTCCACCCTTTAATCCAATAAAATCATATTCTACTTCACGAGAAATAGATAGTATTTCATTGTTTTTAAGATTTAAATTATTTAATTGATCAATGCCTTTTATAAAACCACAAATTAGAGATGACGATGAACTTATACCACTACCAATAGGAAGATTTCCTTCTATTAAACAATTAAAATTTTTAAGTTCAACTTTCCTTTTTTTTAATATTGAAATTAAAGAACCTAGAAGATAATTTTCCCACTGAATTGCTCTTTTTGATAAATTGTCAAAATAGATTTTACATTTCTTATCTATTGCGCTTGAATAAACTTCAGAATAATTTTTTTTAGAATTTGAAAAGGTGAATTGAATAAATAAGTCTGTAGCCCCAGGGAGTACACACCCCCCATTGTAATCTATATGTTCCCCAATCAAATTAATTCTTCCAGGTGATTTTATAATTATTTTTGAGCTATCCATCTTAAGTTTAAAAAAAAAGACAGAATAAACATTCTGTCTTTTTATTTTTTATAATTTGATGATTTTAATTTTGAAGTTGACTTTCTACTTGATCAAAAACACCACTTACATCAAACCACTCTAATGCAGTAACAATCTTTCCCTCCTCATTATATTGAGTAACTGAATAATATTTATTTACAGTTTTTGCCCCAGATTTATGAGTTCCTTCCCAAGTACCATAAGTTCTTACAGAACCATCAGGCACAAAGTTATCATCTACCCCAGGGTAATATTGTCTTTCATTAAAAGAAAAAACTTCAAATTCTGTCATCCAGCCAGTCATACCATCTCTTAGTGCATCTTTAGAAAGAGAATCTGTAGTATTAGCAGGTGACCATATAACATCATCAGAATACATATCCATCATACCATCTAAATCTTTTGCAATAAATAGATCAAATGTTTTGTCTGCGATTGCTTTATTTTTTTCAAACATAGCTAGGCCTTTATCAAATGCACTTGTGTCAGTAGCATTTTGGTTACAACTAACTAGTATGAAAAGTAAAAAAGTAAGGTTTACTAAATATTTCATAATTATTTATTTATTTAAAATTTATTGATTTATCTGAACTTGTAATCCGTCCACATTAAACCAATCATTAAATCTAACTATTTTACCGCTATCATTAAAATTAACAATAGCATACCATTTACTGAAAGTCTCTTTTCCGGACTCAGTATGGGTTGAACTCCAGGTCCCATAAACTCTTATATTATTAGGATTGGAACTTGACAAGGAAGAAGTATTCTCATTGCCGTCAGATCTATATCTTGAACCTCCCCAAAAACCATCTACAAGGTTTCCGCCAGGTAAGTTAATTCCAGGAGTAAATTTCAAGTTATCAAAAGCACTCATGTAATTAGTAAGAGCCACCTTAAGTTCGTCTTTACTTAGCCATTCATATGAATTGTATTCTGGCGGACTCCACAAAGCAGAATCAGCAAACAAATTCATGACACCATCAATATCTTCCTGACCGAAAGCTGTAGCAAAATCCATAAATGCCTGGACATTTTTGTTAAAAACAACCTCATTATTCACTGCATTTAACTCTTCTTTAACCTTAGGGGTACATGAGAAAATAATGGCTGATAAGGATATTAATAATAATTTTTTCATAATAATTTTAGTAAAAGTCAATTAATTTTGTAGTGCAAAAGTAATTATTTATAAAGAAAATTATATCTCATGAAAAAATTTATGTCCTTTATTTTATTTTTTTTAATAGTTAGTGAAGTTTTATCTCAAAGGAATTATATTACTCCTGAGCCTCAAAAAATTACATTTCCAGAAAGTAAGCAAAATGGATTTAGATTGTCTAAGAAGACATCACTAGAATTATCTGGAGTTGATAATTCTAAAAATTTTATTAAAAATTTTGTCTCTTTCATAAATCAAGAAACAGGATTTGGAATAAATTCAAAAATTAATAAAAAATCAAATATACTGCTGAGAATAACAGATCAGAACCTAGATCTCGGAGAAGAGGGATATAAAATATCAATTCTGCCTAAAGAAAATTTAATAGTTGAATCGAATACTGAAAGGGGATTATTTTATGGAATTGAATCTTTAAAACAAATTATTCATTTTACGAAGAGAAAAAGAGAAGAGGAATCATTTACTGAATTTGATGTAGATGTAAAAGTTGAAAATATAAAGGATGTAAAATCACAGCAAAATTTCAATGCAGCAAATCTAACTACCGCTGGATATAAAAATGTTAACGAGACAGGTTACTTTCAAGGTCTAGAGAAAGTCGAAACAAAATCTTTAGATGTCTATGATATAATGCCTATGGTAATTGAAGATTATCCGAGATTTAAATATAGGGGGATGATGCTTGATGTTTCTAGACATTTTATGCCCAAAGAGTTTATTAAAAAGTTTATTGATATTATGTCAATTCATAAAATGAATAAGTTTCACTGGCATCTAACCGATGATCATGGTTGGAGGATTGAAATTAAAAAATATCCTAAACTTACTGAAATTGGATCGATGAGAGATGGAACAATTATAGGACATGCTAGGTTTGCTGGGAAAAATCCAAAATTTGATAATATACCCCATGGAGGTTACTATACTCAAGAAGAGATTAAAGATATTATCAAATATGCTCAAGAAAGATTTATTGAGGTAATCCCAGAAATAGATATGCCTGGACACACCGCATCACTAATTGCTTCTTACCCTGAACTTGGGACATTAAAAGAAAAAACAGAAGTTAAAAAAATATGGGGAGTTCAAGATGAAATTTTAATCCCAACAGAAAACACATTTAATTTTTTAGATAATCTATTTAAAGAAGTAACTACATTATTTCCATCGGAATATGTACATATCGGTGGAGACGAGGCAAGAAAAAAACAGTGGATAGAATCAGAAGAAGTTCAAAAGCTAATGGAAAAATTAGAGATAGAGGACGAGGACAGCTTACAGACTTATTTTATTGGAAGAGTTCAAAAAATTCTAGCTAGCTATGGAAAAAAAATTATTGGCTGGGACGAAATAATTGAGGGAGGATTAGTAAGTGATGCCACCGTTATGTCTTGGAGAGGTGAAGAAGGAGGTGTTATAGCAGCTAAATCTGGAAATAATGCGATAATGACTCCCACATCTCATCTTTACTTTGATTATTATCAAGCCAGAACAGGTGAACCTTTAGCAATAGGAGGATTAATCCCCCTTGAAAAAGTATATTCTTATGAACCTATACCAGAAGGATTAGATATTAATCAAGCTACAAAGATATTAGGCGCTCAAGGAAATGTTTGGACAGAATATATAAAGAGTCCAGAAATGGTAGAATATATGTCTGTTCCCAGAATGACTGCTTTATCTGAAATAGTATGGTCTAAAAGAAGGAAAAGGGATTTTTCTGAATTCAATAAAAGACTTAATTTCTATAAATATTTCTTAGATCTTAAAGAGGTTAACTACAGGAAGAAAAGCCTAGATAAATATTGAAATAATATTTCTTTTAATTTATATAGATAAAAATTAAATAATAACCTAGTATTGCAAAATGTGTGGAATAGTAGCATTTAAGGGAAAATCTTTTGATGCAGGAAAAGTTGTATACGAAGGATTAAAACTGCTAGAATACAGAGGTTATGACAGTGCGGGAATTGCTCTTATTTCTGAGAAAAAAAATTTTAAAATTTTTAAAAAAAAAGGTAGGGTTACCAAGTCTGAAAATTTATTTTTAGATGCAAATGTAAGATCCAATATCTGCATAGGACACACAAGATGGGCAACTCATGGAGAGCCTAGTGATAAAAATTCTCATCCTATCCTCTCTTTCAATAAAAAGTTTTCAATTGTTCATAATGGAATCATTGAAAATTATAAAGAACTAAAAAAAATATTAGAAGAAGAAGGTTATCAATTTTTTACTGAAACAGATACGGAAGTTCTTGTCAACTTTTTAGAATCCTGTATATTAAAATCAAAAACAGTTGAGGAAGGAATAACTTTTGGCCTAAGTAAAATTGAAGGTGCATATGGAATCGTGCTAATGGAAAATAATAATCCTGATAATCTTTATGCAGCAAGAAAAGGAAGCCCCCTTGCAATTGGTAAATTTGAAGATAATTTCATATTAGCTTCAGACGCAACACCAATCGTCAAATACACTGACAAAGTAATTTATCTAGATAACAATTCTCTCTTAAAAATTGAGAAAGATACCTTTGAAATTTTTGACTTTGATTTGAATATCAGAAATAAAGAATTTCAGAAAGTAGATGTTGAACTTCAGAAAGTTGAGCTTGGAGAATTTGATTCTTATATGCTAAAAGAAATTATGGAACAACCATTCTCTTTATCTCAAACAATGTTAGGAAGAGTTAAAAAAAATGAAATTACTCTGGGTGGCATAAATAATTATGTAGATAAACTTTTAGAAGCTAAAAGAATTATTATTATTGGATGTGGTACATCATGGCATGCCGCATTAACAGCAGAATATTTTCTTGAGAAATACTTAAAAATTCCAGTAGAGGTTGAATATGCCTCTGAGTTTAGATACAGAAATCCAATAATTTATGAAAGTGATATAGTATTTGTAGTATCTCAATCAGGAGAAACTGCTGATACACTTGAAGCTACAAAAATTGCAAAAGAGAAAGGGGCAACTGTTCTTGGAATAGTTAATTCAGTTGGATCATCCATAGCCAGAGAAACACATGAAGGATGTTATCTTCATGCTGGACCTGAAATTGGGGTTGCAAGTACAAAAGCCTACACATCTCAATTACTAGTTTTTTTTATGATAGGAATTAAAGCAGCTTATCGTAAAGAAAATATTAGTAAGTCAAAATATCAAAAAATGATAAGACAATTGACTGAATTACCAGACAAGGTAAAAGAAATTTTATCTGATGTCTCATCGTTAGAAAAAATTGCAAAAAAAATACATAAGAAAGACCACTGTATGTTTATGGGAAGAGGTAATAATTTTCCAGTTGCCTTAGAGGGAGCTCTAAAATTAAAAGAGATTTCTTATATTCATGCTGAAGGCTACCCTGCAGCTGAACTAAAACATGGACCAATAGCACTAATTGATGAAAACATGCCAGCTGTAGTTATTTGTACAAAAAGCGATGAGTACGATAAGATGCTTTCCAACGTTATGGAAATCAAAGCCAGAAAAGCTATAGTAGTAGGAATTGTAGATCCAAAAAACTTTCATATGAAAAGTAATTTTGATTATTCAATTGAAGTTCCTAACACATCAAAAGATTTTTCTCCAATACTTAATCAGATTCCATTACAGTTAATTGCTTACTTCTGTGCAATATATAGAGGTTGTGATGTTGATAAGCCGAGAAATTTAGCTAAGTCAGTAACAGTGGAGTAGTCTATAAAATATAATATTAAAGTCTAGTCTTAATAATTTTTGATTTTCATTTTCATATACTAGAATTGCACAAAAAACATGAGAAATTATCTAAAAATTTTATTTCTATTATTAATACCAATTAGTCTTAAATCTCAAAAAGTACTAGATGAAGTAATAATTAATTCTGGCAGAATTTTAATTCCATTTTCTGATGAAAACAGAAATCTAATAATTATTGACTCTGTTTTCTTAAATAATTCTTCAGCCAAAAACTTAAGTGAAATCCTTCAACAAGTGATTGGAGTTGACATAAGAAGAAGAGGAAATGATGATATCCAATCTGACTTATATATACGAGGTGGAAGTTTTGATCAGACACTACTTCTTATCAACGGTATAAAAGTAGAAGACTCACAAACTGGTCACCATCAAATGAATTTATCAGTTCCAATAGATCTTATAGATAAAATTGAAATTTTAAAGGGACCAGGTTCTAGAATATTTGGAATGAATGCTTTCAATGGTGCAGTAAATATTATCACAAAAAAAAATAATGAAAATGGCAATTTAAATTTAAACTATGGATCCTTTAAAACATTTCAGGGTTCAGGATCAATTCCAATTAATTCTAAAAATTCATCTCATTTAATAAGTACTACATATAGACAATCAGATGGGTATAGATACAATACTGATTATAATTATTTAAATATTTTTTACTCTGGAAATGTTGAAATAAACGATACTGACTTTCAAATTCTATACACAAACTCAGATAGAAAATTTGGTGCAAATGGATTCTACGCCAGCCCTGAAGCTAAAGATCAGTACGAAGAGACAAATGGAAGTTTACTTAATTTTAAGTTAACAAAGAAGAAGGAAAATATTTATACAGAATCATCATTATACTGGAGAAGACATGAGGATACTTACATCTATATCAGAGATAATCCTAGTATTTATAAAAATGATCATATTTCTAATAAACTTGGATTTCAAAATAATATTTCAATATTTTCAAATATCGGAATAACAGGAATTGGGATAGATTTATCAAACACGTGGCTAAGCAGTAACAATTTAGGAGAAAGAAATAGATTTATTACAACAATTTTTGCTGAACAATTAATTAATAAAAACAAGTTTTCATTTACTCCAGGTATAGCTTTTTCTATCTATGAAAAACCAAGTAATGACTTATTTAAATCAAAATTATTTCCAGGGATAGATATTGGATATAAGTTATCAGATAAGATTTCTCTAAATGCAAATATTGGTGAGACATTTAGAATTCCTACATTTACCGACCTTTACTACAGTGACCCTAATAACCAAGGAAATGAAAATTTAGATCCAGAGAAAGCATTCACTAGTGAGATTGGGTTTAAACTCAGAGAAAAAAAATATGGCCTTTCTCTAAGTTTATTTAGAAGAAAATCAGATGATCTAATTGATTATGTAAAAGCTAACCCAAATGATAAATGGTCTCCTCAAAACATAAAAAATGTAATAACAACTGGCATTGAGTTTGACAGCAAATTTATATTAAATATTAACAATAATTTAAACACAATAAATCTAGGCTATGCTTTCATTAACGATAACTACGAAAAAGACATATTATCGAGATACAGCCTAAATTCCTATAGGCATAGATTAATTTTAAATTTTGATTTTAAATTAACAAAATCTATTTCTAACTATTTATCCTACAGATATAGTATTAGAGAAATCCATGATGACAATAATAAATCAATAATTGACTATAAAATTATGATGCAGAGAGATAGATGGAAACTAACTCTTAACCTGAATAATATTTTTGACTCAAAATATTATGAAACAAATCTCGTACAAATGCCTGGAAGAAATATAACAGTAGGGTTAAATATAGTGATCTAGTTATCTAAGAAGGCCTTCATCATGACGTTATTTACCTTAAAGCCATTTCTCTCATAAAATTTGATTAGTTTCTCATCACAAAAAAGAGTAATTCTGTAGCATCCTTTTGTCTTTCCTATATCAACTAATTCTTTAACTAACTTCACACCTACCATCTTTCCTCTAACAGTTGAATCAACAACAATATCCTCAATATGACCTGCTATATCTCCTCTAATCTTATTTTCAATAACTATACTTCCGTAAGCAACTATTTTATCTTCATAAGTACCTACTATTGAATTGGCGCTTGTGTTAGATATAAAATTTTTCCAAGATGAATCCTTATCAATAGAATCAACATCTTTTTCTTTTAACTGATTTAATAAAACAAATACATCTTCTAAATCTTTTTTTTCAATTTTTCTGAAAAATAAGGTGCTCATTTTATTTCTTTTTTTTAATGCCCCATTGGATTAATGAATATTTAAGGGATAACTGAAACATTATATTTTTTGTCTCATTATTTACAACATTAGGATCCGATATATTGCGTAATCCTTTAACATATCTCAAGGATATACCCAAGTTAGCAGGTAAGCGAATAGCTACTCCAGCAAGAAAACTAAAATCCCTATTTAAAACTTGATTCTTAATCGAGTTCTTAACTCCATCAATAGTAAGACCTGCATCAGTCAATATCCCAAATTGTGGTCCAAAATGAAAATTAAAAGGACCAAAATCATTTCTTATCAATATTGGAAAATTAACGTAACTTAAATTGTTCTTGTTAATTATTTGATTTACTTGAAATTCACTGCCCTGTGTTGAATATTGTCCCTCAACTTGAATTCCAAATAATATTGGCAGTTTAAAATATAAAAAACCTCCTACGTGGTAACCAGTTACAGATTCTATACCGGTAATGGTATTTAATTTTTGAGTTGCAGAGTTAGGACCTGCCTTAATTCCAAGTTCAAGTTTTTGAGAAAAGGAAATATTTGTAATTAAGAAAAAGAGAAAAAATATTGATATAGATTTTTTTATCATAGTTTTTATTTCAAATTTAACTATTAAACGCTTAATAAATTTAAATATTATGAAAAACCCACTTGTAAAACCTTTAAAATCAGATGACAAGGAGTTAAAAAAACTGATAAAGTTTTATAATGAAACTCTAGGTTTTTGTCCGAATAGTATAAAGACTATGTTTATGAGACCACCTATAGCTTATGCCTTCATAAATCTTAATAAAGCTGTCATGGAAAATAAAGGTAAGGTGTCTAGCAAGCTAAAAAGACTAATTGGGTACTTGACAAGTACAGTAACTGGATGTAACTATTGTAGAGCCCACACAATTAGAGCAGCTGAGAGATACGGATCAAATAATGATCAGTTAAATGAGATTTGGAATTTTAGAGAAAGTAAAAACTTTGATGATAAAGAAAAGGCCGCATTCGAATTTGCTATTGCGGCTTCAAGCATTCCCAATAAAGTTGATGATAAGATATCTAGTGAATTAAAAAAGTATTGGGATGATGGAGAAATTGTTGAAATACTAGGAGTAATTTCTCTATTTGGGTTTTTAAATAGATGGAATGACTCTATGGGAACACCGATTGAAGATGGAGCTTTAGAGTCAGGAAATGCTTACCTGAAAGGGTGGAATCCAGATAAGCATATTTACTGACAATAACTAGTCACTTATATCAAATCCTTTTTCTCCGTGGTAAGCCATATCCATTCCATCTTTCTCAACTTCCTCAGATATCCTACCTGTTCCAAAGATAAGAGAGATTACCTTATATATAATAAAGGTAGCAACAGCTGAGTAAAGCGAAACAATTAAAACAGATTGTACTTGTATCCACACCTGACCAGGATTTCCATATAATAATCCAACATTTCCTTCATTTATCATAGGATTTGCAAAAATTCCAGTTGCAATTGCTCCAAAAGCTCCAACTAACCCGTGAATTCCAAAAACGTCTAAGGTATCATCATATCCTAACCACTTCTTTAGCTTAACAACTCCAAAATAACCAACTAATCCAGAGCCTAATCCAATTACTAAAGCTCCGCTCACATCTACATAACCAGCAGCTGGAGTTATACCTACAAGACCCGATACAACACCAGATGCACTTCCTATAAGTGTTGGTTTAGAGCTCGTGGTAAACCACTCAATTAATAACCATGCTAATCCACCACATGCTGCAGCAACATTAGTTACTAAAAGTGCGTTTGCTGCAATACCATCTGCAGCTAATTGACTACCGCCATTAAATCCAAACCAGCCAAACCATAAAAGAGCAGACCCTAATATCATAAGTTTTACAGATGCAGGTCTTACACTTGTCTTTTTATACCCTTCCCTATTCCCAAGAAGATATACTAAAACCAAGCCAGCTACTCCAGCATTAACATGAATCACAGTACCCCCAGCAAAATCTAATTCACCAAGCTGACTCAGAAATCCTCCTCCCCATACCCAGTGTGTTACAGGAGAGTATACTAAAATTACCCATAAAATAGAGAAAACAAACCAAGTAGAATACCTAACCCTCTCTATAATGGATCCACTAACTAAAGCTATTGCAATAGCAGCAAAAGTTCCCTGAAAGAAAACAAATAATAACTTAGGGATGGTACCTTCTACATCGGTAACCATAATCCCCTTCAATAATAGATTATCAAAATTTCCAAAATAAGCTCCATCTCCTGAGAAGGCAATAGAGTACCCAATGACAACCCATACTACTGAGGCAGTACAAAATGCTGTATAACTCATACCAATAGTATTTAGAACACTTTTTCTTTGAGTTAAACCACCGTAAAATAAAGTTAAGCCAGCAGGAGTCATTAACATCACAAGAGCTGATGATATTAACATCCATGCGGTATCTCCTGAATTAATCATAATTTTATATCTTAGTTATTAAATAAAGATTAAACTTTAAAATATTTCAAAAATTTTGAAAGAAATAATAAATTATTTTAATATGAATTACATAAAAAATACAATATTTTTAATTTTAATATCATTATTTTTCATTTCTTGTAATAAAGATATTACTTGTATTGACGAAAGTCTAGTCAAAGTAGGTCCTTGTACAAAAGAGTACTTTCCTTTATGTGGATGTGATGGCATCACTTACGGAAACTTATGTACACTCAACAATGCTGGTGTAATTTCTTACACTGAAGGAGAATGTAAAAACTGATTTAATAGGCCCTCCTAATTTAATTTTATCAAAAAAAAAGCGAGAATATATTTCTCGCTTAATTTGTGGGCCCTGCTGGATTCGAACCAGCGACCCCCTGCTTGTAAGGCAGGTGCTCTGAACCAACTGAGCTAAGAGCCCAAAAAATTTGGTGAGCAAATCTAAATGTATTAATCAATTAATCCAAGCTCCCAAGATTGGTTTTAAAATAGGCATAACAACTTTAAAAGCAGTTAAACATCAAGCCGAATATAAGAGCATTCTGCAACTCCTGCAACGATTTTGAAATTTTTGAATTTAGGGGTACCCTATTTGGATTTTGGTGTTTGTTTTTGGGGATTGGTACGGGGTTGATAATAGTTTAGCACAATCCTTTTATAAACAGTGGATTCTTTTGGTTTAGTTAATCAGGCCTATGCTGATTATCTATCATTTTCCTAATATCAAATGGTTTCTTTTTGTATTTACGTTTTAGAATTCTAAATAATAAATAAGAAAATGACAACCATAAAAGAACCATTAAAAATAAACCAACATATTCATTCATATAATAAACCTTTTTCCAGATCTAGATGTATTATTTTCAATTACATCTTTAAGTTTATTATAAGGAATCATTTTATTTTTAGTTTGTAGGTGCTGAATTTTTATATGGATGATCATCAGGGAGATTCCCTTCAAGACCCCATTTATGAGCTAAATATCCCTCTGCTTTTTCAATATCAGAAATATCGGTAGATCCTGATCCTGGAATATCTGCTACCGCAAAAAACTCTGCAAATTTACCTTTACATGTTACTGATAACCTATTTTTCATTAATCTTAATTGTTGATTTGTTTGTAATGAGTTATCATAATCATTTACTGGCGAGAATGAGTTTGTACGACCATCAAATCTTATGCCGATTTGATTTCCTGTCTTATTAAAGTAAACTGCAATAATATACCATTGATATATATTCAAACCACCTAACCCTGTCCAAGATAATTGATTACCAATGTCGCTACTAATTCTATTAGAAGATAAACCATCCATATCTATTTCACCTGGCCAGGTATTATTATTTGCAGCTGAACTTATGGCGTAATCTCGTTTTGGTGATTGGTCTGTTTCATAACTCCAAAATGAATCACTAGTATTATCTGATCTATCGTATCTAAATACACCAATTGCCCAATGGTTACCTGATGATACTTGAGTTTCATAGGTTTCACTTTGAAGGGCATCAACACCTCAATCAAAATGGAACACAATAAGTCCATTTAAACTATATGAGTTTGTAGTTGGATTTCCTTTAACTTTTATTGAACTATAAGTTCCTGACTTATCAGTTACAGTCTCTAATAATGTTCCACTTCTTGTGTAATTTTCCGAGTCACTGGCATCAATCCAAGCTGAAATAGACACATCTGAAGGTAACCAATTTGATTTTTTATTATGAACTCCTGAAAATGAAGGAAGAATTGTTTGAAAATTAACATTTATTATTGGTAAAGAAATTATGAAAAAAAGTAAATACCTCAATTAACTTATTTTAATAGTTTTATTTGAAACAAGAGGTTTTGCAGTAAAACCTACGAAAGACAAATATACTAATCCAAAAAGTATAATATGCATACCTACTTTTAAATTAAATAATTGTCCTACTCCAGCAATTAAAAAAGGGAAAATAGCCCCACCAACTATTCCAGTCAAAAGAATACCGGTAAAAACAGAGTGGTTTCTAGGAACTGAGTTTAACCCAAGAGAGATCATCACAGACCAAACTCCCGAAATTGAAAAACCAAGTAGTTTGAATGATAAAACAGAGATTTCAGAGTCTCCATGAATGGCAAGAAGTACTATAACAGAAGAAGATAAAGCATAGATATTTAGCAACTTTTTCTCATCAATCAATTTCACAAGAAATAAACCAAATATAGTTCCAATGGTAAGATTACCCCAAAACGCAGAAATAACATCGACACCTACTACTTCAGGATCTAAAGAGTGGTACTGATATAAGAATTGAGATGACCAGTTATTGATACCTTGCTCAACACCAACATAAGAGAATATTCCAAAAAAATAAAAATAAGAAGCTCTACTATTTAAAAACTTAAAGAAAACATTAATATCAAACTTTTCAGAGGTAGAATGATTTTCAGGAATTTTCAAGAAATATAAAAAAAATAAGAGAGCTGTTATTGCAATAATAAATATAACGTATATCCATAACCATGGCTTATCACCAAACATTAACATCCTAAGAGGATTATTTTGCTCCTGTAGAAATTTATAGAATACTGGACTTAGAAAAGAAGCTGATCCAAAAGCAAGCTGGCCTATTATAGAGAAGAAAGCAAAGTTTTCACCAGACACAGCATACCTAAGTATTGGGTTAATAGCAACTTGGAGTATTGCCATCCCTGTACCAATCATAAAGAAAGAGATGATAAATGATAAATATCCTGGCAATATAATTATTATCCCTGCCCCGACTGATGAAATAAGGAAAGCTGAAAACATAACAATCTTACCTCCATATCTCTCCAAGTATATGCCTGCAGGTATTGAAAAAACCCCATAGGAAAAAAAGAAAGATAATGGCAGAAACGACGCTAGAACTAAACTCAATTCATAAGTCTTTATAAATTGAGGAATCAATGGACCAATAATATTTGTGATAAATGATATCACAAAAAAAACTACCATCACAAAAATTACAAGGCTAATATTAAAGTTGATCTTCATAAAAAATCATTCTTTCTGGAACACTCTCACATAATCAACCTCCATCTTATCCTGACTAAAACTAGGATCAATATCTCCACCTAAATTCCCTCCAATAGCAATATTGAGGAGTAAATAGTGCCGGTTATCATATGGAACATTTCCGTCATTAGTAAGAGATACAAACTCTTTATTATCAACTAGAATCCTAATAATTTTATCTGTCCATTCTAAAGAATATATATGATACTGACCAGAGGTATTAGATATACTTGTAACATTACCATAATTAGCATACTGGCCTTGTGGGTTAGCATAATGAAAGTGACCGATTAGCTCATTTTTATTCCAGCCGTTCTGCTCCATTATATCTATCTCACCACACTTAGGCCACCCGATACTTCCCTCTGAATCTCCAAAATAATTTCCCACTTCATTTATGTTAGTTCCAAGAGTCCATATTGCTGGCCATGTGCCTCTTGTAGAAGGCAATTTAGCTCTAACATCTACCCTACCATATTTAAAACCAAATTTAGAATTTAACCTTGCGGAGGTATAATTTTTTGTAGAATTATCTACAGTATAATTTTCTTTAATTGCAACTATCTTCATAGTGCCATCATTTACAAATGAGTTTTTAATATTATTTGTATAATGCTGTACTTCATTATTCCACCAGCTACCATTATTTGGCGGAATGATCTGGTGATGCCATTTGTCTTGGTCAAGTTTACCATCATAATCAAACTCATCATGCCAAACCAATAAATAATTATTATCAAATTGATTTTTAATTTCACATCCTCTTTCATCAACAATGAAACCTGAAGGAGTATTTGGGCATAAATCTTTAGAGTCATCTATACCATCATTGTCAGAATCTTTAGATGAAGTATTTCTAAT
>Ga0181575_10000595_pt1 | contig 26508 bp, 36 predicted proteins | sample 101ome_23_FD_145599 | JGI IMG/M metagenome (GOLD analysis project Ga0181575, IMG submission 145599) | Coastal salt marsh microbial communities from the Groves Creek Marsh, Skidaway Island, Georgia - 101411CT metaG (spades assembly) | ecosystem: Environmental > Aquatic > Marine > Intertidal zone... | reverse complement strand
AAGTAAATCGCAATAGACACATTACACCAGAGTTTGTAGAAAAAATTCAAAGATATTTGATTAGTGAAAATGACGTAATGGTAAGAGGGCCTTTGTTTGAGATTTAGAGAGATTATAGAAGACATCGATGACGAAACTAAAAAGGCAATCGACAAGTATCAACAATCCAATACTGTTGGTAAAACAAGCCGTGCCTTTTACGATATTGAAGATGAATATTTTAATATTAGAGAACTAGCATTAGACCTGATTAAAAATGGTTTAGACCCATATACAGCATATTACAAAGCAAGTGAGAAAATGCAATTTGATCCTGCTATGGTATTTGATTGGATGGGTTCAGAATTCAAAGACGAAGGGCTTGAAGATTATATTCCAGTAGAATATGAGCGTGATTGGATCAAACGTGCAGAGTTAGGAATGACTGAAAACTTTGCTGACGGTAAAAAAAAGGGTAAAAGCAGACCAGGGCGTGTAAAACGTTCAGGTGCTAGTTGCAAAGGATCAGTAACTGATTTGCGCAAACGTGCAAAGAAATATTCAGGTGAACGTGGCAAAATGTATCACTGGTGTGCTAATATGAAAAGCGGCAAAAAGAAAAAATGAAAATCAACGAGATTACAGAAAAGATAGGTTTTGTAAACGATACAGATCACGCTATAGAACGAGTAAAAGTTGCTGCTAAAATGTGCGACAAAATAGGCAATGAACCTATACTTTACAGAATGTTCAAGGGTGGTGAATTACGTTACAGCCGTGGTGCTGATAGTCTTATGATTAAAATTGATAACGAAAGCGGAGAACGCAAAGGTGTAAAAGGCGACAGTCATTTCTTCCAGAAGAAAATATTTGACGGTTTAGGAGTTGAACATCCTACACAAGCACTTACTAAAACTCCTAACAACATATCAGGATTCCACGGCACAAACTATATTATGATACCAGGGGGCAACTTTAAAGCATACTGGAATCCGGAAATACCAGACCTAGGTAGTTTTGAAGGCTACAATGAGAAGTATAAAACAGTAGATGATGACAAAGGTGGCAGTAAAACTCTTATGCGTCCAGATGATTATGATGCCAGTAAAGAAGTTGAACGTGCTGTTAAAGGTTATAAACAAGGTATTCCAGATCAAAATAAATTTGGCGGCGAAGTTATAGTAGATACACCATTTTACTATATGCTTAACTTAAAAGAATTTTTACAAAAATATGCTGGAAAAAAATCTAAAGAACTTGTAAATGCTCCACAGTTTGTCAGACGCAAAGGTCCAGACTACGGCGAAATCAAAAAAGATCTACTACAAGCAAAATTTAAAACATATAGCGATCTTGGTTGGTATTTGAATAATCCAACAATGAACTTTCTTAATTGGTGGAAGGAGAAAGAAGTTGAGCAAAGAGGGCAAAGTAGTTGAACTATATCCAGATGGCTATAGTATGGAGTGGAGAGAACACGAAGATATGAGTATTGATGACTTAGAGTGGGCACACTACATTGCAAAATATAAACAACACGAAAAAGAAAAAACCAGCACAAACGAACGAAACGAATATTGGAGAAAACACAATGAAAATAAATGAACTATGTGAAACAACAGCAGCCGCAGTAGCAACAGTAGCCGCTCCAGTTGGTGGTATGATCAGCCGTCAAATGAAAAACCCAGATGGTACAGCAAAAAATGGTTTAGACAGTGACAATGTACTAAGCAACGGTAAGCCTAAGAAGAAGAACAGCAAACGCTCTAAAGATAAATAGTATAGTAATTACTATTGGAGCATTATAATGACTGAAAAAGAATCAGAAGACTTGGAAGAATTCCAAACTATAAAACAAAAGCCATATGCGGGCAGTCCCAATAAAGAAAATCCAGCTTTAAGAGGCAAATATGCGAACATCCGCAATAAAGCAAAGCTCAAAGATATTGATGCTGCAAAAAAAATTGCATCCAAAATAAAAGAGCCTAAAATGTCTATTATGGCAATACAAGCAAATTATCGTTTAGATGCAAAAATGGCAGGCTTGGTTCATCGAGAATTAAAAAAGATGCATAGTTTAGGAGTAAATGAAGGATTAGCGGATCTTGCTGATATGGCAGAACGTGATCACGAAGTACAAATGGCACGTAGCGATTTGTATAAGATTGCCAAGTATGCAATTAAACTTCACGAAATGATGAAAAACGTAAGTGAAGCAGAAGGCATTGAAGGATGGCAACAAGCAAAAATCACAAAAGCAGCAGACTACTTGGGTAGTGTATATCATGCACTAGACTACGACACAAAGTTTGAAAGTGTACAAATACCAGAAGATGCAAAACCAAAGCAACATAAGCGTGTTTTAAGCGACAGCGAAGTAAAATCATACAAAGGCAGTTTAGCAATGAAAATGGCAGAAATCACAGAATCAAAAGGCGTATGCCCAGATTGCGGCAACCCTAGTTATACAACATTACCAGAAGAAAAGCAAAAAGGTGTTGATGGCAAAGTATGCTGGAAAGGCTACAAGCGTATGGGCACTAAGAAAAAAGGCGGTAAAACTGTAGATAACTGCGTTAAAATGTAAGGAGTTCATAATGGATTACAATGCACTACAACACAAACTGTTTGCTATGGATCCTACTGATCCAGCAGAAGATTTAGCAAAACTTAGAGCACAAGCAGGTGGCAATGCTCCAGCACCTGCATCACAAGTTGACTATATCGCAGAAAGTGCAGCAGTGCCAGAGGGTTCATTACAAATGGATAGAGACTACAGTGTTAGCGACTTTGCTGCACTTGCTGGTATTCGTTTAGATGAAAAACAAAAAATGGGCAGTGCAGGACAAGCAAAAGGCAAGGATCCTATGCCTAGCACAAGCAAACCTAGCACAAGCGGAGAACAACCTCATCCATTAAAAGACAAACTAGTAGGTGAAGATGTTCCCGGAATGCCGCCATTTAAGGCTGCACCTCCTAACCCAAAAAGTGCTCCGCCAGATAAAGCACTTGGTATAACACCTCCAGGTGCAGATTTTGGTAAAACTGCTAAAAGTGTAGATGATTATTTTAAAAATACAAGTGGGTTGACAGCGGAACTATTTAAAGCATTTTATCGTGCTATTGGCAGATTAAAGCCTGATGCTGATCCACAAGATATTAAAAAAGCAGCACAAGCGGCAGCAAATAGTATGCAAGAATCAATGTATGAACGTAGTCTAACCAAAGGCGAAGAAAAGAAAAAAGAAAAATACGTTAAAGGTATGAAGAAAAGCAAAGGCGATTTCAAAGATCGTTACGGCGATGATGCAGAAGCAGTAATGTATGCCACTGCTACTAAAATGGCAAAAGAATCTAGTGTTGACAGTATTAAAGATCAACTATATGCTGCATTAAATAAAAAAATGAGTGACTAATGAAATTAGATGATCTATTAACAGAATCTCCATTAGCTAGTTTTGGTAAAGGCTATGCTGGTCCTAGATTAGGCCCTAATAATATTGGCTTTCCAAATGGCGATACAGTTAAAGAACTAAAAAGAGCGTTAAAAAGACACACAATTTACATTCCAGGCCAACCGTTCAATCCAGCACAAAAAGCCTGGATAGGTGATGACACAGGAGAATGGAGTCAAGCTCTTAGTGATGCAGTAATCAATTGGAAAAAAAGCATAAATGCACAAGATACAAAAGCAAAGTTAGATATATCCACACCAGAACTAGGTCCAAGAGATATTAAATATTTATTGTTCACAAAATTATATACAGATAGAGACAACGCAGGTTTAATTCAAAAACAAACAGGCGGTGGATCACAAGAAACAATACGTCCTCCTACATGGACAGGACAAACAATTGACTTGCGTACAGTGATTAATACTCCAACTCAAAACATTACAAATGTAAAAGACTTTTTACGTGCAATTACATTTAGTGGTTGGGCTATAATTTTACAAGAATTAGTAAACAAAAAAGAATTAGGTGATAATTCAAAGCCTCGAGAAATTAGCCGTATGCTAAAAGAAATATATGTGAAACAAAATCATACACCTGTAATTTGGTTACAACATTGGGAAGATAATGTCTTAAGGGAACAAGGAGAAAATCTTACTGCAACATTAGAAAATGGCGAAGAAATGCCATTCCATCCAACTAGAAGTTCTACCTTTGATACTCGTTGGGGAAGTATGGCAGTTGGTTCTCAAAGATTGTATGAATATTTTAAATTACTTGGCAATGGATTACTTGCAAAGTATAATAAAGCTCATGCAGCAGAAGTAAAGAAAAAAGAAGAAAAACCAACAGTTGATGATACACAAACACTTGATAAAAACACTGTAGATACTTGGATCAGAAACATGAACGATGCTATATATAACTCTTGGATTGATTACATTCCAGGAGTAGACGGCATTGATGAAAAAAGTGTAAATGATTTAATGAGACAACTTTCAAAAGCAGGCGATTGGGATCAATATGCTACAGCATATGAACAAAAATTTAAAGACAACCTAGGTGCAGAATTAGCAAGAAAATTGTCAGACGAAGATTACGATAATTTTGTTGTTAGACATCTTGCAAGAATAAACAGAATTAATCCTCAGGTATTATTTGCTGCAATTGTATTTGGTAATAGTGAAGAAAGTGTTATAGCAGAATATAATAATGAAAATTATACCATAATGAAAGCTATGCAACAAGGAAAAGTTGTCGTAAAAAAAGGTAATAAACCTGTAAAAGATGTTTTAATTATAGATGCTGTACTACGTATTGCTATAAATGAATCAGGAGGAAGCGTTCCTGATCTAAACAAAGAATTTACAGCAGAAAACATTGAAGATGCAGCAATAATTGTTGTGGCAGCAGCACAAACTATTCCTTTCCTTGTTCCTTACTACACAGCACAACCGCCTTTTGATCAAGCATTAGCACCTGGTCAAGGACCTTCGCGATTAGTAGGACTTCAGGAACAATCTGCTAGGTTATTAGCCAACAACTATTCTAACGAAGCTGTTATGAAATGGGTTGTAAGTGAAATGAAACGTGATGCTGAATACTTGATCGAATTAGAGGAACTGCATTGGGATAGAAAATGGAAAGAAGATACAGGCAGCGAAATACTCAAACAATTTGGCGGAATACTTGATGTAGAAGATGCTACCGAAGATGAACTATCTTTAGTTGACAAGATTCATTCAAACATAGATGATCAAAGAGCAGAAGCATTTGCTGAAATTTCAGCAAGTAACGATGTTGCATCATATTATAATAGAATATATAGAATTTTTGAAAGAACATATCAAGAAACTATAGACAAAAGAATTTTTGGTAACAATACTACTCCTGTATTAAAATTTATTGAAGAAAACGTTCCATTTGAAGCAGAGCTTGACAGTTTTACAACAATAGTTAATGAAATAGGAATAGCAAAAGCAGCACCTTATACGATAGCAAGGTTATTTGCTGACAGCATGGAAGGTGAATGGTGGGAAATATTTGGTGGTACCAACGAAGATCTGGCTAGAAAGTTAACTGATAGAATTGCAGATAGAGAAGCCTATATGTTAGTAAACGAATATTATAAAAAACAAGGCGGTGGAGACGATCTAATTGATGATTTAGATTCAGAATGGTTGTATGATTATGATGATGTTATTAAAGATTTGAAAAAAGAAATAGGTGAACAAACCACTGTTGATGCAGCAAGAGTTGGATTAAATCCACAATTAGTCAATGTGTTAGGTGATGTAAATAATGAACCAACAATAAGTAATTTGAAAAGACTTTCTAAAGCTATGAACACGCCAAATAATATGTACTTTACAAAAGATGCTAGTGGAGGCAAGGAAATTATAGACACCAAAAAATTACGAGCTGTAACAAATATATTAGATGATTTGGTTCAAAGAATGATGTTTGAAGATAAACAAAAAGAATTGTTCTTTGAAATAATTGACGGTATGAAAAAAGAAGTTGATAGAATTGTTCCAGACGATAATCCATATTCGAGCTTTTGGTTTACTAGTTGGTATAATGAGGCAAAATCTGCATGGTTTTCAAACAATCAGTAGAACAATGGATAGAAAATTTTTTGTGCAAAGACAATCCAGCATTTAACAATATGCCACCTTGCCCATTTGCAAAACAAGCAATGTTAGATGACAAAATACTTTACTGTGAACTACAACCTCTACACATACCAATGGGCGATTATTTTGCAGCAGAACTAGAAAACTTCAGTTATCATTGGCCCAAGGGCAAAGAGGTTGTTGTAATAGGCACAAATCCGCAATACATCTCAGTAGAAGAACTAACACTTGCTGTAGAACGTGCTAACGCAATATTCTTAAAAAATAGAGGTTACATTGCATTAGAAGATCATCCTGATGCAGAAGAAAAAGTACAAGACGTTTGTGTAAATCAAGGCAAGTATGCACTTGTGCTACTACAGGAACGTGATAAACTACAACGTGCAAGAAATATATTACAAAAACAAGACTACTATAAATACTGGACACCAGAGTACTATGAAGAAGTAGTTGATGATATGTAGAATCGATTTAACTAAGACACACTACAAACAAATAGATTTTAAGTTATTAGGTAAAAATGACTTTTCAAGTTGCGAAAAAATATACAAACAATATATAGAACACAACGAAATAGAAAATCCACACCCTGTGTTTGAAGAAGAATGGAATCGCGAAGCAAAGTATAATGCAGATGTACTAGGATACTATGACAAAGATGTTTTAGTTGCTTGGAGTTTGACATATAAGTTTCCAAGCAAAAATACAGTGATAGCAGATCAGTTTGCTTGGGACTATGATAATCCTAAACTTAAACTAGGCTATCGTACAATACGAAGTGAATGTGCTTACTATAAAAACAAAGGATTTAAATATTTTATTTTAGGCGATCCTGATAAGTACAAAGAAGAACTACAAGGTTATGAGATAATAGAAAGAGGCATGGATGGCATTTTTAGTGCATAGTTTACCACTACAGTCAGTTTATGTGCGTAAAGAGTTTTTGTATGATCACGAGCGTGGACACGGAGAGTTTACACCAGGTATTTGGGTCAGTGTAAAAAGCATAGAAGCAAAAGCATTGTATTTCGAAACACTACTAACAGACTATGGAGCATTGTATGATAAACTACCTATCTCAGCATTTGTTTGGAAAACTGATCACGGCGAACTACTTCCGCTTGATGTTCTTCAGTTGTGGGATTGTTTTGATTACGACATCACCGTTATCCAAAAACCATTATTGTCACGATGCGAATTTTTTGGTAAAGACAGACGTATGCATCCCGGTGAGTATTGCTTCACAATCGATAATTGTCACCGCGATACTTCCATCCTTGACACCAACTTCAGCGAACACGACCCTGAGCACAAATCATTTAATGTTATTAAACTGGACAACGGTCAATTCGCTGCTCAACCAAACAATAGGGTTATCTGGCGTGATAGCTCCCTAACACCAGAAAACTTATTAACACCAGACTTTAAAGTATGCACACAAAACTACAAAGTAGAAACAGAACCTAAGTGGAGCGTAGGACATACTGAAGAATGGCAGTATAAAACACTTGACGAAGAGTCAGAAACATAGTAGTATAAACAGATAACTAAGGAGTAATATATGAGCGATCGTGTGTATGGCCCTGAAGAAAAGGCCAAACTAGAACGTCTTGTCCGTGAAGGCGTAACTGTATTACAAGAAATTGAAGATTTGCAAGGCGGACTAAAAGAAACAATCAAAGCAGTTGCAGAAGAATTAAGTGTAAAACCAAGTTTGATTAACAAAGCAATTAAAGTAGCACAAAAACGTGATTGGAGTCGTGTTGCAGACGAGTTTGAAGATTTAGAAACACTTGTTGCTACCACAGGATACGACAAAGACGCATAATGTACCGTATATTTGACGGTGCTTTTAACATCACCAACGTTTGTAATTTAACTTGCAGTGGTTGTGAAAGTTTTAATAATTTTAACTTTCGCAATCACTTTCGTTTTGACGATTACAAAGACTTGTACAAACGTTGGAGTGAACTTGTAAGCATAAATGTTGTAACTATACACGGTGGAGAACCGTTTACTAATCCTGATATACTCAACTGGGCACGTGGATTAAAAGAATTATGGCCCGATGCTAACAAGCACTATGTAAGCAGCAATGGTAGTTTGTTAAAAAATCACATAGATACTGCTAAACAACTACTAGATTTGGGTTGGTACATAGATATAAGTGTACACGACAGAGCATTGTACAATGACATAGAACCTGCTATAAAAACAATATTAGAAGATCGTCCATATCGTGTAGTACAAAACGGTGAAGACACAAAACTTGTAGGCCATAACAACAATCAAACATATTTTAACATATACGAAACCATAGACTTTATAAGCAGTGCTAGATTAGGCACAGATAAAGGCAAATGGCAGTTCCACAACAGCAATCCTCAAGCATCACATAGAGTATGTTTAGGCGGAGAACCTCCTTGTACACACTTTAACAAAGGATTAATGTATCAATGTCATTTAACCAGTGTTAGTGCAGATTTAATACAACAGTTTCCACTAGAACAACGTGCAGTAGAACTATTGCAACAATACAAGCCAGCACACCCCGATGATGACCTAACAGACTTTATGCAAACACTGCACAAGCCTATGCCGCAATGTGCGTTATGTCCTGAAAGCAGTAAAACACATTGTATTGCACCTCTTGCTACAAAGAAGGAAAATGCATGGATTTAGTAACAAGTACAATATTTGAACCCACGGTGCATTTAGATATTGATATAAAAAGTTTACCAAACAGAGACTTTGACAAACTGCATATTATAGGATGGAGTGAAGAAGGTGTAGCATTTGATTTTATCAAACATATGATACTTCGCGACAATGAAGAACGAGATATTATGCAAAACTTGTATGATCAAGGCAGACTGATTTATCATTGTAACATTATTCATCCAAGGCACAACGACAGCAGTATCCATCAACCCTGGCCAGAGTTTGATCAGTTTTTAGGTTGGCAAGAATACAGAGAAGTACCTCATACACCTGAACAGTTGTATCATTTGCAAACACTTACATATAGACCGCACAAAGATATGCTTGTAGAACAACTACTAAACAGTGGATTGCATGGAGAAATATACTACAAACGTGAGCAGGACATTTGGGACAAAACAAACATAACTCCTTTATGGCACAAACAAGTAGATAGGTTTGTAGAAAGCGAAAATTATGATCCAGACTTTGTGTTTGACAGTGACACAAATCCACCACCGCCTGTAGATGTCTGGAAGCGTAGTTTGTTTCTTGTTACACCAGAAAGCACAGACGAAATAGTTCTACACACAGAAAAAACTTGGATGCCAATGTTGTGGAAAATGCCCAGCATACTAGTTGGAGCAAAATATCTAAATAAAACCCTAGAAGATAAAGGTTATAAATTGTTCCATGATGTGATAGATTACGAATTTGATTGTCTAAATACAATGGAGCAGCGTATAGAAGTATTGATAGAACAATTACAAAATATAAAAGATTACAAAAGTGCAGCAGAACTAATGGCAAAAACCTGTGAATACAATCATAAAAAATTTGTAAATGATATTGCGTATGGATACAAACCTGAGGTAATCAGTATGCAGGCAGAATTTACACCTGATGCACAAAAACTTATTGATGTAATAAACAAAGCAGTAGAACAAGCAAAGGCAATGTTATGATAGATGTAATTTTGTACAATAAAGATTACAACAACATAATAGACTTGCCTTTTGTAGCAAAAACAATACTCAACAACAAAAATTCAAACATTATATTTTGGGCACCTGATGAAATAGATACTTGGCAGCGTATAAAAGCATACAAAGACAAAATTAACAAATTATGTGCTAGTGCTGACAGCACAATAGAGTTTTGGGAAGGAAATCAATTGCCTTACAAAACTTACAAACAGGATCGTATTACTGTTATAAATTGGCAAAACTTTTGTGTTCATTATACACTGGGCAAATACAAAATTAAAAACGAGCACAATAAAACACCGCAAATACAAAATTTGTTTGTTTCATTAAATAGATCATCTGTATTGCATAAATGTGTTTTTATAGATTTATTAGCAAAGTATAATTGTATTGATAACAATTTAGTAACTTGGCATGATATAAACAACAATAATTATAATTTCAAACATTTTGATAACCAAAAATTAATATTGGATGATATTTCAAGTGGCGTAGAAATTGTAAATTATCCAGATTACTATCACAATGCATTTTTAGATTTAGTATGCGAAAGTTTTGATAACTTTCCTGATATAAGTGAAAAAACATATAAAGCAATAGCAGCCAAGAAACCATTCATTACAATAGGATACAAAGGTCTGTATGCAGAATTACAAAATCTGGGTTTCAAATTGTATCACGAACTTTTTGATTACAAGTTTGACAATTTAGTAAGTTTTCAAGATAGAGCTGAAAATGTGATTAAACAAGTAAAAAATTTACAAAATCAAAACTTAAATACACTGAAAAAACAAATAGAACAAAAACTAGAATACAACTATAATGTGCTTTTAAATCTTGCAAAAACAGCAGATAAACAAATAATCGATTTTGCCAATAAGCATACAGTGCCTCATTATAGCGATATTCTAGATTATGTAAAAAGAGATAGACATCATCACAATTTTGTTTTATAATAAGAGATAATTAGGAGACTCCATGCCATACGTAGATGCATTTTTTGATAGAGACGCTGACATCATTCGTTGTGTAGAACGCAAGGAAGGCAAGCGTCTATATAATGAATATCAAGCAAAATACACATTCTACTATGAAGATCCACGTGGCAAATACAAAAGTATTTTTGGAGACCAACTGCAACGTGTAGTGTGTAAGAACACAAAAGACTTCCGCAAGGAACTTGCTATCAACAAGGGCAAGAAGATGTTTGAGTCGGATGTAAATCCAATATTCCAGTGTTTGAGCGAAAACTACTTGAACCAAGATGCTCCAAAGTTGAACGTGGCGTTTTGGGATATTGAGACAGACTTCGATCCAGAGCGTGGCTTTGCTCCAGTAGAAGATCCATTTATGCCAATCACTGCAATAACAGTGCATTTGCAATGGCTTGATATGTTGATTACAGTTGCAATGCCGCCCAAAGGTATGGATTTTGATGAAGCAAACGCTATGTGTAAAAGTCGCTGGGGAGAAGAATGTATACTGTTTCCTAACAGCAAACAAGGCGAGTGTGATATGCTTGAAGCATTCCTAGACTTGATTGAAGATGCAGATATCCACAGCGGTTGGAACAGTGAGGGCTATGATGTTCCATACACAATTAACAGAATACAACGTGTGTTAAGCAAGGATGACACAAGACGTTTTTGTTTGTGGGGACAATTGCCCAAGCGTAGAGAATATGAAAAGTTTGGAAAGATGAGCGAAACATATGACACTATTGGCAGAGTGCATATGGACTATCTAAACTTGTATCGCAAGTACACATATGAAGAACGCCACACATATAGACTAGATGCTATTGGTGAAATGGAAGTTGGTGAAAACAAGACTGTGTATGAAGGTACATTGGATCAACTTTACAACAATGACTTTGAAAAGTTTATTGAATATAATAGACAAGACGTTGCATTGCTTGACAAACTGGACAAGAAACTGAGATTTATTGATCTTGCAAATGAGATTGCACACGACAACACAGTGCTACTACAAACAACAGCAGGTGCAGTTGCAGTTACAGAACAGGCTATTGTTAACGAAGCACACAGACGTGGTATGCAAGTGCCCAACAGAGTGCAGCATGAAGGTAACACAGCAGCAGCAGGTGCTTATGTTGCGTTTCCTAAAAAAGGCGTACACGAATGGATTGGTAGTATGGACTTGAACAGTCTGTATCCAAGTATTATTCGTGCAATGAACATGGCGCCAGAAACTATTGTAGGACAAATACGTCCAGAACTCACTGAAGCGTTTTTACACGATGCAATGACACTGCAAAAGAAATCATTTGCGGGTGCTTGGGAAGGCAAGTTTGCCACACTTGAATATGATGCTGTGATGGAGCAACGCAAAGATGTTGCGCTAACATTGGATTTAGAAGATGGCAGCAGTCACGTGTTAAGTGGTGCAGAGATTTACAAACTTATTTTTGACAGCAATCAACCTTGGATGCTCAGTGCAAATGGCACTATTTTTACAACAGAAGTTGAAGGTGTTATTCCAGGATTGTTAAAACGTTGGTATGCCGAACGTAAAGAACTACAAGCCACAATGCGCAAAGCAATCGCAGCAGGCAACGAAACTGAAATTGCTTTTTGGGATAAAAGGCAACTTGTTAAAAAGATTAACTTAAACAGTTTGTATGGTGCTATCTTGAATCCAGGCTGTAGATTTTTTGATAAACGTATTGGACAATCAACTACACTTACTGGTAGACAGATTGCAAAACATATGGCCAGTGAAGTTAATAAAATTATCACAGGTGAATATGATCATGTTGGTAAAGCAATTATATACGGAGACACAGATTCTGTTTACTTTAGTGCGTATCCTGTGCTTAAAGATGAAATAGCAGCAGGTGATATTCCTTGGGGCAAAGACAATGTAATTACGCTGTATGATCAATTGTGTGAACAAGCGAACACAACATTTCCTGACTTTATGGCAAGAGCATTCCATTGTCCACGTCCACGCAGCGAAGTTATTGCAGCAGCAAGAGAAGTTGTTGCAGACACAGGTTTGTTTATTACCAAGAAGCGTTATGCAGTACGTGTGTATGACTTGGAAGGTGATAGAAAAGACAAAGATGGCGCATTAGGCAAAGTTAAGGCAATGGGCTTGGACTTGAAGCGCAGTGATACTCCAGTGTTTATGCAAGACTATTTGAAAACATTGCTTGACATGGTGCTTGCACTCAAGGAAGAAAAAGAAATATTAGAAAGCATAACAGACTTTAGACGTGAATTTAAAGAACGTCCAGGTTTTGAAAAAGGCTCTCCCAAACGTGCAAACAAGATTGGACACTATCAGCGTCTTGAAGAAAAACAAGGCAAAGCAAATATGCCAGGACACGTTAGAGCAAGCATCAATTGGAATACGCTAAAGAAAATGAATGGCGACAAATATTCACAAGATATTGTAGACGGTATGAAAGTTATTGTTTGCAAATTAAAGCAAAATCCATTACAATATACAAGTGTTGCTTATCCAACAGATGAACTACGTTTGCCTGATTGGTTTAAAGAACTGCCATTTGATGGAGATGCTATGGAAGAAGTTATTATTGACAACAAACTAGATAACTTGATTGGTGTGCTTAAATATGACTTAGAAAGCACAAAACAAAACAATACATTTAATACATTATTTGAGTGGGGTTAATGAAATACTTTATTACAGGTACTAGACGAGGTTTAGGAAAAGCTCTAGAACAAGAATATAATAATTGTTCGACTTTAGAGGAATGTGATGTTTTTATAAACTGTAAGCACGACGGATTTAACCAGGTTTATATGTTATATAAGGCTGCAAATTTAAATAAACGTATAATTAACATTAGTTCTAATTCAGGAGATGGAATTAAAAAAGAACCGCATTTGTATGCAGTAGAAAAAAATGCACTTGACAAAGCAAATGAACAATTATATTATCAAGGGGTGAACACAACTAGTGTAAGATTTGGATGGTTTGATAGCGAACGTGTTGCAGATGTCAAAGATAAAAAAATGAGTTTAGAATATTGTATAAGTGTCATAGACTGGATATTACAACAACCACATAAAGTAAAAGAGGTCACAATCACACCATGAAGGTAGGATTTACTTGTAGTACATTTGATTTATTACACGCAGGTCATGTACAAATGTTGCGTGAAGCAAAAGAGCAGTGCGATTATCTTATTTGTGCATTGCAAATGGATCCAAGTGTAGATAGAAAAGAAAAGAATGCACCTGTGCAAACAATAGTAGAGCGTTATACACAACTAAAAGGTGTAAAATATGTAGATGAGATTATTCCATATGGCACTGAAAAAGACCTAGAAGATATATTGACAATGTATCATATAGATGTTAGAATACTAGGAGAAGAATACAGAGACAAAGACTTTACTGGCAAGGATATTTGCCGTAAACGTGAAATAGATCTGTATTTTAACAAACGTGATCATCGCTTCAGTACAAGCGATCTTAGAAAAAGGGTATGTGAAGTATAATGTGGACACTGTTTATTATTAGTTTTGTTGCAGAATTTGATGAATATAAAGCAACAAGGTTTAATACTTATGAAACTAATCAACAATGTGAAATAAACAGAGTAGTGTTGGAAACAACATTTACAGAAGGTGAAAAGGCAGTATGTGTGAATGAATAAATTTATATTTGATGTAGACGGAACACTAACTCCAAGTAGGCAAACTATTGATCCTAAGTTCAAAGAGTTTTTTAAACAGTTTATAAAAGATAACAAAGTTTGGCTTGTAACTGGTAGTGATTATGCAAAAACTGTAGAACAATTAGGTGCTGATATTTGCGAATCAGTTGTAAAAGTTTACAATTGTTCTGGTAATGATGTATACTTTAAGGGCAGTCGTGTTCATTGTAAAAAGTTTGAAGCACCAAAAGAATTATATGACTTAATGAATGGCTGGCTACAAACCAGTAGTTTTCCACTACGGACGGGTAATCATATCGAAGAACGTATGGGCACTATTAATTTTAGTATCGTAGGACGTAACTGTACACTAGGCGAACGTAAACTATATGTAAAGCACGACTTGGAAAACAGAGAACGTGAAAGCATTGCATATCAAATCAACTTAGAATTTCCTAATATTACTGCTACAGTAGGTGGTGAAACAGGCATTGACATTTATGCAAAAGGTGCTGATAAAAGCCAAATACTAGAAGACTTTAATAAAAATGATAAAATATATTTCTTTGGAGATAAAATAGAACAAGGTGGCAACGATTGGCCTTTAGCGTCTAAACTAAAAGAAAAAGGTTGTTTTAATGTCAAGGATTGGCGTGACACAATGGAAAGACTTCAATACTTACAAGAGGCTAAAATAGCAGCATGATTATTGCAGGATATGGTTTTGTAGGTAAAGCCTACGAATTACTATTTAAAAATCATCGTAGAGAGATTGTAATACACGATCCACCTAAAGGTATAAAAGCAGATTTGAAGAATACCAGTGCTGTTGTTGTTTGTGTACCAACGCCACAATCAGAAGATGGTACGTGTGATATGAGTGCTGTTTACGAAATAGTTGAACAGTGCAATGATTTTACACCAATATTGATCAAAAGCACAATCAGTTTGCAAGGTTGGCACGAACTAAAAGAACGCTTTCCAAATCACAAACTTTGCTTCTCGCCAGAATTTTTACGAGCAGCTAACTTTATGAGCGATGTGCAGGATATGGATCACGTCATACTTAGTGGTGAAACAGACTATTGGCGTGATCAATATAGTTATAATTGGGCACATATTAAAATTAATATTGTGAGCCCAGAAGAAGCAATTGCAATAAAATATTTCCGTAATGCTTTCTTAGCAACAAAGGTCAGTTTCTTTAATGAAATTTATGACTTTTGCAAAGCATATGGAATAGATTTTAACCAAGTAAGAGGTGGTATAGGTTCAGACAAACGAATAGGTGATAGTCATACCTATGTTTGGCCAGAAGATAACGTAAGAGGATGGGGAGGATTGTGCTTTCCTAAAGACACTAGTGCATTATTAAAAATGGCAGAAGAAAAAAATATTAATCTAAATACACTTGAAGCAGCAGTTGAATACAATAAAAAAATACATTGACAATCAAACACTTAGGCAGTATAATAAAGAACATAGGAGACTAATATGCAAGACATTCTACAAGATATTGTAAGCCACACACATAAACTTGGCTTTATTACAACACTAAAGGTCACAGCAGAAACCGATACACAGATTGAAAGTATGGCAGATGATCGCAGTGTTATTATGAGTGCTACAACACATTCACCTGTTGGTGAATTTGTAGGCACATTTGGTATGCCGGACTTGGGTAAACTGGATTATCATTTGAAAAATCCAGAATATAGAGAAAATGCAACTATCGAAGTTGTACAAGCAGAGCGTAACGGAGAAGTTATGCCAACACACATCCACTTTGAGAACCAAGGCGGAGACTTTGAAAATGATTATCGTTTTATGAACAAAGCGATTATTGAAGAAAAATTAAAAAGTGTAAAATTCAAAGTCAGCACATATGATGTTGAAATTGAGCCTAATATGGCAGCAATTGCACGTATGAAACTTATGGCAGGTGCGCACAGTGAAGAAACTGTGTTCCAAGTAAAAACAGAAAATGGTAATCTAAATTTTTACTTTGGTGACGAAGCAACACACGCAGGTTCATTTACTTTTGAACACGGTGTAGGTGGTACACTAACACACACTTGGGCTTGGCCAGTTGCACAAACAATTGCTATCTTAAATTTGGATGGTGATAAAACTATGAGCATCACAGACCAAGGCGCTATGAAGATTTCAGTAGACAGCGGTATGGCAAAATATGACTACATCCTTCCTGCACAACAAAAATAATGAAAACAAACCTAACTAAAACACAAAATGATTATGCTGTATTTTTGCCTAGTATCAGTGGCTTTTATGCTACGTTTGTAGGCAAACAACGTTTTGGAGAATACGTTGATTACAATCGTGTTCCAGCTGGTATTGGCGAAGTAGAAGGTCTTAATTTTTTAAATCCAAACAAAGGAGCGTTTCATTACAAGTGGGCGCTCTATTCTGCAGGACACGCAGAGCTTGATACAAACAAGTTCAGTGAAAAAGAAGATATGCTACGCAACCGAGATAGAGATAATTCATGGTTGCTAGGAGACTCAGGCGGTTTCCAGATTGCAAAAGGCTTGTGGGAAGGTGACTGGACTGATCCTAATTGTCCAAAAGCACTCAAAAAACGTGAACTAGTTGTAAACTGGATGGAAGAATATATGGATTATGGAATGATGTTGGATATTCCAACTTGGACATTCCAAGATCCTAAAGCAGCAAAAGCAGCAAACATTCACAGTTATCAAGATGCTGTAGATGCTACACACATTAATGCACGTTACTATATGGCAAACCGTAGAGGCAACTTTAAAGTGCTAAACGTGTTGCAAGGTAGCAACCACGGTGATGCTGATAATTGGTACAATGAATTTAAAGATTATTGCAATCCAGCTAAATACCCTGATACCCACTTTAATGGTTGGGCAATGGGAGGGCAGAATATGTGTGATGTACACTTGATTCTGCGAAGACTTGTGCATCAAATACATGACGGGCTACTTGAGCCTGGCGTACATGATGTGATGCATTTCCTTGGTACAAGTAAACTTGAATGGGCTGTTTTACTTACAGACATTCAGAGAGCAGTACGTAAGTATCACAATCCAAACTTTATGATTACATATGACTGTGCAAGTCCTTTCTTAGCAACAGCAAACGGACAAGTATATCACACAATCCGCATTGAAGATCGCGGTAAGTGGAGTTATATGATGTCACCAAGTGCTGATGATAAAAAGTATGCTACTGATAGTAGGCAATATAGTGATGCTGTTGTACAAGATAGAATACTTGAAGCATTTGAAGATTCTCCTATTAGCAAACATTGCACAGTAAGTGATATTTGTTATTACAAGCCAGGCGACCTTAACAAAGTTGGTAAAGAAGGCAAAACATCTTGGGATTCATTTAGTTATGCATTACAAATGGGTCACAATGTATGGATGCACATAGAAAGCACACAAAGGGCAAACGAACGTTATGACACTGGTGAATTTCCTTATATGTTAATTGACGAACGTTTTGATCGTGTAGAGTTTAAACAAGTTGTTGACGAAATCTTTAGTTTAAAAGATAGACAAAAAAGTTTAGACTTGATTGAAAAGTATTCAAAATTTTGGATGCAAGTTATCGGAACAAGACTTAATGTTGGTAAAAAGACAGTAAACGCCAGCACAAAGTTTGGAGAATTATTTGAGGAGATTTAATGTCAAAAGAAAGTTTACACAGCCACTTACAATCCCTTACTGTGAGACATAGAGATCTTGATGATGAAATATTAGAACTAGAAAAACATTACACTGTAACAGAAGAAATACGTAGACTTAAAACTCAAAAACTTTGGATCAAAGATGAAATTTATCGTATTAAAAAAGAACTAAAAGAACAAGGTGTATACACAAATGGACGAGGAAGCTAAAAACCTTCATATGTTAAATCTAGAAATGGCACTAGAAGATCTAGATAAAATCATTGACAATATGAAGAAAAACGATTATAGTAAAGAACAGATCAACGAATATACTAAAAAACGTTGGAATGTATGGAACGAAATGTATCAAGCGAGAAAACTATGAAACGTGACTATGATAGTGGTGTAACAGAAGATGTAAACTTTTTTGTAGGCACTGAAGTTGAGCATACTCCGCAATATGGTAAGAAAACATTGTTTGTAGTAGGCTTGCAAAACTTTGAAGATATTATTGAATATGCAGAAAAGCAAAACTTGCAGCACATTTATATTGGTGCTAATATGAGTTATGAACCAGATGAAGCATATGATGCGATGATCTTTCCATTGTTAAAAGAAGGATATTGGGTAACATTAGATTTTGATATCAAAGATGTAGAATATGTTTTAGAATCCGGTTACACAGAATACAACAGATTTATTCCAATGATTAGTGCAAAACTTCCTTACATTAGTCAACTTGGATACAATGCCTGTCTTAAACTAGACGACAAAGACTTTGATGCAACTAATCCCGGTGTATGGGTGCATCGTATGCATGATTTAAAAGAGAAGGCTGTTTTTACAGATTGGTCTAAATACACCACAGACGAAATCATTGCTTGACAAAATGCAACAAGAACGTTATTATGAATATATGAAAAGGCGCTTCAGAGAGGAAAACGCAAAAATGGATGCAGCATTACAAAATGCAAAACGCAGTATATGGGTAACTTTTACAAAAGAAGGTATCCACAAGTATCCAGCAGCATTGGATGATCCAAAACTTGCTACTGGTGATGAGTATGATGTGAGCTTCTTAGGCTATCCACATCGACATACATTTTACTTTAAGGTACAAATCGAAGTATTCCACAACGACAGAGATATTGAGTTTATTCAGTTCAAACGTTGGTTAGAAAATTTGTACAAAGAAGATGTGATTCAACTAGATTACAAATCTTGCGAAATGATTGCAGATGATTTGTACAAACAGATTAACAACAAATATCCCGGCCGGTTTGTTGTTATTGATGTCGCAGAAGACAACGAAAACGGCTGTTCAATCATTTATCCTAACTTAGATGCAAAAAAGGATTACTAATCAAATGACTATCAAAAATCCGGTAGTAAACAAAATTTTTAACGACCTTGAAGAACTGCATGACTTTTGCAGAACTGAAGGTTATCCATTTAACCGTGAAGACTTGTACAAGAAAGATGCTCGTGTTTGGCTTGCATTTACAAAGTACAAGAACTGGATTCGAGCAAAGAATCGTAACAAAGGACGCAAATAATGCGCAAACTGTTTTACATGGGCTTAGAGCCCTATGAAGGCAGGTACACATTACAACTTGAAGAATGGAGTAGACGTGCTTTCCAACGTCGATCGATTGACTGGGTGAGTGTACCTGGTACAACTATTGACAATACAAAAGCAATCCAAGTAGGCCAAGTGTTAGATGCACATGGCCGTTCCTACTTTGCAATGTCGCAAATGATGAACTTGGTGCAAATGATGCGTAACGGTGAAGTAACAGGCAAAGATGTTGTTTTCTTTGAAGATATGTTCCAGCCTGGTATGGAATCGTTGCCTTACATTATGGATCAGATTCCAGCAGAGCAGCGGCCACAAGTTTGGATTCGTTGTTTAGCACAAGCAGTTGATCCTGATGACTTTGTACACGTTTGGGGTATGGGCAAGTGGATGAGTTTGTATGAAGAAATGTGCAACGAATTTGTTACAGGCGTACTAGCAAGTAACGAAGAAATGGTTGCACATATGAAAATTGCAAACTGGAAAGCGCCTATCTACAATATCAGTGGACTTGCATTTGATAAAACTGAAGTTGCACTACGTGTTGGTGAAATTAAGCCTTGGGAAGAACGTGACAATCGTGTTGTGTTTGCTGCACGTTTTGATCAAGAAAAACAACCAGACTTCTTTATGGATATGATTGAAGAATGGTATGGTACACCTGGCACAACTGATGTAGAGTTTGCTATCCTACAAGGTGGTCCTTTGCGTAGTAATAATCCAAAGTATCTTGAACGTGCTAGAAAAATGGAAGAACGTGGACAACTTCGGATATATGAAAACCTTAAAAAGAATCATTACTATGATTTTGTAAACAATAGTAAAGTATTGTTTAATTGTGCATTGCAAGACTGGACTAGTAATACTGTAAGTGAAGCAGATGCACTAGGTTGCAATGTGCTGTTTCCTGCTTACAGAAGTTTTCCAGAGATCTTTGCAAATGATCATACAAGAATGTATGTTCCTTGGAGTGTACAAGATGCAATGAATAAACTACAACCATTGCTTGACGCACCACACAAAGACTTGGGTAAAATTAGTAACTGGACTAGTGCAACTATTGATCGCTATATTGATATTATGCAAGGCAACGGTGAACAATGGCGCAGAGACAGTAATCGTTATAGAGACTATGTAGCGGAAACAAAATATTGAACTTTTTAGATTTTGTAAAACAACAACCTGAATTTTGGAAAGGCGCAGCAACTATTTTAGATGCTGTACTTACCAAAGGTATTGACAACAGTTATACAAGAGCAGAAAGAGAAATGATTTTTGCTTATGTTAGCGAAGATAATGGTTGTGAGTTTTGTGCAAAACATCACAGCGACTTTGCACGTGACATAGGTTTTAACGATAGTTTTACAAAAGACACATATGTTGATAATAATATTGACAAACAAAAAAACGTAACATATATTGGTGCTGTTGCTAAAATGTACAATCACTTGGTAGAAGAGTTTGGTATTACACAAGTAAATGATGACAACATTATGTTAAAAGATACACCAGTAAAATACAGAGGTTATAACTTATGAGAGTTTTAGTCACAGGTGCTACAGGTTATATTGGCAGTCATGTTTGTAAACTACTTAAAGAACACGGACATACTGTTGTTGCTTGGGATATAAATATTCACGGCGAATACAATGACATAATGGCATACTGTGATAGTTATACTTCATATGATATTACAAAGTTTGTATGGGGTGATTTTGATGCTGTTGTACACTTAGCAGGACGCAGTGTAGTACCCGACAGTTTGAAAGAACCAACAGAGTATTATCGTGTAAATGTTATGGGTACTGCAAACTTGTTAGATCGTGTAAACACCGATCATATACTATTTGCAAGTACCAGCAGTGCTTGGGAAATGGCATCACCATATGCACGTAGCAAAGTGGCAGCAGAAGATGTTATAAAGGAGAAAGCCAATGGATACACTATCTTTAGATTTTTTAACGTATCTGGTACTGACGGGCATAATCGTCAACTGGGCGTTCCTACCCATCTTATTCGTGTTGCTGCTATGGTGGCTGCTGAGAAACTACCCGACCTTAAGATCTTTGGTACGGACTATGATACTAGGGATGGTACTTGTATTCGTGATTATATTCACGTTGTTGATTTGGCTCGTGCCATTGTCAACGGAGTTGAACGAGGACCAGCCAATACGGACTATGAATGTCTTGGTTCTAACGTAGGCTATAGTGTGCGTGAAGTAATCAGTACTATGGAACAAGTTACTGGTAAAAAGTTAAATATCATTGAAGCTGGGCGAAGAGCAGGCGATGCTGTTGCTAGTGTTGTAGATAATTTAAGCGAATTAGTAACATTGGAAAAAAGCATTGAAGATATGTGTTTAGATCAATATAAACTGGAGATTGGTAAAAATGGATGAACTTATTGAATATTCACAAGAGATCATGACTCATATGGATAACGGTGATTTAATGAGTTGTTACAGTCTTTTTGAATCGAATATTAGAGGCATTTTAGATGATTTAGATCCTAATGACGGACTTGTAAAGTTATGGTTGACACAAAGAGATTATGTAGATGATGAAGATTGGGCAGCAGTTATGGCAAACATTGAAAACATTAGGGAGGCGATGAATGCGTGATCACACAGGAGATACAATAACCGTGTCGTTGACCGACTTTGACGAATCAGGAATGAGTTGTGAGGACATATATACACTAACAGACACAAGCACCATCTCAACTACAATAGATACTACAGCATTTGATGAGCTTATTAGTTTGGACGGAGATATTACACTTACTTTAAATGAACCAGTAGAATTTGAAGACCAAATGCCAGATGTTGCAAAAGTAGAAGATATGTGTAATGATTATCCAGCATTAGCACAAGCATACGAAAAGTTTAAAACAATGTATTCTCTTGTACATCAAGACTGGAAAGGGAAACAAGACGCAGAAAATGAGCCTCCATTTTAACATAGAACCTGTATGGAATATGGAACGCTATCGTGCGTTAGACTATAAACTAGACCATCACAAAGATACAAATTTAACACAAAAGTATTTAGATGCAGGGCATAGTGCAGAGGCTATGACCCTGTATAACTATTTTGAACCAAACCCTATGCCTCCTAGTGTAGAATATATTTGCAGTTACTTTACAGAACTAGAAAAAATTTCTGTTGCAGTAAACTTGTTCAAACCAGGACAATATTTGCCTGTACACGTAGATTTATATGATGCATATAAGAAACTTCACGGACTCACAAACGAAATAATTTATAGATATATAATTATGTTAGAAGACGGAGTAGATGGACAAATGAGTGTTATTGGAGACGAAGCACACACTATGTGGGAAGCAGGTGATGTATTTGGCTGGAAAGAATGTGATAAGCATACATTTATAAATTTAAGCACGGAGGATAGATATGCAGTACAACTCACAGGCGTACAGACGAACCGATAGTGCTTTAGAAAAAGCCTTTGTTTATAAAATTGGTGATAATACAATATTTGTAGACAAAGAATATCATGTTTTGCCTACACTAGAACGCTATGAAGGCTTACAAGAAATATACACCAACAGTTATCTAAAAAATTTTCCTTTTAGTTTTATTCAAGTTTACGATGGAGGTACACTTGATTATATTGAAGGATTGAAGTTAGGTATAATAGAACGTGATTTTTTGAATTTAGAAGGGTTACATATATTTTTAACGGAACAATGTTTTCATACTACAGGAAATATTCAAAACTTAGTTGCAGACGGAACAAGTAGATATACATTAGATGCCACAGAAGGCGATTATTGGTCGCCTGAATTAGAAAGTGTAGAAAATTTTGTAAAATTAAATAAATTAAAAAATGTTACCGTATGTGTGAGTTTTGAAGATCCTACACAAGTTTATAAAGATAGGTATTCATTTTCAATTGTAAGAGAAGATGCAACTCTTAACGCTCTTTGTAACAGGTATAAAAACTTAGAACGTGACTTTTTTGATTACAAAATAGAAAAACGGTTTTGGTGTGGTAATTGGCGTTATGAACCACATAGACATATTATCACAGCATTTGCAAGTCAGTTAGACACAGAGTACAGTTGGTTTTATAGAGACAATGAACATCGTGTGTTAGAAAACATATGGTTTGATATAAATGAATTAAAACACAAGCACCAAGTAGTTGAAGGTATATACTACCTAAATGAAAATACCAAAGGTATAGATATACAATCAGATCCTGTGGATATCAGTGGTACTATTGAAGACAGGTTTATTAGACCATCAGGCACCAAAATGTCTGGGCCTATTTTAGAAGAATACACAAATGAAAATTTGTATAGTAACACATTTTGTAGCATAGTAAATTACAGCACATTTAACGAACCTTTTCCTAGTTATGACGAAAAAGTTTTAAATGCAATGATAAACAGACGTCCTTTTGTGTTTTGTGGGCCTCCTGGTAGTTTAGAACTTATGCGTAAAGATGGATTCCAAACATTTGGTGATTATTGGGATGAAAGTTATGACCAAGAATGGGACAACACAAAAAGACTAGAAATGATTTTTGATTTACTGCTGGAAATTAACAGTTGGAGTTTAGAAAAGTGCAAAACGATATATAAAGAAATGTTATCTATTACTACACACAATTATCTTACACTTAAAGATATGGATATACAAGATTATGAAATGCGCAGCACTATATAATCACACAAACATTAGAGGTGGTAATCGTGTGTATCCTTGTTGCCGTTACAAAGAAAGTGTGATGCACTTTGACGGTAATGTAGGCAAAATAATGCACAGTTATATTTACGACAAACTACGTTCTGATATGGAAACAGATTGGTTGCCAGGTTGCGGCAAATGTAAACACGAAGAAGAACTTGGCGTAGAAAGTTTAAGACAACGTTTTAATGCACGTTATCAAATGAGCAAACCCACACTGGATTATTTAGAAGTAGGTTTTGATAACATTTGTGATTTAACCTGTGATGGCTGTTGGGAAGAATGGAGCAGCAGTTGGTGGGCAAAAAAGAATCCAGACTTGTCTCCTAAACAAGGTATAACTAGTACAGAAGAATTTACACATATTCCTCCAAGCATTAAACGTGTTGTGTTTTTAGGTGGCGAACCGTTAATGACAAATAGACACAGACGTTTTTTACAAACATTCAAAGACTTGCAAAATTTAGAAGTTGAATACTTTACTAATGGTATGCATAAGTTACAAGAAGAAGATTATCAAGTTTTAAGTAAATGTAAAAGAGTGCATTTTACTGTAAGTATTGATGGATATGGCACTATGAATGAAACGGTGCGTAGTGGTAGCATTTGGAGCAGAGTAGTAAAAACATTAGACGAAATTGCAGACGTATTTGATTACACAATTCACAGTGTTGTTCATAAAAACAACTGGCATGGATTACCAGAACTAGCAGAGTTCACAAAAAAATACAAAAAATGGACAACAAATGTCTTGACATTTCCTAAAGAACTGGATATAATAAAACTAGAGCAGTGTGACAAGGATAAACTAGAAAAAATATTGGATACATATGATATACCAAACAGGCAATATATTAAGGCACACTTACAAGGAGACGCATAATGGATATGCGAAGTTATGAAAACTGGAGAGAACACGGTGCTGACGAAAGTAGTGTAGAAGAAGTAACTTGGAATAATAATGACTTGCTTACATTACCTTGGGAAGCAACATATATGACAGACGAGATTCCAGAAGATAGTTCATGGGATACGTTTGCTACAAAAAACAAAAAAGCATTAGAAGCAATGTACAAACAATGGGGAGTACCTAAAGAAGGTAGTCTACATTACATGAGTATACGTCCAGAACTTACAAAAGGACTGGCTAGTATTATTGCTCCATATGCACACATGAAGTTTAACTATAACTTCTTGAAACTTACACCCGGTTGTAGTTTGATGTGGCACTTTGATACGTATGCAACATTTGTAAAGTTTAACAATATCGACGAAGCAGATGCACATAATGTTTGTAGAACTGTTGTAATGATGAACGACTGGGACAGAGGACAAGTTCTACAGGTTGGTGATGAAGTTTACACAAGCTGGGTTGCAGGTGACACATATACTTGGAAAGGTGACACTTGGCACGGTATGGCAAACTTTGGTCCTACTGATATTGTTGTCAGTCAAGTAACCTTTTTGGATGAAGATGACAAATATTCCCAATGACAAACGTAATATGGATTTTGGTAGTGCATTTGCTATACAAGATCCAGAAACAATGCGTTTGTTAAGAAACAGATATGATTTTACTGATCTCAATAGTGACAGCATTATTGATGAGTTTCTTTACGAGTATGATACTTGGATTAAAAGTGGCACACTAAATGTGTTTACAGGATTAGAAGATTTTGGATACAAGTGTTACAGCAACGGCACTACAGAAGCATTTGACAAGTTTTATATGCGCAATGCAAAGCGTAGATTCCGCTGCTTCAAAGGTGAATATATGTATCACAAACTTGCGTGGAGAGACAAGTTTGTTTGGGCATATTTAGAAGACGAAAAACTACACAAAGCAGATGCAGTTGTTATTAGTTTGCCATTTGCAGACACAGGTGACAAACACGATAAGTATCACGATTTAATGCGTGAATGCAGCGCACTAGGTGTGCCTGTGCTAGTGGATTGTGCATACTACGGTGCTTGTAGACATATACACATTGACTTAGCATATCCATGTATCACAGATGTAACATTTAGTTTAAGCAAAACATTTCCTTTAGCATATGCACGTATAGGTATACGTTACACAAAAGTAGACGACGATGACACAATGTTTGTGTATCATAAAATCAACTACAACAACAAAATAGGTGCAT
>Ga0181575_10000591_pt1 | contig 26547 bp, 27 predicted proteins | sample 101ome_23_FD_145599 | JGI IMG/M metagenome (GOLD analysis project Ga0181575, IMG submission 145599) | Coastal salt marsh microbial communities from the Groves Creek Marsh, Skidaway Island, Georgia - 101411CT metaG (spades assembly) | ecosystem: Environmental > Aquatic > Marine > Intertidal zone... | reverse complement strand
GTGTTCGATGCAAATAAACATGAACTGGTAAACCCAATTGATTCTGGGATAATCGAACCAACTAAAGTTGTTCGTGTCAGTATAGCTAACGCTTTATCAGTTGCTTCTCTTCTTACAACCCTTGGCGGTATCGTCGTCGTTCCACGCAACAACGATATGGAGATGCAGATGGAACTAGCAAATCAAACCTTTCAAAATATGTTGAGTAGTCAAGATGGATAAGATTAAAGAATTATTAAAGCACAAAGATGCAAAAGTTGTTATAGCTCTAATAGTCGGTTTAGGGCTAGGTATTTTTCTTTATCCCACTTCTATAGTCGAAACAGAGATAAAGAAAGAGGTATCAGAAGTATATGAACGACAGATAGAAGAGATTAAAGAATCTAATAAAGAGAAGATATCTAAAGCTGAGTTAAGGATAAAGACTGTTGTTGAAGAGAAGCGTGAACTGTTATCAGAGAGCAAGTCTAAATTAGATGTTTTAAAGAAAGAGAATAAAAAGCTCAAAGAATCTTCTAAGAAAAAGAAGTTCAAGCTTGTCAAGCCTGACGGAACCATTATAGAAAAAGAGTATGAAGAAACTAATCGAGAAGAGGTTACAGAGATTGTAACGGAGATACGTAAAGAGTTTGATTTTAAGATCAGACAGACTGAATCTCGTTGGAAAAATATACACTTTGAGCGAGTTAAGAGTATAGAAGAGCGTCACAAGAAAAAGATAACAGGTATAAAACGTGAATACGAGTATAAAATCTCTGTCTTAGAGAAGAAGAAAAAGATCACTACTAATCCTAAAAAGCTTAGACTTGAGGCTGGCATAACGACAGATCAAGAGTATCACCTGCATGGAAGCTACAACCTGTTTGGTCCTTTCGGTGTAGGTATTGGTACACAATTTAAGCAAGATAAATTAGATGATATTTCTATCGGTATAGGAGTAAGCTTATAATGCCGAAGTACACGTTTGTATGTGAATGTGGAAGCTCTCTACAGAAGATGGTATATGCTAGTATTAAAAGTCTTAAGTGTGAAGAGTGTGGTAAAGACATGTCACGCAAACTTCCTGTACTCTCTGGATCACCCACGGTAAATGAGACTATAGATTCATACACTGGTACTGTACAACCTGCCAATCAACGAGACATGGTAGAACAAAGAAGAGACGAATATTATTGGACTGTGGAAGTTCCTAGACTCGTTGATTCTGGTACGTATGAATTACAAACCATGATTGAAATGGGTTGGGTAACTGTAGACGACAAAGGACAGTTACATGTTAACAACAAACCTCCTCACAAACGATAAAGTTGTATTAAAAAATAGAGAAGATTTCTTATGAAAATCAAAAGATTGATAGTTAAAGATCTTCTTAGCATCGCCGACATTGATATAGAGTTTCAAGACACAGGGTTATTTTTGCTAGACGGTTGGAACTACGATGATGATACCGCCAATGGTGCTGGTAAATCATCAGTGTGGAACTCGTTATCTTTTGCCCTATATGGCAAGCTGCCAAGAAAAATCACGTCTACTGAAATTGTCAGGCGTGAGTGTAAAAGAGGCTACGCAATTGCTTACGTCGACATTAACGGCAAAGAGTTAATAATAAAACGGTCTAGACCCAAGAAGGAAGAATTTACTTTAGATGGCAAACCTGTCAACTCACAAGAAGAACTTGAATCTATTCTCGATCTTACATACCAGCAATTCCTTGTATCTATGTATGTATCTCAATCAGGTGATGTAAAGTTTATTAATCTTAACGACTCTTCCAAGAAGGACTTCTTCCTTAACATCCTTAACCTAGATGATTTTGATAGTGTTAAATCCCACACGGATAAAATCATAAAAGTTTTAGAATCTAAGCAGCTAGAAATTAACTCAGAAATTAGTACGTTAAATACTAAGATCTCAACGTCTGAAGAAATGTTAGAGGATGACGAGGAGATAAAAACAAAAATCTCAAACTTAGATACTAAAGATTTAAAGGTTAAGTTGAAAAATATCGATACAACTCAACCAGACTTATTTCAGCTTAATACCTTAGAAACTAAACTATTCAATGCTTTAAATGATGTGAGTGGTGAGATATCTAAAGTTAGTGTATCGAGAGAGAGCTTGTCAGACTTAGACTCTCAGATTAAACAGCTATCTGAAGAAGTTGATAGTATAGGTCACACTATTGAGTGTCCACACTGTAGCGAAGACTTCGTTATGGTTGGTTCATCCACCTTGACAAAAGAGCAACTACTTGAAAAAATAGAGAAAAAGAAGCTAAAACTACAGAGTAAAAGAAAGACACTTGTAGATATAATTAATTCTGAATCTACCCTTTTAAGTAAGAAAAAAGATATAAAGGAAGCTATATCTAAAAGCCAGATTAAGAAGAAAGAGGTGAGCGCAACATATATGGAAAATCGTGAACGGTTTTCTGAACTTAAGTCTCTAATAGATAAGCGAGAATCAGCAATAGAGTTCCTAAACGACAAGCTTGATAGGAACAAAACTATTAAAGATAACATCGCTAAACACCAGAAGCGAATCTCTAAACTGAAAGAAGAAAAGAAAGAGGTAGATACTTCTTTAGAAGTACATAAAACACTAGTGTCATTCTTCGCTCCTACTGGTGCTCCAGCATATCTACTAGATTCTGCCATAGATGTATTTAATGAGAAAGTCTCTCACTACATATCCTACATCTGGCCCAATGCATCATACACACTTCTATCCTATAAAGAGAATAAAACTGGAGGTATAAAAGCAAAATTGTCTGATTCGCTAGTGATCGGTGGCAATAATGTATCACTTGGTTCTCTCTCTGGAGGAGAGTTGCGATGCCTATCACTTTCGATAGATTTTGCCATATTAGATACCATTGAAGCGCTGATGGGCAAAAAGATAAACCCATACATATTAGATGAACCATTTGAAGGACTAGATGCTTCTAATCGTGAGAAAGCTATTGAAATGCTTGATAATTTAGCAAATACTCGACAAGTGTGGGTAATTGATCATCAGAGTGAGTCTAGAGCACTATTTTCTGATATAATGAGAGTTGAGAAAAGAAACGGTGTTTCTGCTATATTAGGTGTTTAATGGAAGAATTAATCAAAAAACTTACACAAATGAAAGAGTTAACTGCTCAAGTTGCTCAAAATTTGGAAAGCTTATCTCGGCCCAAGATTAACCCTACACCTAATTCTGATGTTGTAAAGCCAAGCAAACCTATCAAACCTACCACACAGGGTCAGAAAAAAGACCCTAAAAAGATGGCAGAACAGCTAAAAAATCCAGATTCTAAGAAAATTGCTATGGACAATATTAAGTCTGGTGCCAACCTACTAAAATTCAATGAAAACGGTCAATGGTCACTAACTAAAGTAGAGGACGAAGATCAAGTATAACCTATAGATGGAGGTTATATGAATAGATCCGAGATATCCTGTGTCTTAACACTTGATCCAGCAGCAAGTACTGGATTTTCAGTTGCCAAAATACAAGACGGTGTCTTCAATATTATCGACTACGGTTTTATTGACGTTGATAAAAGTACTGACTTTATCGGTGACGCTTGCATCAGTCTAATGGATCAAATAGAGGAAATCATAGAGAAGCATGGGGTAGATTACGTGACCGTAGAGGACTTCTTTTTCAGCTCTAGGACACCACAAGGATCTGATGTAAACTCTGCATATCGTACAGCAATTCACATATTGTGTAGAAAAAGGGGTTTAGAATACACGATTCTAAACATATCAGCATGGAAAAAGCTAGTAGCTGGCAGATCTACCCCAACTAAAGAGCAGAAGAAAATGTGGGGCAAAGAGGCTGCTAAAAAGCTGATGATACAAGATGCACTATGGAAAAACTACGGATTCAAATTCCCTAATCATTCCTTATCAAAAAAGACTGGAAAACCTATTAAATTTAGGTACGATATAGTAGATGCCGTAGGTTTGGCAGTTTACTTTGCCCGCCAATACCTCGATATTCAAAGGGTAGAATTATCCGTAGAGATACCAAATGATCATGATTTTGGTAAACGTCCACCAAAAACTTTATTCAATTATTAGGAGATGTTATGGCTTTAGACTTAGGTAAAGCAAAAAAGGTTCTTGGTTCTACTTACATTGAGGACCACAACGAGGTAACTGAAGACCGTGCAGCTGAGTTAATTGTCAAAGCTGAGCAAAAGATCAAAGCACTTGAGTCTGAGAAGTCACAAGACGAAGAGCTAGCTGCTGCGACACAGATCAAGAAAGATCTAGAATCAGGCTACAACAACGCCATCAAGTATGAGCGTGCCAAGATTGATTACTTACTTGCTAAGATCGAAGAGATCCAAGAAGGTGATGTAAACGAGTTTGCAAGCGTGTAAAATCAACGTGTTAAGGAGTTAGCTATGGGTCTTGAAATTGTATTTGCTTTCGTATTCAGTCTAGGATTCTACGCAGGATACCAGGCTGCTCCTGAACAAGAATCGAAACCAGTCCCTCAAGAAGAGCAAGTTCTAGTGTCTAGTGAAATTAAGTGATATAATATTTACGCTATCTTATTAAGTTAGGGGAATAAAATGTCACTTAGAACAGACTACACAGGCGCTTTAGATGTAAAGCTTGCAGCTGCAAGAACCGCAGGCTATGACTTTATTATTACAGACAACATCGCCGATATATCAACTCAAATTGTAGCTCAGGCAGATAAGGGTGTGAAAACGTTTACACTTACATTTGCTACCACATTTCAGCCAGACGATCTAAGATTGGAAGGTTGCTTGTGGGATGCTTATAGATCTGGAGTTCAGCAAGGACTATACGAGCAAGATATCATGGCAAATGAAGTGTCTGTGTCTTTAAACACATCTGATACGGTATCTACTAGGGTCAATCTTAACTTCACATTCTAGGCCGATACATGAGAATGGGTAGTGGTTGCTAAAGTCAGATGACTTCAGCGCAAACCTATACGATGAACATGAGGTCGTAGTAGATCCTCATAAATTTCAGTACGCAGACACCAAAACTCGTGATGAGTACCACTCTGCAAATAAGAAACATGGACTAATTTAATAAGAAAATTCGTATAACCTTTTATATCTAGGAGGTTTACATGGATTTTTTATGGATCGATACAGAGACAACTGGTCTGTATTCTGATAAACACGATGTCGTTCAGGTATCTTGTATCCCAGCGATAAACGGTACAGAGATGGAACCATTTAATGAGTTCTGCCAACCAAAGAACTGGGATGCTATCCAAGAAGAGGCTATTAAAGTACACGGTATTACTATAGATAGAATGAAGACTTTCCAGACGCAAGAAGAGCTTCTTGAAAAGTTTATCAACTACCTTGACTCCTTCAATACTAAGTTTATTATCTCTGGTTTCAATGTAAATTTCGATCGACAGTTCTTATCTGCGCTGTTCAATAAGTGTGGTCGTCCTAAAGATTTCTTCCGTATATTTGATCTTCAGATACACGACACTTTTTTGCGTGCTAAAGAAGTAAAGTCAATGATCGGCACTAAGAGTATGAAGCTAGAAGTGCTCGCTAATCATTGGGGTGTTAAGATCAAGGCGCATGACGCTTTATCGGATATTCAAGCAACTATTGAAGTAGATAAACATGTAGGTACTCTTCTAGGCGAAGATCTTAATCATACAATAGCTAAACATGAAGTAAAGAACGAAGATCTATCACATCTAATAGAACCAGCCCAGCTACATCTACACTCAATGTATGACATGTCAGAATCAGTTCCTACTGTTGAAGAGTGGGATGAGTGGTGTAAACAAAACAAAATACCTGGATTTGGAATTGCTGATCATGGTTCTGGTATTTCACTGTTTAAGATGAGAGGTGTTTATTCAGATATCACTCGTGTGCCCGGTGTTGGACTATATATGATTGAAGAAGATGAATTGTTTGCCATAAATGCATGGGCAACATCTACACAGGGTTACTATAACTTAATGCACCTATCATCTATAGGATACGAGAATGCACTGGAGATTGATGGAATTAATAGGCCAATACTGCGAAGAGAATCATTTACCAAAGAGCTTACAGAGGGAGTTATCTTCTCCACAGGGGGCGAAACGAATACAGCAATTGCGAAATTCATTAGAGAGGGTGACTTGGACTCTGCACAAGCTGGATTTTGTGAGCTTTACGACATATTTGGACAACAAAGCCTACTTATTGAATTCGTTGCAGCCGACATCCACTATTCTTATAGTCCTAAACGAGGTTTCCAAAGAATTACAAAAAACAAAGTAATAATAGATGGTAATTTAGCGAAAGCATATAATAATTTTATGCTAGATATGGCTGACAAATATAGGGTAAAGTGTATACCGTCATGTGGAGCAAGCTTTATTCAGTCAGAGGATAAGCTTCTTCAAGACGTAATTATGAGAAACTCACACACTAGTGGCAAGTGTTACAGTGAGTCGTATCATGCGAAGACTGGTAGAGACATATACACAATACTTAAGTCTCATCTAGGCGATAGGCTAAACTTAGACATATTCAATAGCTGGTCTAATAACACACTACAAATTGTAGAGCAGGCTAAACAAATCAATATTGAGTATGATTATCACATGCCAGAGATTGATATACCTGCTCACATTAAGGCTAAAACTGATGATTATGATAAGCAGACATACTATTATCTTGTAGAGCTCTGCAAAAAGCACGGTCGATGGCGAGATGATAAAGTTTATATAGATCGATTCAAAAAAGAAATCGATGTCATCATGAAAAATGATGTTATCAACTTCATACCGTACTTCTTACTTTATGAAGATATATGCTCTTATGCACGTTCCCAAGGAATCTTACAGAATATTGGTCGTGGTTCTGCTGGTGGGTGCCTAATCTCTTACTATCTTAAAATCATACATATCGATCCTGTAAGTGCAGACTTACCATTTGAACGTTTCTTATCTCATGCTCGTATTGCAGCGGGTTCATTCCCCGATATTGATTGTGACTTCGGTAACCGAATAGGCATATTGAAATACTTAGATAAGAAATATGGTGATGGTTTTGCTCAGATATGTACGTTCTCTAAGATGAAGACAAAGAACGCGATAAAAGATGCTATGTGGGCACTATATGGTAAGAACCGTAATGATCCTGTTGTAAAGAGTGTCTGTGACCTAATTCCAGACTCCCCACAGGGCGTTGAAGAGTACGATTTCTTGTATGGTTTCACTAATAGAGAGGGTGAATATACACCCGGTGCAATTGAGACCATACCGGAGCTTAGATTGTTCTTTGAGCAGTATTCTCAGGTTGAGAATATGGTTAAGCGCCTTATCGGCATTGTTAGAGGCTGGTCTAGACATGCATCCGCATTCGTTGTATCAACATTAGACCTATCAAGATCTAGAACCCCCACTCTTAGAATGCATGATAAACATATCGGCAAGAACATACTTGTAACACAATATGAAGCTTCTATGGTAGAGAGGAATAATCTAGTTAAGGCTGATATTCTCGGTGTAACTACGATCCAGGCGGTTTCTGACTGTATTGATCTAGTAAAAGAGCGCCATGGAATAGACTTACTAGAAGAAGATGAGTTTGGTACTGCGTTGATCTATCGTTTGCCAGAAGATTCATCTGTTTACACTGATTTTTACAATAAGAAAACTGATTCATCGTTTCAGTTTAATACGTCGCTAATTAAAGGCTACATACAGCAATTCGCTCCTACTCAGAGAGAGCACTTGTCTGCAATGACAGCCTTATGTCGACCTGGTGCACTAGATGCTCCCTTTGTTAATGACGAGATATCGCTAGATGACAATGTATCAGCTGCGCAATATTATATGGATGTCAGGAATAAGGAACGAAAACTTTCATATTTACATCCAGATCTAGCCACGTGCACATCTAACGGTGTATTTGTCTATCAGGAAGAGGTTATGAAATTCTTGGTTGACTACGGTGGCTACACACTTGAAGAGTCAGATCGTATACGTGGTGCTATCGCTAAGAAGAAGCAAGACGTGATGATGGAGGCGTTTGAGAAGATTCGCCAGAACACTACACCTCGCGGATGGACACCAGAACAGCAGCAAGTTGTCTGTGACATGATTCAAGCGTTTGCGCGATACTCCTTCAACAGATCTCACTCTCGCTGTTATGCAGAACTAGGTTATATTACTATGTACTTAAAGCATCACTATAAACTAGAGTGGTGGGTTTCAGAACTAAACAACACAGACAAAGAGACTAAGATTAGGCACTACGTGTCATTACTAGGCGATCTCATCCTTCCCCCATCTCTTGCAAAGCCGACCAAGAACTTCGAGATATTGGGTGATAAGATACTTGCCCCATTATCAACTTTAAAAAGGGTAGGTGCTGCAAGTATTAACGAACTGGTTAAGAAAGGCCCATTTACTGATATCGATGACTACCTTGAAAAGGTCATACATTCAAAAGTAAATAAGGGGCATTTTGAGGCACTCATAAAGGGAAGAGCTGTAGACTGCTTCATGCGTAAGGATGTTGATTACCATACTGCTAAGTTAGAGCTCATGGAGTACTATCGTAAAAAGCGAAAATGCAACAAGTTCAATGAAACTCTATTTAATCCAGACCCGGTCAACCTATTCCTCATGGAAAGAGATACTAATAAGTGTTTCAATAAGACCCTACTAACCGATGAAGCAATAAGAAACTTCATCTTATCTAATAAAGATGGGTTAACCGTTACAAAGAGTAAGAATATACCTTTCTTTGATGGTGAGGTACCAATCATTAGAAACATCAATGTGGCAGCTGGCTTACTTGAAAAAGATTACTCTAAAGAGGTTGGTCTTTTCATGCTGTTTAATGGTTCAAATACTAAGAGTGGAGTATCACGTAAGAGTAAAAGACCATACTCCATGTTAAAAGTCGAACTATCTGATGGGTATAACGATATTGAATCAGTAATGTGGGATAGAAAAGAAGCCTTGAGATTTCCAGTAAATAGTGTTATATATGTTAAAGGAAAATTGAAAGAAGGGTGGAAGACACCAGTCTCACTAGAGTTAACGAGTATTGAAAGAATTTCATGAGGTAAGTATGGCAAAGTTCGTAAGAGTAAAAGAAGCACCTAAAGAATTAGATAAAGACTGCTGTGTTATAGAGGCACCTAACTTCTACGCAGAGATCTTAGAGTGCGATAAAAAGAAGCCTAAATCTAGCTTAATGACACCGCATTATCTGCGCGAGATATTGGGCACTATTGGACTTAAGTATGCAGACATTAACTTTAATGCGCTTACTGATTTTAATGTCAGTCAATTCAAGGGTATCCCATTCAATTCGATTGATGGGGTCCATGATATAGTGATGCGCGCCATCAATAACCAGAATCCTAACCTAATTAATCTGTACGTTGACTATTATCTTAAAAAGCGACCATTTGGTACAAAGTTGATCTACTTTCTAGGCGATCACCTACAGACTGGATCTTTCACTAGTAACGGTATCGATGAGATCAAGGAGAAAGAGGTAGATGTGTATCTTGGTAAAAAAAGCAAAAAAATAATTGGTAAACCAATTGGTAAAAAGAAAGAAACTACAACATCAAATGCGAATGTATAATATATCCATGAAATTAAATGCCTAAATAGGTAAAGGAGAAACAATGGGCAATATTACAATCAATCAAGATTCACTTCGGACATCAAGAGAGTACAAGCGTCACAGGGTAGAGCAAGGATCGAACATCTATCGTATCCTACCTCCATTTGGCGATGTTGATACTCATAACAACTACCCGTTTAAGCGATGGGCGGTTGCATGGTTAATTAACCCTGAGACGAATAAGAAAACACCATTTTCTTCACCGTTCTCAATTGGAGACAAAGATTGCCCAATTCATGAGTACTCTACAGCTCTAAAAGACCACATCGAGACCTTAAAAGGCAAGATGAAGGCAAAAGGCTGGTCAGATGCAAAGATTAAAGATAAGCTGAAAGGACTTAACGAGGTTCAATGGAACACTCGTCTTAGTTACAGCTATGCGTATAACGCGTGTGATAAGTCTGGTAATGTTGGCATCTTGGAGCTCAAGACTACTGCTCACAAGCAAATGACAAAGCGATTCAAAGAGTATATCACAGACTACAACCAAGATCCTACGTCACTAAATAGTAATCTGCGAGAAGATTCAGGGGTGTGGATGAACATCTTACGTGAAGGTGAAGGTAAGAATACCACCTACTCTGTTGAGTTTAATAACGTCAAGCGTAAAGATAAAGAGACTGGTGAGGTAACATTAACTGTTGATCGTTCACCGTTACCAGAAGCAGTATCTGAGAACTTTGATGATTTAGGTTACGATCTGTTTGCAATCTATCGTCAAAAAAGCTACGATGATCTGCGCGAAATTCTTATGTATAATCTATCACTCTTCGCGAAAGAGATTCCAGAAGCTATCCTCCCTGGATACGAAGAGGCATTAAGCTTAGGAAAATCAGGTAGCGTTGTTCAAGCTGTTGAGGATGAGGTTGAAGAAGAAACTGTGATACCTGTTAAGAAAGCTTCTAAGAAGATCGTTACTCAGTTCGACGACGATGATGAAGATGAAGATGAGGTAGTTGCCTCTAAGCCAGCAAAAGGCGGTGACATGGATGATCTGATGGCGTTTGCTGACAGTATCTTGGAGGACTAATATGAGGCTCCAAGATAGTTCACAATTCAAAAAGATTATCGAGCTATCTGAAAAAATCAAAGATATACCTAAGGGTGCAAATACAATAAACGCACCCTTATTGTTACGTGACTTTGTAATAGCAATTGATATCACTACGGACTTGCTAGCTAATGCAGTTCGTCAGGATTCTAAGGCTCACGCCCGCTTAAAGCAGGCTGAGTCTATTGCTTATTTCGATAAAGCTCCAGAATTCTTAAAAGAGAAAGGTGTCAGAGAATCGTCTGATGCTAAAAAGATGTATGTTCCGCAAGATGTAGACGTAATGGAGGCCGTGGATCTCAGAGGTCAAACAGAGGCCATGGTTGTCTTTCTTAAAAACAAGTTACAAGAGTTTAGAATGGCGCACGATGATGTGAAAAAAATCGCTTATTCAAGCGATTACAACAACTCTCCTAACGAAGGCTTATGAGGAAAAAATGGCAAATTGGATGTCTAAACTGACAAAAGATGTGGGTAAGATTGCATTAGAGATGCCATCACCTACGGAGAAGATAGTTAAATTACCTTCACCCTCTATGAATTGGGTTGTTGGTAATGGCGGCATTACACGAGGCAAGTCGTTGATCTTTTTCGGTCCAGAATCAGGAGGTAAGTCGCTGCTTATGCAGTTAACGCTAAAACAATTGTTGACAGATGAGCCTGATGGCATTTGTATATTGTTCGATGCTGAGTACTCCTTTAATAAGGATTGGTGGCTTAAGCTATGTGAGGGTAATGAATCTATCGCTAGTCGCCTTATTGTTCGTCAAAGTAATAATCCAGTTGAGATATTTGATTATATTGCTGGCGACATGAATGAGGCACTGCAAGATGGTGCACCTATTATCGGCATTGCAATAGATTCTGTAAAGTCAATACTGTATCCTAAAGATCAGAAAAAGAAAACAACAGACCAAACAATGGGTGGTGGCGGCGCTTCTTATTTAGGTCCCGCTCTCAAACTTATCCTACCTGTCATTAGAGAAAATTGCATAACCACTATTCTTGTACAGCAGGTTTATGAAGAAATGGATGAGTACAAGAAGATGTCAAATCCGTACAAGATTCCAGATGGTAGAGCATTAAAGCACTTTGCTGATTATATGTTAGAGGTAACGAGAATTGACACAAAAGCTGGTCGGATTGAAGAAGGTAAAAACATTTACGGTGGTGCTATGCAAGTTGGGCATATTGTCAGAGTCAGAGGTAAAAAGAATCGAGTCGGTGCTCCTTTTAGAGCGGCGCAATTCTCTTTATCTTACACTGGAGGGATTATCAACATACATGACGAAATCTTCGACCTAGCTAAATCATTGGGTGTGATTGAGAAGCCTAGCCCTGTAATGTATCAGATAGATGGCTATGATCCTATCAGAGGTGAGAGTGCCATGAGGGAATGGTTAAAGAATAATAGTTCGGAGTGGAACAGGATCATGGATCTCTGCTATGCGGTCACCGATCCTCAGGTCTTAGCGAAAAGAAATCAAGATCTTGTTCCAGAATATGAAGCTGACATAGATAAGCTAATGGATGGCGAATGAAATGTTTACTCATAGGAGATATGCACTTGCAGATCTCCAAATTCACACAAAGTATGGAGCTACTTGGTTGGATACACCAAGTAGCTTCTTCTGTTAAACCTGATGTGATCGTAAATCTTGGCGACACATTTCACAACCACGCAGTGCTGAGATCAGAACTGTTGTCTGAGTTTAAAGATCATGTAGAGCAATGCCTTAAACATGTTAATAAGTATTACTATGTTCTAGGTAATCATGACATGTTTAAGCCTAACGATGCAAGATATCACGCACTGCAATCGTTTGATATTGAGAATTTCATAGTTGTAGATGAGGTTATGAACGTAGGTGACATAACTTTTGTCCCTTATCAATATGATCTGGATTCATTCCCAACCACCACAAATCCTATATGCATTGCTCATCAAACGTTTATTGGCGCTGACTATGGATTTCATAGACCAGACGCAGGTGTTGATGCGGATAAAGTCTCTGCAGAACTTATAATATCTGGGCATGTACATATGAGACAGCAGTTTGGCAAAGTCCACTACCCTGGTACACCTGTTCATGATAGCATGTCTGATGCAGATCAGGTTAAGGGATTAGACTTATTTGATACTGATACTTATGAATTCAAGTTCATTGAATCTCCTTTCCCTAAATATAAAACACTCACTTATAATTTAGCGAGTGATTTTTCTGTACTCAACATGCACGACGATGTGTGTAGCAGTGTCAACGAGCATGACCATTGGATTCTGAAAGTTACAGGACCTAAGCCAGAGATTATAGAGTATACAAAATCCGATAACTGGTTGAGTCTTCAGAAAAAATATAAGATAAGGTTGCGACCTGAATTTACAACATCTAATAAGGTCGATAGGGCATCATTGTCTACAAGTAGTATTTATGATTCAGTTGATGAATATATCGATAAGGTTTACGATGGTGCCTTAAGTAAAGATATGTTAAAATCAAAAGCACACAAAGTAATCAATACTGCAATAAAGTCAAGTGTTTAACTTACTACACATGGTAGTATATATAAGGATTCATTATGTCAGATGAAAAGCAAAGTTTGCTAAATGTAAATGACGTAAGAGATCACCAAAGATGGTTGATCGAAAATGGTTTCATGAATGATATGCACAAAGATCAGATTTATTTATTTGGTGCTATTTTGCATAAGTCTATAGAAGCTGTAGAACTATCTGTAGATATAGAGAAGAAAATGGTGGAATATACGCTGTATGCACCTAAAAAGCTTCTTAAGAAAATCAGTAAATTTAACAAGCTATCTAATAGCAATAGTCTATGGAGTCTTTGGAAATTGAAAAAGATGCTAAAAACTGAGGGAAACCTTAATTTTGCTCAAGTAGTTAGTATTTTTATAAGAGATTATTGTGGCCCAACATGGACTTCAAAGGTGAAAGTGGTAGACATTAAGACATACGAAGATGGATATGAACAACAAGAAAAGCTCAGTAGAGGAGATAATCAACTCGCTGACAACAGATGAAGATTTAAGACAAGACTTATGGGTATCCTACCTCGAGGGTACTCATCCTACCCGCCTTTCTTCAAAAATCCTTCAGATATTAATCACATGCGATACACAGGGACGCTTTCCTATAGTGTGCCCACCAGATTTTTTACTTAATAAAATGAACAATTTAGAATCTCACGTACTTTATTTACTATGTCTAGGTTATAATATAGGTAAGATTAGCGTAGCTCTAAGTATAAGTAGAGTAGCTGTATTGGAGACTATGTCGTCAATACGTAAGAAAAATACGCTAGACTAGCACCTACTTAACTATAGTAAATAACTACGGGAGGCACTGTGGCTCTTAAACGATACTTTACAGATGAAGAGAAATTTGGACTTACTGTTGAAGAGATAAAGAGGGGCGAGAAGTATCTAAGAAAGCACAAAACAGCAGGTGCTATATCTGATAGCGAATCTATGAAGCTTTATGAGGTTTATCTAGTTGGTTGTAGCTTCTACGAAATCCATCAGCAGTTTCCTCAGTACCCTGTAGACCAAATCATTCTTACAGCAGCACTTAAGGGATGGGCACACGATAGGGAAAAGATGCTAGGATCTCTACGTGACCGCGTACAATCTAAAGTCGTTAAATCCGTAATAGAGCAGACAGACTTTCTAACTACTATGCTATCTGTTGCAAATGCAGAGCACATGGAGGAGATGAGAAAATTCGTACTAGATCCCGACAATAACCCAAAACCTAACGTAAGAATACAAAGCATTAAAGAATATAAAGACGTTGTTGAGACATTGAGCAAGTTGGTTGCTGGTGCTACTGGTAGCAGAAGCCAAAGAACGTCAGCAATGTTTGAGACGCTTGACCCAAAGAACGCAGATAAGCATTTACCTAATAAAAAAGATGACGATGATGATATAGCTACACTCATTGCTGGTGAGGTTGAGTAATGTCATCAAAGTCTGGTAACTCAATGAATAAGCAAATAAAGGCTTTGTTTACACCATGTAAAACGAAGCAAGAGCTTAAGAATTGGATTAAGTATCATCTACGTCTTGATATACCAGACCACACGGTATCCAGATACGCAGACACTAATCCGTTAGACTCTATATGGAGTATATACGACATCTGCGTTAATAAGAACAACCCAGATATGGTTGACGAACTATTATATGTTGCTAGTAGGGGTAGTGGAAAGACTTTAGGAGTTGCAATCGCAGAGCTTTTAGTCATACTTCATGATCAGAGAGACGTCGTACATGTTGGTGCCATATTATCGCAGGCAAAACGGTGCTACGACTATCAGATGTCCTTTATGCTCAGCGATAAAGTAAGGCCGGTATTAGAGTTTCAAGATAAGAGTGGTAAGAAGTTTTTAGAAAAACTCAATATGGAAAAGTCGTCTTTTAATCTGATTGATAGAAGCACAAGGGCCAGAGTTAAAACATCTCTAGAAGTCTTGCCATGTACACTAAAAGCAGTCAACGGTCCTCACGTACCCTTAGTGGTTGTCGATGAGATTGACACCGTAAGCGGTGAAGGTTTAAAGGCATTTAAAGATATCTCGGGTATGCTTGACTCCAGGGGCGGCAAACGAGCTCTTAGAGTAGGTATATCAACAAGGAAATCCCGATACGGTTTGATGAATAGGCAAATCGAGGATGCTGAGACAGCTGGACGTACCGTTAAGTATTGGACAGCTTTAGAATTTACTGCAAGATGTCCAGATGATCGTTCTGGTACAAAGCCAACAAAAGGCTATGTTCAGCAAGAAGATATGATTGTGATAACTGAGAAAGAGTTTGAGAGGAAGTCATCTCAAAAGAAAATTGAGTTTTTTGAGAATGAATTTCCAGGTGAAAAGTGTTTAAAGTGCCCAATTGCAGCATTATGTCTTGGTGATGCTAAAAACCAAAAAAGTAAATCTGATATGCTTAAACCTATATCAGACCCTATTAAAAAAGCTATGGAAAATGGTCCAGATTGGGCGATATCACAGCTATTTAACTTAAAACCGTCGATCGAGGGGATAATATACAAAGAGTTCGATGAGAGAAAGCATGTGAAAAACTGGAACGAGATGTGGAAGATACTCACAAATCAGGAGTTTCCGGGTGAATGCACGCACGATGATTTTGTTAAGAAATGTCATCAGATGCAACTATCTTGCTATGCAGGGATTGACTGGGGTTGGTCTAACCCTAGTACAGTTGTATACTTCTTTGTTGATAATAGGGAAAATATATATGTAGTTAGATGCGAAGGCATGACCTACATGAACAATCCTACTTGGGTGCAGACTATAAAGAGTAAGTGGCATCATATGTACAGATGCCAGCTGTACTTCCCTGATATGGCAAACCCAGGTGACGGTGTTACCATGAGGCAAGAAGGATTACCGTGCCCAAGTAAGCAGACGAAAGATACTCCTGGCGGTATACAGGTGGTAAAGAAATGGTTAAGAAGCTTGAGTTCACCTGTGCCAAAGATGTACTTCGCTGAAGAGACGTGTCAACCTATTATCCAAGAATTTCAACTTTATCACTATAAGGTTGACGCAGCTGGTGAGATAACAGAAGATCCAGCAAAAGAGCATGATCACTGGCTTGATGCTTTACGTTATGCAATGTATGAGCTTTTCTCAAAATCCACATTCGTTACTGCTAACGATAGTGGACTTAATGAAGCAAGTGTTGTTGATAGTAGCGGTAATTTTATGCAGATGCCAGATGTTGAGCAGTTTGCTAAACAAAAAGGCTTAAAAGTAAATACTGAAGTAGATACTTCTAAATTAGGTAAGTTAAGTAATTCATCTTTATTAGATGATGATGATGACGATATTAATGGTGAGGGTTCTTTTCTTTGGACTTTTTAAACATAATGCGATTTATATAAAGTAGAATCTTTAAGAGCTATAAACTGAAAGGTTAATAATATGGGTTTTTGGGATGACCTAACAAAAGGCATAAGGGAATCACTTCAAGGTGAAGTGAATGATCTAATGAAAGCAGATGGTATTACACCTAATGCTGACGCTGTGCCTGAAGTTACACAACAAAATAGTAATGCTTCAGCAATTGGCAGAAAAGCAATCATTGACGATCCGTTTTTCGATCAAGTGCAACAACACTTTATCTTTAAGAGTAAGATGTCACGTATATCTAATAAGACTCTTAAAGATACATCTGTTAGAGATTGGGTTACTTCCGCTATTATCCAAGCTCGATGCGACACATTAATGATGTTTTCTAGGCCACAGATGAAGCAGTTTGATATGGGCTTCAAGATAATAAAGAAAGACGATAGCGATAATCTTACAAAAGAAGAAAAAGAAGAGATAGCTAACCTTACAGACTTTATCTATAACTGCGGTCGTAAAGAAAAAACACCACCAGGTGATGCAATGCTACTCGGTGAGTTTTTAAAACTACTGACGCGAGATGCACTTACCTTTGGTCACATCGCTGTTGAGAAAATCTTAACAAGAAGAGGGGCACTACACAGACTTCGTCCTATTCCTGCAGAATCAACCTATCTTATAAATAGGCAGACCAGCAATAAGGTTATTCAGAAAGAGTTAGAGGGCGCCCGTAAAGCATTTGAGTATCGCATGAAGAATTCTCGTGATCCAGCGGCAGATCATGAGAGGCCAGATAATAACGTAGAGTACTATAAGTACGTTCAGATGTCTTATGACAATAGAGTATTAGCTGCCTTTGGTGATGAGGACATGATATGGCAGTTGTTTAATCCGCAGAACTTTTCAGATTCTAGTGGATACTGTTATTCGCCATTAGAGTTAGCAATCATCAACGTGACAAATCATCTCAATATTGAAAACTATAATGCTAACTTTTTTACACATGGTTATGCAGCTAAAGGTGTCTTACACTTAAAAGGTACAGTAACACAGGCACAACTGACAGGTTTTAGACGACAGTTCTATAACACTATCTCTGGCACTCAGAACGCATGGAGAACTCCTATAATTGCGGGTCTAGACGATGTACAGTGGGTTCCACTAGCAGGATCTGCTAAAGAGATGGAATACTTGAACTATAATAACCACATCATGCGAGCGATCTGTTCTCAGTTTCAAATCGATCCTATGGAGCTTGGCTTAGATTATCTAGTCAGCGGTACTGGTAAAGCCCCATCGCAACAAGCAAATAATGAGTACAAGATCAACTACTCAAGAGAGCGTGGCTTATATCCGCTTTTGATGATGTTTGAAGACTTCTATAATAACAGCGTAATCCCAGCCATTGATCCTAAGCTGGCTGAAAAATACATGTTCAAGTTTTTTGGATACACAGATGAGACACCGCAGACAAATGTGGCACTGCTACAGGCTGAGATGTCTATATACTCCACCATGAATGATCTACTTAGATCAGCTGGAAAAGAAAAGATCGAGCATCCAGCGTGTGAAATTCCGCTTAATGCTACTTTCTGGGAGATAGTGGAAAAGAATATGACTAGAGGCGAGATCAGAGAGTTCTTCTTTAAAGATGAGGGTGCATCTGAAAGACGTGAGCTAGCATATATCCCGTCAGATCCTGGATTCATGGGCTGGAACCAGCTACTTATGACAATGGACAGAACTAGAAAACAAGATAAGATGCAAGCTGACCAGATGAAGGCAGAGCAAGAACAAGCCGAACAACAGAATCAAAGAGAGCAAGAGCAGCATGATTCAGAGATGGATACTCGCAAATCTAATGCAGCACATGCAGCAGTAGAATCTGGTCAAAGTTTAAAAGATAATGCTAAAGATGTTGGTGCCGCATCTGAGCCATTAAATATCAGTGGAAGATCTATTCAGAACCCAATAAACTCACCGGAAGCTGACGAATAGTGATACTAAACATATCGATTTGATCGGTATAACCTACGTAGGCAAAATCTACGTAGGTTTTTTAATAACTTCATGAGGCATTAAATGGGTTGGATCTTATGCGAAGGCATCGATAAAACTGGAAAAACAACCGTCGCTGAAATATACCGTAAAAAGGGCTATGAAATAGTTCACCTGTCAGCTCCAGATAAGAAATATCAAGATGAGTATTATGTTGGGCCATCATACTTAGATGAGATTATGGAAATGCTAATGGAGCACGATGGTAAAAATGTATTCTGGGATCGCACATGGTTTGGTGAAAAAGTATGGCCACATATTTACGGTCGTAATCCTTGCCTATCTGATGAAGACTTTGAGATCATTAAGGACTACGAGATAAGGAATACAGCATCCAAAATCTTAATGATAGACCCTAATATCGATAGTCATTGGCAAAGATGTGTAGAGAATAATGAACCACTAAATAGGCGTCAATTTAATTTAGCAAATAATTTGTATAGTCAGTTAGCTCACTCTTCTGGCTTTATTCCACGTACACTGGGAGACTTTGATGAGAAGTATGCAGGAGATAAGGGGGAAGATAATACTCTTGAGCAAGAAGTCAAAGAAGAGTCAGTTGTCAAAAAAAGAGATAGTGAATCTGTCGTTAATGATAGTGGAACTGTGGATAAGGACAAAGATATCTCGAATAATAAAACTGAAGCACAGCTGAGATTAGAGAAAGCTAACGCTATATCTAAGGTTTTAGGTAAGAAAATTATTAAGGGTAACGGCGATATCTACGAAAGCATTGAAGACGAAGTCAGAATCTTCCTTAACGGTAGGTTGTCTGAGTTAATGGGTACACCCAATAACTCAATGTTGAATTCAGAAGAGGTAGAAATACTTAAAGTACTGTGTAGACAATTCAAAAGTAAATTGGAGCATAAAAAATGAAAAAAGATTTAGACACGTGGTGGAGTAAGATTTGTGGACTGTATGCCTCTCGTGCTATTACAAGTCGCGTATTTCGCAAATTTGAACTGCAGTATCAAAATTCAAATAAAAGAGATTTACCAAAGAAATAGGAGATAAGATGACTCGACGTAAGAACATGACAAAAGGCGAAAGACATAGCGTACTTGAAAATAACGTGCAACAGCTACAAAATGCTACACGTTTAACACAGATGTTGATGCAACAAACTGGACGAAGCTTGCAAAACCTACAGCAAGATCTTAGTGAGCTTGCTTCACGTCAGCGAGATATCCAGTATCGTTTGAAAGCCTTTCAAGAATTAACTGGCCTATCTCTAGACGACCTAAATGCAAAAACAGAGGCATTGCAGATTGCTGACTTTGAGGAGTTCTCAACTAAAGACGACGAAGAGAACAATCTAGAGGTTGGGACTGAGATTGGAGAAGATAGTATTGTAATCTTTACCACTGAAGCCGAAGAAGGCAAAGGGTTCCTTCGCTCTAAGCAAGCTCTATCAGATATCGGATTCCCTCAAATGAAAGAAGACTTCTTAGGTAAGAAGGTTGGAGATAAGTTTGAAGCCGATGTCGATGGCATTAAGCACACAGTTACTGTACTAGGTGTTCGTGAGAAGAAAGAAGAAGAAGTCGTAGAAGAATCTGTAAGTAGCTAAGGTATAGGTGATCATTTTGACTAAAGACAAAAAGATGGATAGTAGATGTCCTAGAAAATTAGACTGTCTTCCTGAATCGTGGTGTCCTCTAGCTGTTCAGAGGTTGAAAGCTTTACGTCATTCTGATAGAGAGCTTACCGAAGAAGAAGAGGCAAAACTTCCAGGATGTCCGTGGGGTGTAAACCACCAAATGGCCAATTATTGCTTTTTCAAAATGGTCGCCGACCACATGCCTGAATCAAGAAATTTCTCCTCTATAGAGATAGCCCACTTTAACAACATCTCGCAAGAAACAGTGAACAAAGTCGAAAAGACTGCCCTTGCCAAGATACGTGAGTCAGAAATGTTCAAAGAAATTGATGATTTACACGATTCTGACGGTGTCATGGTTGATCTGGATGGTATGGAGCAGTAGTCTAACATCGTATTACAACCCACTTGCATAGTATAATGTATATAGTAAACCGTATACTAAGTAAGGTTGTAATATGTCTAAAAAACCACTTGAAATAGATATGATAGCAGGATCACAGCTGCGCGACACTCAAGGTGAGATGTTGTCAGTTGAGGGTGCTGATATTAGTGATTTAGAGGCTGGACGTGGACGCTTCAATGACAACCACGGTAAAGGCTTTTATAATTGTGTCGGTAGAGTAACTGGTGCGAAGAAGATCTTTAGTAAAGATGATTGCGAAGACGATCGTCACAGATATTACTGGGAAAAGGTAAAAGCACCATTTATATATTGCAAAGGCTTCCTCTACGATGACGAAGAGCACCCTAATGCAAAAGCCGCCGCAGCAATCCTAAGAAACATTCATAAATCAGATGTCCCCCTAAAAATTAAAGCATCAGTAGAAGGCGGTGTAGTAGCTAGAGGAATAAAGGATAACAACCTACTTGCTCGCACGAAGATACACTCAGTAGCCCTCACGTTTACTCCTGCTAATCAAGCTACTTTAGTAGAGCCACTTAGTCTTAATAAGTCTAATAACACCTGGGAAGAGGATAGAAGGCTTATTAAGTCTGTAGAGCACCTTGTTAAGACAGATGTGCCTTCTTTCAGAAAGATCACTCGCCATGTCCAGGCATCCACAATTATCGACAACTTTAGAGAGATCAATAATCTAGCTAGACAGGTTGGGTTAGAGAAAGCTCTACCGGAATACGAAGCAGAAGAGCTAATTAAAAAGGCTGCTAGACAAAAGTTAATCAATAATCTTCACAATATAAATCAGCTAATTAAAGCACTTACTGCTGAATACAATATGGAGGCATTAGAGAAAGCCTCAAAAAAGCAAATAGCGCAGATGACGGGGAATAAAGATGTTACTGATTGGGTTTCTAAACATCTTAATCGTGACGATCTAGCCTTGTGGTTTGCGCGCTCCTATAAGAAAGATCCTTCTATCTTTAATGACGAAAATCGTGAAAAATTAGAGCATATTGGTGCTGTAAAGGATCAACATAAAGAGTTGCAGAATTTACGTTTAGGTAGAGGGCATGACTTCGATACTGGCATGGATATGCTACATCAAGCTAATGATGTGGCAGAAAAACGAGCTGCAGATAATCCACAACTTGTAGAACCTGATGGTAAGAAGCTAATGGACACAGGTGACGGATACGCGTGGTATTCCTTAGGTAAAGGGAGTTGCCCTAAAGAAGCTAAAGCAATGGGGCATTGTGGAAATGCGGAATCTGAAGAAGAAGGCGATGATATTCTCTCCCTACGTAAAGAAAAGAAGGTTGGCGATAAAACATATCATGAACCACATCTTACTTTCATAAACAATAATGGCGATTTAGGTGAGATGAAAGGTCGCGGTAATGAAAAACCAGCAGAAAGATACCATAAGCATATTATCCCATTATTAGAGAGCGACCACGTAAAAGCATTAATGGGTGGCGGATATAGAGCAGATAGTAATTTTAGTCTTAAAGATTTGCCCGAGGATAAGCAGAAAAGACTACTAAATAAGAAGCCAGATATAGACCCCCTTAATAGGTTTGATCATTATAGTGGAGAATCTAATAGGCATGGAGACGCGATCGCTAACCACAATGATGACGTAGAAAGGTTGGCGGAATACCTAGATAAGCATGAAAATATAAATTCAGCTTTAATTGACCCCAATATAAGTAATAGCGATTTATCACCGATGTTGAAGTTTAATGATTTCGACAATCACATTAAACCAGAACATATACATCATATTTTAGATAATAATTCTATTGGACAGAGAGAAATAGCCGTTAAGTCTAAACACTTTGGTCCAGAGCACATGGAAAAAGCATTTAATGATGAAGATTGGAATGTGCGCCGTGCTGCCGTTCAGTCTAAACGCTTTGGTCCAGAGCACATGGAAAGAGCACTTAATGATAAAAATAAAGGTGTACGCACAGCTGCTATTGAGTCTAAACACTTTGGTCCAGAGCACATGGAAAAAGCGTTTAATGATGAAGATTGGAGTGTGCGCCGTGCTGCCGTTGAATCTAAGCGCTTTGGTCCAGAACATATAGAACAAGCACTTAATGATGAAAATGAAGGTGTACGCCGTGCTGCCGTTAAGTCTAAACACTTTGGTCCAGAGCATATGGAAAGAGCACTTAATGATGAAGATTGGAGTGCACGGATGGCTGCCGTTAAGTCTAAACACTTTGGTCCAGAGCACATGGAAAAAGCATTTAATGATGAAAATAAGAGTGTACGGATGGCTGCCGTTCAGTCTAAGCACTTTGGTCCAGAACATATAGAACAAGCACTTAATGATAAAAGTGATATGGTACGCTACTCTGCTATTGAGTCTGAACACTTTGGTCCAGAACATATAGAAAGAGCACTTAATGATGAAAGTGAGGATGTACGCACAACTGCTGTTGAGTCTAAACACTTTGGTCCAGAGCATATGGAAAGAGCACTTAATGATGAAAATGAGGATGTACGCACAGCTGCCGTTAAGTCTAAACACTTTGGTCCAGAGCATATGGAAAGAGCACTTAATGATGAAGATTGGAATGTACGCACAGCTGCTGTTGAGTCTAAACACTTTGACCCAAAGCGCATGGAAAAAGCACTTACTGCTGGCTACGGCGGCGCAGCTGCCCCTACTTCACGTTCACATGGAGCTGTTCTTCAGACTGAAGCTCTTGATGTGGGTCGAGGATTCAACTATTTTGTCTGTCAGCATTGTGGCGACGAACAAATTTACTCAAAAAATCAAGTCAAATGTAGGGCCTGTCAAAAAAGTCTGCCATTAGAGCAAGTTAGAAAATTCTTGTTCAACCTGTAACACACCTCCTATAATCTGTTTAACCTAGGGCACGTCTGTGGTAACACCTAGGTTGTTTAAGTAATACTCCATGATATGATAAGTTTTGCAGTGCGATAAATGCGTTCTGCGCTTTTATTTATTTACATATTTTGACGAAACACAATGTTAAGGAGTAAATTACATGGCTAACAAGGAGCAGATCCTAGACAAGATCGTCAGGAACATGAAGCAACGTGGTCACACTGCAGAAAGAGTTGATTCGACTGTTGAACTTACTAAAACAGGCGGCGATATTCTAACTGTATCTTATGTTGATGCAGAGATTCAGTCACCTATGGGTGGTATTGATGATAGCGCTTCACCGTTCTTGGGAATTGGAATCGCAAATCCAGGTGCACTAAAAGTAAAAGGTGAAGCTGGTGAAACTACTTTAGCTGCTATCTTCGACACAGTTGAAGCACTTTCTTTGTGGCATGAACTATCAGGTTATGCTAACGATTTAATCGTTGAAGATGGGGACAGTACTGATGAACTAGCACGTGTTGAAGGACACGAGCACCTTAAGGGAATGGGTTCTTAATTTAACGTTAACTTCAAATAAAAAGGAGATCGACTTATGCAAGAGGATATCATGAAAAGCCTCGAAGCTCTAATTGACGAGTCTTTAGCTGAAATCGAAGAGCTAAAAAAGTCTGATCGCTTTTCTGCTTCCGAGGTTAGCATTGGTGATTCTAGCTCTGGTATCAAAGATACTGACAAGAATGGCAAACTAGGTAAAGAAGAAGACGGCGACGATGACGACGATGATGATGATGAGGAAAAGAAGAAGAAGGATATGGATAAAGCTGAAGGAAAGAATTCAGAAGCTGATCCTAATGCTGGAAATCATCAGGTAGTCAAGGAAGAAGATGGAATGCCAGAGGGAACTATGGCAAAAGAAGAAGATTGTGAGAAAGGCGAAGGCGCTAACCGACCTGCGGATCCTAACGGCGGTAAGCATCTAAGTAAGTCAGCTGAAGATCGACTAGATCGAATCGAAGCAACAATGGCGAAGCTTGAGCAAGTTCTTGCTAAATCTTTAGGTGAAGAAACTGAAGAAGAATTAGAAAAATCTGAAGATTCAGAAGGTTCTGAAGAACTAATGAAGTCTTACGTAGATTCTCGCTTCTCTTCTTTAGAAGATAAGTTTGAAGACATGGCTAACCTTATTAAAGAAATCGCGGATGCGCCTGTGCCATCTAAGTCGGTATCTTATAAAGATGTTCAGCCGCTAGCGAAATCAACTGAAGAAGTTGCGCCTCTAAACAAGAGCGAAATCGCTAATAAGCTTTTCGAGCTTAAGAAATCTGGTACTAATGTGAACAGTGAAGATATTGCTAGCGTTGAGTTGGGTGGTCCAGCTGAACTTAGTAAGATCGTTGAAAAATATAACATTCAATAAGGAGTCACAAAACAATGTTTAACGAAGCTGTTAATCAAATTCAGCAGGGGCTCGAGCAAGGCATCGTGACTCCTGAGCAGGTAGAATCTTTACAGAAAGCTATCACTGCGGGTTACGGGTACGCTGGTCGTCCTACTGATCTAACCTACGGTGGTGTAATTCAGACCGAAAGTCTAGAAGCTACACTAAAGTCTGTAACTTTCGACATGAAAAACCTAAAGATGTGGCCTGCGATCTCGATCGACAAGGCATACAACTTGTTTGAGCAGTACAACCGCTTAACAAGTTATGGCGACGATGCTCGTCCTTACATCGGAGAAGGTGGCGCGCCTCAAGAGAGCGATAGCCAATACATCCGTGACGGACAGCGCATTGTGTTCTTCGGTAAGAGACGTAAGGTTTCTCACCAAATGACACTTGTTCGCACAACTGTTGGTGATGTTGTTGCACAACAAGCTAAAGAAGGTACTATGGATCTTCTTAAGAACGTTGAGCGCGAAATGTACTGGGGACATGCACACTTCACAGGTGCTGACGGTTCTCAAACTGGTTCTAACGCTGACCTACCAGCTAACTCAATCGAAATGAACGGTCTTCTTCAGCAACTTCTTCGTGGAGATGATGATGAGCAGCAGCGTTCTGGTGATTTTGAAGGATATGGTTCTTTTGAATCAATCGTTCGTGAGCTAAGCGGTGCAGTTATTACTCAAGACGATATTGAAGAGCTTGCTGTTATTCTCCTAGAGAACTTTGGTGCTCCTGATCAAATCCACCTTGAGCCACTTTCTTTGAGCTCATTTGTTCGCCAATTCTACCCTCAGTTCCGTTCTGCTCCCGGTCTTGCTAACCAAACTGTTGGTTATGACGTAAACAAGGTTCAGACAACTGCTGGTACCATGGAACTTAAGCCGAACTTGTTCTTGCGACCTCGCGGACGTGCTCGCGCTAAAGCTGTTAACGCTAACTGTCCAGCTTTACCAGCTGCATTTACTGGTGCTGATGGCGGCGCTTCTACAGGTTCACTAGCTGCTGGAACTTACCAGTACAAAGCTACTGAAGTTAACGATTTTGGTGAGTCTTCACCACGTCAAATTACTGCTGCTGTTGTTGTTGCCGCTGATGAATCATCAGTAGTTCTAACAATGCCTGCTGCACAAGCTGGAACTAAGTATTGGAAAATCTATCGTTCTGCTGCTGGCGGCGCTGCTGGAACTGAAGAGTTCATCGGTAACTACCGTGTTGGTTTATCTGCTTACGTAGATGCCGGAACTAAAGTTCCTGGTCTAGGTGAAGCATTCATGCTCGACATGAAAGCTGAGTGCATGCGCTTTAAGCAACTTGCACCACTAAGCAAGATCAACTTCGCGATCGTTTCTACTGCACTTGAGTTTGCGGTTGTGCTTTACGGAGCTCTCTTCGTTTACACTCCACGCTTCAACGGTGTTTACAGAAACGCAGGTAAGTAATTTTAGCTCAGTCTAAGACAAACATCTAGGGGTGGTGATAATTCATCACCTCTTTTTTATGGAGAAATAAGATGACTTTCAATAACAATAGTCAGTGGACATTGAACGATAATGGTTCACTAAGAAAATCAAATGAA
>Ga0181575_10000589_pt1 | contig 26573 bp, 17 predicted proteins | sample 101ome_23_FD_145599 | JGI IMG/M metagenome (GOLD analysis project Ga0181575, IMG submission 145599) | Coastal salt marsh microbial communities from the Groves Creek Marsh, Skidaway Island, Georgia - 101411CT metaG (spades assembly) | ecosystem: Environmental > Aquatic > Marine > Intertidal zone... | reverse complement strand
TACCTTCCCTGAAGATTTGTAAAATATTATGAATAAATTAAAAATTGGACATGGTTTTGATATTCACCCTCTAGTTGAGGGACGCCCTTGCATTATTGGAGGAGTTCATATCCCTTTTAATAAGGGCTTACAGGGTCATTCTGATGCAGATGTTTTATTACATGCTATATGCGACGCCCTGATCGGAGCTATGGGTCTAGGTGATATAGGGCAACTATTTCCTGACAACGATCAAAAGTATAAAGACATTAACTCAAGAGTCTTGTTACAAGAGGTTTATCAAAAGATGGAGGAATTGAAATATACAGTATCAAACATCGATGCAACGATCATATGTGAAGCTCCAAAGATTTTGAATTTTTCTAATCAGATGAAAGTAAATATTTCTACTGATTTGATGTGTTCTGTTAATGACATAAATATTAAAGCAAAGACAATGGAAAAATTGGGTGCAATTGGAAGGGGAGAGGGTATTGCAGTAGAAGTTGTTTGCCTTATTAAAACTACTTCTCAAGCAAAGTAATTAATGCTCCGCCACCACCGTCATGGTTAGGTGCTTGAACAAAACATATCACCTCTTGTTTTTGGATTAGCCACTTCTTTACTTTATTTTTTAATACCGGCTCTTTATTTTTTGAGTTGTATCCTTTTCCGTGGATTATTCTGATGCAACGAACACCTCTTTGTTTGCAGTATGAGATAAATTCCACAAGGGCAACTTTAGCTTCATCTGATGTGAGTCCATGCAAGTCAATTGAGTCTTCTACAACCCAGCTTCCATTTCTCAATTTTTTTACAATATCAGGTGAGTGATTTTTTTTGATATAGAATAATTCGTCCCTCGCTAAAAAGTAATCTATTGACTCAAAATTATCACTGATTGAATCAGCTAGTACTTTTTTCTCGTCCTCTAAAAATTTTTTAGCAACAGGTTTTGGTTTTGGGATCTGGCTGTAAGTGTCAACCGTATCTTTTCTTTTTATAGGCTTTACTTCACCTATTTCTTTCTTGAAAAGATCATTGTCACTCATTGTTGCTTAAATACCTTTCAGCGTCTAAAGCTGCCATACAACCGGTTCCAGCTGAGGTGATTGCCTGTCTGTAAATATGGTCTTGGACATCCCCGGCAGCAAAAATACCTGGAATTGATGTGGCGGTGAAATTACCATTTCTTCCATTATTGGTAATGATGTAACCATTTTCCATTTCTAACTGACCTTCAAAGATATCAGTATTTGGCTTATGTCCGATGGCAATAAATACACCTGAAACTTTAATTTCTTCGGTGTCACCATTAACGGTATCTGCGAGTTTTAATCCCGTTACCCCGGATTCATCTCCTAAAACTTCATCAAGTACCTTAAAAGTCTTTAGGGAAATTTTTCCTTCTTCCACTCTCTTATAAATTTTTTCCATCTCAATGGCTTCTGCTCGAAACTGATCGCGTCGATGAATAAGTGTGACATGATTTGCAATGTTGGATAAATAAAGGGCTTCTTCAATTGCTGTGTTTCCTCCTCCAACAACAGCAACATCTTGGTTTTTATAGAAAAAACCATCACAGGTTGCACATGCTGACACACCTTTGCCCATAAACTTTGTTTCTGAGTCAAGCCCTAAGTATTTCGCTGATGCTCCGGTGCTGATGATGACCGAATCTGCTGTGTATGTGCCATTATCACCTGTTAACGTGAACGGTTTATTCTTAAAATCAACTGCACTGATTTGATCAAAAATTATTTCAGTATTAAATCTCTTTGCATGTTCTTCAAATCGCGTCATAAGATCTGGTCCTAATACTCCATTTGAGTCTGCAGGCCAATTATCAACATCTGTTGTTGTCATGAGCTGGCCACCTTGTTGGATTCCTGTAATAAGGACTGGTTTTAAATTTGCTCGAGCGGCATAAATTGCCGATGTATAACCTGCTGGACCCGAACCTAAAATAATTAATTTTGCATGCATGATGAGACCTATATTTAATATCAGTAAGCATTTTAATTGACTAAATTTTTCAGAGCAAATATTTATCAGAATGGTTCCGAAAAATACCTACTAGCTGATATAATTTTTTAAACAAACCCCAGAATAATTAAATTGATTTTTAATAAAAAAAATAAAAAAAAGTCTAATGACTTGCTAAATCAAGCCTTACTCGAAAAAAAAACGATTGATCGTGTATTAAGAGAAATTGTTTTTTTACTTCTCTTATTTAGTGGTATTTATTTAATCATTGCTTTAGCTACATACAATCCATTAGATCCATCATGGTCACATACAACTCAGTCTCAAGATCAAATTTTTAATCTTGGCGGTGCTTTTGGAGCATACTTATCTGACATATTGATTTATCTCTTTGGTTTATCATCATGGTGGTTTGTTTTTTTGCTTTTTTATTCTATAAATTTAATTTACAAAAGAATTGAAGATACTGAAAATTCTAGAAGAGTATTGTGGATTAACTATCTTGGTTTTGCTGTTTTTCTTTTGTCATCCTCAGCGTTAGAGGCTGGGCATGTGATCAACCTTCAAGCATCCTATGCTTCTATACAGGGGGGGTTGGCTGGTTCATCAATTGATTCATTGCTTAGAGGAATTATCGGTTATATAGGATCACTTTTACTTTTAGTGATCAGTCTTGCATCGGGGCTAAGTCTTTTTACTGGTTGGTCATGGTTAAATATAAGTGAAAAAATTGGCGAGATATGTTTGCAACTGATAAATAAAATTTCTATCAAGGTAAATGATTTTTTTGATAGAAGAGCCGGTAAAAAATTTGAGCAACAAAGAATTGAGTATGTTGAAAATGAAAGAAAAAAACTTGAGGATCGCAAGCCTGTTGAAATATTAATACCAAAGAATGATATCAAAGAAAGTACCAGAGTTAAAAAAGAAAAACAAACTACTTTGTTTGATGAATTAAGCTCAGATGGAGATTTACCTCCTTTACATTTACTTGATCAACCACCTAAAGAAGTCGATCAGCAATCACCTGAAACAATAGAATTCATTTCACGTTTAATTGAAAAGAAATTATTAGATTTTGGAATCGAGGCAAAAGTTATTTCAGCGCAACCTGGCCCTGTAATTACTCGCTACGAGATTGAACCTTCTGCGGGAGTGAAAGGCAGTCAGGTGACAAACCTTTCAAAAGATCTGGCTAGATCATTATCTGTGACTAGTGTGAGGGTTGTTGAAACCATTCCTGGTAAAACATACATGGGCCTTGAGATTCCCAATAATAAAAGACAGATTGTTTATCTTTCAGAAATTATGAGTTCAAAAACGTTTGCAGACACTGCCTCGCTGACGACCATAGCGCTTGGTAAAGATATTTCAGGAAAGCCGGTGGTTGCTGATCTAGGCAAAATGCCACACGTTTTAATAGCCGGTACAACAGGGTCTGGTAAGTCTGTCGCCATTAACGCTTTGATACTGAGCTTTTTGTATAAAGCTAAAGCAAATGAAGTGAAGTTAATCATGATTGACCCAAAAATGTTGGAGTTATCTGTCTATCAGGACATACCTCATCTCCTCACTCCTGTAGTAACAGATATGAGAGAGGCCGGACATGCACTTAACTGGTCGGTCAAAGAAATGGATCGACGATATAGGTTAATGGCAGAATTTGGTGTGAGAAATATTTCAGGGTTTAATGAAAAGTTAAAACAAGCTTCAGATTCTGGGTCCCCACTGACCAATCCTTTTTCTACTGATCCTGAAAATCCAGAAGTCCTTGAATCAATGCCATTAATAGTGATTGTGATCGACGAGCTTGCAGATTTGATGATGGTTGTCGGTAAAAAGGCGGAAGAGTTAATTGCCAGAATAGCGCAAAAAGCAAGGGCTGCTGGCATTCATCTGGTGTTGGCTACCCAAAGACCTTCTGTTGACGTAATTACCGGATTAATCAAAGCCAACGTTCCTGTAAGGGTTGCATTTCAAGTATCGAGCCGTGTGGATTCGAGAACGATTTTGGATCAAATGGGAGCAGAAAATCTTTTAGGGCAGGGAGATATGCTTTATCTGCCGGCTGGATCAGGATACCCCTCAAGAGTTCATGGAGCATTTGTCTCAGATCAAGAAGTTCACAAGGTGGTAAGTTTTCTCAAACAGCAAGGCAAGCCTAACTATGTGGAGGAGGTGATTAACTCACAAGAGTCCGTAGAGTTTACTTCAGGCTCATCAGGTGATGCAAATGGAGAAAAAGATCCACTATACGACCAAGCTGTTCAATTGGTTATTGAATCCAAAAAACCTTCAATCTCATACGTGCAAAGAAATTTACGTATCGGCTATAATCGTGCGGCACGAATAATCGAAGACATGGAAAAAGCTGGACTTGTTTCACCAATGCAAAGCAACGGAAACCGAGAGGTTATCCAGCCAAATCAAGAGTGATTAGATCTTTTACATTCATCCTGCTTTTTTATTTAAATATCAATTTATTATGGGCTTCGCCTGCTGATAAGTTATCAAGTCTTCTTAACAAAACAATAGCTTTTTCCGGGGAATTTAGTCAATCGGTATACGACAATAAATCCCAATTAATTGAAGAGGCGAATGGTAAGGTTGTTTTCAAAAAACCTCACTTTTTTAAATGGATATATCAAGCTCCTCATCAAAATCAAATTATTGGTGACGGAGAGACAGTTTATATTTATGACCCTGACTTATCTCAAGTGATTATGTCTAAATTCAGTCAATCTAAAAGTAATAATCCTGCTAATATTTTTTTTCTAAATAATATTGAGGAGTCATTTAAGGTGACAGAAATTCTTATTGAGGATGAGACTTGGTATCGTTGCGAATCAAAATCAAAGGATATCGATTATCAATCCATAGAAATTTCATTCAATGAAGATAAAATTAAGGGTATGAGAGTTATTGATGGCCTTCAGAATAAGATCATCATAAATTTTGTTAATATCTCACAAAATCCCAACATCGATGAGGCATCATTCCTTTTTAATGTTCCAGACAATGTTGAGGTGATCAAAAATTAAAGTATGAACACCTTGTCGCAACCATTAGCAGAAATCTTAAGACCAAAAACCATTGATGATGTTATTGGTCAAGATCACCTCTTGGGGGATGATTGCCCAATAAGAAATGCTGTGATGTCTAATAAACTTCCTTCTATTATTTTATGGGGACCACCTGGAGTGGGAAAGACATCTATTGCATTTGCAATAGCTAATTCAGTTAATTACGAATTCATTTCTCTGTCCGCAGTTTTATCAGGAGTTAAAGATATTCGTGAAGCAGTTGATAAAGCCAATTTTAATAAAGATCAGAATCAAAAAAAAACAATGCTTTTTATTGATGAGGTCCATCGATTTAATAAAAGCCAACAGGATGCTTTCTTGCCTCATGTTGAAAATGGGCTTTTTACATTTATTGGGGCAACAACAGAAAACCCATCATTTGAAGTTAATTCTGCCTTATTAAGTCGTTGCCAGGTGTATATCCTTAACTCATTATCAAATGAGGCATTAAAAAAAATATTAAATAAAGCCTTATCCATTCAAGAAAATATTAAGCTTGATGATTCCTCCACAGAATTTATTATTGAATATGCGAATGGAGATGGAAGAAGATTGCTGAATCTCGTTGAGGTTATTTATTTTTACTCCAAAGATAAACCGATAGAGGTTAATATTGATTTAATAAAAAAAATTGCGTCATCTTCTTATAGACGTTTTGATAAGGGCGGTGAACAATTTTATGATCAAATATCTGCATTGCATAAATCAGTGCGTGGATCAGACCCTGATGCTTCAATCTATTGGTTACAAAGAATGCTCGATGGTGGAGCAGATCCACTATATCTTGCCAGAAGAATAATAAGAATAGCCATAGAGGATATTGGCTTAGCAGACCCAAGAGCCCAAACCATTGCGCTTGAAGCCTATCAGATATTTGAGAGACTGGGTACACCAGAAGGAGAGCTGGCCCTTACCAATGCAGTTTTATATTTAGCAGCTGCTCCAAAAAGCAATGCTGCCTATCAGGCATATAATATGTCTAAGGCATACGTCAGTGATCATAATAATTATGATGTACCGATTCACCTCAGAAATGCACCAACAAAATTAATGAAAGACATTGGTTATGGTAAGGAATATCGTTATGCTCACAATGAGCCAAACGCATATGCGGCGGGAGAAAAATATTTCCCTGATGAGCTAGATCCGATACAATTCTACTCTCCAGCTAACCGTGGGTTGGAAATAAAAATTAATGAGAAGTTAAATTTTCTAAAAGATTTAGATAAAAAAAATAAAAATAATGATTGATATTAACTTACTGAGAAATGACATAGAGTCATTAGAAAAAATTTTAAAACATAGAGGGTTTGACTTAGATGTTAATTTTTTTAATTCACTCGAAGAAGAGAGAAAACATATTCAAATAAAAACCCAAGAACTCCAACAAGAAAGAAATGATCTTTCAAAACAGGTCGGTGTATTAAAGTCTCAAGGTAAGGATGCTAGTGACATTCTCGAGAAAGTCTCCAACATATCAGCACAATCTAAAGAGCTTGAATCACAACTTGCATTAATCCAAGAAAAATTAAATAACTTTTTACTCCTTATTCCAAATGTGCCGCATGATTCAGTTCCAATAGGCCCTGATGAAACAAGTAATGAATTAGTAAAAGAGGTTGGCATACCCCCTGAATTTGATTTTGAGGTTAAAGATCATGTTGACCTTGGCGCACCTCTTGGTCTCGATTTTGATACGGCTGCTAAAGTTTCGGGCTCTCGTTTTGTTTTCATGAAAAATGATATTGCCAGGCTGCATCGCGCAATCGGTCAATTTATGATTGATACACATACCGAAAATCATGGATACACTGAATGCTACACCCCATACCTGGTGAATGAAGATTCTTTATTGGGAACGGGTCAGTTACCTAAGTTTGGTGATGATTTGTTTGTCACTCAGAAGAATGAAGATGAAAGCTTATACCTAATTCCAACTTCAGAGGTTTCGCTTACAAATACAGTGCGAGATGAGATTATTGATCTAAAACACTTACCAATCAGGATGACTGCGCATACCCCATGCTTTAGATCCGAAGCAGGCTCGTATGGTAAAGATACTAGAGGGATGATTCGTCAACATCAGTTTGATAAAGTCGAGATGGTTCAAATAACCAAACCAGAATTAAGCTATGAGGCGTTGGAAGAGATGCTTTCTCATGCAGAAAATATTCTAAAAGCCCTTAATTTACCATATCGGGTGATGACACTGTCATCTGGTGACATGGGTTTTGGCGCCGCTAAAACTTACGATATCGAAGTTTGGCTTCCATCACAACAACAGTATCGAGAAATTTCTTCAATCTCTAATTGTGAAGATTTCCAAGCAAGAAGGCTAAAAGCTCGCTTTAAAAATGAAGAGGGTAAGAATACACTGGTCCATACACTGAACGGTTCAGGCCTTGCGGTAGGTCGAACGCTTGTGGCCATAATGGAAAATAATCAAAAGGCAGATGGTTCTATCAACATACCATCGGCATTACAACCTTACATGAAAAATAAAACGACGATTTCTATTTAGAGAGTACTTCAATGTGTCCATTATCAACAATAAGGGCACGGTCAGTGATTGCATAAAAAATACCAGTTTCAATAACCCCTGGGGTGGTTAAGATTTTTTCATGTAAATCTCTTAGTGGCATTTCATCAAAAGAGTAATCAAAAATATAATTCCCAGCAGATGAGATGGCATATGCATCTCCAGCTGCATTTTTTCTTAAGTTTCCTTGACCAAATTTATCTAGAATTTTTTTACTTAACCTCCAAGTGCTTTTCAAGACCTCTATAGGAATTGGATAATTTTCTCCAATACGATTAACTCTCTTTGAATGGTCTGCAATTATGATAAATTTATTAGCACTTTGGGCAAGTATCTTCTCTTTCACTAAATCGTAGCCACGTCCTTTTAACACATTTAAATCATTCGTAATTTCGTCCGCACCATCCACATAGAGATCAAGATTCTCTAGTGTATCGATACCAATCAAATTTAATTTATTTCTTTGGGCTTCTATTTCAGATACGGTGGAGCTTGCCACAACCTGTATATTTAATCTTTCATTCTTAATTTTATTAGCAAGGTGTTTAATAAAAAAATTTGCAGTTGATCCAGTCCCTAATCCGATCACAGAATTGTCAGTGACATAATCGAGTGCTTTTATAGCAATAATTTCTTTATCTTCCATGTCGATTGAATGTGTTTATAATGACTGCTTAATTTTAAAGCCAAATGAATACAAATACAAAAAATATACTGAATTACACATCTTACGCTTACCAGATAATAAAATTTTATTGTTCTGAACTAAGCGCAAAAAATACTCCGTTAGTTATTTTCACAAAAGACAGTTATGTTGCTGCACGGCTTCAGCAGGAGATGCTTTGGTTTAATCAAAATCTTGTGGTTTCTATGATCCCTGATTGGGAAACATTGCCTTACGATAGCGTTTCACCCCATCCTGACTTAATCTCAGATCGTTTAAAGTCACTATTTTTAGTCACCCAGAAAGCTTTTGATATTTTAATTATTCCAGCAACATCAGCATTAAACTATTTGCCTCCAAAACAATACATCACACAGAACAGTTTTTTTTATAGCAAGGGACAAAAGGTCGATCTAGAGTCCTTAAAAACAGTTTTGATAGAAAATGGATACATCAATGTCCAGAAGGTTTTTCATCCAGGTGAATTTGCGGTAAGGGGAGGGTTGATTGATTTATTTCCTATGGGATCCACCATTCCTTATAGGATAGATTTTTTTGATACTGAAATAGAAAGCATAAAAACCTTTGACATTGAAACTCAAAAAAGTATTTACCCAACAAACAAGATTGAAATATTGCCGGCCCGAGAATGTCCGCTGACTGAATTATCTATTGAAACTTTTAGAAAAAATTATCGTGAAAGATTTTCTGGTGATCCAAGTAAGTCGCCGATTTATACAAATATATCGAATAAGATCCCCTTTGCTGGAATGGAATGGTACTTACCACTTTTCTATCAAGAGACGAATACAATTTTTGATTATCTTCCCGATGACACCTTAATTGATGTTCCTTTTAAATTATCATCCAGCATAGATCACTATTGGCTTGATGCTCAAACAAGATTCAAAATGTATGCATACGACATTGAGCGACCTATATTGAATCCTGAAGAAATTATGATGGATTCTGTAAAGTTTCATCAGGACTTAAATCGTTTTAAAAATCTTAATTTTGATGTAGTTGATAACCCGCTACCTAAAATCACTATTGATTATAGGGACGGCTATAAAAATATAGCTGATTACATTAACCAATGCTCCAAAAAAATAATCATTTCCGCTGAGAGCTTAGGTCGAAGAGAAACAATTCATAAGATGCTCACTGAGTGTGACCTTAATTTAAAAAGATCTGAAAGTATTAATATATTAGATCCAGTAATTGAGCATCAGCTTATTCAATCACCTTTAAAAGAGGGATTTTCAAATGAATATTTTGAGGTATTCACCGAGTATGATTTATTTCCTGATTTCATCCATCAAGAAAAATCAAAATATAAAAGCAAGGATTATAACGCCGAGGTTGTAATTAAGGACCTTTCTGAGATATCAGTTGGTGATCCTGTTGTCCATGAGAATCATGGAGTTGGTCGCTATCAAGGCCTTGTCCAATTGGATATGCTGGGCTCAATAAATGAATTTTTACTGTTAACTTATGAAAAAGAGGACAAGTTGTATGTCCCAGTCACCCAGTTAAATTCCATTTCTAGATATACAGGCGGACCCATCGAATCGGCACCGTTACATAAATTGGGTTCAGGGCAATGGGAAAAAGAAAAAAGAAAGGCGTTAAAACAGGTCTATGACACAGCAGCAGAGCTTTTAAATTTATATGCATTAAGAGAAAAGAAGAAGGGTTTGGTGTCAAAAATTGACTTGCTTGAGTATCAGAAATTTGCGAACGAATTTCCCTTTGAGGAAACTCCAGATCAAATGCAGGCAATTGAGTCTGTAATCAAAGATATGGAATCTGCAAGACCGATGGATCGCCTTATCTGTGGTGATGTTGGTTTTGGTAAAACTGAGGTGGCAATGCGAGCAGCGTTTATATCTATCATGAACAATCGTCAGGTAATCATATTAGTGCCAACAACCTTGCTTGCTAGCCAACATTATAATAATTTTGTTGATCGATTTAACTCATTTCCTGTTGAGATTGAGGAAATCTCAAGATTTAAAAGTAATAAGCAGCAAAATGAGGTTCTAGAAAAACTGGCTAATGGAAAAGTAGATATTGTTATCGGCACTCACCGTTTGTTACAAAAAGACATAAAAATAGATAATATTGGCCTTATAATTGTCGATGAAGAGCATCGTTTTGGCGTTCGTCAAAAGGAAATGCTCAAGAAGTTTAAGACTAATACGGATTTCCTGGCTTTAACCGCTACACCCATACCACGAACTCTTTCCATGTCGCTTGAAGGCTTACGAGATTTTTCTATCATCTCTACACCTCCTCAAAAAAGATTGTCAATCAAGACCATGGTTAAGAATTTTTCAGAAGGAATAATCAAAGAGGCCCTCACAAGAGAATTTAATCGTGGAGGACAAGCTTACTTTTTACATAATGATGTAAATTCCATTTATGCAATCAGTGAAAAATTAATAAAAATTATGCCTGATGCAAAAGTGGCCATTGCTCATGGTCAGATGAAAGAGAAAGAGCTTGAAAGAGTTATGCAAGATTTCCATCAGCAAAGATTTAACTTGCTACTGTGCACAACCATTATTGAAACCGGTATCGATATACCAACCTCAAATACAATTATTATTAACAATGCAGACCGCTTTGGGTTATCCCAATTGCATCAATTAAGGGGTCGTGTTGGTCGTTCGCATCATCAAGCCTTTGCATACCTATTAATTGACGAAAATCGAAGCCTTACAAGTAAAGCCAAAAAAAGATTAGAAGCTATCCAGTATCTTGAAGATTTAGGCTCCGGTTATTTCTTAGCGATGCATGATCTTGAGATTCGTGGTGCTGGAGAAATATTAGGAGACCAACAAAGTGGTGAAATTCATGAAATTGGTTTTTCAATGTATTTAAAAATGCTGAATCGAGCCGTGGCTCATCTAAAAAACAATGAGACGCTTGATATTAATGCCGACTATAATGAGAACAATGAGATTAATATCCATGCCCCAGCGATACTGACTAATCAATACTGTGGTGACCCTAATGAACGTCTTGTGATCTATAAAAGGCTGTCATCATGTGAGTCATTAGAAGATTTACAAATGATTCAAGAAGAGCTCATTGATCGTTTTGGAGTTGCTCCTGAGCAGACTGAAAATTTGTTTATCATTCATCATATTCGCATAATAACTAAAGATTTAGATGTGACCAAAATTGATGCTGGAAAGAAAACTATTAGTTTGAATTTTAGGGAAAAGAACAACATCGACCCATTAAAGATCATTGATTTGGTCCAGACAAATAAACACATTAAGCTTGATGGACCAAATAAGATAACTTTAGCAGGTGATTTTGAGGACCCGTTAGATAAGCTGAATAAGATTAAATCCCTTGTAGGCGAACTTAAGGACTAAATCTCAATTAACTCACCTTGTTTTAAAAAATAAATAAATTGTCTTATGTTATGATCATTGAAAAAGGAAGCGTACCGATTCAATTGATTCTTATAATTCAGCGCTAATGAGTTTAAGTTGTGTTCTTCTTTGTGGTATTTATAGTCAATAATCCAACGTTCATTATTAATTAAAAACGTCCTATCCACTCGGTAGTTTGTTTGATCTTTATTTGGAACTGAAATCTTGAGTTCACATTGATCGTCATCATATTTTTTTAATATCTTTTGTCCTGATTCAGTTTGATGGATATTGTTAATACAAATCATAGATTCACTAACGATCTCCTTGTGATTCAGAGATTTATCAATATTCAAACTATTCAGCATTTTTTCTATAAATTGAACATGGTGATGCACTGTTATATTTTTATGTATCAACTCAAGATATTTATGAACGATGATACCCACATAAATTTCTTCGGTTTCAATGCTATAGTTTTCTTTAACAGAAATAGGTGAAAATTCCTCCAGACTTTCTTTTTTTTCATTAATATAGTCCGATAAGGGGATGTTAAACAATTTTGGTGAAAATTTTTCATATTTGCTTGTAGGGGTATCAATATCAACGCTTTGAGGATCTGTTGTATAAAAATCATCCCACAGAAAATGTAAGAAAGTATTTTTCTTGGTAGTTTGATTTATTTCAGTTACAAGGTCTAGCTGATTGACAGCCCGGGTAACAGCAACATAGAGCAATCTTTTTAATTCATTATGTTCTCTAATTTTATTTTTTTGTTCGTGGTAACCATGTAATGAGTAGATTTCATCATCATTGATTTTGATGGATGAGATATTTATATTTGCCCCATCCATGTGATCAAAATTGACTAATGAGGGGATATTGGGTCGGGTGGATTTATCTACACCTGGAATAATGACATGATCGAATTCTAAACCTTTTGATTTGTGGATGGTTAAAAAAGAAACAGCTTTTTTATTACTATTTACATCGGATACCATGGTTTCAGTAACGGTCTTAATTAAAACTTCTTTATCAATTTCATTCGTATCGAAATTCTGTAGGATGCGTAAATAGTAATCTATGTATTCGATGTCCTCTTTTATATATAAAGATTTAATCCCAGATAAGTCAACCCACAATGCTCTAATAATTTCACTCCACTTAGCCGTGTGCATAGAAGAATAGTGAATTTTAATTATCTTAATTAAATTCTTAATTCTTTTTTGGCTCTCACTATTTAATTCATTAACTTTTTCAGAATTAATCAGTTTCCAAATATTCTCATCCTCATTAGCAAAAAGGATATGGAGATCTTTGATTGTTAGACCACATAATGGTGACTGGATTGTGGCAATCCAATGTGTGCGGTCACTAAAATCAAAGATCGCTAATGTCAATGCAAGAATATCTTGCACACATTGGTGGTTAATTAAAGATTCAAGCTCGATCGCATTGATTGGAATCTGTTTGGCATAATTTTTTTTGATATAAGAAACAATTGGTTTCAAATGATTTCGAGACCTTGCAATGACCGCAATAGATTCATGTTGACTCGCTAATATCTGCTGGCAGATTAGCTCTGCCTCGATGCCTGAAGATTTTGAAGATGACTTAGAACTGTATGATAAAAAATTTATTAACCCACTATCATCATCAATTTTAGGACTGCATAACTGATATTGAATACTTCCATGGTCAATATCTTGTTCTGTAAAAATTTTAGAAAAGCGTGAGTTAAACCAATGAATTAGACGACTTTTTGATCTGTTATTTACTGAGAGAATAATATGATTTAACTTTATCTTCCCAACTCCGTTTTTTATAACATCCAAAAAAATTCTAACGTCTGATTGTCGAAATCGGTAAATCGACTGCATTGGATCACCTACACAAAAAAAGGTATTTTCTGGCCCCCATTCATGCGTAAGGTATTCAAATAATTGTAACTGGTTTTTATTTGTATCCTGAAATTCATCGACTAGGATATGAGAATACTTTATGTTGAGGTAGCTTTTTAAATCAGTAAATCCTGATTCATTTTTAAGAGCTAGTAATGCCTGCAATGTGATTTCAGGGAAATCAATTACCTTATTTTGACTAAAGTACAATTTGATTCTAGCATATGCTTCTTTAAGAATTGGCGATAACGTCTGCATGATATCGTTCTGCTGTAAGTTTGAAATATTTAGAAAGTAGTACTCTTTCTCAAAGCTTTCAAACTTTGGCCACTCCATATTTGTAATATCATTACTGACTGAATTTAGTTTAAAGAATAGCAAATCCTCTTCTTTAATGTTTTTTCTAATACTTTTTTGTTTGGTATAAATCGATTCAATAAAGTGGAGCAATTCCCTTTTTTTGGAACGAATTGAATCATTTAGTTTAAAAAGTTTTTGTAAATGCGAGAGTGACTTTTCTTCCTCTTGCTGGATATATCTATTAAATTCATTACTATTTTCATCATCAAAGATATGGTGGATCCACTTATCTCTATTTGTCATAAGCTCCAATAAATATTTTTCGAGTTGAGGGAATTCAATATTTAAAGTATGGAGAATTTTATGAATAGTATCTGAATTGGTCTCTGCATAAATTACTTTTTTTATGATCTCAGAATAGATTGGGACAGGATCTTCAATAATAGATGATTGGTATCCATACTGAGTGAGCAGGGGGGTGGAATTGATAATTTGTTGGTTAAGTGCGTCAATGGTCAGGATATTAAACTCTGAGATGATCTCATCTACAGTTATTCCTCTTCTTGTTATTTCCTTATTTAAAAGATCAATTAATTTTTTTGTCGTTTCATTTTTAGGTGCAGTTTTATTTTGAAGGTAATTCGTTATTCGATTTTTCATTTCAGCTGCAGCTTTATTTGTGAAGGTAACAGCCAATATTTCTCTTGGTGAATTGACATGAGCGAGGAGTTTTATAAAGCGCTGAGTTAATAATTCAGTTTTGCCAGAGCCTGCTGGGGCTTGAACAATTATTGACTTTAGGTCAAGACATTTAATCCTATTTTGAATGTCAGTGCTGCTCATCAATCATAACTCATATTGGAATTTTTTTTCCGGAAGACGAAGAAGAATTTTGCTACCACAATATGTTAGATCATCCTCTTTTTCGAATGTGTTAGGGAAATACCCTTGTTCGTATAGATGCATCAAGCTATTGATCTCATCTAACCATATTTTTTTGAGATTCTCAAAAGTTTTACTAGTAACTTGTTGGGAAATGTTGTCAGGTATTTGGTGATCATTTTCCTTAAAAGTATATCTCTTGATCGCAATATTTTTTTGATTTATCTCATAAAGCAATAATGTACTTACCTTACAGTCTGTAAATAAAAAATATAAGGGGATTTGAAAATTTTTAATTGGTAATTCTGTCCAGGATTTTGTTGTAGGTAATTTTCCCGTTTTATAGTCAATGACATGAATCCCATTATCATCTTTATCAATCCTATCCTTTATAAGATCAAATGAATATTCTCCATGAACATATTGTTGTTTTTCTTCCAAGTTTTGAATTGAAAAAGGCAATCTTTTCTTTTCTGTCTCAAGCAGCCCTTGAATTAACTCAGTGCATCTTGTTATTTCAAATTTTTTAACTGAATCACCCATTATTGAAAATTCATATTTTGTGTCTATAGACGTTTCAACGATAGGTTTAATAAATTCCTTTAAGTTGTTAATTTCAGCTAGACCTTGATAATTTTTTAACTTTATCCAGATGTTATGTAGTGCTTCATGAATCAGAATACCTCTTAAGCGTGGGCTATACTCTGGTGTGAGATGATCTGACTCGTCATTGCAGTAAAGGACGTCTTGATAAAAGGCCCATCGGGGACAAGTTTGTAGACGCTCGAGCAAACCACGAATATTTTTTATCCCTTTGGGTAGTGCCTTGTGTGTGTGGTCATTATCAAGTGATGATGTCTTATTTTTATGAAGAAAATCATATTTTTTTTCATATTTTTTTTCGACAATCTCGCTAAATGTGACGGATGATGAGATTGTATTTTCTACATTGTCAGTCAATAAAGAATAAGAGATCGATAAATTACCTTTTTCTGACAGTTTGTTTAATTGATTAGCTGTAAAAGTTTTTCTTTTATTGAAATCATTTATTTTATTTAGGTGATACAAGGGGAGTAAGGGATTTCTTAAGCTGATTTGATTTTTTCGATCGATAAAATCTATGAGGTAAATATCATCATACCGTGAGATTACTTCATCTTTAAATGAATAAATATCAATTGCATTGCTTGAAACAAAAAAGTTTTTTTGAATCTGGCTTAGGATAATATTTAGGTATTTTTTAAACTCTAGATAATTAATAATTTTATGTTTTCTAATTGAACCAATGTTGTTAATTAGATCAATAAAACTATTCAAGTCCTCAATTAATGAATCGCTTAATTTAAGTTCATTACGAAATAAATAATTTTTTAATAGTCTGACAAGGTATGCTCCCCAGTCCGTTATAGCTAAGTTACTTTGTAATTTATTAATTTCTTCAAAAGAAGATTTATTCAAAGAAGAAGATTCTATAATTTCATTAAACCTTTTTAGATTAATTTTTCGGATTCCATGCTTTTTAAGCATTTTGATTTTTTCATCCAGGTCACTCACCAGCAATAGATCATTTTGGAAGCAGGTGACTACGAAATGACGTATTTTTTCGACAGCAACATAATGGCCGTAGTGCAAATCAAAAAAAATAAAAATACTACGAATGATCGGTGATTTTGATAACGATATTTGATTGGGGATATTTAATCCAATTAGCTCTTGGCCATTTGCATCTTTGTTGTAAATTTGCAGACCCGTGAGTACAGGATGGAAGGTTGTAAGAATCTTATTGACATCTTCAGAAATAATTGCAATTTTTTTCCCTTGTGAATGTTTGCGAATAATTTCATCACTTATAAAGTTAAACTCTTGGAGTTCATTGTCAAATTGCTGAATGATATGGTCTTTATTTTCCTTTTTTAAAGAAATATCATTTGTCTTAAACTTATTCTGAATTAATTTATTCAGTGGTGTATCAAGATTAAAACCAATTAATTGAACCTTTTTATCAAATTCGATATTTTTAATAAAGAAATAAATTGCCTGGTGATATGTAAATAGATCATTGTTAATTAAATATTGATTAAATTTATCTATTACTGAGTGAAGAAATTTATTTTCGATGGATAGATTGAATGACCCATCCTGGTAATCTATGTCATATTCATGAATGTTCTTTATGGCATTCTGAACAAAAAACACGAGTGATTCGATATCATGAAGATATTGATTTCCGTACCCAACAATTTCATTGGATACAATCTCTTCCAGAATAATATATTCCTCTAATTTATTAATTATTTTTTTACTAATTTCATTGGATGAAAGATAATAAATACTTAATTCATTTGAAATAAATTCAAATAGGGTGAAGGTATTAAAATGTGTGGAATTATTTGTGTGAATGAATCTTTTAAAGTAAATGTCATTTTTACAAATTGTAATTGTGTTATCTTTCACATTTAAATTTTATAGTAAAACTATATTATGAGCGAGCAATCATCTTATCTAACAAAAAATGGTTTTATACATTTAAGGGAAGAGTTAAATTATCTCCTAAAGGTTGATCGACCAAGGGTTGTGAAAGATGTTTCATGGGCAGCAAGCAATGGTGATCGATCGGAAAATGGTGACTATATTTATGGTAAGAAGAGATTAAGGCAAATTGATTCTAGAGTAAAGTATTTACTTACCGCCATTGAAGATTCAAAGATTATTGATCCACTTGAGCAAGAAAATAAAGACAAAGTTTTTTTTGGAGCAACAGTTGAGTATGAGAATTTAAATACAAACCAGATTAACAAGATTCAGATTGTTGGCGTCCCTGAAGTTGACCCTAAAGAAAATAAGATAAGCTGGTTATCTCCACTTTCTAAAGCTATTCTCGGTAAGCAAGTTGGAGAAATCATTTCCTATGAAAGTCCTTCTGGACAAAAAGAAATAGAAATTATGTCTATACTTTATCGATGACATTTTCAGTAGACATATTTTCAAGGTTTATCGATAACTATGGAGATATATCGATTCCATTAAGGCTTGCTCATGGGCTTTTTATTGATCATAGTGTCACCAGCAACGTATTTCTTACTTCCAATGAGCTTACACAAAAAATTTTAGATAAAAATTTATTTAACGAAAATATTAATATTATTGATATTGATAAGATGGATAACAACTTTTTACCAAATACTAATATTGTTACTATTTTTGATACACAGTTACCCATATCTTATGAAGCTAAACTCACAAGCAAAAATTTATTAATCAACTATGAGTATTTCTCAGCTGAGCAATGGGTTGACGACTTTCATCTTAGAGAGTCAATAAACAAAAAATATAAAAAAATATTTTATATTCCAGGTGTTGGCGAACATTCAGGTGTTCCAATATTTGGTATAAATGATAAAGGTTTGTATCGACCGGAAAGTTTAGATACAAAAACTATTAACTTTTTTTGCTATTTTAATGAGAATATTGAAGCTTCAGTTAAAGTTCTTCGAACCAACTTTCCGCAATATGATTCTGTATTGCATGATAGATTTGATAAAGATAAGAGTAGAGGTAAAAATTTATTGAGTTTTAATGATTTTGATCAAGCTCTATCTAATAGTTTAATAAACTTTGTTCGTGGCGAAGATAGTCTAATCCGTGCTATTTTGGCTGGATCTCCTTTTATTTGGCAACCATACATTCAAGAAAATGGTCTTCATGTTACAAAATTAAATGCTTTTCTTGATCATTACTTTATTTCCTTGCCTCAACAGTTAAGAGAAATTTTTTTAATATGGAATAATCAGAGCCTAAATTTCGAACACTGGCGATATATATTTGAAAATATTGAAAATCTGAAAGATTGTTATTTAGAAGCAAGGGATAATTTTATAAAAAGAGGCACTGGGATTGCTCAAATTTATTCATTATTTATTAAATAATTTAGTATAATCATCAAAAATTTTTTTCAAGGATAGTTATGAAAACAGCACAGGAAGTTAGAGCAGGGAACGTCATTATGGTAGATGGCAATCCAATGGTTGCATTGAAATGTGAATACAATAAATCTGGACGAAATGCAGCGGTAGTAAAAATGAAATTAAAGAACTTACTCAACGAATCTGCTACTGAATCAGTTTTTAATGCATCCGATAAATTTGATGTAGTTATTTTAGAAAAGAAGGAAGTTACCTATTCTTACTTCGCTGATCCAGCTTATGTATTTATGGATGAGGAATACAATCAATACGAAGTAGGGCCAGACAGCATGGAAGATGCTTTGAAATTTTTAGAGGATGGAATGTCGTGTGAGGTTGTTTTTTATGAAGGAAAAGCAATTTCAGTCGAGCTACCAAATTCAGTTACTCGGGAAATTACTTATACTGAACCTGCAGTCAAGGGAGATACATCTTCTGGTAAGGTTATGAAAACAGCTTCGATTAATACTGGCTTTGAACTGATGGTACCTTTATTTTGCGATACTGGCGATATGATAGAGATCGACACCAGAACACTTGAATATAAAAACAGAGTTAATAAATAAAATTAACCCTGGGTATCTGATCCACCAACAAGTATTTCATCAATTTTTAAAGTAGGTTGCCCAACCCCGACTGGTACGCTTTGCCCATCTTTGCCGCATGTACCAACACCAGTATCTAATGACGAGTCATTTCCAACCATTGAAACCTTTTTAAGGATATCTGGACCATTGCCAACAATGGAAGCTCCTTTAATTGGTTGGGTAATTTTTCCATCTTCAATCAACCAAGCAAGCGAAGAGGAGAAGACAAATTTACCACTGGTGATATCTACCTGCCCACCACCAAAATTTGGAGCATAGATTCCTTTTTTTACTGATTTAATGATTTCATCTGGGTTATGTTTACCATTGGTCATAATGGTATTGGTCATTCTGGGCATAGGAATATGGGCATAAGACTCTCTTCGGCCATTACCAGTAATGTCCATATTCATTAGTTTTGCATTAAGAGTGTCTTGTAGATAATTTTTTAGAATCCCATTTTCAATTAAAACAGTTCGCTGCGTGGGGTTACCTTCATCATCAATATTTAATGAACCTCGTCTGTCCTGGATTGTTCCATCGTCAACAATGGTGATATCACTATGAGCCACTTGTTTTCCCATCAGTTTAGAAAAAGCTGAGGTACCCTTACGATTAAAGTCTCCCTCCAAACCATGTCCAATAGCCTCATGGAGGAGAATACCTGGCCAACCAGGTCCTAGAACGACAGGCATCAGTCCAGCAGGGGATGGTATGGCTTCAAGGTTGGTTACAGCTTGGTGGTATGCTTCATCAATGTAAAGATTAAGAACATCGTCAGTAAAATAATCAATACTAAATCGTCCGCCACCTCCAGCTGTTCCGATTTCCCTTCTTTTTTTATCTTCGATAATTATGCTTAGTGATAATCGGACAAGAGGGCGAATATCACTCTTCATATCAGAGAATTTATTTACAATTAAAATCGCATCATATTCTGCCGCAATCGAAGCGCTGACTTTAATAATCCGTTTATCTCGAGAAAAAGCTAAACTTTCGAGTTTTTTTAATATTTCAATTTTTTTCTCGCCTGTATTTATTATTGGGTCAATACTTTGGTAAAGTTGTCGTGTTTTATTTGAGATAACTTGAGGAACAGATTTATTCTGACCCTGAGATCTTAGTGCATTAATGATTTCACAGGATTGAGTAAGAGTTTGAAAATTTACTTCGTCAGTATACGCATATGCAGTTTTATCTCCAGACACCGCCCTGACTCCACAGCCATTATCAATATTAAATGAAGCATTTTTTACTGCACCGTCCTCAATAGCATAAAATTCATTTTTAGAGTATTGAAAATACAAGTCGCTGTAGTCGATATTCTTATGATTCAAATTATTCATCACTTTTTGAATTTTTTGATTATCAAGTTCTGCTGGATTTAATATGAGATTGTCTATTTCGTTATTCATCTTTATTTTTAAATATATTTAGTTTTTCTAGAATACTTTCTGATGGTTGGATGACCTCTTCATCCACCAGTTCAGATAATTCTTCTGATTTTGGTTTATCTACTTCAATTGGGTCATCCCACGTTCCTATGATTTGATATTCATCAGTCAATACTTTGTTTAGAGGATCTTTAAGTATTTTTTGAGCAATAAAGGCAGCAGCACCAGCTAAAGGACCCCCAGCTAGCGCAGCAAGGGACAATGAATCACTCACAAAGGGTTTGACTGTGACATGCAAATTTTGAGTTTCTTCGATAATATCAACTTCACCATCCATTAAGACCTCTGCAGCAGGCCCAATCATTTTAAAATTGTTTGAACTCAGTACCCCATTATTAATTCGAACCCCCGCATTTATTGAGTCAAATATAAAGCCCTTAGAAAATAAGTCACTAAAGTCCAGACTTAATCTTTTAGGTAAATTTTGCAATGTCAGCAATCCAAATAATCTCCCAATGCCTGGTTCGGCTTCGAGTATCTCTCCCTTTTGGATATCCATAGAAAAATTTCCATTAATCAGATCGGAAGAAAAATCAAAGGGACTTCCTTCCCAATTTGCAAATCCATTAAATCTGGCGTTTCCTTTTTTGACCAAATTAGGATACCCAAGCTGTTCTAAAGTTTTTTCAAGGTCATCTGCTTTCCATTTGAAATCCATTTTGGTTTGTGTGCCAGTCTCTTTTGCCAGCCATTCCCCATCTGCTTTAAATTCATGATGAGGGTTAGTTATAGTGAAATTTTCTATTTTCCAAATTTGATTATTTATATTTGATGCCTGGATATCAAATTTGCCCATACTTTTATCATCAAGGATAACTTCATCGATCATCAAATCAATTGATACTGGCTGTGCTGTGGTTGGTAAATTATCTTCGTCATTTAATTTACCTATTTGTTTATCTTTTGTAATAATAAATTTATTAAATCTACCTGTTAGCTTTCTTTCGTTTTTATCCCACAATGCATTACCTTTAATTTCATTTGAATATAAGGAAACTTTAAGATTATTATTGGATGGAAAAACAACGGTTTCCAATCGATGAAGGTTGAAACCATTTACAACTAATTTTTCAAAATTTAGTTTTGACTTACCAATCCTAAATGTCTCTTGCTTGTTATCTGATTTCAAATTAAGTAGTGATGAAAAATCATCTAGGTCAACATCTTTGAAGTTTGCAAAAATTGATATTCCGTTCCTTTCTTGGAACTCTTCATTGGATAGGATATTAATCTGACCAGACCAACCATTTTTGCTCATGTAAATCTTACCATTGACGTCATTGTCTAGCCTAATAACATAGTTTGTTAAGTTGTTCTTTGATGGTTTTTTAACAATGGATAAGATTTTTACCTCATCCTGTTTTTTATTTAATGGGTGGGGCCCATTAATTTCTATTCCTTTTAAATCAGTTTCTAAAGACAAGGAATTGGATTGTTCAGTAATATTAGATTTTAAAATCCACCCAGCAGACCCTTGGACCTTGTTAGCCCAACCTGATCCTAAATTATTAATAAAGAATGTTTCATCAATTTTTCCGGTAGCATTAATTTTGGTTACATCATCTTCATTCAGAACATCTATACTAATCGGCATTTCAAAAACCGATCCCGATGCATTTTTAAGCTCATAAAAGCTTGGTTTAATATTTAGAATTCCATTTAGATTGTTTATTTGAGGAAGACCTATTCTTGGATTTTGAATGACTACATTATTCAGCTTATATTTTGCTTCAAAGTTAATTTGATCTGGATTCGTGATTGGGAAATTAATTTTAAGGTCTAGGATTGCATTTCCATTCGTAATCAGCTGATTTGTGAATTCCTGAGTATCCTCGTACAGGGGTGAGTTATTGATGGCCTGAATTAAACTATTAGTGCCTCCACTGGTAACCCAATGAGTATTTATCATTAAATCTACTTCAGACAGATCAGACATGACCTCTAATGACGAAATATTCTGATCAGCCACTGTTCCATCTTTTGCAAATAATTTTAATATATTGGAATCTAGGCTAAATGATATATTTGCCTTTTCAATCTCAGGATAACTTGTAGCGTATTCGATGTTAGCATTATTGTAACTGCCCGTGATTTGAATATTTGAATTTGCATTTTTGTCGAAGAGTTTATCAAGTTCACCTTTGATAGTGATCTTTGTATTTTCAATGCTTCCTGCAAGCAAAGATGTATCGAGCCAATTTAGTAGATCTGGGTCAGTATTTTTCGGGTAGTATTTTTTTATTCTTGAGATGTCTGGAGCAGATAAAGTGATAGTTAGATCTAGATCCGGTTGTTTTAAATTTTTAAGGTTTACTGTTCCAGATGTTAATAAATTTAGATCGTTGTTATTAAGTAATACATTTGTAAATTTATAATCATCTCCATCAATCTTGATTACACCATTAAAAGTATCGAAGGTTAAATTGGTTCTAAGTTTATCCTCTTGATTAAAAGTGATATTTTTACTAGTAATATCTAGAAAACCTTTATTATTTTTAATATCAAAGCTAGCTGTAAGATTTTTAAATCCAGGAAATTCATTATGTGAATTAATACCAAAATTGATTAGAGATCCACCCGCTATAAGTTCTTTATTTTTTTTCCATGATAACTGTAGATTTTTAATATCACCTGTGGGGCTATAGTCGGCAAGATAAGATTTTAACTCTTCAAAAAATTGAGTCTGATTAATAATTGATTCAGCTGCATCAATATTCAACTGATTTAATTTTAACTTAAAAGATTGCGCTACATTATCTTTGACTAGGACTTCAAATGCACTGTTTTGGATATCAATATTATTTGTTTTAATGTTTAAATTTGTGGAGGCTATTTTTTTTACATTATTATTATTTTCAAAAATTGCACTACCAGATAATTCAGAAATATTAATATACTTATCTTGATTGTCATTAAAGTTACCAATGTAATTATCTACATTGAAAGACGTTTTAACTTCTTGAATTTTATTCTTAACAAATACAAGGTTTAGTTTAAGGTCACCATAACCTTGCTTGACATCGAAGGGGTAGTCAATCCAGGGCTTAAATGCCGGTAGAAATGCTTGCGAAATATTCACCTTCATCTTTGTTTTAACTTGATCAAAGTGATCAATAGAATCCAAATCAAAGAATCCATTTACATATACTCTTTCTTTTGTTCCCTCTGACACTAATGCATTTAAATTAAATTTATGGCGATCTAGGTAGGTGAGATATGTTGGACTTGTGTAGGTCAGGTTTATACCGCTAATTGTTAAATCTTTTGCTGCTCTATACTCATCCCTCCAAGTTATTTTTCCATTGATTATTCTGACTTCATGTTGGTTAAGAAGCCAATCTGAAAGAGATGATTCAGTTGATTCAATGATCTCAATTCCTGCAATTTTTAATTTATTATTAACAGTCCGTTCAACTAAGATATCAAGATCACCAATAATAATTTGATTTAAGATTGGTTCAAATTTGAGTACGCTAAGCCACGATATTTCAAAGTCGATAGCATTTAAATTAATGGTTTTATTGTTATCTCGGTCTGTGATAGAAAAATTTCTCAACTGAAAACGGGGGTTCGTGACATTCCATACAATATTGAGCTTATCAATCGAAACCTCACCACCTGTTTCTTTGGCGATAAAGCTTTCAATATTTTGTTTGTATTTCTCTACATTAGGAATGAGAAAAAAATTGTAGGCAATGGCTGCAGATAAAATGAGAATTGATGCTAGTGAAAAAATGCCGTAATAAAAATATTTTATCTTTTTGGATTTTAAAACGGCATTAATTGTTTTTAGCATTAAAACATTTTAAACTTTTTGCTTGAGTTGATCCAGGATTGCAGGATTTTCCAGAGTAGAAATATCTGCGGTGATTTCCTCGTCTTTAGCAATTGATCGAAGTAACCTTCTCATGATTTTTCCAGATCTCGTTTTAGGTAAATTATCACCGAATCTAATTTCATCAGGTTTAGCGATAGGTCCAATTTCATTTCCTACCCATGCACGTAATTCATTGACTATTTCTGTCGCTTTCTCGGAATTTGGTCGATCTGATTTTAAAACGACAAAGGCAATGATGGATTCCCCTTTAACGTCATGGGGTCTTCCAACAACAGCTGCTTCAGCTACCAAGTCATTGGCAACTAATGCAGATTCAATTTCCATTGTTCCTAGTCTATGACCTGAGACATTTAGTACATCATCAATTCTACCCATGATAGTAAAGTAGCCTGATTCAGCATCTCTTACCGCACCATCACCAGCCAAATATAATTTTCCACCTAATTCACTAGGGAAGTAACTGTTTTTAAATCGTTCTGGGTCACCCCATATTGTTCGGATCATAGATGGCCATGGTTTTTTTATTACCAACAGTCCACCTTGCCCCCATTCTAGATTTTGACCAGTTTCGTCCACTACATCAATTGCAATTCCTGGAAAAGGGAGTGTGCAAGAGCCCGGAACTAGTGGAGTGCTGCCAGGAAGGGGTGTGATGACATGCCCGCCAGTTTCAGTTTGCCAAAAGGTATCAGCAATTGGACATTTTGAATTGCCTACATTTTCGTAGTACCACATCCAAGCTTCAGGGTTAATAGGCTCCCCAACTGTTCCCAAAATTCTTAATGAACTTAAGTCAAATGATTTTGGATGAACAGCCTCATTACTTTCAGAGGCTTTTATCAGTGCTCTAATAGCAGTTGGCGCTGTATAAAAGATAGTTGCTTTATACTTTTGTACAATCTCCCAAAAACGACCTGCATTGGGGAAGGTAGGTACTCCTTCGAAGATAATTTGTGTTCCACCCAGTGCTAGTGGACCATAAGCTACATAAGTGTGACCGGTAATCCAACCCACGTCCGCGGTACACCAAAAGATGTCGTCATCTTTTAAATCAAAAGTCCATTTGGTGGTGTTGATTGCATGAAGCAGATATCCCCCTGATGAGTGTTGAACTCCTTTTGGCTTTCCTGTTGATCCTGAGGTGTACAAAAGAAAGAGAGGATGCTCTGCATTTACCCACACTGGCTCACATTCTTCTTTTTGATTCTTACATAATGCATGCCAATCAATTTCATTTTCTTTTAGAGCTGCTTCTTTACCAGTTCGATTTAAAACAATAACATTTTCAACCGAATCACAACCACCTAGAAGTATGGCATCATCGACAGCGGTTTTTAGTGGGAGCTCTTTACCCCCTCTATTTTGATAGTCGGCTGTGATGATAAGTTTTGCTCCAGCATCTATAACTCTCTCTTGAATACTTTTTGCAGAGAATCCACCAAAAACAACAGAGTGTGTTAAACCAATTCTTGCACAAGCCTGCATAGCCACAACAGCTTCAATACCCATGGGGAGGTAAATAATGACACGGTCGCCTAAATTTAAGTTTAGGGTTTTTAAGCCGTTAGCGAACTGACAAACTTTTTCATACAGCTCTTGGTAAGTAACTTCAGTTGTTTGACCATCATCAGATTCAAAGATAATTGCTACTTTATCTTTTTTGTTTGGAAGGTGTCGATCGATACAATTATAAGAAACGTTCAATTCACCATCATCAAACCATTTGTAAAATGGTGCGTCATCTTCGTTAAGAATTTTGGTAAATGGCTTTTTCCATTCAATTAAGTTTTTTGCCAGATTACCCCAATAACCCTCATAGTCAGCTTCTGCCGCATCACAAAGTTGTTGATATTCTTCTAGATTTTTTACATATGCATTTTCGCTTAATGTTTTTGGCGGGTTAAAGACCCTATTTTCATGCATCACTGATTCAATCGCCATTCAAACCTCCCTTTTTGAATTTCGTTAGATTAAGTGTGTTGATGTGAATTATAAAATTAAATTACAGT
>Ga0181575_10000570_pt1 | contig 27033 bp, 23 predicted proteins | sample 101ome_23_FD_145599 | JGI IMG/M metagenome (GOLD analysis project Ga0181575, IMG submission 145599) | Coastal salt marsh microbial communities from the Groves Creek Marsh, Skidaway Island, Georgia - 101411CT metaG (spades assembly) | ecosystem: Environmental > Aquatic > Marine > Intertidal zone... | reverse complement strand
GGTAGTAGCTGCAATATGACGAACCATCAGACGGTCTATCTCACCCGTTCCCTCTGCCAAACCCCTCACACCACTGCGGAGCACCTGAACTGGCACAGCATGTGTGGAGTCAGAAATCATGATGGCCCTGCTAGTAGATTCACCCACCATAATTATCTGACCAATCAACCCCTCTGCACCCAATAATGGCTGCCCTTGCACTACGCCGTGACGGCTTCCCTTATTGAGTAGCAATATATGGCGTGAAGCGTCCGCCGTAACTGCGATTATTTCTGCGACCATGACCTCTCGATCAAGACTGCCTGCCGAATTAAGCAGGTCCCGGTAACGAGAATTTTCGGCGACCACTGCAGCGAGTCGCTGCGACTGGCCACGAAGCAAAAAGTTTTCTTGCTGAAGTCTGGAGTTCTCGTCACGTAAAGCTCGGTGGCTTTTAAAAAAACTCACCACAGCGCGTCCAGCCGTTACGGGAGAAGCGGCCACAGTATAAAGAACGGAAACAGCATCTTGGGTGATCAACCGGACGCGCTGGAAAAAGGGCTGTTCCCGGAAGCTTATGAGTAAAATCAGACACAGGCCAAGCACCAACGCTAAACGCCAACCTACATGCTTTTCCTTGAGAAAAAGTGGTTTGATAGGCCGCTCCCTCAGCGAACAGACTGACCTGTGTATTACTCCGTAGAGAGCAAATCGAGTGCGTGCCGGTCCATCAGTTCCAGAGCCCGGCCACCGCCCCTAGCAACACAGGTCAGTGGATCCTCTGCCACGATAACCGGCAACTCTGTTTCTTCAGCTATCCGCTTATCAAGATCACGAAGCAGGGCGCCACCACCGGTCAGAACAATTCCTGACTCGGCAATATCTGCAGCCAGTTCGGGCGGAGACTGCTCCAGTGCCATTTTGATAGCTCGAAGGATGGACTCGAGCGGATCCTCCAGCGCACCTCTAATTTCGTCGCTATTTAAGGTAAAGCTTTTGGGGATTCCTTCAGCGAGATGCCTGCCTCGAACATCAATCTCTCGTAGCTCGCTTGATGAGATAGCACACCCGACCTCCTGCTTGATCCGCTCGGCAGTGGAATCTCCAATCAGGCTGCCGTATCGCCGTCGAACATAAGCCACAATGCTCTCATCAAAGCGATCCCCGCCGACTCGTATGGAATCTCGATAGACAACTCCGTTAAGGGAGATGATCGCAATTTCTGTCGTTCCTCCGCCAATATCGACAACCATACAGCCTGTGGCTTCATCAACCTGTAAGCCGGCACCAATAGCTGCAGCCATGGGCTCTTCGATAAGGCGGACTTCGCGTGCGCCAGCACTCAGGGCCGACTCGCGAATAGCCCGTCGCTCGACCTGCGTAGACATGCATGGAACACAGATCAATACCCTCGGGCTAGGCCGGATGAATTGGGTCTCATGAACTTTGGCAATGAAATGCTGAAGCATCTTTTCAGTCACCTGAAAGTCGGCAATGACACCGTCTTTAAGGGGGCGTATTGCCAGGATATTGCCTGGCGTTCTACCCAGCATCCGCTTCGCCTCCCGGCCAACCGCTTCGACAGACTTCTGTCCGTTGTGAACACGAATTGCCACGACGGAAGGTTCGTCCAAAATGATGCCTTTGTCCTTGACGTAGATCAGCGTATTCGCTGTGCCAAGGTCAATGGAGAGATCGTTGGAGAACATGCCTCGTAGGCGTTTAAACATGATTACTTCCTGTTTCTTCAGCGGGCCGCGGGTCTCAGATTTTGCGGACCTATCCTGCCCTGCGAGCCTTGCCTTCGGGTCTGTCCGAGGGGCGAGGTACCTAGGCTTTATTTTTTGAGGTGAGGATAAAAAAAATCGAAAAATCAGTCACTTTGCCCCCCCAATAACGGAGAAATGTATCAACCAAGGGGTTTTTGGGCAAGGTGAATCTGTGATAGCTTCGCGGTCCCCTTTTTTTTGGATTTTTATCATGCCAGTTACCACTGAAGACGTGGCTCAGGTGGCACTGTTGGCCCGCCTCTCGATACCTGAAGAGACCATGGAGGATGTCACCGGCCGCTTTACCCGAGTTCTGGAACTGGTGGCGGAATTACAACAGGTGGACACCGACGGCGTGGTACCGATGTCTAACCCCCACGACATGGAGCAGCGGCTTCGAGCTGACGCGGTGACGGAAGAGAATCGCCGGGACAAGCTGCAAAAGCCAGCTCCGTCAGTGGAAGATGGCTATTTTTTAGTCCCACGGGTAATCGACTGATGAATTCTCTTGATTTGTCCTCTGCAACCGCAGCGCAACTAATCAGTGCCTTACAGGCCGGAACCATTTCCTCCCTCGAGCTAACTCAAGCCTATCTGCAGCGAATAGAAAAATTCAATCCGGCGGTAAACGCAGTAGTAACTATTGATCATGAGGGAGCCCTCGCCTCGGCGGCAGCGGCGGATCAGGCTCGCGCCAAGGGTGCAGAAGGACCGCTGACTGGAGTTCCCCTACTTCACAAGGACATTTTTTGCACTGCGGGCGTCAGAACCACCTGCGCGTCAAAAATGTTGGCAAACTTTGAGCCTCCCTACAACGCAACCGTGGTGGAAAAACTGAATGCCGCGGGTGTGGTAACGCTGGGTAAAACCAATATGGATGAGTTCGCCATGGGCTCATCTAACGAAACCAGTTACTTTGGGCCCAGTTTCAACCCGTGGGATCTGAAACGGGTACCCGGAGGAAGTTCAGGGGGCAGTGCTGCCGCTGTTGCCGCCGGACTGGCGCCCCTAAGCACTGGCACTGACACAGGCGGATCGATACGACAGCCAGCCTCTCTCTGCGGCATCACCGGCTTTAAGCCGACCTATGGACGGATATCTCGCTTTGGCATCATAGCCTTTGCCTCCTCATTGGATCAGGCAGGCCCGATGACACGAACCGTTGAAGATGCCGCACTCATGTTGAGCGCTATGTGTGGCCTAGATGCCAATGACTCCACGTCAGCCGATGTCCCCGTACCCAACTTCCAGACAGCATTGAATGGAGACATCAAGGGCCTGAGAATTGGGTTACCCAAAGAATATTTCAGCGACATGTTGAATGCAGATGTTGCCACATCGATACACGCCGCCCTGAAGGAATTGGAGGCCGAGGGCGCCATATTGGTCGATGTCGATCTGCCGCATACTCGGCAAGGTATCGCTACTTACTACGTCATTGCTCCTGCGGAGGCCTCGGCGAACCTTGCTCGTTACGATGGCGTGCGATTTGGCCACCGCTGTGACAACCCAACCGACCTAATGGATCTCTACGCTCGATCCCGAAGCGAAGGATTTGGTGGCGAGGTGCAACGTCGTATTTTGGTGGGAACCTATGCGTTGTCGGCGGGTTTTTACGACGCCTATTTTAAAAAAGCACAGCAGGTTAGACGGATTATCAGCGAGGATTTTAAAAAAGCGTTTGAGGTCTGCGATCTAATTGCCGGCCCGTCCGCGCCCAATGTCGCTTTTCCTGTCGGCGCAAAAAACGACGACCCCATTGCCATGTATATGGAGGACGTCTACACGCTTTCAGTCAATCTTGCTGGACTTCCAGGACTATCGGTACCCGCAGGCTTGATTAATGACCTCCCCATCGGTCTTCAATTAATCGGCCGACCCTTCGACGAGGAGACCGTATTGCGAGCGGGTCATCGTCTACAATTGCGAACCGACCACCACTTAAAGACGCCTCAACTTGGAGCTGATCAATCATGAGCTGGGAAACAGTCATGGGGCTTGAAGTTCACCTGCAGCTAGCAACAGCAAGCAAGATTTTTTCGGGTGCTGCAAATAAATTTGGTGCGGATCCAAATAGTCAGGCTTGTGCGGTAGATCTCGGCATGCCCGGCATGCTCCCGGTCCTGAACGAGCAGGCAGTTCGCTATGCTGTGATGTTTGGTCTTGGAATTGATGCACGCATTGGCAAGCGATCTATTTTTGATCGTAAAAACTATTTCTACCCCGATCTCCCAAAGGGATACCAGGTCAGCCAGTTCTTTGAACCCATTGTCTGCGAGGGGGTATTTCAAGTGCCGCTCTCTGACGGCAGCCTGTTCTCCATCAGAATTACCCGAGCCCATCTTGAAGAGGATGCAGGCAAGTCAGTGCATGATCGTTTCCCCGGTCAAACCGGCGTTGATCTTAACAGAGCAGGGACTCCCCTTCTGGAGATCGTCACGGAGCCCGACTTTAGAACTGCCGAGCAAGCAGTCGCCTACCTCAAGGCACTTCACTCGCTAGTCACTTATCTCGGGATCTCAGACGGCAACATGGCGGAGGGGTCTATGCGATGCGACATCAATCTGTCCTTACGCCCAACCGGAAGTGACAGCTACGGCACGCGTACCGAAATAAAAAACGTCAATTCCTTCAGATTTGTCGAAAAAGCAATCGCGGCTGAAACGGCACGACAACAGGAACTTTTAGAGGATGGTGTGAGCATCGTGCAGGAAACCCGACTTTACGATGCGGACCGAGACGAAACTCGGTCGATGCGCTCAAAGGAAGTAGCGAATGATTATCGCTATTTCCCCGAGCCAGATTTATTGCCCATTGTGTTAACCGATGACTATATCGACAGCGTAAGACAGGCTTTACCTGAACTTCCGGCGGCCAAACGAGAACGCTTCATCGCGCAGTATCAACTCTCTGACTACGATGCAGCATTGTTGGTCAGCTCACCTGATATGGCAGCCTACTTCGAAAAAGCGGTGACCCTATGCGATGAACCAAAAGCGATCGCAAACTGGATGCTCGGCGACTTGAGTGCAGCTTTGAATAAGGAAGGGATACCAGTCTCACAGTCTCCCGTCGAACCGCAGAATTTGGCGGGTCTTGTCGCACGCATCACCGATGGAACCCTATCCAGCAAACTGGGCAAACAGGTATTCGAGGCGCTGTGGCAGGGAGAGGGATCAGCAGATCAGATCATTGAAGCACGAGGTTTAAGGCAGGTTAGTGACACGGGAGCTCTGGAAAAATTGGTTGCCGACGTCATGAGTGAAAATCAGGATCAGGTTGCACAGTACCGTGCCGCCGACAGCTCCAAGCAAAAAAAGCTTATTGGCTTCTTTGTCGGCCAGATCATGAAGGCATCTAAGGGGCAGGCTAATCCTCAGTTGATCAATAAAATCTTGACCGAGGCCCTCGATTCCGACTGAGTTAGCGCGCGTCGTAAGGCACGCGTCCTTTCAAAAAGCGCTCACGGTTTTCTCGTTTTTTATCTGCGCTTTTCCTTAAAAGCACATAGACAGCGCCGGTTCCGCCATGAACCGGTTGCGCTGAATGAAAGGCCTGAACCATCTCCAGCTGCTGTAACCAGTGATTCACGTAGCCTTTCAAAACAGCTGTGTTTTCTTGCTCTACTTTGCGCTGACCCTTGCCATGGAGGATGAGGAGCGTGCGTAGTCCCAGCTTGCCAGCTTCGTCAATAAATTGCTTAACCTCTTCTCTGGCCTGCTTTACCGTCATACGGTGAAGATCTAGCCGCGCATCGATGTCATAACGTCCCATGCGCAGCTTTTTGTACACTCCATGCTGTATGCCGGGGCGCTTGAAGTCCAACACATACCAAGCATCAAGGGGGTCAACGCCCTCATCGAGTAACGGATTTATCTTTTCATGCAGAGGTTCTGTCGCCGCCTGCCGACGCAATTCCACATTACCTTCAGCCGACTGCCTGATGAGACGCTCTCTTGGCTCCCGCTGCAGAGGCTTGACGCCAGACATCTCCTCCAAAAAAAGGTCCTTTTCCGACATCTGAACTCTCTACTATTTCCGTTAAGGCGATATACTCACGCTAAGATCAAGGAGGATCCAATTCATGCAAGGCAATTTTATTACCGGCGCAGGGTACTTCTTCCGAGGCCTTGCCATGCTCTCCCAGCCCGGCATTTGGCCCTTCGTCATTCTACCCCTTTTGGCGAACATTGGATTTTTTCTATTACTTGGCGGTGCCGCGTATGCCTACGTTACTGACCTCGTCACGGTTACTGAGGAGGCTCTGCCCGACTGGCTGAGCTTTATCACCTGGATAGTCGCGCCTTTGCTATGGCTTACAGGCACTCTGGTCACGGGCTATATTTCCACCTTGGTGGTGCTACTCCTGACTTCGCCATTTCATGCACTTCTGGCTGAGAAAGTAGAAGAGCAACGTACCGGACAGGCGCTTGCTGGCCTTGAAAACATTGGCGCAGCGCTGTTGGAAATCCCGCGTGGTATTTTTAGAGAACTTCGAAAAATCACTTATTACATTCCACTCGCTTTCGCCGTTTTCATTATTTCTCTGATACCCGGAGCTCAAGCCGCAGCACCGTTGCTCTGGTTCTTACTCGGAGCATGGATGATGAGTTTACAGTTCCTTGATTACCCGATGGACAACCACCGATTGCCTTTTCGCGAAGTGAAATCTGCCTGCGCATCACGACGACTAAGCAGCCTTGGGTTTGGCGGCATGGTGGCCTTCGTTACCGGCGTGCCGCTGCTCAACCTGGTGGTGATCCCCGCGGCAGTAATTGGCGCAACCTTATTTTGGTGTGAGGAATTTAGAGCCAGGCAGTGACCGGCTCGTGCGAGAATTCAATCCATCAGCTCTTCTGGCGGAGCGACACACTTTAAGCGCTCACCTAACAGAGTTTCGATATCCGGCAGAAGGAAAGCATCGTCCTCACTAGCGAAGCTGATCGATACACCGGTGGCACCTGCCCGCCCGGTTCTTCCTATTCGATGCACATAATCCTCAGGGTCTTCGGGGAGATTGTAATTGACAACATGACTCACTCCGTCGACGTGAATACCCCGCCCGGCAACATCGGTCGCAACCAGAACCGCTATCTTTCCATCCTTGAAGTTGGCCAAGGTTTTGGTTCGACGTTGTTGAGTTATTTCACCCGAGAGAATCCCGCAGGAAATTCCAGCTTTACGCAATTTTTCATACAGGGAACGAACCTGATCACGTCGATTCGCAAAAACGATCGTGGATACCGCATCCGGAGATCGAAGTACGTTTAACAGTACGCGCAATCGCTCATCACTGGAAACAAGATAGACCCGTTGATCGACAGTAGCAGTGGCCACACGTTCGGGTTCAATTTCCACGGTAATGGGCTGGAAGGTCCACTGCTGGGCCAGATTGATGATGTCTTGGGTAAACGTGGCGGAGAACAGCAGCGTTTGTCGATCCTCCTTACGGGGTGTCGCTCTTACAATACGCTTCACTTGTGGAATGAAGCCCATGTCCAGCATACGATCTGCCTCGTCCAGCACAAGCGTTTCGACGCGATCCAAAAATAGGTCCCGCCTTTGCATAAAATCGATCAACCGTCCCGGCGTTGCTACTACCAGATCTACGACCCCAGACTGAATTTTCTGCAATTGTTTTTGATAGTCCTCACCCCCTATGAGCGTGGCTGTTTCCAACCCGGTATGACGACCGAGGTCATAGGCATCTGCCGCGATCTGCATCACCAATTCACGCGTGGGTGCGATGATTACCGCCCTGGGTTCCGCCAAAAAGCGCTCACTGTCGACTGGGTTACACAGCAGGTCGTTAAAGATGGTGATAAGAAACGCCGCAGTTTTTCCTGTACCCGTCTGGGCTTTCCCGATAGCATCGTGCCCCTCAAGGGTATAGGGTAAAATTTGCGCCTGAATGGGCGAACAGTGCTCAAAGCCCAAGTCTTCAATTCCACGCATCAGACTAGACTCGAGATCGAGGGCGTGGAACGGCGTTTTGCCCGCCGGGGATCCGCCCTCCGGGTCTTGGGTATCGCGCTCAGCAGAGGGCTGAGTGGCACTTATATCAGTCAAGAGTTCTAATCCGATCAACAGGAAGCAGGGGCGAGTCTAGCACAAGAGCGAGCACGCAATATCGTCCCCGAATGAGCAAACAAAGATACTGTGAAATCAGGTAAAACCATTACATGGGACAGTTTTGTAGAGGAGCTAGGGCATCTCTCACGCATTGCTATTCCCTTGCTGATTGCGCAAAGCGCTCAAATGGGCACCGGCGTGGTCGACACCGTGATGGCGGCCCGGTATGGCGAGCAAGATCTTGCCGCTATCGCCGTGGGCTTCAACATCTGGCTTCCGATTTACTTACTCATTCTCGGTACCATATTTGCAACCGCAACAATCGTTGCTCAAGACTATGGGGCGGGACGGATCAAGAAAATTCAAGACTCCCTGCCTCAATCTCTATGGTTAGCTGTTTTTCTTGGGCTTGTTTTAAGTCCGGCGGCGTGGTTTTCCGGTCCGGTAATGGATCTCTTGGGACTCGAGAGCACCACAAAGAAGCTGGCGCTGGAATATACCCAAATGGTTGCGCTTGGACTGCCGGCAACAGCAATTTTTCAGGCTCTCAGATATCACACCCAAGGCCTCGGGGTCACGCAACCATTTGCGGTGGCGGCGGCCATCGGGTTTTTCCTGAATATTCCCTTGAACTACGCCTTTATTTTTGGTGAATGGGGAGCCCCAGAATTAGGAGCAAAAGGCTGCGGAATTGCCACCGCCATCTCCATGTGGCTTAGCGTGGTCATGATGGTAGGTTATATCGCGATCAGTAAACGCATCCGACCTTATTTGCCCGAGTGGGCACCTGTCTCACCAAACTGGTTGATCATCAGAGAGATCCTCACTATTGGTATGCCGATGGGCCTGACCTTTTTCCTTGAGGTAGGCGTGTTCAGTCTGATTGCTCTCCTTGTCGCCACATGGGGCGACACTGCTATTGCCTCACACCAAATAGCGTTCAATATCTGGGATCTGTTTTACATTCCCATGCTGGCCATCGGTACAGCAATGTCCACGCGAATGGGCCATGCTATTGGTGCCGGTTGGACCGAAGGAGTACACCGCGCGTTGTTGGTTGGTGTATTGGTTTCAGCTCTGATGGGCACCCTGACGACCCTGCTTCTTCTCAGCTTTCCCGAGGCAATCATTGCCCTTTACACCGATTCCGAAGAGATACGCCCTGTAGCAACCCGACTTATAAAACTGTCCGCATTTTTCATTCTTATTGATGCTGCACAGATCGTAGGATCGTTTACTTTGCGGGCCTTCAAGGAAACCAAGTATCCCTTCATCGCGATGGTGATCTCATACTGGCTGATCGCATTGCCATTGGGATGGCTTTTTGGTCTGGAGCTGGCTTCAACCCCAAGTGATGGTGCTGCCGGCTTCTGGTACGCCACGATCGCTGGGATATCCGTGTGCGCAGCGCTTATCGCCATCAGAGTGCGATTATTGCTCAGGACCCTTCCAGATACCGAGCTCGCGTTTACACCATCTAGCTCATCGAGCAATTCGGACAATCAGAACGCCTCGTAAGCTGTAATGTACGTCGCTCATTATTGCGATAATCAATAACATCGAGACTACCCCACCGCGCCGGAATTATGTCGGTGAGAATGGCGATAATCTTGAGTGCTTGTTCCATTGCCACCGCTCCCACCACAGGACTTAAAACGCCCAAACGAGCACAGGCTCCCACCAATTCTCGATCGATACCGGGTGCCAAGCAGTGATAGCAGCCCTCTTCCCTTTCTTTAGAAAAAGCGACTATCTGGCCTGCCATTTGCACGGCCGAGGCCATGACCCAGGGGAGCCCCGCCTTCCGGCTGACCACGTCTATCGCCAGTCGGGCCTCATGATTATCGGTAGCGTCTACCACCAAATCCTTACCTGCCAGTAAATCACCGCCGCTATCCGTGTCAAAGAGACCAGTCTCTGAGAAAACCTGTACTTGAGAATTCATTGCGCGTAATCGCTCAGCCAGCACCTCAACTTTTAACAAACCAATATCTGTCTCGGTGTAGGCCACCTGTCTGGGAAGATTACTCGCCTCAATTCGATCATGATCAACCACGGTTATTTCACCGATCCCCATGCCAACCAGATACAGGGCCAGAGGCACTCCCAGCCCGCCACAGCCCACCAAAACAATACGGGATCGCTCCAGGCGCTCCTGAGCCTCAAGATCGAAGCCCGGCACTAGAATCTGACGGGAATAACGTTCCAAGGAGGGATTATCCATCGCCCTTATAACCCCCTGTGACCCGCTCGTGCCCCCCTAAGTCACGTCGGGTAGCTACGCCACCAAAGCCTGCACGCGCAAATAACTCCCTGACTTCAGCGCCCTGATTCCAACCGTGCTCCAAAAGCAAATACCCACCCGCGGTCAAAAACCGTGGGGCGGTGGCAATCAGATGCCTGAGATCACGATATCCGTCGGGACCCGCGACCAGGGCCTCTGTTGGCTCGGCCGGCAAATCCCCCCGCTTAAGATGGGGATCACTGTCAGCAATGTAAGGCGGGTTTCCGACGAGCAAGGGCCATAGCCTGCCCTCCAGACTGCCAAACCAGTCGCTTTGGAGCCACTCCACGGTCAGATTACAGGCGATTGAATTGTATTGGGCGACCTCAAGAGCAGCTCTTGAGCGGTCGACTCCGGTCACCGCACAGTGAGGGACCTCGCTTTTTATAGCGAGCGCCACGGCGCCGCTTCCTGTCCCTAAATCCGCACAGCTCGCTAACTGATTTCTCACCACGCACTCGACAGCCCATTCAACGAGCAGCTCAGTGTCGGGTCTTGGGATCAGCACCGCGGGAGTTACCTTCAATTCCAGATTCCAAAAGGAACGAGAGCCCAGTATGTAGGCTAGAGGCTCGCCCGTGCACCGCCGAGCAATGGCTTCACGAATCATCGGCAAGCTATCACCCGCAGACACCTCCGCCCCATGGGTAAACAACCAAGTGCGATCTCGATTGAGCAAACCAAGGACAAGTTGCTCTGCCTCATGGGTCGGAATCTGCGCTGAATCAATCAGACTCCGGATGGTGATCATGAATCAGCGCTCATCGCCGCCAGTAGATCAGCTTGGTGCTCGGTCCGGAGCGGTTTGATGAGAGCATCAAGGTCACCTTGGATGACCTCATCCAACTTGTACAGGGTGAGATTTATCCGATGATCCGTGACGCGCCCCTGGGGAAAGTTGTAGGTACGGATCCGCTCTGACCGGTCACCACTACCCACGAGATTCCGCCGCTCGGCTGCCTGCTCACTCGCTGCTTTGTCTTCAGCTGCGGTGAGCAACCGAGCCTGCAGTAGCGACATCGCTCTCGCTCTATTTTTGTGTTGGGATCGCTCATCCTGGCACTCGACAACGATTCCCGTAGGCAAATGGGTAATTCGGACAGCAGAGTCCGTGGTATTGACATGCTGTCCTCCCGCACCTGATGAACGAAAGGTATCAATGCGCAAGTCTTCTTTGCGAATGTCGATTTCTGCAACCTCGTCAGGCTCCGCCATGACGGCAACGGTACAAGCCGATGTATGTATCCTGCCCTGTGACTCTGTCTCGGGCACGCGCTGAACCCGATGTGCCCCGGATTCAAACTTGAGATGGCCATAGACATCCTGACCCTCTATGCGAGTGATGATTTCCTTGAATCCACCGTGCTCGCCCTGGCGCTCTGAAACGACCTCAAGGCGCCACTTGTTAGCCTCGGCATAACGACTGTACATCCGGAAAAGGTCACCTGAAAAAATAGCCGCTTCATCACCGCCAGTACCAGCCCTAATTTCCAGATAAACGTTGTTGGCATCTCGCGGATCACGGGGTAGTAGCAATATCTGCAGCTCTGACTCGAGCCGTCCGGCGCGCTCCTCGGCATCATTCAACTCATCAGCCGCGAGTTCGCGCACATCGGGATCGGAGTCGGCAAGCATTTCCTGTGCTGTCGCTCTGTCCTCAGTAGCTGCGGTCCACTGGGTGTACGTCTTCACAACCTCATCGAGCTGGGCATACTCTTTGGAGAGCTCCCGAAACTTATCCTGATCAGCCAGCGTGTCAGCATCACCCAGTAAGGCGGCGACCTCCTCATGGCGATCTGTGAGGCTATCCAGTTTGGACTTGAGAGTATCTTTCACTGCAACGTTGGCTTGTCGTCGTCGCCTATTTGCGGATCCGCATTCATATCGAGACCAAGTAGAGCCTTCGCCTGATCAACCCGGCCGTCGTCACCTGAGCGAGCCAGCTGCCGTAATCCCGCGGTCGGTGCATGGATGAGCTTGTTAGTTAAGTCTCGAGCCAGTCTACGGAGCACATCGACCCCGGCGTCTCCGCGTTCGAGGGCTTTCAAGGCACGATCCAATTCAATTTGCTGGATGGAGAGCGCCGATTCGCGATACTTCTTGACCACATCAGCTGACTGCCTACCCCGCAAATCCTCCTCAAGCTGTCCAATACCGCTGGTAACGATGCCGTCGGCCTTGCTAGCCTCAGAGGCCCGCAATCGTAAATTTTCTTCGATCACTTCCCGCAGGTCGTCAACAGAATATAAGTACACGTCGGATATTTCAGATACCTCTGGTTCAATATCCCTAGGGACAGCTAAATCGACCATTAACATGGGGCGATAATGTCGCTTGCGAATGGCACTCTCGACTGCGCCTTTACCCAATACCGGCAGCTGACTGGCCGTTGCACTGATAACAATGTCGGCCTCGGCAAGTCTGTCCGGCACATCAGCGAGCATGATCGCCGCTGCATCAAACTCCTCTGCCATTTCCTGTGCCCGCGCAAGGGTCCGGTTAGCAATCATGAGCTTGCCGAGTTTCGCGTCGCACAAATGGCGAGCGACCAATTCTATGGTTTCACCTGCTCCGAGAAGTAACGCAGTTCGCTGAGACAAATCGGAGAAAATATGGCCCGCGAGATCTACCGATGCGTAGGCCACAGACACCGGGTTCTCACCAATGGCGGTGTCGGTCCGAACCTTCTTGGCGATACGAAAGGCCCCAGGGAAAATACTGGCAAAGCGACTTCCCACCGCACCGGATTCCTCAGCTACCGCAAAGGCGGATTTTAGCTGTCCAAAAATCTGGGGCTCCCCAAGCACCATCGAATTCAGTCCGGCAGCAACTCTCACTAGGTGGGTGGCCGCTTGAGCCCCGTGATGGCGATAGGTGCAGGTCGACAGCGCCTCCTCCCCAAGGCCGTGAAACGCTGAAATCCAAGTGATCAGCGTATCGCTGGCAACAACAGGGTCGGCGGCAGAGGACATTACGCCGTAGATTTCAGTGCGGTTGCAAGTAGAGAGTATGACTGCCTCATCAAGGGGCGTCGCTGCAATTAAGTCATGCAACGCCCGGGGGATGTCCTCAGGGGCAAAGGCTACCCTCTCACGGGTCTGAATAGACGCCGAATCATGGTTGATTCCGATGGCGATTAAATCGTGTAACAAAAGCCCGTGCCCAGCCAAGTCTAAAGCGCGAATGATACCAAGAAGCAGCCATCTGCGCCTAACCCGCATTTTTCATAGGTTTCAAGGTGTCACTATGTCATCATCTCGCCCATGATTTTGTTTCAACGCACGCAAAAACTGACTGCGCTTCTACTGCCCTTGTTACTTGTTCAGAGTTGCACAAGCGTCTCTGATGCGACCTTTAGCCAAGCAGATGAATCCTCGATCAGCGATTCAGGGGAGCCTCACAACCAACTCCAGCAGCCAACAACTGGGGAACAGTCGACAGACATTCCCACGATCGAGTCTCCCATCCCACAGGACAGCATCCTGCCCTTACTAACCGCTGAGTTCCTGATACGTGAACGGGCGTTCGACGAGGCGCTCTCCATACTGGCAGAGCAAGCGTTAATCCTCGAGGATCCTGGCCTCACACGCCGGGCGCTGCGACTCGCTGAATTCCGCCGCAAGGAAGAGCTTACCCTGCCTCTCGCACTCAGGCTCGCTGAGCAAGACCCGACAGATGCTGCAGCTTCTGCGACCTCGATGGCGCTACTTATCAGACTGGGCAGGATTGAAGAAGCTGTTGTGTATGCCAGACAAGCTCTTGAACGCGGCGCTCAAATAAATGCCCCAGCACTGCTCGTCTCCTATCGAGACATGGCACCAGCTAAAAAACAACGACTCGCGACAGAGATCGAATCCCTAGCGGCCGACTGGCCGGATAATTCAGAGGTGGGAATCGCCCTTGCTTTTTTACATCGAGAGCAAGGTCGATTAGCACAATGCCTTATTGACCTTGAACGCGTGCTGATACTCGCCCCCTCCGATGATCGAGCCCTGGTGCTTTGGACCCAAGTAAAACTCGATGTCGGCGCCAAAGATCCCTTTGAACGACTTGAACAGGCGGTCAGCGATTATCCTGCCAATGAGCCATTGAGACTGCAGTACGCCAGACTATTGGCCAGTGAAAAAATGTTGCGACAGGCAGAGCAGGAATTCGAAACCTTAATTGCCTTGTCGCCTCGAAACGGCGATTACTTTTTTTCGCTTGCCTTGATCCACTTGGAGATGAAGCAATTTGCTGACGCTGAGAAAAACCTTGAGGCATTACTCGCTTTGGAACAGCGCACTGATGAGGCGCACTACTACCTGGGTCGAGTGGCGGAACAGCGAGGCGATCAAGCTAAAGCAATGGCTGCTTACCAACAGGTTGGGCCGAGTCGGGAATTTCTTGATGCGATGGGTCGGGCAGGTCGAATAGCACTTGAGCTCGGGGATGAAGCGAGCGTGACTGGCAGCTTCAACAAGGCGCGTCAAATGAACCCGTCGCAAGCTGAGGCACTGTTCCTCCTGCAGGCAGAGATATTGCAGGGCGCCGACCGCATTGACGGCGCGACGGCAGTGCTCTCCGATGGGCTGGAAAGTTTTCCGGCTTCGATTTCGCTTTTTTATGCGCGCGCTATGGCAGAGGAGCAACGAGGTAACATCGAGGCAATGGAACGCGACCTGCGCGCCATTCTCGACATGGATGAAAATAACACAACAACGCTCAATGCCTTGGGCTATACGCTGACGGTCCATACCACGAGGTACGCAGAAGCTGCCGCACTCATTGAAAAGGCTCTGTCACTCTCCCCGGGGGAACCTGCGATATTAGATAGTCTGGGGTGGGTGTACTTCAAACTTGGCCGAGAGAATCAGGCAATTGATCTGTTACAGCAAGCTTATGATAAATTCCCTGATCCAGAAGTTGCTGCCCATTTGGGGGAAGCACTTTGGTCCTCTGGAAGAGAGGATGCAGCGCTAGCTGTCTGGCGAACTTCCCTTGCAAAACATCCCGGCAATAGTCACGTGACTGATGCTATCGAACGCCTCGGGGCACCCACAGATCTTACCGATGATTAAAACGGCCTCGCGTTGTGTTCTGGGTATTGGCGCTGTCATCATGCTCGTGGGTTGTGTCACATCACCTGCACGACATTCAACCTCGGAGCTACTGGCCGAACCTTTGGTGCCGATTCAAGCGTCCTCCTGGATAATTCAGGGAAAGATCAAGGTCACTCTTGAAGGTGACCACCAAAATATAAGCTTCAATTGGCATCGACGAAGTAGCCTTGAGGATGTTTTGCGATTATCGGGGCCTGCTGGATTCGGTGGGCTCACCATTCGACGCCATAGTGAAACGGTGACCTGGGTCGATGGTGCTACTGAGCAGCCCTTGGACGAGCTTCCGGTAAGTGCTGCCTTCAGAGGGTTCCTCGTTGAGATACCCATTACTGACCTTGCCGCAACCCTACTGGGATATGACGTTGCTTCAACCAAATGGGCAAGCGAGGTAGTCGACTGGCAATTGCTGTCGGGCTATCGTCTACCCCGGGTGATGGTCTGGTCGCTGGAGGGTGCAAGTGCACGGGTCGTACTCACCCAACTTTCCTTCCCGGAACCGGGTAGCGGATGATGGCACCGCTGACTCTTCTCTCCCCAGCAAAGCTCAACCTTTTCCTGCATGTGACGGGGCGTAGGCCCGATGGTTACCACGAGTTGCAAACACTGTTTCAATTACTCGACTGGGGTGATCAATTAACCATCGAACTAACCTCAGAGGGAGGCATCGCCCTCGAAACCTCACTACCCGGGGTGGCTGATGACGACAATCTGGTGATGAAAGCTGCTCGCCTGCTCACCCGGGATCTGCCAGAGGAACCAAACCTAAGGATTTCTATTGAAAAGCATATACCCATGGGAGGCGGGCTGGGAGGAGGCTCCTCCAACGCGGCGACCACTCTGCTGGGGCTCAATCGCCTGCTAAATCTGAACAGAACGATCGAGGACTTGGCGGCGCTGGGTGCGACGCTAGGTGCCGATGTGCCGGTATTTGTACTCGGGAAAAACGCATGGGCGGAGGGCATCGGCGACAAATTGACTCCTGTTGAGCTGCCGGTGCGCTGGTACACAATTGTGTGCCCAAACTGCCATGTCAGTACAAAGGCAGTATTCACGGCGCCAGAATTGACAAGGGACACGCCGCCAATCACAATACCGGCCTTTTTTGAGGGGGGAGTGCAAAACGACCTACAGGAGGTCGTGCTGGCGCGCCACCCGGAAGTACTTAACGCACTGAAATCATTGCAGAAAGTTTCTCCCGCAATGATGACTGGCAGCGGCGCATGCGTCTTCAGCAGGTTTGGAAGCGAGGCGTCCGCACGCGAGGTTGCGGCCCGTTTGCAACAAGACTTTCAGGTTGTTGTAGCACGGGGGCTTTCCTAGCGGCCGCCAGCCCTGCGTTTGAACCGAATTGGGGTGTCGCCAAGTGGCAAGGCAGCGGGTTTTGATCCCGCCATTCGCAGGTTCGAATCCTGCCACCCCAGCCATTCATGCAACGCTGTTAGGAAGAGGGATCCAGCATGTCATCCAAGATGATGGTCTTTGCCGGAAACGCAAACCCAGATCTTGCCCGCAAGGTCGCGGATCGGTTGTACCTAACCCTCGGTGACGCCAACGTCAGCAAGTTCTCGGACGGGGAGATTACAGTCGAGCTGAACGAGAACGTGCGGGGTAAAGACGTCTTTGTTCTCCAAAGCACCTGTGCCCCTACCAACGACAACCTGATGGAGCTGTTGCTTATCATTGACGCGCTCCGTCGCGCCTCCGCCGGCCGTATCACCGCAGTAGTCCCCTATTTTGGCTATGCGCGACAAGATCGCCGGGTTCGATCGGCAAGAGTGCCCATTTCGTCAAAAGTGGTTGCGGACATGATGGCATCGGTCGGGGTGGATAGAGTGCTCACCGTTGATCTTCACGCTGAACAAATTCAGGGATTTTTCACCTGCGCAGTGGACAACGTCTATGCCTCATCAGTGCTCAACAGTGACATCGTCCAGCGCAATTATGAGAACCTCATTGTGGTATCGCCGGATATCGGCGGCGTGGTTCGGGCGCGAGCTATTGCCAAACAGCTCGATGAGGCCGAACTCGCTATCATCGACAAGCGCCGGCCCAAAGCCAATGAGGCGGAGGTCATGAATCTGATCGGCGATGTGGACGGTAGAACCTGTCTACTCGTGGATGACATGGTCGATACGGCTGGCACCTTATGCAGTGCCGCCACCGCATTGAAGGAACGTGGCGCCATTAAAGTGATTGCCTACTGTACCCACGCGGTTTTGTCAGGCAAAGCCCTTGAAAACATCAGGGGGTCATCTCTTGATGAGCTGGTGGTGACCGACACTATTCCTTTGTCGGCAGAGGCGAAATCGATCAGCAATATCCGCCAACTGACCATTTCTGATCTGTTGGCCGAGTCAATTCGTCGAGTAAGTAACGAAGAATCAATCAGTGCACTCTTTGATGACTAACATCATCGGGTGTAAAACCAACCCACCATTGCGCCGGTCGCAGGCAACATGGTGTTTTTATAAGGAGCCAGACCATGTCTGAATCTTTTGTGATCGAAGCCGAGGTTCGGGTCGATGAAGGGAAAGGTGCGAGCCGCCGCCTTCGTCGTCTCGAGGGTAAGGTGCCCGGTATCATTTACGGCGGAAAAGAGGCTGCAAGCAGTATCAGCCTTATCCGCAAGGATCTTGAGAAAATGCTTGAGATTGAGACATTCTACGCGTCTGTCCTCAGCATTAACGTGGGCGGCAAGGAAGAGTCCGCAATCCTCAAGGATTTGCAACGACACCCCGCCAAAGGATTTCCAATGCATGTGGACTTCATGCGCGTGGAAGCCAATAAGGCACTCAAGGTCAACGTCCCACTCCACTTCATCAATGAAGACAAGTGTACGGGCGTCAAACTGGGCGGCGGCATGATTCAACATCAGGCCACTGATATTGAGATTCAGTGCCTTCCCAAAGATATTCCCGAGTACATCGAAGTCGATATGCTCGAGGTCGAAGTGGGACAAATCGTCCACCTTTCGGATCTCACCCTTCCAGAGGGTGTGGTATCAACCGCGCTTGCTTTGGGCGAGGATCATGACCTTGCCATCGCCTCTGTCAATGCACCCAAAGGCGGCAAGTCGGATGATGAAGAAGACGCCGATGCTGGTGACGGTGATGCCGAGGCTGGTTCAGATTCAGCCGGGGAAGACTCCAAAGCCGAAGGCGAAGACTAAGACCGTTCATGACTGGGATCCGACTCATTGTCGGGCTTGGTAACCCTGGTCAGGCATATGAAGGCACCCGCCATAACGCGGGTGCTTTTTTTATTGCTGAATTGGCTCGACGGGCAGGCGCCACACTATCAACCGAGGCTAAGTTTTTCGGACAGATGGCGCGTATCACGCTGGCAGACAAGGATCTGAGACTACTGGTACCGAGTACATTCATGAACGAAAGCGGCAAATCGGTCGCAGCCGCAGCTAACTTTTTCCGAATACCTCCTGATGAAATTCTCATCGCCCATGACGAGCTCGATATCCCCCCTGGGCAAGCACGATTTAAACATGGCGGTGGCCACGGGGGTCACAACGGTCTCCGAGACATCATTCCCGCTTTGGGAGGCAAACAGGAATTTCATCGACTACGAATAGGCATAGGGCACCCCGGCCATGCCAGCAAGGTATCGGGTTATGTGCTCGCCAAGCCAAGCGTTGGCGATAGGCAGGCGATTGATCAGATCATCGATGAAGCGGTCGATGCCCTACCACTGCTACTGAACGGAGACGCGGTAAAAGCGATGACGCGATTACACAGTATTGACACAACACAACCGGGTTAATTGCCCGGTTTTTCTGAGAAGGAAACATCATGGGAATTAAATGCGGCATTGTTGGCTTGCCGAATGTTGGTAAGTCGACCTTGTTTAATGCGCTAACCCGCGCGGGTATCGATGCGGAAAACTTTCCCTTCTGCACCATCGAGCCCAATGCGGGTGTGGTTACCATTCCCGATCCACGCCAGGACGAGATTTCGGCTATCGTAAAACCGGAACGAGAGATCGCCGCAACAATGGAGTTTGTCGACATAGCTGGATTGGTAGCCGGCGCGTCAAAGGGTGAAGGTCTGGGTAATCAGTTTCTTGCAAACATTAGGGAGACCGATGCGATAGCCCATGTCGTCCGATGCTTTGAAGACCCCAATGTCATTCATGTCGCCAATCAGATTAATCCGCTGGCCGACATCGAAACGATCAATACCGAACTAGCGCTCGCGGACTTGGAGTCCTGTGAAAAGCAGCTCGCCAAAGTCGTCAGGACCGCAAAAAGTGGTGACAAGGAAGCGGTTGCAATGAAGGCATTATTAGAAGGCAAGCTGTTGCCCCATCTAAATGAGGCTAAACCTGTTCGAGCACTCGAACTCGATGAGAATGAAACCACTCTGGTTAAGACCCTGCATCTGCTCACAACCAAACCTACAATGTACATCGCCAACGTCGCCGAGGATGGCTTTGAAGGGAACTTGCATCTCGATAGCGTGGCGGCTTTGGCCAAAACTGAGGGCGCTGAGATTGTCGCTATCTGTAATAAACTTGAATCGGAGATAGTGGAACTCGAGGATGATGAAAAGCACGAATTTCTCGCAGAAATGGGGATGACCGAACCCGGCTTGAATCGTGTCATCCGTGCAGGCTACGCCCTACTAAATCTACAAACCTACTTCACCGCCGGACCCAAGGAAGTCAGAGCGTGGACTGTGAAGGTGGGCGCATCAGCGCCCGAGGCTGCCGGGGTCATCCACACCGATTTTCAGAAAGGCTTCATCCGGGCAGAGGTGGTCAGCTACGCGGATTACGTCGCATATCAAGGAGAAGCCGGCGCCAAGGATGCGGGTCGATGGCGTCTAGAGGGAAAGGACTATGTAGTTGCCGATGGCGACGTTATCCACTTCAGATTTAATGTCTAACCAGCCGCTCTAGGATGTCTCTTGAATGCGCTGCCACTTTGCAAATAGCGGATATCCGATCAGCAGAAAAGCAATAACGGAAAACGCCTGTATGGGAAATTGAGCGGCAGAGTAAATGACCGTCCAACCGGTAATCAGCAGAAAGACTAATGCCGGCAGGGGATACAGCGGCATGGTGAAGGACTCCGATAAACCACGTCTCCCCGCTTTTTTCCTACTGACAAATACCGCCAAGACCGTGACAAGCGTATTCAGGGCCATCAGCAACCCTGCCGCTATCAGGATTTGTTCGAAAGTGGAAGTCCACAGAAAAACCAGCGCAATACCTGAGAGAAAAACAATGGCGTTGGTGGGGATACCTGCGTCATTAAGCCTTCCCAGAAAAGCGAATTGCCGATAATCACCGCCCAATCTTTGGAGAGCGCGAGGACCAGCAAGAACCATCGCGCTCACGGTTGAAATCAAGATGCCCGCCAGCACGATGGATACGATCAGGGCACCTTGCTCGCCAATCAGATAGCGCGCTACCACATACCCTATTTCAACCTCTCCTCGAAGTGCAGAGACGGGTGCCGAAATCAAAAACACAGCGTTCAAGGCGAGATAAAGGAAGGCAACGGTTGTACATCCAACGAGCAGGACTCGCGGTAGATCACGCCCGGGATTTTCCATCTCTCCAAGTATGTAGGTGGCAGCATTCCAGCCAGAAAAAGCATAGGTGACATAAATCAGGGCTATCGCCACTTCACCACTTAAGAGCTCATCGAAAAAGCCCGCCGAACCGTCGAGTTGATCAACGTAGGCCGGCTGTTGATACAGCGCCATGGCAATAAAAAATCCAATCAAGAAAATTTTCAGCGCGGTGAAGTAGTACTGCCCTGCCGAACTCTCGGTGTGAGTTCGCGTGTGTATGGTGACGAGTAATACGATTAACGCAGTAGCCGACCATTGGGGATCCGCGGGCATTCCTGCTGCCTGAAGGTAATTACCAAACGTCAGTGCCGCCAGGGCGATGGGAGCGGCAAAGCCCACCGAAGCCGAGACCACACCAGAGACAAAGCCCGCGTAGGGATGGATCAGCTCGGTGAGGAAGTGATATTCGCCCCCCGAAGCAGGATGTCGAGATCCCAGCTCGGCGTAACAAAGAGCACCGCACAGTGCGCAGATGCCCCCTAGCAACCACAGAAAAAGAATGGTGGTAGTCGACGAGATCGCTAACAACTGGAAACCAAGCGAGGTGAAAACCCCCGTGCCGATCATGTTAGCGATCACAACCGCTAAAGCCACCTTGGGTGGGTAGTAACGCATGTGAACTTAGCCCTCTAAAATACCGCTGTGATGCCGGGTAAGCCGACCACTGACCCTTTCCAAACGACGCCTCTGCTACCCCTTTCTGCTAGACTCGTTGACTTAATTTTTTCGCGACTACGACACCCACCATCGACACACTATGCGTCTCACGATTCTATACAACAGGGATATACACAGTAACGAGGCGCTGAATCACCTACTACCAAGTCTCGCACCACATGATATTACGCTACTTTACTCCTGCCGGGTTGGAGCTAATAACCAGCGAGATTCTCGATTAAATTCTCTGGCATTTTTTGAGCAAGGGTTTTTCACCAACTATCTTTTCCCCATGGTGGACAAGGCGTCACGCATCGGAGAACGCCTGACGTTTAAGGCATTAGCTGGGCGATATGGCGCCACCGATGCACCGGTGGAAAATATTAATTCAACGGAGGGTATTGCCTTGCTCGAAAGTAGTGCCCCCGACTTAATACTCAGCATTCGGTTTGGCCAGATCCTTAAGGACGCGGCTATTTCAGTCTCCCGGCTGGGCGTTATAAACCTCCACTCCGGCCTGCTCCCAAACTACCGGGGCGTGATGGCAACCTTCCGAGCCATGCAGGCCTCTGATAGCGAGATAGGTCTCACCGTTCATTGGATAGACAGTCCTGCCATTGACCAAGGGGGAATTATTGAGACGCTGGCGATACCGACAGACCCTACCGCCTCCTATCTAGCCAACGTACATCAACTCTACGCCCCCGGGGCAACACTGCTCACTAACTGCGTTGACCGGTTAAATCAGGGGGAGTCATTGCCATCGCAAGCGGTGGTAGGAGAGGAGGCTTATTTCTCCTTCCCCAACACCGCGGATTTGAATGATTTCGAGAGTCAAGGACACCGCTTATTCGACGATGCCGACGTACAGAATATAGGCAGTCGGTTCCTCACCCATCCGTAGAGGTGAGAAAACCACCCTCTTCTCGCGAATTTCTAGCCGCTCGCTAGTTCAAATCAGGATCCTTTTCCTCATACACCCAGCGCCCACCAACCATGGTTTTAAGCACCTTGGTCTCACGGATCTGTGACTCGGGCACCTGCATGATGTCCTGAGACAGCACGACCAAATCAGCATATTTACCCGGGGCTAAGGTCCCCTTCACCTCTTCCTCAAAAGCTGCGTATGCGCCGGCGACGGTCATCGCCTTAAGTGCCTGTTCTCGGGACAATTTCTCCGCAGCCTCAAAACCCGACTCCGGCAGCCCGTTCAGCTGCTTGCGAGTGACCGCAGCATAGAAATTATCAATAGCACTCACCGGCTCTACAGGGGCGTCCGTCCCTGACGCTACCACCACCCCGGATGCGAGCATACTCTGCCAAAGATAAGCACCCTCCTCGATTCTTTTGTTACCGAGCCGATCGATTGCCCAAGCCCTGTCAGAACTCAAGTGAATAGGTTGCATCGAGGCGATCACATTGAGATTTGCGAATCTGCGAAGCTCCGGCGCCAAAATATGCTGAGCGTGTTCAATACGGAACCGACTATCGGTACCGGTGCTCAGGTATTTACCAAACACATCAAGCACCTGTGAATTAGCCTTATCTCCAATCGCATGCACATTGATCTGCCACCCGCCGTCTCGGGTGTCCGCTATCAAGGTATCGAGTTGTTCCATCGGAAAAGTTGAAACCCCGGAGGTTTTCGGGTCGTCCGAATAGGGCTCGTGTAACCACGCAGTTCTCGAGCCTAGCGCCCCATCAGCGACCACCTTGATAGACCTGACAGTGAGTCGTTGGGATTCGCTTGCCACCAACAGACCATGCTTGCGCCACTCGTTCATCGCCACCGCATCGGTGGCATCAATCATGGAATACAAACGCACCTTCAAGTCCCCGGCCTCTGCAAGGGCGACCTGCGCATCCAAGTCGACCTTTCGGACGCCCGCATCATGAGCACTCGTCACCCCCTTACTGACCAGATGCTCCTGCGCTATCTCAAGCAAAAACTGCGCTCGGTCGGGTCCATACGCCTCCAGGTGTCGCGCTAAGCCCGTGGCCGTCTCATGGAGGACCCCGGTGGGTCGGCCCTCGGAATCTTTGACAATAACGCCCCCCTCGGGCGCGAGAGTCGCTTGGTCAATACCAGACAGCGCCATAGCCTGAGCATTTAACAAAACGGTATGACCATTAGCATGCTCCAAAAGCACCGGGTGCTCCGGCACGGCCTCAGATAGCAAGTGGTGCGTGGGAAAGCCCGAAATCGAACCATCGGGTAGTTGTTGCCACTTCGATTGGTGCCAGCCACGTCCAATCACCACGGATCCCGTGGGCGTATTTTCGGCTCTAGCCACCACCCGCTCGATCAACTCCTCGAAACTGGTGACCGACATCAGATCGACATTGACCAGTGCCGATCCAACACCCGCCACATGGAGGTGAGCGTCAATAAAACCGGGCAAGATAGCGCCAGTCTCGATCCTGATGAATTCGGTCTCCGGCTGCGCCAGCGCCGAGATTTCCTTAATTGTCCCAACTTTCGCTATGTGACCACCGCTGATGGCAAGAGCTTGAACTTCGGGATGTTCCGAATCGGCAGTATAAATTTTGCCCACCAAAATAGTGTCAATGTCGTCACTTGCAGCCTGTGAAGTGATGCCCACGAAAAAGGCCAGACAAAAGACAGCACGAACCGCGTATTGCATGATAGAGACACCGGAAGATGGAGGGGATTCAAGGATAAGGCGACGGAATGCCGAATCACAGAGTTGACAGCCAGCGCACAGTTTTGCACACTTCGCGGCCTTCTAGCTGGCTCCCTTGCCGCTAGACAGTGCTTTGTGGCTACGTAGCTCAGCTGGTTAGAGCACAGCATTCATAATGCTGGGGTCGGTGGTTCAAGTCCACCCGTAGCTACCACTTCACTCGTTTTCCGCAATTTCTGCAGCATCAGTGCATGCTGGTGTGTTTCACTACGCTGAGATGTCCCCCAACCTGCGTGTCCCGAGGCGAGCGGCTAAAGGAGACTGGCAGTGCGCAATCTTTTGAACACCGTCTAAAAAGCGAAGGTGAGCCCATGAAAACAATATTCGCCCTAAGTCTTCTGCTAACGAGCAGTTCCACGCTTGCGAGTGATGACATCATTAAAGAGAGCTATCCAGAGGTATTCTCGCGTCTCGCTATGGATTGTATTCACAAGGAATACAGCAACAAGATTGCCCATTACATGAATAGCGATGAAGACTTAAAGCCACCCCGTGAGCTTTATCCGGCGTTCTATGGCTGCTTCGATTGGCACTCCTCAGTTCATGGTCATTGGCTGCTGGTCAGGCTACTAAATACACATGGCAACGAGATCGACAGCGCCGCTATCATCCGCATGCTGGATAAGAGTTTCACGGAGGATAATATTGCGGGCGAGATAGCGAGCTATACCCGTCCCGGCCTGAAGTCCTTCGAGCGACCCTACGGTATCGCCTGGTTGCTGCAGCTAACCGCCGAGTTGCGTCAATCTGATCGCCAAGAGGCGACGCAATGGCTTGACCACTTACTTCCACTTGAGCGGCAAGCCGTCGCCAACATCAGCGAGTGGCTGCCCAAACTCACTTTTCCGATTCGAACTGGTGAGCATAGCCAAACCGCCTTCGCTTTTGGCCTGATGCTGGATTGGGCACGGGTGGCGGGCAATCGTGAATTCGAATCACTGCTGACAGCGCGAGTCCTTGAACTCTACTCCAGCGATATTGATTGTCCGCTGGCTTACGAACCCTCAGGCCAAGACTTTTTATCGCCCTGTCTTGCTGAGGCCGACCTCATGCGACGGATGCTGACGCGGACTGAATTTGCGGCCTGGCTAAGCGATTTCTTTCCAACACTGGTTGAAAGTACCGATATAAGTTGGCTTGTGCCCGCCGTTGTTACCGATAAATCGGACGGGAAGCTCGCTCACCTTGATGGGCTCAACATCAGCCGTGCTTGGATGCTCGAGGGAATTATCAGCGGACTTCCATCAAACGATACGCGCCTTGCATCACTTCAAGCAGTGGTTGAAGCGCACCGCAAGGCCGGCCTCGACGCTGTCCTTGGCGATATGCATTACATGGGAAGCCATTGGCTCGGAAGCTTCGCTACCTATCTCCAAACGAAACGCGGATTGGCTGTCGCGGAGGGTAACTGAGCGCAGGACGCCCTTTCGTCGAAAAAGAAACAAAAAACCCGAGCTGCCAGTTACTGCAACTCGGGTTTTCGGGATCACCCCAGAGCCTAAATTCTCGAGAACTTAACCTCTGGGCTGATAACAGGCACTTTCGCTTAGAAAGCGTATCGACCCTGTACGTACCAGGTACCACCGTTAAATCCAAAAGGACTGTCTTCGGGGTAAAGCTGGCCCAAACCACCTGGGTTTGGCGTCTCATCAGGATACTCGTCGAACAGGTTGTCAACACCAGCTGTCAACTCAAGGCTGTCAGTAACCTGATAAGAAACCTGTGCGTCAACCAAGGTCGCGGCATCCACATCGTAGCCATTGCTGGTTGATGTCCAGTCGCCGTAGTAGTTGGCGCGGAGAACCGTACGCCACTTACCCTGAGTGTGCGACCAGGACACGTTACCCTTGATGTTGGGGAGCAACTCTTCCAGCGCTTCTACACGACCGTCACTGATCGGGTTGATGCTACCCCGGTCAGTCACTTCAGTGTCGTTGTAGTTGAAGGCAACGGTAATCGTCGAGCTTCCGCTCATGAAGTCGAAGTTCATGTTACCAACAACATCGACACCCTTGGTGCGGGTATCAAAGCTGTTAGAGAAGAAGCGGAACTCAGCCAGATCGTCGAGGCCGAGATACTCAGAACGGTTGATAACACCAGCCTGATCAAGACCAGTCAGCGCTTCACCCACAGTGCCGTAGTCAGTGCCGCCGCCTGCGTAGTTCAGTGCAGCCAGGAAGTCGACGTTGGCGCCGAGGGCAATACGATCTTCTACGTCAATGTCGTAGTAATCGATAGTCCAGGTTGAGTTACCGATGTCGAAGCCAATACCCAAGGAGAAGTTCTCAGCTTCCTCTGGGCCCAGCTCTGGACGGCCTGCACCACCGTTGGTCGCCGCAATGTAATCAGCACCAAGCTGACCTGCAGGTGAAAACAGTGGCAAGGTGCCCTGATCTACCAGCGTACCATTAACGTTCTGTGTGGTTACGTTAGTGATGCTCGCCTGACCTGCAGTCGGCGCGTGGAAACCTGTCGAGAACGCAGCGCGGACGCGGAGGTTATCAGTTACATGGAACAGGCCCGCCAGCTTGTAGTTGGTGGTGTCGTCGAAGTTACTGAAATCCTCATAGCGAACAGCCGCCTGAACGGTCAGTCGATCGGTGATGTCAGTTTCAACATCAATGTAGAACGACGTGTTGTCCTGCTCCGCAGAAGTGTTGTTAGGGAAGCCACCGAAGCCGTTTGAGCTTGAGGAGAATCCCTGTGAGGCCAATGGGCCAAGCGCATAAGAAGCTGGATCACCCGCGAACAGGTCAAACTCTTCTTCACGGTACTCAGCACCAACAGCAACGTTCAGCTCAGACGCCAGTCCAACCTCAAATCCATAAGATAGATCCAGGTTGTAAACCGTCTCGGTCTGCTCCTGACCGCCGG
>Ga0181575_10000562_pt1 | contig 27168 bp, 20 predicted proteins | sample 101ome_23_FD_145599 | JGI IMG/M metagenome (GOLD analysis project Ga0181575, IMG submission 145599) | Coastal salt marsh microbial communities from the Groves Creek Marsh, Skidaway Island, Georgia - 101411CT metaG (spades assembly) | ecosystem: Environmental > Aquatic > Marine > Intertidal zone... | reverse complement strand
ATGACCCACCTGATAAAGAATATTATATTGATGAACAGGGTAGAAAACAAGAAAAAAATTGAATAGCTTTAACTAGAATTTTTTATATTTATATACTCAACTAAAAAATTCACAACTTTACAAATTCCGTGAACTTAGAACTACTAATATCAATTACTATTTTAGTTGTTGGCACCTCATTTACATTATTATTTTTATTAAATCTATTTATAATTTTTGAAAAAAATCTTAAGAGGTCGATTGATAAAATTAAACTAGAAAGGAAAAATAAAAAAAGTTATTAATAAAATAAATTATATTTGTTTTAGTTAAAACATTATGATAAAGATATCACTAATATTAGGACTGTCAATTACTGCCTATTTATTTTCAATATCAGCAATTGATTCTACACTAGAAAATTACAAGATTAAAAAATTTTTTAAAAAAAGAAATGATTGATGTGACAGAATTAGAAAAAAAATATTTTACTTTTAAATTTAGTGGAGTTCCATTTAAATTTAAAGATAAAACACTAATTCGAGCACACAGAGTCGAAGTAGATAATTTATTACATTTTTATTCATGCGAAGAAGACTTCTTTTGGCAAGCAAACCCATATGGAACACCATCTATTGAAAATGATGTTCCATCTTATTTTATAAATCAAGTGAATTAATGGTCTTGATCAATTGTACTTAATCTGTAAAAAGCATGATTACCTAATACAAAATCTGGTGTTAATCCTCTTGACCAATAAGGTTTAATTCTTGTTGCGTGATAATGATCAACAAATCCATAAAAACTAGTATCTAAATTTTGTATATTAAAAGCTATATCCATAGCTGATTTAGCAGCTCTTTGTTCTATAATGTTATCAGATACTAATGGCGCCCATGCTTCATAAAAAGAAGGTTCAGTTCCTATATAAGCATTCCAACAACTAAACTGATATGACTTTAAACACACAACAGATAACGGGTCATTTCCGTTAATTGCTCTTTGTTTTATCACAGCTGCGACAGCTTTCATTCCTTCCGTTCCTTCGCCTCTAGCTTCCATATAAATGGTACTAGCAACAATAAATCTTTCGTAGAGTTGTCTTTCTATGTGATTTAATGTTAGTGTATAAGTTAAACTATTAGCTTTTAACTCAGAAGATTTTTGTAATAGAGGTGAAAAGAATAGAATTAATCCGACAAGTGAGTACTTTATTAATTTCATTGGTTTTACATATAGAGGTTATCTTTATATAAATATAAAAAAGCTTATCAGTAATTTACTATTTATATGAAATGTTTTATTGTTATGTTAACTTAACAATAATGATAAAATGGAAGAAAATAACAAACTTAGTTTAAATAACAATACTAAACTAGACATTAATCTTAAATGGTTAATTCAAATAATTACATTTACTGTAGCAATAGCGTGGGGTTATTTTGATATAACATCCCAGATTAATGAATTGAAAATTAATAGTATAAGAAACGATGAAAATATTAAATTGAATTCTGAATTTCGCATTAAATGGCCCTTGGGTCAATTGGGTTCTTTACCCGATGATGCTGAACAAAATTTAAGATTAAAATATATTGAAAAAGAAATTGAAAAGTTATTAGTGTTAACCGAAGAATTAAAAACAAAGTCTATAAAACAAGAAATGATGAATAATAAAAAAGCTGGAGATTAATTTCTCCAGCTTTATATAATTTTATAATTAATCTCGTTGACGTTGTGGTCGTCGTTCTCTCTGAGGTCGATCACTATTTTTATCTCTACCTTGTCTCGGATCTGGACGACTCCACTTCCCTCTGGAACCTTCACTATCAGGTCTGTTTCGATTCCCCCAGACACCACGCATTCCGCCAGATCTAAATCGTTCTGCTGCTTTAGCTCCATTTTCAACTACAGCTTTAGCATCTTCTTTACTATGACCTTTTTTAACTAGATAAGCAATCATATCTTTAATTGCCTTCTCTCGAATTTTTTGGATTCCTTTATCTTCTGCCATAGCCTTACCGATAGCTTGTTGAGCTTCTGTAAGTTGAACTCGTTGTGGTCGTTGACGTTGAGTTTCAGAAGTTGCTTGTCCATATAAACCAACAGTTAAAAATGATGTTGTTAATAATGTAATAATGAATTTTTTCATAATTTTATAATATAATTTTAAAAATCTCGAATTCGATTACATAACCAATTGATGTAACCAAATTTATAGACGATGTGATAATATATATGGTTACATAAGTTGTCAACTTTATTTTTAAAGTAGTATTAACTACGATATTTATATTTATGAACTTATTAATTAGTGGTGAGTTAACAGCCCCACCTAGTGAAGTAGGCGCATTCAGAGACTTAACATTCTATGCTACCATATTTAAACATTTAGATTGTTTGGTAGAAGTAGAAAAAGGAGAGGAAGATTATTACTATAATTGGTTAAGAGACAAATATGCATTTGACTTTGTAAAACAAATAGTGTACACTGGAGAAGAATGTGGTGCTAGATTACATTATAATCGTATAAAAAAAATAACATTCAATAATTTAAATGATTTAATAACAATAATATCAGTTATAAAATGAATAATAAAAAAAATAAACATGAGGGATTTAAGAATTCACTGAAATTTGATTTGTCTGAAAAAAGAAACATATATTTTACATCTGATACACATTTTAATCATGATGCTAAGTGGATTGTAAAAGATCAAGGATACACAAGTGTAAAAACCAGAGATGAAAGTATTATTGAATCTATAAATGAAGTAGTTAAAGAACATGACATATTGTTTCATTTAGGAGACTTTTCTGTTAATTCAAATATAGAAGAAACAAAAGAACTTTTAGATAAAATTAACTGCAATAGAATATATTTTATATGGGGAAATCATGATGATGGATTAAGAGAAATACAGGATCGAGAAATAGAAAACGCTTTTCAATTAGGTATATTGTTTCCGAATCAAAATAAATCTTTAGAAGTTTATCCGTCACAAAATACTCTACACGGATTTACAATGTTAGGACATTACAAAGAAATTGAAATAGATGGACAAGAAATAGTTTTGTCACATTATCCTCTTTATATATGGAATCAATGTCAACGAGGCAGTTGGTGTTTGTGTGGTCATAGTCACTATACATGTTCAAATACAAAATCAGAAAATCAAGAAGGAAAAATATTAGATGTAGGATGGGACGGACACAAAAAAGTTTTATCTTTTGATGACTTGAAAAAAATAATGAAAAATAAAAAACATATTTTGAGAGATAAAAGTCATTGAGTCATAAATAATGAAATTTGCAAAGAGTCATGAATGGATTAAAATTGAAGGCAATGTGGGAACAATAGGAATAAGCGACCATGCTCAAAATGAATTAACAGAATTATGTTTTCTTGAATTGCCTGATGTTGGAAAAACATTTAAAGCGGGAGACCCATGTTGTGTAGTTGAATCAGTTAAATCTGCTAGTGATGTATTTTGTCCTGTCAGTGGAGAAGTAATAGAAATTAATGAAGCAGTTATGGATGATCCGTCAATTGTAAATCTAGATGCTGAAGAAGCTGGTTGGTTTTTTAAAATAAAATTAGAAGATATATCTGAAATAGATTTATTGATGGATAGAGATAAATACTATGAACAGTTCTGATGAGAAATATAAATTGCCAAGATTAACTAAACAAGAGAAAGATCATTTACTTCGAATTCGACAAAAAATAAAAGGTAGAAACTTTAAGAACTTAATTGATGATATTATTTTATTTAAAGACAGACCACAATATGTTATATTGAGAGATATGTATCCACAGTACAAATAATTTTAATATTTATTAACAATGAATAAGTTTCAAAAAGTTTTATATCATTTGTTATTAACAATACTGGGGGGTATTATAGTTGGAATCACCATGACATTTTTTACTGAAATGTGGAGGGGTGTATCATCTTTTTCTTCGGAAATAAGAACTTCTAATTTGCAAAATCAAGTTAGAAATATGGCGATAGAAAAAGTATTTGTAGACAAAATTTCTCAAATTAAACTTGAAGTAAAATCATTACATGATACAATAAAAGATATTGAGTCTAAAATAAACAATCCTTTAATACCATTCAATGAAAATATTGTTGAACCAAGAATTGATTTAATAGATGAATTTGAACAATTTGATAGTATTCAACAAGTATTAAAAGGCGAAATAGAACAGGAATATAATGACACAATTAAATAAAATTAAGCAATGTATCGATGAATTTATAAGTTCAAATCCACAAGTCAACTTAGACTCCAATGTAGCTAGATTTCAATTAGCACAAATTATTGAAAACTGTTTAGAATCAGAAGACAACTTATCTGATAGTGAATGTTGTGGAGGAGATTGTCACTGTAATTGATTTTAATATAAACAAGGAAGGAAATATAAAATATGGCTAAAGCAAAAAGTTTAAATGAACATCAAATTATGAAAATTTTCGAATGGAATAACTTTCCTGTATTACACTCGTGTTGTAAAACACCCCCATCTGATGATATTTTTTATGATTTCTTCATCCAAATTGATACTGATACAGGTCTAGTACATCAAAAAAATATACCACCTCAAGACATTGTTTACGCATTACCTAGAAATTCCGCAGTAGGAAAAGTTTGGTTGGAACACCACGATGAGTTTTTCAAATTTATCTCAAGAATTGATTTAAAAGATAAAAAAATCTGCGAAATAGGTTCTGGATCAGGTTATCTTGCCAAACAAATTGGACGACATTATCAAATAGATTGTTATGAACCTAATCCGTTTTTCGAAGAAAATCAAAATATTAAGATACACAAAAGATTTTTCTATGGAGATCCTAACAAAAAGTATGATATCATACTTTTATCTCATGTGTTAGAACATGTTCCTAATTTAGATGATTTTTTAAACGATCTAAGACAAAGTTTAACTGACCAAGGAAAAATATTTTTATCATTTCCAAATCTAACAGCTTCCATTGAAAGTGAACACTTCACGATATTCAATAGCGAACATGTATCGTACTTCACATTAACTTCTAGTGAAAAAGTTTTAAACAAAAATGGTTTTCAAAATTGCGTGTTTGATACCTATAAAGACCATAGTATCTTTATTCAAGCTGAAAAAACAAACGATTTTCGGTTTACTAGATCCACAGAGGTAGAAAATTGTAAGATTAAAGATTATGTAAATAACTATCTAAAAAATATAAATGACAAAATATCTCTTATAGAGAAAAAGCTAAGTCAAATAGATAAATTTTATTTGTTTGGTTGTCATATAATGACTGGATTACTATTGTATTTATCTAAAAAAATGGATCAAAATAAAATAATTTCGATTTTAGATAATGACCATCTGAAACATGATTTAAGACTATACGGGACTAATCATTTTTGCACTCCAGTTTTAAATGCGAATCCTGATCATATAGTTTTGAATGGTGGTTGTTATCATAATGAAATAAAAAAACAATTAATTGATAATAAATTTAAAGTAATAGAATGGGATTAAATTTTCTATAAAAATAATTTTAATATAAACAAGAAAGGAAATATAAAATATGGCTAAAGCAAAAGGTTCAGGTAAACATCAAGAAAAAAAAGGATTGAATGACAAAATTCACAATATGAAAGGTCGTCATTCAAAAAATAAAAGTTCTTCAAACAAAAACAGTAAGAACTATAGAAAAAAATATAGAGGTCAAGGAAGACCTTAATTTGGTATATAATATTGGTCGAAGTCAATGTTTGTGCCTGACGGTGGTTCAGGCCAAACAATATCTTCAACAGTTGCTACATCAAACAAATTTCTTAAATTTTCTCTATAAACTGCGAAGTTTGATTTAACTTGATCAGTTAATGGCACATCTGGCAACTGAGTAAAATCTGTTAAAAACAATAATCTATTTCGGTGTTCTCTCCATTCAGTTTTATAATTTTCTATTTTTTCATTTATTTCATCGGATGACATTTCTACTATAGAAAAGGTGACATCGACAGTAGAATTGGAAATGTTAACAGATGTATTTTCTATTAATTTTTGAGTTGATGAAGTTGATGGTGTAGTTTCTGGAAAAATCGCTTCCCAAAATGCTTTGTCGGAATCCCCCATCCATTCTAAATTTATTAATAGTGAATCATCTGAAATGTCACTAAAGTTAGAAACATTTTTATAATTTTTTGGAAGATAAACTGGTCCTGATATTATTGACGCATTTGTTATCGTTCCTTCATTACTTTCTATTTGCATATAATAATATTTTTTCATAATTAAAATCCGTACTTGTATCTATAAGCTTCTATCACATCATCATGTTCTGTAGATGACAACACCATATCATTCCACCAAATAAAATGTCCCAATCTTATTTTCGCGGAGTATGATGTTCTAACAGATCCCCACCCCGCACATGATATATAGTATGGAGCCAGATTACCACTACTGCCAGCAGTTCCAGTAGAAGTTCCACTAGCACCATTATCTGCCAACCAAGTAATTCTTGCTCCTCCGCTTCTATTAACGCTGTCATTTGATAAAACCATTATATATTTTCTTCCTGAAGCTCTTAAACCGCTTGAAGTATATATAAGTCCACCACTTGAATCAAATCTAAATCGAGTATCAGTACTATATGTATGAACATTCCAACTGCCACCTTGAGTTCCTCCAACTATCATTCTGTACGATCCATTTGTAGTTTCTTCATATTGAAACATAAAAGAACAACTCCAACTGGGTCGTTTAAAAACAGGACTTCTCAACTGAACACCATCTGAGGTACTTGCATTGTCAAAATAAAATGTTCCATCGTGTGGATTATAATTATCAGCAGTTGTTATAGTACCAGATGACGATCCTCCATAAATATAACTATTTTGAGTTGCTGAATTATTATAACTAGCACTTATTTGATTTTGAGATTGATCAGCTGTACTATAAGTGCCTGAGATATCTGGACCGCCGTTAAAACCCATGGAGAAATCATTTCTACCAGCTATTTTAGCTATCTGGGGCATTAAAGGTAATCCGTATGTATTTTGTTGTATTAGCATTTTATAAATTAGTACTATCTAGATTTTGAGCTACTACTGATCCAATCCAATTACTACCACCATCATATGAAGTTATTGTAAATAAGTCTGCTTTTCCATTTACACCGGTTAATGTTGGTGTTACGCCGCCGGACCATTTAACATTAGTCCATGTAACAGTCGCAGTACCTCCGTATAAAAGCAGTATAGCAATTGTAACAGAATATCCAACTGGTATATTAGTATAAGAAATTGATTGTATAGTAGTTCCACTAGCTAGAGATATTCTTTGAAAACCACCCCAATTACCTTGAATTGATAATATAACCGTACCACTTTTCGATTGATTATATTTTAGAGGAGTTGGATTTGTACCACTAATTCTTCCCATCGCATATGAAGTGTTTGTATAACCCAATTTTGATGTTGTGAAAGAAACATTCCATCCTTCAAGCCAATCACTTACATTATAGGTGTTTACTCCTCCAATACTTACATCATATACTTGAACAATTGGAGAAAACCACGAAGACAACTCATTTCGTCCAGAGTTTATTAAAACAGAAGATTTACCTGTAGTACTAGTTCCATCTCTTCCTAAATCTATAAAACTACCTGAAGTAGCACCAGTAGTAGTTTTCCATGGAGTTTCAAAATATGCTGAAGAAGCTTGCCATATTGTTGCGCCAGATAATGTTCCTGTAACATTGTATATTGAAATTTTATTGATGCTTCCTTCTGAAACTCTAACTTTAAAACTTACGGTTACATCAGTGGTGCTAACTGGTTCTATTGGTAAATTAATTTTTAAGTAACCAGTTTCAGTGGAATTACTGTTGTAACTACCACCTTGGGGAACTCCTATAAAAGAAGGAGTAACAGCAGATCCTGACACACCAAATGAATTACTTAAAATAGACCCAGATACTTCTAATTTTTCAGTCGGACTTACGGTACCTATACCAACATTACCACTTTTTTGAACATATAGAGATCCACCACCGACATTCATAAAATCCCCTGCACCACTATTCGTTATTCCGAATACAGTGCTACCTGTTTGACCAGTTATTGTCGTTACACCAGTCGCACCAATTCCAAATACTTCTAATGCGCTTTGCCCAAAAATTTTAAAATTATTACCAGAATTCTGATGAATTTCAAGCTTAGCAGAAGTTGGACTTGCAGTACCTATACCAACATTTTGTGATGAATTTACAAATAAAGCATCTACCCCAGCTGTCCTAATTTTAAATGTATCTGCTCCAGAAAAACCAAATTTAGTATTACCATCTCCATTATGCAATATATAATCATCAATACCGATAGAGTCTGCGCCAGCAACTGTAAGAGGATAAGATGGACTTGCAGTGCCTATACCAACTTTATCTGCACTAGCATCACAAACTAACAAGTTTTGATCAGTGGCGCCTTCGACTCTGAAATTAAAATTCGCTCCGTTTTCGTTTACTACTGCCTCTGTCGAATATAAATGCAATGCGTTAATGCTCCCGGCAACAAGAAATGCTTCATTAGTGTTGAAACCTAAATATGTATCATTATCACCGTAATGATACATTCTAGAGCCTAAAAACAAGTTATCTCGCACTAAAGCATTAACAGTAGCTAATCCTTGCCCCATACCTAGGCCCATGCTTGCTGCGACAGTTCCGGTATTTGTAGAAAGAGCTAAACTTGTATTAACGAAAGTCATAGTGCTAGTACCACTTTCGTCATAGCCATACCCTTCATAATAAGCAGAGAAACTATGCCCTACTGATTGAGCTGTAAGGTATAGTTCGAGATAATAAACAGAACTGGAATTTGCGATTATTCTTACATCAGTTATGTAATTATTGCCGCCATACTTTTCTACCAATATTGTGCCTGTACTACCCCAGTCTTTAAAAACTTTGATTACATATGTTGTAGGACCCCAGCTTCCACCAGTGTAAGAAACGTAAATTATAAACCCACCTCTGTTTCCAGACGATGTTCCCCAGTGAGCCAATGGATACCAACCTGCGGTGTTATTGGTTGAGGTGCTAAAATTACCATAAGACCTCAGTCTTCTGTAGTCTGATAAAAGGGTTGTAGCAGAAGCATCCCCGTTAACGTCCAGTTTATAACTGGGACTTGTAGTACCTATACCTACATTACCATTTGCTAGTGTATATAATCTATATGCAGCATTCGTAGAATCATAAATGCCAAAGTTTCCATTATTATTTACAAGATTATAATCTGAGTTACTATTTGTATCAATTAATTTTAATTGAGGTACATCTCCTCGAATACCAATTGATTGACCAGCTACTGTTAAGTTTTCATATAGTTGTGTGGTTCCTATACCAACACGACCAGATCCACTTACATATAATATGTTATTTCCTCCAGATCCCTCAATATTTAATAAACTTAATGCAGATGAACTGCTAATTTCAAGTTGAGCAGAAGGACTTGTAGTACCTATACCAACTAGCCCCTCTTTATTAATGACCATCCGTTGTGTTATACCAGAAGTCGAAGCACCAGCAGTTGCAAATATTAACTCACCATCAATCCAACTATTGTTATCCCCTGTTCCTAAAGGGGATCGGGCATAAATTCCAGCCATTGTAGCTTTATACGGAGAAGACCCACTTTCTCTTTTAGAGAAAAGAAGCATCGGTGAAAAACCACCTGCAGTATTATCATCATTGTATAATACTAAACCGGGTTTATCTGGACCTGCTGTATTATTACTAGAAACAGTAATTAATGCTTGAAGATCAGTTGTGTTTTGAACATCAGGATCATAGCTTGATTGAGATGCAGTTTCTTTGACGTAAAGGTCGGCTGAACCATAATTAGCGTCTATTGTATAATCATTATTTATTTGAAATCTGGCAGTGGGACTACTAGCGCCTAAACCAACTTTACCATCTTGAGCGATTCTTACTCTTTCCGCAACGCTACTATTATAGTTGGAAGTATAAAAAGCTAAAGCACCGCTAGCAGTTGTTGTGGTAGATCCGTTGCCATCTTCGTTAACAGCTATAATTTTTGCAACATCTCTACGTCCAACTCCAGAGGCGTCCCCTAGCCAAAACCTAATTCTACCTAACTCGTCTCCCGGTCCCCAACCGGTTTTAGCTTGAGTCGCTAACACAAGTTCACCCGGACTAATATTAGTACCACCAGAATATGTTCCCAGAAAAACTCCGTAATTTGCATCAATTGCTGAAGTAGAACCATTTACACGAACATCTCCATTCACATCTAATTTATAAGATGGACTTGCAGTACCTATACCAAGATTGCCACCGCTGGAAATAGCGGCTAAAGTGGTACCCGAGTTATTCTTAACGTACATGTACGTTGTGTTAAATTTTAATCCATCTGATGTTTGCGTTGCTATTCCCATGATTTTAAGTTATTGAATATGAATGTACTCCATAAAGATCTGTTATTCTAACTACCATTTGAGAAAAACTCCCACTAGAATATGTGTGCGTGATCGTTAGCTTTCCAGAATTAGTTACATCGTTTTGACCTACCGTAATCGAGAAACTGCTTCCCGTTAAGCTGCCAATGTTTTCTATTTCATCCCAATGATGCGATGTATGGTTATTAGACCAAATACCTCTAATATATAAATTGTTATATGTACCGCTGTTTGTTTGATTTGCGGTGATGACTACTTCCGCTTGGAAGTAAGAACCGCAAGTTAAAGTTACCGTGTGATTTGTTTGGCCGGTTACTTTATAAACACTGAGAACATCATCAGCGACTTTCATTAATTTGTTATTAGTGTTTGCAGTTCCTTGTGTTACATCAAGCGTGGCTGCTGGACTTGATGTACCGATACCAACATTGCCATCGGTAGCTATCCATACATAATCTTCTGTTCCATTAGCTCCTAAACTTAATGCATGACCAGATTGACCTTTTACTTTAAATTTAGTACCAGAATTCCAACTAATTAATCCAGCAGCACCGTCGTTATATGTCGTTGTGTTACCAAAGTCTGTTGTCCCATCGATTTCAAGTTTATAGGATGGACTTGCAGTACCTAGCCCTAAATTACCATTCGTGTCTAAATAAAAATCGTTTTGGTTATATCTTCCTGCTACTATGTGATAATCAGCGAAAACTTCAAACGCAGGTAAGCCTGAGATTGTGTTTACCGACATTAATGAATTACTTAAGTCGTCAGTGACTTCGAAAATAGTACCGCTTGTTCCATCAACTTTTAGCACGGAAGCGCCAGCGGTAGAATCGTAAATGTTAAGCGTTGATGTCGGTGAAGTTGTTCCTATACCAACACTACCAGAACTATTAAGCGTCATCTTAACGCTATTATTAACTAACCATTCCCAAGACGTATTATCGGTATGTCGTGAAGCCCAGTGATTGTCGCCGTCTAAAAATCCTATTTGATGAGTTCCTCCGTTTTCTTGAGCATAAATCCCTCCCCAATTATCGTGATCTGAACCTTGAAGTTTTATCCATACAGCTCCTGCTGTATCATTTGGGTTAAAACAAAAATTATCACTCTCTTGATTTCTAAATAATATAGCTCCTTCACCAGAATCCCATTGTATGTAAGCTTTATCAGTAGTCCCTTCTTGAAAACGAATGTAAGGATTAGTAGCTCCAGCTAGTACTAGTTTTGCATCAGTAGCTCCTCCAAGGGTCGCTATATAACTAGTGTTAAGAGCTTGAACACCTAGCCTCACAGAAGAGTAGATAGATCCTCCTACATGTAATTCATAATTGGGAATTGTAGTACCTATACCAACATTACCGGATGAATCAATTCGTACAGCTTCTGAACCACTTGTCTCAAATGCCATTGAGTCGCCATTATGACGATAAATAATACTTCCAATATCATGATTAGCTGTATCTCCGAAAAAAATACGGGAAAGACCTGTTGTACCTTCTTGAGTTAGTAGAAGATCAGTTTGACTACCAGAAGTAGTATTATACACTCGTAATCCAGCACCATCTTTTTCTACATCTAATAAGTAATTTGGACTTGTAGTACCTATACCTACATTAGCAGCAGAATTAACTGTTAAGCCTATCGTGCCATTTGACTTTAAATAAACTCCTCCACTAAAAGTATTATCAATAAAAAACTCTGTACTACCAGTTTCGTATCCAGCAGAAGCCCTTACTGTGCCTCCAGAATCTTTCCAATAAAGTTTGCCATTTGTGTTAACGCCGGTACCTGAAGACTGTAATACAATATCAGGAGTGGCTGTAGGACCAATTAACAAATCATCTCCAAAAGTTCCGGTGGTTTCTACATTCAACTTCGGAACTGTTATAACAGGAGCATCAAAAACTGTTGTATCTGTAGTGTAAACGCTGCCAGCCGATAAACCACCGAATTGAGTATCAGCAAAGTACCCCGTCTCAATGCCGAACCCTTTGACTTTTACCCGTATAGCATTCCCCGTAGATACTCTGTGGGCTATTGTAATGTAGTATTGACCAGTTGTTGAATTAAAGTTAATACCTTCTATACCCCATTGATTAGAAATTGATCCATAAACAGAAGTATAGTAATTTGTATCATCATAAATTTGTGAAGTATAACTTCCTGGACTCCCTCCAGGGGCATTTAACCCAACTGAAAATACTTTAGTTATTTTACCAGTAGATAACTGATTACTATACCCCGCAGTAATTGTTACTTCTAAATACCCCCAGAACACACTTCCATTGTAATAAGGAAAAGATATGTCAACTTTTTGATTAGCTGCACCGTTAGCAAAATTAATGTAAAAATCTTTTTCAGCTGTAGCAGAAGTTGTTCGAATAGATAAATCGTTATTATCTAATCTATAAGCTGGACTTGTAGTACCTATACCAACTTTACCTGTGTTTGTTACATTTAAAGGTGTAGCGCCTCCGCCATAACCGCCTAATCCTAAATAAGAACTACTATTAGCTAGAATTTGAAAATAATCTCCACCTGTAAAATCACCATCTGCTCCATCAAGCCAAATTGTCGCACCATTGGAATATTCATTTAAAGCTATAGCAGAATTACCAGCTTTTACATATAGTGGGGATGTAGGATTTGTTGTACCTATACCAACATTACCGGATGAGTCGATGGTCAAGCGAGTTGCGCTGTTAGTAGCGTCTTGAAGCTGAAGCGATCCACCGGTAAGTAAAAATTGCCAATCGTTAGAAGCATCTCGCTCCATTCGCAGATTGTTTGCAATCGAACTAAAAACGTGCAACTTGTTCAGAGGACTTGCTGTACCTATACCAATCTTATCTCCATCTTGATAAACTATACTACTTGAAACTTCATTACCATTATATGAAACAGGCAAAGCACCAGCTGTTAAATCAGCTTTACCATCTGGGCCCAGAATTAATAAATTTTGACTATTTGTTGCAGTTGATCCACTTACAAAGAAATAATTCTTCTCACTATCCCATAAAAATTGTGCTAAAGCAGAAGAACCGCTGTCATGCATTTCAATTCCAGCGTATCGTTTAAATGGACTGTAAGCATTAAGTGTAAGAATATTATCACCTATGGTAACAACACTACTTGTAATATTCACATAACTAGCACTTAAAAATAAAGACTGACCAGTAACAGTTAAATCTCCGTTTAATAATGTGTTTCCATCTACATGTAATTTAGCAGTAGGAGTTGCAATACCTATACCAACATCCCCATTTGCAGCAATACGCATTTTTTCTGTTCCATTTGTATAAAATAACACTGGAGCATTTTGATAATTAACTATAAATAAATTGTTATTATTAGTACTTCCCCAACCAAAATAACCTAAGTCAAGAGTTGAATTATGAAATCCTAACCATGAACCTCCTGTAGAACCACCTACAGTTTGAAGCCTAGCAATTTCTCCAGTAGAAGAATTTACAACATGAAGTTTTTGAACAGGTGAAGTTGTGCCTATGCCAACATTTTTGTCTAATATTTTAAATGATGCTGTTAATTGATTTGCCATATTTTTTATGTAATTGATGTTACTGATCCCATTATGTGATATGTAAGATTAATATTTGATAGATTACCAGTTGTACTTAATTTTGCTTGTATTTTAAATGTGTCATTGGTTGAATCTAAAATTTGAGTAATTACATTTCCATTGAAGGTATTATCAAATTCAGATATAATTGTGCCTGGTTCATTATAACTATTACCTCCATTTTGAATCATAAACTCACCAACATATGCTATTGAACTATGACTTGCCCAATCTCCATTCATAAATATCTTAATATATGCTGATCGATGATCTGGCAATTCTATGCTTAAAATATCGTTGAATGCTGTATTATTTATACTAACTGTTTTACCTCCAAAATAATTGCCTCGATTGTTATTATCAATTTGTAAATTTGATGACGGCGATGATGTGCCTATACCAACATTACCATCATAAAGCAGACTCATTACATCCACAGAAGGTGTTGAAGAGTCTGTAATACCAGCTAATCTAATATCTAACCTAGTATAAGGTAAATTATTAGCTACAGCTTGCTGCCTAGACAACATGAAATCTACAGCACTATCTTTTCTTAATGTAGCGTTAGGATCGACAACATCTCTGACCAATCTTAAAACAGGTTCTGCTGTAGTATCAGCCGAAGTTGTGATATCACTACCGTGAATTTCTAATTTAACATTAGGACTTGTAGTACCTATACCAACCCTACCACCAATTATAGCTTTATTCAAAACTCCCAAACCACCCCATCCAGCTTGAACGCTATTGTAGTTAGTGCCTCCACCATAACCAATTGATAACCCCGGCGAATATAAAATGTCAGCTGGACAATCAACATCTATAACAGAGCATTCCGCTACATACCAATCAAAGCTAGTATCTGATCCACCACTTATATTAAAAAAAGCAGTTGAACTAAATGATCCTCCAAAACCAATTTGTTGAACAGCTATATACTCATACCAATCGTCATTTCCGGCAGTTGTTGTTAGCCAAGTAACAAATCCATTAGATCCATAAGCATTACTCGCAAAAGCTATATTCCTGCCGCTAGGAATCTTAGCCCAAATTCTATAAACTATTCTATTTTTTTGTTTATATTGCTTATCGCCATTAATTACTTCGCTATTACTCGTTGCAAGATAAAAACCTCCATAACCCGGAATTGTTGATCCAACGCCGCTAGTATAACTTATTTTTAATACATATCCAGTTGAATTAGGCACGGCAGATGTGCTAATTGCAGTATCATTAGTATAATAAACAGCACTAATTCCAACCGCTGAACCTCCAGAGTTATTATATACAGAATATCCACTTGTAGTTCCTGCTATAAATTGAGAATTGTGATTAATATTTCTTCCTTGTATACGGCTTAAATATCTAATTTGATCACTCGATTCTCTTATGTAACTTGAATTTGTTTGAGCTGCTAATCCAACAGATAAAAGATTAGAAGAAAAATAACCTGTGCCTACTACATGTAATTTTTGAGAAGGACTTCCAGTACCTATACCAACATTACCGCCACCATTCGCTAGATGAACATCACCGTTGTGAGCATCATTAATAGTAACATACGCCCCAGCTTTTCCCGCTCGAATATAGGTGCGTTCATTTGTGCTGTAATTAATGTGAGTAGTGTAGGTAGTTCCTCTAAACTGAGCTGTGCCTCCCGTAGCTGTTCCCCTTAAAACATCAAGCGTAGCATCGGGACTTGCAGTACCTATACCAACATTACCAGATCCACTGACAAATAATAGTCCAGTGCCACCAGCTCCTTTAACATTTAATAAACTTGATGCTGATGAACTACTAATCTCAAGTTGAGCAGTTGGACTTGTTGTGCCTATACCAACATTACCTCCAGAGGTTATTCTCATGTGTTCCACCCATGTACCAGCTCCTCCAAAAGCTAATTCATTATCTCCTGCAATAAATGGCAATCCGCTAGGGAATCCTTGATACATAATTCCTGTATAACTACCACCAGCTCTTTGTAATCTAAATTCTGCATCAGTACCATAAACATTCAACTGCACGGCAGGGTCTGTAGTACCTATACCAACTTTACCAGATCCACTGACAAATAATAGTCCAGTGCCGCTCGATCCTTTAATATTTAATAAACTTGATGCAGATGAACTACTAATCTCAAGTTGAGCAGTTGGACTTGTAGTACCTATACCAACATTACCACCAGTCTTTACTGTAAGGATTTGCTCACTACTAGTAGCGCCAATAATAACTGAATCATCATTATTATCCCATATATCAACACTACTACCTGTTCCTGATCGATCAACTTCTAATGCATATACACTTGTTTGACCAGCAGGTCTAATAATAGCTCCACCACCGCTGCCATTAAGTCCTATCTTAACATTGCCAGAAGAATCAATACGCATTCTTTCAGCCATCGTCCCTCCAGAATCTTTGGTTTCAAATCTTATGATACCCTCATAAATATTAGTTCCTGTTTTACCTACAATTTTAGCAACATCAAATCCTGTAGAGTTAGTATTATGCCATATAATTGACTGAATATCTGCGTCTCCAGAACGACTTCCTTGAAGTTTAATATCACCATCACTTATTGTAAGTTTAGAACCCGGACTTGTAGTACCTATACCAACATTACCATTCAAATCAATCCTGACTGCCTCATTATTAGAATTAGTGGAAAAAGCTAATTCTCCAAAATTGGAAGAAGTTGCAACATGAATTGATTTAATACTGCTAACAACCTGAGCGCCAGGGGTACTGGTATCTCCAGAGTAAAATTCTATAGTTCCATGTGTACCACCAGCACCAATTGAAGGAGAATAATTCGAAAGTCTAAGAACAGGTCCTGTAGTGGCGTTGAAACCCGCTAATTCTAAGTTTGCAGTAGGACTGTTAGTACCTATACCAACATTACCATCTTGTTTAAGAGTTAATGCTGTTGTGAATGAATCGTCATCTCTAAAATTAAGAATCGCAGAACCATCCGAATCATCTTCACTTTTTATAACCCAAGTGTCTTGATTTGCACCATTTCCTGTTATAGCAATCGACGACTCATAGGGGCCGGGGTTGGTTACATGTAAATTATAAGATGGACTTGTAGTATTTATACCAACACGACCAAAGACAGAACCACTAACATAAAGCATACCATCTCCACCGGGTCCCTTAATATTTAATAAACTTGATGCAGATGAACTACTAATCTCAAGTTGAGCAGTTGGACTTGTAGTACCTATACCAACATTACCGCTCTCTATAACATATAATGAGTCTGCTACGTTAATTTTACTACTACCCGCAGCCCCATCATTACTAATAGTAGCTGAATTATCTCCTGCGCTATTTTCTAATGTAATGTTTCCACCGTCTAAAAATAAATTATATGCATTATTAATAGTGACAAGATTAGAACTACTCCAAGACAAAACAGATGCGCCTAAAGTATCTCGATCACTACCGTAACCTAAAGACCATACCCCAGCACTCGGATTCATAATGAAACCATAATTAGCGCCTGAACTACCCAATACAATTTCATTCCCTCCACTATTAGAAAAATGACCCCAATCAGAGACTTTAAAAGTACCAGCTACATCTAAAGTTGTACTTGGATTAGCTATACCTATACCAACGTTACCTCCAGCTTGATAAACTATACTACTTGAAACTTCATTACCATTGTATGAAACAGGCAAAGCACCAGCTGTTAAATCAGCTTTACCATCTGGACCCAGAATTAATAAATTTTGACTATTTGTTGCAGTTGATCCACTTATAAAAAAGTAATTGTTCTCACTATCCCATAAAAACTGTGCTAAAGCAGAAGAACCGCTGTCATGCATTTCAAGTCCCGCATACCGTTTAAATGGACTGTAAGCGTTAAGCGTGAGAATATTATCACCTATGGTAACAACACTACTTGTAATATTCACATAACTAGCACTCAACATTATAGTCTGACCAGTAACAGTTAAATCTCCATCTAATAATGTGTTTCCATCTACATGTAATTTAGCAGTGGGACTTGTATTACCTATACCAACATGACCATTCGTTCCTTCGATAAATACAGCTTGAGGATATGAGTCGCTGCCCAAACTGACATCCCGTGTAGATGTCCCTTGAATATTTAAGGCGCCATTATAATTACCAATTGCTCCAATATCAGTAGTAGAGCTATAAATTTGCAGCTCATCTCTAAATCTACTTATGCCATTTACATCTAATTTCGCACTCGAAGTAATTCCTATGCCTACATTACCATTAAACAAAGAATCTATATAAGTGTTTGCGCCGCCTAATCCAAATCTAACTATTTCAGCGTTTGTTTGAGTAGAGTATATTGTTAAACCATTACCATTTACGTAATTCCAAGCTCTATTATTAGGTAAATCATAAAATACTTTAAACTGATCTGTCCCACCCTCATCTCTAAAGTTTAACGAGGCGTTTCCTGCATTAGTAGTATTTTGAATTGTTAATACTGATGTACTTGCGCTAGATAGATGCAATAGAGAATCAGGACTTGGAGTACCTATACCAACTTTACCAGATCCACTGACAAATAATAACGAATCACCACCAGCTCCTTTAACATTTAATAAACTTGATGCTGATGAACTACTAATCTCAAGTTGAGCAGTTGGACTTGTAGTACCTATACCAACATTACCACCATAAGGATTTAATGCTATATCCCAATCTGCTGTTTGCGTACTATTTGTTACTTGAATACCAATACCACTACCATTATTAACTTGTGCGAAAGTCATATTAGTAGAGTTGCTATCGTGCGGCTTTAGTTTGAGGACACTATATGTATCCATTAAAGCTTTAGTTGTAGCATCTCCCGTCCCAATAGGACCAAAATACCCTCTACCAGCAACTTGCAACTTGCCTAATGTAGGATTAGTTGTACCTATACCAACATTACCGTCAGCTTGTATTCTAACTTTTTCTCCATAAACTGATGAAGAGTCTCTTAATTGAAAAGTAAATGCGCTATCATTATTACCATTTATAGGCGAAACTAGATTAATTATACCAACTGCATTATTAGTTCCATTGTTAGAGCTAGCTAACATTCTAAGAGATGAATACGCTCCAGACGTTCCAGTGTTTTGTTGTGTACGAATTTGTAAATGATCCGTAGAAGATGACGAGGCTGAATAAGCAGATTGATTAGTTAACTGCACATGTAACTTAGAACCGGGACTATCTGTACCTATACCAACATTACCAGTAGAATTAATACGCATCGCTTCTGTAGTCGTTCCTGCAGCTGCAACTTCAAAAGCGATTTCACCGTTATCTTTGTTAATAGTGTCATCCCCGGTTTTAAATGCTATTTTAGATACAACAGTACCATTCCAGTCACCAATTATTTGACCTACTGCAGCGTTGGCTACCGTTCTATTCGCTCCTAACCTAAAATTAGCTGCACTATTAGCTCCTGTGTCAATATGTAATAGAGAAGTTGGGTTAGTTGTACCTATACCAACATTACCACCGGCACGAATTACAAAACGATCAAGATAAGTTGTATTGCTACCAGCCACGCCTGAGAATACGAGGTCCCCAAACGCATGGGCAGACGCTTCTCCTGTGGTGTTAGCACCGGGAGTAACTACGTTTATTCTCCAATAGTCTTTATTTAATCCACCGTAATCATTTATACTTCGGTTGCTTCCAAAAGCTAGCATGGGATACGTAGTGTTAGAAACAATATTTTGAGTGATTCTTTGTTTTCCAGCTACATCTAATATTTCTACTGGACTTGTAGTACCTATACCAACATAAGGACCATTATTAGTGGTTCCATGTATAGTCATACCTTGCATCAAATTACCACTTGTCGATTTAACATAGAAATCTAAGTCTGTACGAAAAGAAACTGTGTTTGTAGATAATTGTATATAACCCCAATTTTCTTGATTTGAATTCCAATCTTGATCAAACTTAATTTGACCAATAACTGTATCAGTTGAAGGATTTGATCCTTCTCTATGAAGAGTTAAAATACTAACCCCATTATCCTCTGCTACATGGAGTCTACTGGATGGTTCTGTTGTACCTATACCAACATTACCATTTTCATTTTTATAAATTTTATAATAAGTTTTGGACATATTTTTTAATACTTTTTAATTACCTTCACTGTAAATCCGGAAGTTCCTGCCTGATTATAATTTGATATTTTCAATCTCACTTGATAACTACTTGCTGAACTATTTGGACAATCATCGGATTCAGTTGATCCCGTCAAAAATACTGCCTCTATTTCATTACCGGATGCACTACTTCCAGAAGAATATATTTCTCTTGCTAAAGGTGCCATCTGTGAACTATAAATATAATTAGTTACCACCGAACCATTCCATCCAACACCGTTATATACAAATATATGAACAGGATCTTTATAGTTTACGGAACCTGCACTATTTGGATTAACATACCCAATAACTTCCAACATTGTAAATTGATCAGCTGTAAATCCAGTATCAATTGTTCCACCCGTTGTACTTAAACTTTTTTCTTGTTCTGTTTCGATTACATTACCGGAAGAATCTACAGCTAACTTTTGAGTAGCTGTTCCTGTGAAACTACCGGAACCATAATTATTAAATACAATTTGGCCATTTCCCAAAATAGACATATTCGTAGTGCCGCTAACGCCACCATCTTTAAATCGAATATGTTCGCCACCACTTGTTGCTATAATTAAATGGTCCGTATCGGTAGCTTGAATAGAACCTCTTTCAACATTTCCAGAGGTAAATAATCTAAATATGTTGCTGTTAGATATTCTTATATCTCCTGCAACATCTAATTTATAATCGGGACTTGTATTACCTATACCAACTCTATCCGTGCTAGCATCACATACCAATAGATTAACATCATTATCACCCTCTACTCTGAAATCATAATTGGTACCGCTATCATTTACAACTAACTCAGTTGTAGTTGCTCTAAATGGGTGAGTTAAAAATGTTCCCGATCCACTATATTGTTGGAGTTCAAAGATGTTGGCACTATTATTAATTTGGTATGCGTAATAATTTGAGTCATAAATATTACCGTTCCCAGTGTTTCTGTTAAAACCAATACATTGTAAGCCACTACTTGCTAGTGCTCTAAAATGCAACCCTGAATCCACTAATAAATAACCAGATACATGTAATTTTTCAGAAGGACTTGCAGTACCTATACCAACATTACCAGAAGTGTCGATTCGCATTCTTTCGTTGGTATCGATATTTACATCTGTATTTAAACTAGATGTTATATTGGTATGAAATGATATGCCTTTACTGTAAACCATTCGCATAAAATTGCCTGCATCAGACTTTGAATGTTGAATGGTATTGTCAGTGGTACCGGGGACCACAGCATTACCCAATAGGGTTTGTGCTCCGCTTTTGACTTCTCCAAAAGATGCGTAATTTATAACTGCTCCACCTTCCGTTTTGCCAGCTTCTCCTAATTTTGTTAATCCATCTACATGAAGGTTGTGAGATGGACTTGTAGTACCTATACCAACATTACCTCCATTGAAATAAGAGTTTCCGTTTGTATTTAAGAATATCTTAGTATTTTGCGCATTATCGTATATTGCAACTTTTCCATAATTTGATGAATCTATGAATATATTGTGAGTCAAACGACTTAGGTTGCTACTGTTACGAACAAAAATAGCATTGGAATCATTTGGGGATACTATATCTAACTTAGCAGAAGGACTTGTAATACCTATACCAACATTACCGTCTTTATTAATTATAGCTTGTTGAGATCCACTTGTATAAAAACGCATGGAATCTTGATTAGCTGCTGTTGCAACTGAAGGCCCAGTGTAAACAATTCTTCCCGCTAAATTGTCTGAAGGTGTTCCGAAAACTAATTGACCAGCTTTGTCATCAGGGAATAACAATGAAACACCATCAACTCCTGCTCCCGCACTGAATTCAAATGCAGCTATATCTGCTGTTGTATCAGGAGCGACAGAGGCATCAGCGCCTAAAACATAAAGTTTAGCCTCTGGACTTGTAGTACCTATACCAACATTAGTACCATCATCGTAGAGGCTTGAAGTCGCGAGTGTATTACTGTCAGTCCACTTAGAAATATAATTTGTTATTCCAGATCCATCAACTTGACCAGCACCAATTGATGTTTCTATAATATTTCCGTTTACATCGACGGATAATTTATAAGTTGGTGTTCCAGTAAATGTTCCTAATCCATATTGACTTAATTTTATTTCACCAGAACCACTCACAGATAGTAACTCATCACCAACTGAACTTTTAATATTTAATAAACTTGAATTACTTGAACCACTTACTTCTAATTTAGCATTCGGACTTGAAGTGCCTATACCAACATTGCCGGTGAAGTTAATACGCATTTTTTCACTACCTGCGTATCCAAATGCTAAAGGTCTAGCTCCGTTTAAGAAATTTGTAGTCCCATTGTCTTCAAAGTAACCTGTACCTACAGTTAAAGTTCCTCTATTTCCTACAATATCTAAATGAGGACCGTGAGTTACTGTTGTCGGTGAACCTCCTATACCAACATTACCGTTGGTATCTATTAAAAATCTTGTATCTCCACCGTCAGTAACTTTAAAACCAGCTGAACCATTAATTCTAACTATAGTGCCAGAACTGTTTCCCTCAATAAAAGCATTTGTACTACCTAAGTAAAGTGGCCAATCAGAATCTAAAAATATTGAACCATCGTTTATATCTAATTTATAAGATGGACTTACAACACCTATACCAACAAAATCACCTTTTTGATAAACTATACTACTTGATAGTTCATTACCATTATATGAAACAGGCAAAGCACCAGCTGTTAAAGATGAATTATTATCTGGACCTAGAATTAATAAATTTTGACTATTTGTTGCAGTTGATCCACTTACAAAGAAATAATTGTTCTCGCTATCCCATAAAAACTGTGCTAAAGCAGAAGAACCACTGTCATGCATTTCAATTCCAGCGTATCGTTTAAATGGACTGTAAGCATTAAGCGTGAGAATATTATCACCTATGGTAACAACACTACTTGTTATGTTAATGTAACTTGCACTTAAAAATAAAGACTGGCCAGTAACAGTTAAATTTCCATCTAATAATGTGTTTCCTTTAACATCTAATGTATTAGATGGTGAATTTGAACCTATTCCAACTAAATTAAATTTGCCTATAGAACCGCTAATACTTCCAGTTACATCACCAACTACATTACCAAGCACATCACCAGTTAAATCACCACTTAAAGTATCAAATGTTGCGGTTGATCCACTTACACTACCAGTTACATCACCAACTACATTACCAAGCACATCACCAGTTAAATCACCACTTAGTGTCAACAGTGTAGCACTGGAACCGCTAATACTTCCAGTTACATCACCAACTACATTACCAAGCACATCACCAGTTAAATCACCACTTAGTGTCAACAGTGTAGCACTGGAACCGCTAATACTTCCAGTTACATCACCAACTACATTACCAAGCACATCACCAGTTAAATCACCACTTAGTGTCAACAGTGTAGCACTGGAACCGCTAATACTTCCAGTTACATCGCCAACTACATTACCAAGCACATCACCAGTTATACTACCTGTCAAATTACCTGTAATGCCTTGTGTTACATTAAGATTTGAAAATATAGCGTTAGAGCCACTAATGCTTCCAGTTACACTTTTAAATACGCCTAATGAAGCACTTAGAAAGTTTGTGGTGAATAAACTTCCTGTTATCACGATGACATTGGAACTATCAGTAATTAAATTAGGTGCGTATATTTTCATGTTTTATGTAATTTCCCTTATGTTTATTGTAGGATATATACTATAGTTATTGTGTATTGCTTTTATTGCTAGAACTAGTACATCACTTGTTTTGTTTATAGTTCGTCCCAATCCATAGTAAGGATCTAGATTAATACTTTCACCCACACCGCTACCAGCTGTCCCAGCAAAGTATCCAGTTGATAAAACAATTCCTGTATTTGTAACATTACTTGCATTAGGATTAAAAACAGCTTGTTGTAAATTTACGCTTCCGCTTACATCATTCCACGAAAAAGCATCAGCAATTGTTGGATTGACTAGTAAATCCCATCTGCCGGTAAATGGACTGTTATTGCCTGGAGCTACTAAAAACTGTAAAGTTTCAGGAATTGATTGAACACTGGAGATGTATTCATCTTTATATCTAACAGCTAAAACTGCTCCATATTGTGAAGTGTTAATTGAAGATCCCCCTAAATTTGTAACAGGTATTCTTCTACCTGTATTATCAAATCCGCCTTCACTTATAACAGTTGAACATATCATTATTAATTCGGATGTAGATGAAGCATTATAATTCGTAGTAATTTCAGCTCTAATTGGCAAATTTGGATTTTTTAAATAAACAGAATTCAATGTATTATTATTATTAATTTCATGTACATAAGAAGTACTTCCATCAAAAACAATTCCATATCTTACTCTGCCAACACCCAACCATTCATAATCAACTGTAAATATTTGAGATTTTGTGACATCCAATGTATTACCAGATGGTCCAGTTCCGTCCATTTTATCCAAATTCCAATTACTTTGACTTACAAATGTATCTGTAAAAACATCATTTAAAGTACTTCTTAATCCAATGCCGAAACTACTTCCACTCATTTGAAAATAATAACCATCTTCTTTATCAAAACTTCCCATTGTTTTTTTGATACCACCCACACCTGTGCCAAAATTACCAGTCATCATTATCAATTGAGATTTGCCTGGTTGATATGGAAAAATTTGTTTTGTTTGTTTTATAGCACTACTTCCGCTTGTCGTGGTTACAGACAAAACACTATTCGCACTTCCACTGTTCCACACAACATCTCCATTTTCTATTGTTTTTATATCAAAATAAAATGAACCACTATCAGATATTTGTTTGTGGTTGAACACAGTTGTTGGGTTACTTACTCTCCATTTTCCAAAAGCATCTACACTTGGAGAATCTGCCGATAAAATTTTAGTTCTTTCAAAGTATGACATATATTATAAAATCCAATATTGTGTGGTTCCGTCACTTTGAACCATCATGTTTGTTCCTCTTTGATTTATGCTTTGTGTGACATCAAAATCTATATTAACGCCTCCATTAACCATTACATGTATATAATTTCCACTGTTATCTATCTTCTTTATATTAAAAATATTAGTATTTCCTACAGGACTAGGTAATGTTACATTAAATGAACCATTAGTAGCATTACAAAGTACTGTATAATCTTGTTGTACATTGACGCTATAATTAGATGTAACAGTTTTAATTGAAAAATCAATTGATGAAGGTGATGCATAACTACATGTTAATGCATTAATTGACCAACTGCTTGTAATTGGATAAGTAGCGCCTGTAGTTAAATCATAATCAACTACCCGCATTCCCCCTCTCATTGCTACCGCGTATCCACTCTGATTAGATGGAAATGTAAATCTCGCATTATTATCATCTATTAATTTTGTAGTAGCAGCTAATATAAGTTCATCATTAGTATCAAATGCTTGTAGGATTATTTCTTTTTCTTGTAAATTATGTTGGAAATCCCACACAGATAAATTAGTAAAACTTTGTGTAATACTATTATCAGCATTACTAGGAGCATAACTAGCTGATAATGTGTTTACAGCATAACTTGAACTTAAAGCATAACTTGACGATTCTGAACTTAAAGCATAACTTGAACTTAAAGCATAACTTGAACTTAAAACATAACTCGAGGATTCTGAATTTAAAGCATAACTAGCTGTACCGTACAACCTAGCAACTTGTGCTCCTACAGCACTGCCTGTCCACTTTAATGCTATATTTCCATGTTCATCTTTCAACTCACGGTTTCCATAGTTTACAGAAATCAATTGAGTTTGGTCATACATATACCTAGCAACAGGAGCAATACTAACCGTACCAATAGCATCTTCTATATTAGTTGACCATTTAGAAGCAGAACCTACGGATAACAATAACTGACCATATGTGCCACCATAAATGTTTGTTTGATTTACATAGCTAGAACTTATAGCCCAACTACTTGTAATTGGATAAGTAGAGCCAGTCTGAAGTGTGCTTCCACTTACATCATTTAAAACATTAATAGCATAACTAGCAGTAATCGGATAAGTAGAACCGGTTTGAAGTGCATTTTGTTTGGAATCTAAAAGTGTAGATACACTAGAACTATAATCAGGCTCTACTGGTGCATATGAAGCACTTATAGACCAACTGCTTGTAATCGGATAAGTAGAACCGGTTTGAAGTGTATTTTGTTTGGAATCTAAAAGTGTAGATACACTAGAACTATAATCAGGCTCTACTGGTGCATATGAAGCACTTATAGCCCAACTGCTTGTAATCGGATAAGTAGAACCGGTTTGAAGTGCATTTTGTTTGGAATCTAAAAATGTAGATACACTAGAACTGTAGTAAGTGTCTATCGGAGCATATGAAGCACTTATAGACCAACTGCTTGTAATCGGATAAGTAGAACCGGTTTTTAAAGTTTGACTAGTAGGTGTATTTACAGCATAACTAGCTGTAACAGCTAAAAGTGTAACTTGACTACCAGTGCCGTTAAGCAATAGAGAGTTATTGTAAATCTGTAATAACTTAGGATACGATTCACATATCTTTTGATTGCTTAAATTCTCACCGGGAAAATCGGACATAACATATTACGATACTTTCGATATAAAGTTTTTAAATAATTTAATTTTTTCTTTTTTGGACAAAGCTAAATTATTAGTTTTTAACATTTTATTAAATTCTTCTAAAAGAACTTCTTTAGACAAGACTTTTTCATTACTGACTTCAGTTTCAACTTCACTTATAACATTTTTTTCTTCTTGAGTTGTAGTATCGTTTTTTACCGAAATTTCTATACTTGGAGTTTCGACAATATTTTTTACTTCTGAAATTTCAACTTTATTATATTTTTCAAAACTAACATCACTGGACCATGGTTCTAGAATTGTATTTTCAACTATTACTTCGAGACGAATATCAGCTGAATCTTCTTCATCATATAATTTGTTTAAAACAGAACTTTTTATAGG